>Ga0315545_1000202_pt1 | contig 65807 bp, 52 predicted proteins | sample SalMarSW160210MG_FD_203096 | JGI IMG/M metagenome (GOLD analysis project Ga0315545, IMG submission 203096) | Salt marsh sediment microbial communities from the Plum Island Ecosystem LTER, Massachusetts, United States - Salt Marsh Sediment SW1602-10 ...
AGCTCTTTTGCTCCTGAACCTTTTAGAAAGAGAGCTTTCTATGAAGGGCCTGAATCTTAGTTTGTCAAAGATCATGCACCAACTCGAAAGGATCAAGGAAATCATCCTTTTCTATCCCAAAAGGATGAAGGTCGTAAAGAAAATCTCCAGAAGAAGCGAAGTACAGCAAAGAATATACGACATTCTGAACCTTAGAAAATATGCTCCTAACGAAAAATAATTTTATATCCATGTGATAAAATAGGATAATACAGAGTCAATTTTCAAAACCCTTGACATCACTGATAATGGAGCTTTAATTTTTTCTATTGGCGAAAGTCAGGTAAGAGTAAAAAAACTTACTATGAGTTGGCATAAAATGGCGCGGACGACTTGCTCAAGTTGGAGGCAAAATATAGGAAAGGATGGTTTTATTTTTCTTAAATTACTACAGAAATAACAACAAGGAGAGAAGAAACAGAAAACAGGATTTCCCATTTTCTAACTTCTAATTCCCATTAGTGAGTATTGTAGTTACTACAAAAAACAAGGAGAAAAACATCGCCAACTGCCTGAAATCTATAAAGAACTCAATAAACTCAATGAACCCAACAAACTCAATGAACCCAACAAACTCAATAAACTCGAATGTGGAGATAATCGTCGTCAATAACAACTCCTCTGACAATACAGTCAAAATCGCTAAAGAATTCACAGACAAAGTTTACAATAAAGGACCGGAGCGCTCTGCACAAAGAAATTATGGTGTCGGAAAAACGAAAAGAGGGAAAACTGAATGTATAGGACGTTGATTTTTAAACTAAAAAATTTGTTCTTTAGAACCCAATTATGCGAAAAATGCGGGAAAGACTTAGCGAATGAACCAGAACAAGGATTTGAGCAATTAGAACATTGTGGTGTGGGTAGATACAAAATTTGTTCTAAGTGTAAACAAATTTTCTATCTGTAGGTCTTAGCAACGATGAAAATTCTTATTTTCAACTGGGGGGATATAAAAAATCCTGTAGCAGGAGGAGCAGAAGTATTCACCCATGAAAACGCTAAACGTTGGGTTAAAGCTGGTCATCAAGTTACTTTGTTTGCCTCCGAATTTTCCGGGTGTTTGAAAGAAGAGCTTGTTGACGCCGTTAGAATAGTTAGGGCTGGCAGCAAATGTTCTGTTTACTGGAAAACTAAAGAATATTACAAAAAATACTTTTCGAAAAAAGACTATGATATTGTTATTGACGAGATAAACACAAGACCATTTTTTGACTCCGAAGTTTGTAAACAATGGGGAGAAAGTGGTTGCCCTGACCCATCAGCTTGCAAGGGATTTCTGGTCCTATGAAACAAGGTTTCCAGTAAATTATATTGGCTACTATTTCCTGGAGAACAGATGGCTCGAAAACTACAGAGATATTCCGACAACAACAGTCTTGGAGTCAACAAGAGAAGACCTGATAGCATTAGGCTTCAAGAGAGCATCCATTGTGCCTGAGGGGATAAATTTCAAGCCCCTTGAATCTCTGCCTGAAAAAGAAAGGAACCCCGCTCTTATTTTTGTGGGCAGATTGAAGAAAGCAAAGCTACCAGACCATGCGATTGCGGCATTTAAGACAATAAAGGAAAAGATGCCCAGTGCAAAGCTCTGGGTCGTGGGCGACGGCTACTATCGAAAGGGACTTGAGAAAATGTCTTGCAGCGAAGTAGAATTCTTTGGCAACGTACCTATGAAGAAAAAGCTTGGACTCATATCCCACCCATATGCAATCCTCGTTCCCGGAGTAAGGGAAGGCTGAAGGCTTGTTGTTACAGAGGCAAATGCCATGGGCACACCTGCCATAGGATATAATGTATCCGGGCTGTGGGATTTGATAAGAGATAAGGAGACCGGGCTTCTGTGCGAGCCAAGCCCAGAGGCGAGGGTAAGAAAAGATAAGGTGTAGAAAGAGGACTGGTATAAATGAAGATATTAATAACAGGCGGAACAGGTTTTGTGGGCAGCCATGCTGCGGAATACTTTGCGGACAAAGGAAATGAGGTTGTGTGCTATGATAATCTTTCAAGGACAGAGCTTCTTAAAAAAGACTCTATAGATAGTACTTATAACTGGAGTTATCTGAAGAATATTAAGAATGTAAAATTAATCAAAGGAGACATCAGGGAGCTAGAGAAATTAAAAGATACAGCAAAGAGTGCGGATGCAATTATACACACCGCTGCGCAGACGGCAGTTACTACCTCGATAGTTGACCCGAAGACAGATTTTGAGGTGAATGTGCTCGGCACTTTTAATGTACTGGAGGCTGCAAGGGCATCTGATGTCGAAAAAGTTGTATATTGTTCCACCAATAAGGTATATGGAGATAATGTGGACACGATTAAAGTAATCGAAAAAGAAAAGCGATATGTCTTTGAGGATAAGTTCAAGAACGGGATTCCAGAATCCTTTTCAACTGACCTGTGCGAACATACTCCCTACGGATGTTCAAAGCTCACAGGTGATATTTACTGTCAGGATTATGGGCACCTTTACGGATTAAAGACAGGCATTTTCAGGATGAGCTGCATCTACGGAACAAGGCAGTTCGGGGTGGAAGACCAGGGATGGGTGGCGTGGTTTGCGATTGCGACGATTTTAGGGAAACCAATAACGATTTACGGCGATGGTAAGCAGGTGAGGGACGTGCTCTATGTGGAAGATTTGATAAGAGCATACGATGCCTTCCTGAATATAAACCACAGCGGGGTTTTCAACATAGGCGGAGGTGCAGGGAATACTCTTTCACTGCTGGAACTACTGGATATTCTAGAAGAGATGACTGGCAGACGCTCTAAAGTAAGCTTTGCAGACTGGCGACCAAGCGATCAGAAGGTCTACATCTCGGATGTAAAGAAAGCTGAAAAAGAACTTAGCTGGATGCCCAAAGTGGCTCCAAGAGTCGGGGTTCGTAACCTGATAGACTGGGTGCTGGAAAATAAAGATGTCTTACAGGCGGCAGGATAAAGGAAAATTGAGGCGATGAAAAATGGAAACACCATATTAAATAACAATTGAATGTGAAAAGGAAAAAGACATGAAAAAGATTTTCATCGAGGCAGTTAGAATAATAAAAAAACTTAGCAACGAAAGAAAACTGGAAGGAGTGGTAAAATACGGATGACAGGTAAGTAAATGAACATTCTCATCTACAACTATCGGGATATTAAAAATCCGGAAGCAGAAGGAGCAGAAGTTTTTACCTATGAAAATGCAAAGAGATGGGTCAAGAGTGGAAATGAAATTGCTTTGTTTACTTCGGAATTTCCTAGTCCAAACTGTAGTAAGGTACCCTATTTATGAATAAAAAATTAAATGTTTTATTAATTCCCGAAACTAAATTACCACCAGTATCTCGTGCAAACCTCAGATTATTTAATTTAGGTCAAACTTTGATAAAAAAAAGACATATAATGCATATGATTGTTCCAAGTGAATTGCCACATAAAAGAGAGTCAGGGAAATATGAGGGTATTTATGTACATCAGTTTCCGGGGTTCAATTCTTTAATGTATTCAAAAATACGCATACTTATAAGAACTTATCATTTAATAGCTACTATTTTATACTCAATATTATTAAATGTAAAATATAAGTTCGATGCGGTTCATTCATGGCATCCATTGGCAAATTTCGCCGCGATACATATAGGACAAATAATAAAACGCCCTGTTTTTGTTGATTATACTGACTTCTATTCAGATATAGCAAAACGTGATTCCCCCTTAACGGTTCCAGTTTTCAATTATATTGAAAAAAAGACATGGATGGAATCTACAAAAGTTGTTGTAGTGAGTGAAGAAATGAAAAGGAAATTACTGGAAAAATTGCAAGACGTTAAATTTTCAAGTGATAAAATAGTTGTGGTACCAGATGGAGTAAATGCAGATATGTTCAATCCATCAATAAGAGGCGATAGAATCAGAAATTACTTAAAACTTGATAATTGTCCTGTTTGCATATATCATGGGGATATAAAATATTTTGATGGCGTTGACATATTGCTATGCGCTTTCAAAAAAGTAATACAAAGTATTCCAGATGCAAAATTGTTGATCTTGGGAGGTGGAGGCGTATACTTTAATGACGAAATTCTCCCATTATTAAAAGAACTGGATTTGGAAAAATCTGTTATTCTAACTGGCTGGGTTGATCATAATGAAGTGCCAGAATATATTTCTGCTGCGGACGTTGGCGTAATGCCTCTCAGAGATTCTTTAAATAACAACACTTTTTATTCATTCAAACTTTTTGAGTATTGGGGAGTTGGTAAGCCAGTTGTAGTTACAAATTTGAAAACTATTTCAACAATAGTAAAAAATGAAATTAATGGTATTTTAGTTCAACCAGAAAATATTGATGGGGTTGCCAAAGCATTAACATACTTATTAAATAATCCAGAAACTGCAAAAGAAATGGGTGCAAAAGGTAGAAAATTAGTTGAGAAAGAATTTAACTGGAAGGTATTAATGGAAAAAGAAGCGTTACTTTATGAAGGTGTTTAATAATATATATGGTGGATGATATGAAAATTGTAATTGCAAACATGCCGGGTGTAAAAGTATTAGAAGGCGGCGAAGTTCAGCATTTTGTGAAGGCTGGCTCACGTTGGCCACAAACCGTTGGATATTCTAAATCTGTGGATTATTATCCATATCCATTTTGGTTAGGATATACTTCTGCGCTTCTTAAAAGAGATGCCTCTGCAAATGTTAAAAGTATAGATGGCGTTGTGATGGATATGACCTCTTTGGAATTTATAGAGTTTATAAAAAAAGAAAAACCGGACCTCGTTATAACTGAATTAGCTACTTTAACAATAAAAGACGATCTTGAATTTTTAAAAGAGCTTAAGCAAATTACAAATTCTTTAATTGCAGTATGTGGCGCCTTTGTTACTGTAAACACTCAAAATATCTTAGAGGAAAATCCACATATAGATTTTGTTCTCATTGGAGAGTATGAATTAACTGCTAAAGAACTCGTAGAACATTTGATTAATAAGGGAGAATTAAGTGAGGTTCTTGGATTGGCATATAGAGAAAAAGGGGAAATAAAAATAAATGAAAGACGACCTCTTATTTCTGATTTGGATTCACTTCCGTATCCAGACCGAGAAGATTTTCCGCCAAACATGTATCCAGACTTCACGCTCTATTCTCCTTGTATTAATTTAATTTCGAGTCGTGGTTGTCCGTATAAGTGTATATTCTGTGTGGAAAGACATGTCATGTATGCATCTCCAAAATATAGAGTGAGAGATCCAAAGAAAGTAGTGGATGAAATGGAAATGTGCATTGAGAAATACGGTGCGAAACAATTTTATTTCGATGACCAAAGTTTTGTTGTGAATAAAAAACATGTAATAAAAATATGCAATGAGATAATTGAAAGAGGATTGGACATTCCCTGGACTTGTATGGGAGATGCGATTGGTATCGATCATGAAACGTTAAAAAAGATGAAGGAGGCAGGTTGTATTGGAATGAAATTTGGAGTGGAGTCTGCAAATCCACAAATCCTCAAAAATATTGGAAAACCATTAAAACTAGAAGAAGCTAAACAAGTTGCAAATTGGTGCAAGGAGCTCGGAATAAGAAGCCATGCAACTTTCTGTATCGGATTGCCTGGAGACAATAGAGAGACTATAATGAATAGTTTAAAGTTTGTTGATGAATTAAATTGCACGACTGCACAAATTGCAAGAGCAATTCCATATCCAGGAACTCCATTCTTTGAATGGGCGAAAGGAAAAGGATATTTAATAACTTATGATTGGAGTAAATATGATGGGACGAGTAATGCGATTGTTTCTTATCCCGAGCTTTCCAATGCTGAGTTGGACGAACTTTATGAAGAATTTTCAAAAAAAGTCAATAGGAAAAAATTAAAGACTTATGTGTTATCACCAATGCAGAGTTTTTCGATTATGAAGGAAATATATAAGCAGAAAGGGTTTGTTGGGTTGATTAATACTGTTAAAACTGTTGCGAGGAAGTCTGTTTGATGGTGATTAAACATGGAGGATAAACTATCCATAAGTATCGTGATACCAACTTACAACTCAGAAAAAGTTCTGGATAAGTGTTTGAATAGTATATGTAAACAAAAATACCTCAAAGAAAAAATTGAAATAATTATTGATGGAGGCTCAATTGGCAAAACTCTTGACACTGCAAGAAAATACAATGCAGATAAAATATTCACTAATCCACTAAAAACTAGAGATGCAGGTAAATCCATAGGTGTTGATGCAGCAAAAACGAAATAGTTGCTTTAATTGATAGTGATAATATATTGGATAGAGACGATTGGCTTGATAGAATGATTGAACCTTTTGCAGATTCTGAGATTACAAGCTCTGACCCCTTTTACTATACCTATCGAAGGGGGAGATGGTTACATTACAAGATATTGTGTACTTATGAGTAATGAATGACTTGCTGTATTTGTTCACTGGCAATTACGACCGAATAAATCTCATCAATGGAAGGTGAACAGAGATGTCTGTGCGAGAGAAAGACAGGGGTGATTACCTGAAAGTTGAACTGGATGGAAACACGGATGAGTTTATTAGAGATAAAGGCAACTGGAATTTAATGAAGGATCTACCAAGCATTGATGTGTTGATTCCTACCTTAAATGAAGAAAGAAATTTGAAAAGATGTTTGGATGCAATCCTCAAGCAGAGTTATCCTAAAAATAAGATCAGAATTACTATAATCGACGGGGGTTCAAATGATTCTACAGTAGAGATAGCAAAAGATTATGGGTGTGAAGTGCTTATAAATGAGGAAATGCTGGCAGAACCGGGAATTCATAAGGGAATTGAGAATTCTGATTATGATTTATGTTGTGTTTTAGCTGTAGATAATATAATTGCCAATGATAAAGACTTTTTCAAGAAAATGATAAAACCCTTTTTAGAAAGGAATGTAATAGGTGCTTTTCCTAAAGTCGTATTTTCTGAAGATGAACCCTCAATTAACAAATACATTAACTATCGAGTAGAACCTTTTTCGGAATTCATATATGGTAAATCATGTAATTCCCGTACTTTCAAAGATATATATACTATAAAATATGAGAACAAGGATTATGTGATTTATGATTTTCAAACACATGAGTTTCCTTTACTTGCGTTAGCCCAAGGATTTACGATAGATAAAAGAAGATTCAAAAGAGATCCTAAAACTAAATACGATGATATTTTACCAATAATTAACATTATAGAAAGAGGAGGGGACATAGCATATGCTAAAACAGCAAAAATATTCCATTATCAAATAATGAGTATAAAATCTTTTATTAAAAAATTTGAATGGAGAATTAAGAATAATCTAGATAGGACAAGGCTGAGCGGAACTAAAATGAGAAAGAATTATGGAATTAAACAATATTTATGGTTTGTATACTCTGTGTCTATGATTTTGCCTTTATTTTATTCTTTATATCAAATATTACATACCAAAAAAAGCTTTTATGCCTACCATTTTATTACTAATACGATATTGGTATTCCTCATACCATACACATTCATTAAATTAAAATTAGGAAAAATCCAAAAAACATATAAGCAGAATTTAAAACAGGTAAAAACAAAGTGATCCATGTGGGTGTTGTAGGTCTAGGATACTGGGGTCCAAACTATGCGAGAATCTTCAATGAGCTTCCACAATCCAAGATAAGCTATTGCTGTGACATTGATGACACAAAATTAGAGCAGATAAAATGTACAAACCCTCTTATTGAGATCTCGAATGATTATAAAGATTTATTATCTTCTTCGGACGTGGATGCCATTGTTGTATCCACTCCCGCGTCAACACACTATAAAATAGTCAAAGAAAGTTTAGAATCTGAAAAAGATGTTTTAGTTGAAAAACCGATTGCATTAAACTTAAAGAATGCAGAAGAACTGATGAATATTGCAACGAAGAAGAAAAGAATTTTGATGGTCGGTCATACATTTGTATATAATCCCGTAGTTCATAAATTGAAAGAATATATCTATAATGGTGATTTAGGAGATATATATTATCTCCACTTCTCAAGGACAGGGTTGGGTCCGATAAGAAAGGATGTGAATGTGATGTGGGATTTAGCACCGCATGATATATCAATGCTTTTGTATTTATTAGAAGATATGCCAATAGAAGTATCAGCAGAAGGGCAATCTTATTTACAAGAAGGCGTTGAGGATGTGGTGTTTATGACACTTAGATATCCTAAAAACACAATGGCGAGTATCCATGTAAGTTGGTTAGATCCTTATAAGGTAAGAAGAGTAACAGTTGTTGGGAGCAAAAGAATGGCAGTCTTTAACGATGTTAACAAATTAGAGACATTGAAAATATTTGACAAAGGTATTGATAGGTATGGTGAAAAGTCTTATGCTGACTATGGGGAATTTCAATTATCAATTAGAGATGGAGACGTTCATATTCCAAAAATTGAGATAAGTGAGCCTTTAAAGAATCAGTGCAAACATTTTTTGGAATGTGTAAGAGAGAGAAAAGAGCCATTGACTGGTGGTGAAGAAGGATTAAAGATAGTTAGGATACTTGAAGCAGCACAAGAATCATTAACAAAAAAGAGGCAATGAAATGCCTATAAAAAATGTGAAGTTAGGCAAGAATGTTATTATACCTTATCCTAATTTAGTAAATTTATATGAATGCGAAATCGATGACAACTGTTTTGTAGGACCTTTTGTAGAAATACAAAAAGATGTAAAAATAGGAGAAAAAAGTAGAATTCAGTCTCATTCTTTTATTTGTTCTAAAGTACGAATTGGGAGAAAAGTATTTATAGGACATGGAGTAACGTTTATCAATGACAAGTATCCGGTTCATAGAAATCCAAAAGACTGGGAAGGAGTAATAGTAGGGGATGAGGCAGCTATAGGGAATAATGCTACTATTCTTCCCTGCAAGATCGGAAAGAGGGCATTGGTAGGAGCCGGTTCGGTAGTGACTAAAGATATACCTGCTGGCAAAATAGTAGCTGGAAATCCAGCAAAGATAATTGGTGATCGGAAGTAAATATCCCCACAGCAGAGCTGTGGGGCATTAAATCAGAGATCAAGCTCTAGCTGTTCTGCTCTGCGCTGATACTGGATATACCTTTGGATTACTTCTGCTGTTACTTTGTCTCCTACTGGGGTTTGAGGTGGACCCCATTGTTCGAACAAAGTATCCATCACTCCAAAGCTCCCTGTTCCAAAGAACATCCTGCAGATGGGGAAACCGTCTAAAAACCTGCTTGGCTGATATGCTCTTCATGATCTGAACAATTCGGGCTGGGGGGAATACCTGGGTAGAGCAGAAAGAAAGAGATGTACATGATCTTTCATCACTTCCATGGTATCTATCTCGAACTCTTCTGCTATCTCTTGGAACACCTCTTTAATATACTCTGCCATCTTCCTGTTAAATATGTTCTTTCTGTACTTTGGAATCCAAAGCAGATGGTATTTGGTATCATACACAGCATGTTTTGCTCTTTTAACTGAACTCACATCCTAATTCTAGCAAAGAACTATTATTAGGAAACCCTCAAATTCGCCTTCGGCGAGTTTGAGGGTTTCCTCCCGCCAGTTCTACTGGCGGGTATCCAACGGTGATTTTTTATGGACATACCTCTTGTGGATCTTAAGCGGCAATATGAGTTTGTTAAAGAAGAAATAGCTGATAAAATTGAGAAAGTATTAAGAAGCACCCAATATATTCTTGGAGAAGAAGTAGAGAAGTTTGAAAAAGAATTTGCAAATTATTGTGGTGCAAAATACGCAATTGGTGTAGCGTCTGGAAGCGATGCGCTTGCATTGAGTTTAAAAGCACTTGGAGTCGCAAAAGAAGATGATGTGATAACCGTTCCAAACACATTTACCGCTACGGTTGATGCGATTTCAGGAAATAATGCAAAGCCTGTCTTTGTTGATATTGACCCGGAAACATATAACATAGACATTACCAGAATCGAGGAAAAAGTTACTGATAAAACAAAAGCAATCATTCCAGTGCACTTGTATGGGCAACCCGCTGATATGGATCCAATATTAAAACTTGCGAGAGAACATAATTTAAAGATTATAGAAGATGCATGCCAGGCGCATGGAGCGGAATACAAAGGGAAAAAGGTTGGCTCGTTAGGCGATGCTGGCTGTTTCAGTTTTTATCCTGCAAAGAATTTAGGTGCATACGGTGACGGAGGCATGGTAGTAACAAATAATGAAGAAATTGCAGAAAGAATAAGAATGCTACGAAATTATGGACAAAGCAAGAAGTATTATCACGATTTTATAGGATATAATAGCAGGCTGGATGAAATACAAGCTGCAGTTTTACGAGTTAAACTAAAGTATTTAAATGAATGGAACAATAAGAGGAGAGAAAAAGCAAAATTGTATAATGAATTATTGGAAAATGTTTCTGGAATAGAAACACCAATTGAAAAAGATTATGCGAAGCATGCTTATCATTTGTATGTGATAAGATGCAGAGACAGAAATGAATTGCAGCACTACTTAAGTTCTAAAGATGTTTCTACTGGGATACATTATCCAATTCCGGTGCACTTACAAAGGGCATATAAGCACTTGGGATATAAAAAAGGAGATTTTTTAATCACTGAGAAGTATGTAAATGAAATATTATCTCTACCAATGTTCCCGGAGTTAAGTGAGAAGGAAATAAAATATATTTATATGAATATAAAAATATTTCTATGAAAAAGGTGGTCTAGATGGATATAATGTTGATTCAGCCGTATTATGAAAGTCCTATATATAACCCCCCACTTGGTTTGGGTTATATTGCATCTGTGTTAGAGAACAATGGTTATAAAGTTAATTTTCTGGATCATTCCATTAACCGCATTTCAAATGAAGATTTGAAAAAATTTGTTCAGAGATCTAACCCTCAATTGATAGGGATATCTATGATGTGTAGGGCTCTTCCTGAAGTTAGTAACTTAGTATCGAACATAAAAGAAGTAACTGATGCATCGATTTGCTTGGGTGGAGCACAACCAACCACATTGCCTGAATTTACATTAAGGACGACTAAAGCTGATTTTGCTGTCATCGGAGAGGGCGAAAATACCATCTTGGAGTTAGTTCAGTTTATAGAAGAGAAAAGAGATGATTTCGATAAAGTAAATGGTCTTGCATACGTGGACAAAGAAGGAAAAATTAGAATTAATAAGCCAAGAGAATTAATAAAAAATTTGGATGCGATTCCATTTCCTGCTTGGCATCTTATGCCACCAGCAAAGTATAACATCACTTCCGTTCTCACGTCTATTGAGAGGTATCCTGTAGCACCAATAGTTACAACTAGGGGATGCCCCTTTAGATGTAGTTTTTGTGGAAGCCCAACAGTGTGGAGAGGAACTTTTCGCATGCGGAGTCCCGGAAATGTCGTGGATGAAATTGAACTGCTCATTGATGAATACGGAGTTAAGGAGATATTCATTTCCGATGATAACTTCACATTAGTCAAAAAGCACGCTATGGGTGTGTGTGAGGAGATTATTAAAAGGAAACTTACTATGGCGTGGGCATGTCCTAATGGCGTTAGAATAGATCGCTTAGATAGCAAGCTTTTACGAGCGATGCGAGAGGCTGGTTGTCATTTACTTGGATTCGGCATCGAATCTGGTAATCAAGAAATTCTAAGCAGAACAAACAAAAAACTAAGCTTGGAATTAGTGCCGGAAGTAGTAAAAAATGCTAAAGAGATAGGCATGACTACTTATGGTTTCTTTATTATTGGTTTGCCAGGGGAAACTCCTAAAACCATTCGCGAAACAATTAATTTCGCTAAATCTCTTCCTCTTGATAGAGCATGGTTCAACATTCTGGTTCCATATCCTGGTACGGATGTTTTTGAATTATTTACTGAGAATATGAGCCTAGATGAAGTTGATTGGAAGAATATAGATGCTTCAACGGGGATGATTGCATCGAGAATAAAATATATTGATCTTGATGCTGCTGATTTGGTTTATTGGCAAAGGAGAGCAGTGAGAGAATTTTATTTTAGGTCTAAGATTATATTAAATGTACTTAGACACTTTGGCTATAAAAATATTAAAACAATGGCAAAAACAACATTTTTCCAGAATCTATTTCCTAAAATCAAGCAGGGGTAAAAAATATATCAATGGAGTGACTAATAGATTTATGAAAATAACAGGAGGGGAAACATGGTAAAGAAAGCACTGATCACAGGGATAACGGGACAAGATGGCTCGTATCTTGCAGAATTTCTGCTTTCTAAGGGTTATGAGGTACATGGAATTATAAGGAGAGCAAGCACTTTTAATACTTCTAGGATTGATCACATTTATGTTGACCCTCATGAGACTGGTGTAAAGCTTTTTCTTCATTATGGTGATCTTTCAGATTCTGAACAGATTTCAAACATCATTTATAATATAAAGCCCGATGAGGTATACCATTTAGGTGCGCAGAGTCATGTACGAGTTAGCTTTGACACTCCAGAGTATACAGGGAATATTACTGCATTGGGCACTACGAGAATTTTAGAGGCGATAAGGAGAAGTGGAAATAAAATAAAATTTTATCAGGCTTCAAGTAGTGAGATGTTCGGTGCATCACCACCACCACAAACCGAGTTAGCGCCTTTCCATTCCCGCAGCCCATACGCTTCTGCCAAGGTTTATGCCTATTGGATGACCGTTAATTACCGCCGGGGTTATGACATTTTTGCCTGTAATGGCATATTGTTTAATCATGAATCCCCAAGGAGGGGTGAAACGTTTGTAACGAGGAAGATAAATAGAGCTATTGCGTATATTCTTGCAAAGAAGCAAGATTACCTTTACCTAGGCAACTTAGATGCAAAAAGAGATTGGGGTTATGCGCCAGAATATGTTGAGTCCATGTGGAAGATGCTTCGAAAGGATAAGCCCGAGGATTTTGTTATAGGAACGGGCGAAGCCCACTCAGTAAGGGAATTTGTCGAAGAAGCTTTTTCCTATGTTGATCTTAACTGGGAAAAATATGTTAAAATAGATCCAAGATATTTTAGACCTACTGAGGTTGAGGAGCTGGTTGCTGATCCAACTAAAGCTAGGAAAAAACTAGGATGGAAGCCGATGATTAAATTTGAGGATTTAATAAAAATAATGGTAGACTCTGAAATGCGTGCCTTAGGTTTAGAGCCTGTAGGAGAAGGGGACGAAATTTTAGAGAAAGAGTTTCCTAATAAATGGTGGAGGGGTAATTAATGGGATTTTGGAAGAATAAGAGAGTACTTGTTACTGGTGGAGCTGGATTCTTGGGGTCTTTTATAGTAGAGAAATTAAAAGAGAGAGAAGTAAACCAAGAAAATATGCGAATTCCTAGAAGTAAAAATATGGATTTAAGGGGATGGAGATGCGATAATTGCGTTAGAGTTGTTAAGGATATGGATATTGTCATTCATCTAGCAGCAAGAGTTGGAGGCATAGGTTTTAATAGAAAATACCCTGCAACACTTTTTTATGATAATGCAATCATGGGCATTCAGTTAATGGAAGCGGCAAGACGAGAAAATATTGAAAAATTTGTAGCAATAGGAACTGTCTGTGCTTATCCGAAGTATACACCCGTCCCATTCAAAGAAGAAGATCTATGGAATGGCTATCCAGAAGAGACAAATGCACCTTATGGGTTAGCAAAAAAAATGTTGTTAGTGCAATCCCAGGCATATAGGCAGCAGTATGGATTTAATTCCATTTATTTATTACCAGTTAATTTCTATGGTCCGAGGGATAATTGTGATTTAGAAAGCTCCCATGTCATACCCGCACTCATACGAAAATTCACAGATGCAGTAAGAAATAATAAAAAAGGGGTTGAGGTGTGGGGAACCGGAAAAGTGTCAAGGGAATTTCTATTTGTAGAGGATGCGGCAGAAGGTATTCTTTTAGCTACAGAAAAATATAACAAGCCAGAGCCTGTGAATCTTGGAGCGGGTTTTGAGATAAAAATTAAAGATTTAGTTGAATTAATAGCAGAACTTACTGGATTTGAAGGAGAGATAGGATGGGATACTACAAAGCCAGATGGACAACCGAGAAGATGTCTGGATGTTAGCAAAGCTAAGAAAGAGTTCGGGTTCGAGGCAAAGACAGACTTTAGGGAGGGGCTTGAGAGGACGATTAGATGGTATAAAAATGAATGTCTTACAAAATAAGAAAATAATTATCGTGACGCATGTTTATGCCACAGGACCGGCTCAGGACCTTGAAGAGTATCTAGTTAATCATATCAAGATAAATAAGTTGTTATTTATTGGGCATCCGTTGTTTTATGTGCTTGGCAGAAGTGGGTCAGGATATAAAAAATATACCGATGGAAAACTAATCGAAGAAAAGAGTTTGCCGAACTGGAGAATCCCGCCTCCCATTAGTTATGTAAAAGATGTTATCCTAACATTTTTATGGGTTTTTTTAACCAAAGAAAAATGGTACCTATATATTGGTTCAGACAACCTAAACGCTTTTGTTGGAATTTGGCTCCGAAGATTTGGAAAAACAAAAAAAGTGGTTTTTTCTACGATTGATTATGTTCCGAAAAGATTTGAGAACAAAACATTAAATAACATATATCATTGGGTAGACAAATTTTGTGTAAAAAATGCCGATCAAACATGGAATTTAAGTTATAGAATGGCTGAGGCCAGGGAAAAGCAAAAAGGAATGAAAGTGAGCGAATATAACAAACAAGTTACTTTTCCTATTGGAATATGGTTTGATAGAATTAAGAGGTTACCATTTGATGAAATAGAAAAGCATACGCTTGTATTTATGGGACATATTCTTGAAAAGCAGGGAATCCAATTGGTTTTAGAGGCAATTCCAGAAATAGTAAAAGAGATAAAAGAATTTAAGTTTGTTATTATCGGTTCTGGAGAGTATGAAGAAACACTTAAAAAAATGGCAAGAGATTTAAATGTCGAAAAATATGTAGAGTTCAAAGGTTATGTGGGGGACCATAAAGATATTGAAAACATGTTGGCAAGATGTGCCTGCGGAGTTGCAATGTATAATAAGGAAGAAGATACTTGGACGTATTATGCAGACCCAGGTAAGGTCAAGGTATACCTTGCTGCAGGTTTACCTGTAATCATGACTGATGTCCCACATATTGCAAGACAGATTGAGGATGCAAAATGTGGTGTGATAGTTGAATATAAAAAAGAGGATTTAGTGAATGCTATCCTGTCTTTAATGAAAAATGAAGACTTGCTTGAGAGGCATAGGGAAAACGCTATTGAATTCGCGAGACAATTTGATTGGAATGTTACGTTTTATAAATATTTGAGTGAGGTGCTATGATTAAGAAATATTTGAGTCTACTTTGTTGTCCTGCATGTAAGTCCGATGTTAGACCTGTTGGGGAGAAGTTAGTTTGCACTAATGATAAGTGTAAATTAGAATTTTCAATCAGGTTGTAAAAAAATGAAAAAGAAGCTTCCATTAAATTTCATAATCATAATCATTATCATCATACTATTAGGCTTAACTCCTCTATTATGGTTCAAGAACGGATTTCTAATAGGTGGGCATGATTTAAACTTCCCGTTAAATCCTATAAATTATTTCCATTCTCAGCTTTTTAGTTGGTCCGATAGCATGGGCTGGGATAATTCACGGAACATACCTTTTTTATTTCCTTATTCAACATTGTTAGCATTATGCCAATGGATTGGATTGTCTCTAATAACTACAGAGAAACTTGTATTTATTTTTTATTTTATCCTGCCTGGCTTTTCAATGTATTACTTAACATCAACCTTAATAAAAGACGAAAAACAGCGTATCGCCTGTTTAGTTTCTGCTATATTTTATATGTTTAATTTGTATGTAGTAGCACGGTGGCATGATGGTCAGCCTCTTTTACTCGTAGCATATGGACTATCACCTTTAGTGTTAGGGTTATTTATACGGGGTTTGAATAAAAAGGAACAGTCATTGAACTATGCTATATTTATAGCTTTCATATCCTTAATATTTGCTCCAGTAAATAGTAATCCTCCAATGGTTATTGGAGCAATAATTATTCCAGTGATAGCATATTTAATTTATTATTTGAGTTCAAACAAGGAAAAAATAACATTTCTCACTGCTTTTCGCTTTACTCTCTCTGTAGCGTTAATTTATCTCCTTTTAAATTCTTGGTGGCTTATTCCTTTAAGCAACGGAGTCTTTAATATTGGAATTCAAGCAAATATTCCTGATTACGGTCTTAATTGGGCAAATCTTCAGGGGAATAAAAGTAGCTTTCTTGAATACTTTCGACTATTAGGTCAGTGGTTATGGTATGCAAGATGGCCGTGGCCAGGAAATCCTCGTTTTTACTCTTATGCGTCTTACTACTCGTCCAACTTCTTTCTTGTATTGCTAACCTTTTTATTTCCTATTTTGGCATTCTCTACCTTAATTTTTAGAGAGAAGGACAAGAATATTCTATTTTTTGTCCTCTTATCACTGTTTGGATTGTTCCTTGCTAAAGGAATTCAAGAACCTTTTGGTTTTATATATGAGTTCTTATATTCCCATGTGCCGGGCTTTTGGATATTTAGAAGCCCTCAGATAAAATTTTCTCCATTGATTGTCATAGGCTACGCTTTTTTAATTGGTGTAGTTTCCAGTGAGATATATTATCGTCTTCTTGAAATGAAATACTCACCTTATAATACTTTTTTTTCTATGGCATTTAATGCACTTATAATAGGTTCAATTCTTATATGTTCGTGGCCACTTTTTACAGGTGATGCAATGATGGGTAAACGAATAGGAGATGTACCTTCATATCATGTGAAAGTTCCAGATTATTATTATGATAGTAGTAAATGGATTAACGATCAACATGATGATTTTAGAATATTTTTATTACCTTGGATTAGCTACCCCGTCTACGTATGGGGTTACGAAGGCTCTGCCATCGAACCTCATCTATTTCATAAACCACTCCTATCCAAAGCGGAAGGGACAAGTAGCTTAGTGTATACCTCAAACCTGACAAGTTTTGTTAATAGCTCCTTTCAAAAGAATGGCACAACAAATATAGAACGAATCCTAAGACTTCTAAATGTAAAATATGTCTTACAAAGAAACGATGTTGCCTACAGGTTTCATAAAGGAGTAGATTCTCCACAACATATCAAATCCTTTTTATCCTCACAAAAAGGTATCTACCTTGAAAAATCCTTTGGTAAACTTGACTTCTATAAAACCTCCGACGAATATTTCCTCCCTCATATTTACACCCGCCCTAGTGAAGCAAGATTGCGGGATTACAAACAAAAGGATTAGAAGATTAGAGGGGTAAAGGATTAGAGGATTAAAGGGAAGAGAAGATGGAGAATTGAAGAAAACTGAAAGAATACGAGGAGTTCCTTAGAAGGGAGAAGATATCGATTATGCCCTATAATTTCTGTAAAATTGGATGACCTTGACAAAAAGGCCATCATTCCTCCAAGATAAGGAGAATTAAGAACAAGAACCCTTATCGAAAAGGAGGATATGATGGCCAAGAGAAAGAATAGCAGAGAACTGGACGAATTGCAAGTCTTATCTCTTGGATGACAAGAACTTTCTAAAAGGAATAATAGAGACATTTTGTCAAAGACTCCTCGGGGAGGAGATAACCCATCACCTTCAGGCTGAAACCTACCCCAACTTCCGCAATTGAGCAAGAAAATTGAGGTGTTTTCAAATGGGCCAACAACTGAAACCCTTTATTTAGGGTAATCCTTCTTTTTCGTTCTTTGAAAAGCGCCAAAATAGTGACTAATCTCTATGATGTTAAGGTCTTGACAAAGAATTTATATGTAGTATAATAGTGACTATGTATATAAGAAAAGCAACCAGAAAAGTCAAAGACAAGGTATACGAGAACTACCTTTTAGTAGAGTCAGTGATGACTCCTAAAGGGCCTCGTCAGAGAACTATCTGTTCTCTGGGTCACCTTAAACCAAGACCAAGAAAAGAATGGCTTCTCCTGGCTCAAAAAGTAGAGACTGCCCTCAAGGGTCAATTAACCTTTGAGGAGAAAGAACCTGAGGTAGAGGAGATCCTCGAGAAAGCCAAGGCCTTTGAATCTCAAGTCAAGAGGCCCGAAAAAGATAAGGATGATGATGTCATTAGCATCCATACTGATAAGGTCGAAATGGAAAAGGCAAGAGAAGCAGGTCCGGTCCATGTAGGATACCAGTTCTGGAAAAAACTCGAAATGGATGAGATTCTTAAAAGAGCAGGCTTTTCTGAAAAGGTGCGCTTGTTAACCCTCCTTATGGTAATGAACCGTCTTATCTTACCCTCATCAGAACACAAAATGCCAGACTGGATTAATGGCACCGCCCTATCTGATATCCTCTCGGTTGACCTAGCCTCATTAAACGATGATGCTCTCTATCGGAATTTGGATAAGCTTTATCCCAAAAGAGGCATTATTGAAAGTCTCCTGGCTGAGAAGGAGAAAAACTTATTCAGCCTTAATGATACCATCTATCTATATGATTTAACCTCCACCTATTTTGAAGGAGAGTGTCTTTTGAACCCCCAAGCAAAGCGGGGTTATTCAAGAGATAAACGCTTTGATGCCAAGCAAGTCCTCGTAGGATTAGTCATTGATCGAGATGGCTTCCCTAAAGCCCATGAGATCTTCTCTGGCGAACGAAAAGACTCTACTACTCTCACTGAGATGCTCGATACCCTGGAGAGGCGAGTAGGTAAAAGAGAAGGAGCAACAGTAGTTGTAGATAGGGGTATGGCCTTTGAGGACAATATTGATGAGATCAAGAGAAAAAAATATCATTACATCGTAGCCACCAGGCAACAAGAAAGAAATCAATATCTTGACGAGTTTGAAAAAGGGGGATTCCATGAGCTTTTAAGGAATACATCCCCTACCAACCCTGCTCAAAAGAAATCAGGTATCTACATTAAGAAAATGAAACAAGGTGATGAGCTTTATGTTCTTTGCCTTAGCGATAAAAGAAGCGAAAAGGATAAGGCCATTAGAGAGTCTCACGAGAAAAAGCTCCTCGCTGATCTTAAGAAGTTAGCCAAAAGAATTACCACAGGCCGATTGAAGAAGAAAGAGAAGATATATGAGGCGATTGGAAGAATCAAAGAGAGATACCCCCGGGTAGCCCGCTACTACAAGATAGAGTATGATAGTCTCATCAAGGAGTTATCCTACAGGGAGAATGCTGAGAGGAAGTCTATTGCCGAATCTTTAGATGGAAGCTATATGCTCCGGACTGATAGATGCGATATGAGTGATGATGAGATCTGGCGCACCTATTCACTTTTGACCAGATGTGAGAATGCTTTTCGCAATATGAAAAGCCCTTTATGTGAAAGACCAATATTTCATCAACTTAAAGAAAGAGTTCAAACCCATATCTTTTTATGTATTCTTGCTTATCATCTCTTAGTAGCCATTGAGAAGACTCTGCTTGATGAGGGTATACATACCTCATGGCTTACGGTTAAAGATACATTAAAAACTCATCAGGTAGCAACAGTAATCTTGCCTACAACCAGTGGAGAAATCTTAAAGATTCGTCGAGGAGCCAATGCCGAACCAGAGCATCTTGAAATTTACAAAAGCCTCAAAATTCCTTCTGAGGTTATGAAGCCTGTAAAAACATGGCACTCTTCAATATAGTGACTGAACGAACTCGCAAACCCCCATAAACACCACATTTCTTTTCGAAAATGCGGAAGTTGGGCTACCAGCGGACAGAAGAAAGAAGAGGCTATCGCAATGGATATAAACCGAGAAGACTAAAAACTCGAGTAGGAAAATTAGAACTTCTTGTTCCTTAAGGATTAAGAGGGGAAGTTTCAGACAGAACTATTTAGAAGATATCAGAGGAGCGAGAAGGCTCTGGTGGTATCCTTAATGGAGATGTACATTAAGGGAGTTTCCACTCGCAAAGTTGCCGGTATTACTGAGAAACTCTGTGGAACAAGTTTTTCCAAATCCCTGGTATCTGATCTTTCTAAGCAGTTGGACAAGGAAATCGCATTCTGGAGGGATCGTCTCCTGGAAAAGAACTATCCTTACCTCATCGTTGATGCTCGCTACGAGAAAGTGAGAAAACAAGGAAAAGTAGTCAGCCAGGGAGTACTTATTATTCTCGGAGTAGATGAGGATGGCTACCGGGAAATCCTAACCGTGGATCTTGCTCATACAGAGACAAAAGAGTCATGGTCAAGAGCATTCCGGGACCTTAGGAAAAGAGGACTAAAAGGAGTACTCTTGGTGGTATCTGATGACCACGAAGGACTTCGCTCTGCCCTGGATAGATACTTTCAAGGCGTAGAGTGGCAGAGATGCCAATTTCATTTTCTCCATAATCTTTTAGACCTTGTGCCCAAAAAGAGAAGGAAAGAACTTACTGCCGAGATCAGAAGCATCTTTGATAGATGCGGATACATACTTTGCCCACCTTGATGAGTGAGGGAGCTAGTAGAAAAGTATAAGGATGTCTATCCTGAGTTTAGCCAGAAACTGGAGGAGGAAGTTGAAGAAACTCTTTCTTGTTTTCACTTCCCCTCCTCTCACAGGAAAAGGATCAGGACTACCAATTCTCTGGAAAGATTTAATCAGGAGATAAAAAGAAGAACCCGAGTGGTAAGGATCTTTCCCAATGAGGAGTCTTGCATCCGTCTGGTGTCTGCCTTAGCTATCGAGCAAAGTGAGGAATGGTTAACCGGCAAAAGATATCTGAGAATAGATGAGCTCTACGAAGGAGAAAATCAGATTCTTAAAGTAGAGCCGGATATAGGTGTTATAGCAGCCCGCGCCTAGGAAGCTTTCTTATTACGCTGATTCTGAACGTGGAGGAGCTGTTTAGCCTTTTTCTTCTCTTAAAATGTTGAGAAAGAGCAATTTCTCTTGAATTGGCCTAACTTTGAGATAAAAAGGAGCTCGTTAGAGCCTCATAGAGGCTAATTTTTTGGCCTAGTCAATAGTTCTTTCTCTTACTGCAAATTCAAGGAGCTAGAATGGGCCTCTATGAAGTTCTTCTAACGCGGACTAGTAAACCATCTTAGGATTTTAACTCCGTAAAGTGAAATTATTGAACCCCAAAAGAGAAAACTTTTCATCCTTGCGTTAATGATCTTTGAAAATCATCCTTAAAGATAATTTCCTTATCTTGGGGGAAATTTACAGAAGATTTTGGACTTGACTGTTTCTACTAAAGGAGAAGTGTTAATCAATTGTTACTTTGATGGAAAGACCGAGGAGGAGGAATATGTTAAACTGGATATTCCGGTAGCCGGTTACAATGTAGATAAATATCCCTTTTTAGATATTGTTTATAAGTTGGATGATGCCTTAGCTCAAGCTTTTGATGGTAAGATAGGTTTAGATTTTACAGAAGACGGAGTAGTGGATAAAGAAATTTCTCTTAAAAGTAGAAGGAAGGTAGTTTTAGGTAAATGGGAAAAAAGCGTGCCAGGAAATAAGACTATGGACTTTTACGAGACTCGTCTTCCTTTAGAGTGGCCAGAAGAATATACTACGAAATATCCTTCTCTAGGAAAATTTACCGTGTATAAGAATGGAATCCCTATGAGAACTGCCTGGCGCAGGTGGGATGATTATCAAGAACTTGTGGAAATAGGCTTCGGAGAGTATAACCGCCTGGTGATCGCTGTTCCCAGGGGGGCCTCTCCAGAGGAGACTATATATACCGTGAGTTACCATTCTTTCGCTGGAAAGGTAAAAAGTTACGCCGGTTTTAACGAACTTCGAGTAAATCTTGGAGAGAGAGTTAGGGAGGTTTTTCCAGAAAAGGAAAGTGTTAAAATAATGAATATCTCTCTTTATCTTAGAAAAGGCGAAGGGGTTGATTGTTCCGGTGGTAAGAGGGGAATATACACATTCAATATTAAGGGGATAAAAGCTTATAAAATATCTAATCTTTCTATAGAAGAGATGTCAAGGGAGAATGAAGTTCTTAAAGATATACCTTTGTTTAAGCTAGGAGATAAGGTATATTCTCTAAAAGATATGGATAAAGTAGAAATTGAATCAGAAAGTCTTTTGGGAGAAGTTAAGGATTTACATCTTTCAAGAGGAGATTATGAGTTTTCCTCTCTAGAAAATGAGACATTTAAGGTAGACTGGTTCATAATGGAGCCTGCTGCTCTGTTGAGCGAGGATTCAGGGGCAAAAATTGAATTTAGAAAGATTAACCCTACAAGGTATACTGTTTATGCAGAGGCAGAGAAATCTTTCTGGCTTGTCTTTAGCGAGAGTTTTCATAAGGACTGGAAGGCATATATAAGAAAGGTAGAAATAGAAGATGATAAAGATGGAAGTTTGGCTAAAAAGCAGAGATTTGAATGGTCTGCACTTATTACTCTTTTCAGAGATTTAGGAAAAAGAAAATGTTTCAGACCTCACACTTTCTTTACAGATAATATTGTTTTGCATTTTTATCTTAGTAATATTCCCGAAGAGTATAATCAGGTCGCAGAGGATATCAAAAAGGACCCCTCTGATTTTAAAATTCTTTCTGCTCCTCCTTCTGAAAAGGTGCGTAGTGTAATATTAGAGTGGGGTACTGATAACAACTTTTCAGGAAACCATCCTGATAGGTTTTTACTTAATAAATCGGTTTTAGACTCTTATTGGTTTATAGAGGAAAATTTTCAATCTAATATAATAAAATTTGAAAAAAGCTTTGATTCTGTATTGAACTATACGGGTATTTTAAATATAAAATATATTTTTTTACACAAGGATTTTGTTGATAAATTTTATTTGGGTCCTGTGGGAAATCATGTAACAGTAGATGGCAAGTTGAGAGCAAAAATCATTGAATCAAAATTAGAAAAACCAGATGGAGTAGAGCTTGTAAGAGATTCTGAATATAACGCTCTCTACAAAATCTCCGACAGGTACTTCCTTCCCCATGTTTATGCCTGCCCGTGATTGAGTATAGGATTAAAGGGATAAAGGACTATAGGGCTAGAAAACAAAATAGAATTTTATTTCGTTTTGCTGGAGCCGATGAGGTTATTTGTTTTGATACAGGAACTCACGAAATTTTCCAATAAGATTAGAGGATTAAACCGAAAAAAACTTGACTTACTCGGCCTTGTCGATAGCCTACGGTAGGAGGCGGTGCTCTTGAAAAAGAAGAGCGTGTTTATCATTGTTTTCTTCCTCACCTTTTTCTTGGTAGCCTCTAGCTGCGCCCTAGCTATTTCGGTTCTGATGGTTGGGGATATAGAAGCCTTAGTACCCCTCACCTATACCTCTTACCTCGAAGACCACCCGGTCCTTTTCTTTACCGATCAGTTGGATTCAGAGCAGACAATGAAGATCCTGGGAAAAAATGGTACGATAATATTCGCTAATGAGCCTTTTTATAATCTTATAATGGACACCCTAGATCCTCGGTATAGGCATAGTCTATCTGATCAGGCAAAACCTATATCCTTTACCACTGAAATTGAGGGTGTATATGAGATCTGGGCTAAAAGGAGCAAAAAGGAGAGATCTGAAGAGGGAGAGTTAAAAGTATTTATCGATGATAAGGAGGTGGTTCTGGGAGGAAACCACCAACAAGGGAGAAGATGGATCAGCGTGGGAAAAATGAAACTGACAAGAGGAAAACATACAATAAGCGTCACCGGATCAATAGAGGAGCTTTTGGTTGTACCGGAAGAAGAAGCTGAGAAACACAGAGTAAAGATTGAAAAGTTACTGAATAGACACAACCTTGAGGTAGGATATCTTTTTGGGAGTGATAAACCTGAACTGGTAGAAAAATCCCTTTATTTACCCCGTGAGTCTCGCTACAGGGTGAAGGTAAGAGAAAGAGTAAATCCCATTCAATTCAAAAATATAGGGCTGAGCCTCAAAATGGGCTCGAGACAAGAGATCAAAAAATGGTCTTTTAGTTCCACAAATGCGGATTATGGTTATTTTATTACCAAGCCAGGAATGTTAGCTTTGACTTCTTATTTTGACGGAGATATTAGTGAAAAAGAACTTGTGGAGATGACAAGGGAAGGTATTAAGCTCGACCTTAAGGAATACCCTTTTTTTGACCTAACTTGTAAGCTAGAAAATCCTAATCTTCAGAGGATCGAGGTGATTTTCGGAGTGGATCTTGATGGAGATGGAGTGACAGATGGATACTTTAGGACTAATAAGTCTAAGGAGAACATTGCTTTACATAAGTTTAATCTCTATCAGGCGGTAAAGGTGGAATTTCCCGACAAAAGCCATTACACTCTAACTCAACTAAAGCTGCTAGCCGGTAAGATTGAAGGAGTTGATTGCACCGGGCCGGAAAAGGGCAGCTACAACTGGGAGTTTAGGGATATTCAACTATATTCGTTCGGAGCGGGAGTTATTCCTGAATGGATAACTGATTTTGAAAAGATGAGAGCAGGTATAGATTCTATCAGAGTGAAAAATCTGGGATTGAATCTTAAGATGGGCCTGGCTAAAGAGTTAAAAAAGTGGTCCTTCAACTCTTCAGGAGTGGCTTACAAGTACTCTCTGGCCGAAGGCGGGCTATTAGAGTTCTCAATTCGCCTTGACGGAGATAGCAATGAGGAAGAATTTGTGGACATGAGAAGGAAAGATCTTAAACTGGATCTTAAAAAATACCCTTATTTTGGAATCACTTATAAGCTACAAGACCCCAGCCTTCAGGTAATTGACATGGTCTTCGAAGTCGATTTTGATGGGGATGGGGTAGTGGATGAATATATCCCCTTAAGAAAAAAAGTGGCTCTAAAAAACTGGAAAAAGATTGGTGTACCAAATAAAACCATGGACTCTTATGAAACCAAGCTTCCCGGAGACTGGCCTCGATTCCTTAATACAAGATACTCATGGGGGGACAAATTTAGAGTCTATAAAAATGGGATTCCTATGGAATCCACCTGGTACCGATGGGATGACAATAAGGAGCTGGTGGAGGTAGGAGCAGATGGGTATAACCGGCTGGTAATAACTATACCTAAGGATGAGGTCCGTGAAGAGAGTGTATATACAGTTAGTTATCTACCTTTAGCTATAAAAAGCCAGGTATTTCCAGGGCTTGATAGAATTCAAATAAATGTAGGGCAACTAGTGAAGGGAAAATTTCCCGGCAAAAAGGATTACTTTTTGACCGGGTTGAGGTTATTCTTTAGCAAAGCCGAGGGAGTTGATTTTAGTGGACCTGAAAAAAAGGGTAGGTATACTTACCAGATTAAGAATATTGACTTTGAGCGGTATTCAAGTTCAGCCATAGTTATGCCTATAGGTGGAGGTGATTTTGAAAAAAAAAGTCTTAGGCTTGATGCCAAAAATACCGAGTATAGCTATTTTCTCACTGATAGTGGAGCACTATCCCTGAATACCTACTTTGACGGAGGGATCAGGTCTTCTTCAAAAGAGGGAAAAATTAGAGAGACTGAGGATGAGTATGTTAAACTGACTATTTCTGACCTAGACCTCGATATAAATGAGTATCCTTTGCTGGATATTACTTACAAACTGCAGTATCCCCGAGTTCAAGAGATAGGGGCAGAGCTCGTCCAGTATCCGGGAGTTCAACATATTGATGGTGAGCTAGATATTGATTTAACCGGTGATGGGAAGGTGGATAAGAGTATTCCCTTTTGGAAAGAGAAAGATCTGATTTTGGAAAATTGGGTAGAATTTCCGTATATTCCTCGCGGGAATAAAACGACGGATCTTTATCAAACCGGACTGCCAGAAGAGTGGCCGAGGACCTACGTCACACAATATCCATCGCCAGATAGATTTACCGTCTATAAGAACGGGATCCCTATGCAGACGAATTGGCAGAGATGGAACGACAAGGGAGAATGGGTGGAGATTGAGATGGTATGGGGTTGGAAACGACTAATAATCGCGGTCCCCAAGGGGGAGTCTCCTGAGGATAGTGTGTATAAGATCAAATTCAGTTATCTACCCTCGGTTAAGAAAAGCGAGATATTCCCTGGGTTTGACCGACTCCATATAGATATTAAAGAGAGGCTTGAGGAAATTTTTGGGCAGCGACCAAACCCCAGGTTAGTCAATCTGCATCTCTATCTCAAGAAAGCCAAGGACATAGACTGCTCTAGTCCCGATAAAAGAAGGGTATACTCCTTCGAGATAAAAGACATCAATGTTTATAGGTACACTACCCCCAAGGAGATGTTAAGCAGTGGGTGGTTCAGGAAGATGCCTTTGTTCAGGATAGCTGGAAAGTCTTACTCAGGAGAGGATATAGACAAGACAACAGTTGACTCAGACAGTATTTGGTTCGAATTCGAGGATTTAAAATTGGGGCCAGGAAATTACAGTTTTTCTCCGGTGGCCCAGGAAGGTTTTGAGATGAACCTGGCACTGATAGAGCCAGTTTCCGTTAGCCGGTCAGCCCGAAGCCCAGGAAAAGAGGCACAGGTTGAGTTCAGAAAGATTAACCCCACTAGATACAGGATTCAGGCAAAGACGAGAAAGCCTTTCTGGTTAGTTTTCAGTGAAAGTTTTCATCCTGGGTGGAAGGCATATATAAGACAGTCGTCAGGGGGTCAGCGAATGAATTTTGAATGGTCGGCGGTGCTCTCAGCTTTGCGGGATTGGGGAAACAGAATAGAGCTTAAGGAACACTATCTAGTTAATGGATATGCTAATGCTTGGTGGGTGCCGATAGAGGAACTAACCACGACCAGCCCTGAAAGAAAATACCAAGCTATGAGGTCTCCCGATAATAGTAACCAACCAGGAATGAAAGAATTTGAGATAATTCTGGAGTTTAAGCCACAACGCCTTTTTGAAATTGGGGTAGTGATTTCTTTGGCTACCCTTCTAGGATGCGTTGGCTATCTCACCAGAGGTTTTATGCGAAAGAGAAAAAGAAAAATTAGGGAGACTCGGGGATGATCTGGATGAGGAGACTGAGGCAGCTTTCCAGGGTCTGGCGACTTGTGGTTCTCGTGATAGGGGATATAGCCATCGCCATAGCCACCTATGAGCTGGCCTGGCATATCCGCACTTTATCCAGTTTTGGTATCTTTGAAGCTCCGTTACCCAAGAATGTTTTAACAACCGTCCCCCACAACTACGGGATGGTTGTTTTGAGTCAGGTATTTCTCTTATGGATTGTAGGATTATACAAAGTAAAGAGGAATACTTCGGGAAAGATCCTTCTGCGAATTCCTTTTGTTCTTTTCGTCCAAATGATGTTTCTGACTCTTTTCTACCTTCTTACCCTCGGTCGAGGAGGATCCGCCATCTCTATTTTCCCGGTTTTCTGGATTTCGAACAGTATTTTCACAAGCCTATGGCGGACTTTAACTTTTTACCCGGGACCTTTATCTACCTTCTTGGGTAAGACGGGCAAAAGGGAAGGAATTATTTCTCCTACCCCGGAGGTGACGGGGAATAAAACGCTGAAGTTCAAACCATTTTATAAGCTGATGAATTTTTTCCGTAAGGATCTAGCTCGAGTTTTTATCCTGGGGTTTATGATTTTACTTATCTCTTGCGCCTTCCTGCTCATATTTAAAGCTGAGAAAACTGCAGAGGAGGTAGCAAATGTGGCTTATTTTTTGTTGGTGATTGGGGTGGGGATAGCGTTTATTTCTATGGTTCGACATAAAGACCATGAAAAACTGGATAACGGTTCATAGAGTTTATAGAGTTTGTTGGGTTTGTTGGGTTTGTTACCTTTTATTATGCAGTTGGGCTTTGGCTAAGCCAGTGGTAGTGGTTGGAGATACCAATGCTCTGGCGCCGCTGGGGTATACATCTTACTTTGAGGGCCAGCCGGTATTTTTCTTTACATCTCAGTTGAGTTCCTCCCAAATAAGGAACCTGTTAGATAAAACTAAATCTATGGTGGTTGTTAACAATCAGCTTAAGAAATACGGAAGAGAGGTGCAGAATTTCTTAAATGACCCGGCGGTAGATTTGGCCTATCTATTTTTTAGAGAAAAATCTGAAGAGAATTTGAGGGAAAGATCTTTTTACTTACCCACTGAATGTCGATATCGGATGAAGGCGAGGGTAATTCTTGATTTTGCTCAGGTAAAAAAAAATATAGGATTGAGCCTCGATATGGGCTCTGCTCAAGAGGTAAAAAAATGGTCCTTTATCCCCAGGAATGTGGAGTATAACTATTTCATTTCCGACGAAGGGACATTATCGGTGAATGCCTATTTTGATGGAGAGCTATCCAGAGAAACTGGAGATGAACATGTCAAGGTTACCATTCCCCACTTACACTTAGATATAGATAAATACCCTTTTCTGGAACTTATTTACAGGGTGCAGGACCCTGAAATCCAGCAGATTGATGGTGAGTTAGGGATTGATCTAACCGGTGATGGGAGAGTGGATAAAATCATTTCTCTTCGAAAGGAGATAATTCTAGGAAATTGGATGAGGGGCTATCCGGGAACTCCCACGACCGATCTTTACGACACTAGATTACCCCAGGATTGGCCAAAAACCTACAGCACAGAGTATCCTTCGCAAGATAAATTTACAGTCTATAAAAATGGAGTTCCTCTGGAGACCACCTGGTGTAAATGGTATAACTACCAAAACCAGGTGGAAATTGGGGTGTGGCATCATAATCGAGTAGTAATAACCATACCTAAGGGGGAGTCTCCTGAGGACAGCACCTATGTGGTCAGTTATCTACCCCCGGCTGTGGCCTCAGTCAAGAAAAGCAATAGATTCCCAGGATTTAGTAAACTGGAGGTCAATATCAAAGAGGCAATTAAAGAGATATTTAGGGGTAAGCAGCCTAAACTGGCAAATATCTCTCTTTATCTTAAGAAGGCCAGAGATGTGAATTTTTCCAGCCTCGGCAAGAAAAGAGCCTATTCTTTTAACATTAAGGCGATTACGGTTTATGGGAAGCCTAGCATCGAAGAGTTGCTGCGAAACGATAATAAATGGCTCAAGGAGACGTTCCTGTTCAGGATGGCCGGAAAAATTTATCGTCTAGAGGATGTGGACAGGATAACACCTGATTCAGATACTTTGTGGTGCGAAATCGAGAACCTAAAATTGACAAAAGGAAATTATGAATTCTTCCCTATGCCGAGTGAGGCTCTCAAGGTGGATCTAGCTGTGATAGAGCCGGTTTCCAGACCCCGATTAGCAGAGAGTCAAGAAAAAGAGGTGCAGGTTGAGTTCGAGAAGATTAACTCTGCGAGATACCGGGTTCAGGTAAAAGCAAGGAAGTCTTTCTGGCTCATCTTTAGCGAGAGTTTTCATCCTGGATGGAAGGCATATATAAGACAGTCGTCAGGGAGCAGGAGTCAGAGGATTAATTTTGAGTGGTTGGCGGTGCTCTCGGCGTTGCGCGATTGGGGCAGTAAGATGGAAATTAAGGAACATTATCCGGTTAATGGATATGCTAATGCCTGGTGGGTGCCAGTGGGACAGTCCCAGGCGAAGACCAAAGAGCAGGAATCTAGTCCCTCGGAGTTTGAAATCATAATACAATATACTCCCCAAAGATGGCTTGAGATAAGAATGGTAGTTTCTTTAATTATCCTGGTAGGAGGTGTGGGCTATTTTGCTTTTCGCTTCAGGCAAAGGAGAACTGCCGGTTAGGCCGACGGCTCAGGCCAAAAAAGATAGGGATTGATAAGTAGCCTGACATTAGAAAACTTCATAAAAAGTGGGAAGAGATCGTTTAACTTTAAATATTTTCACTTTTTCCGAGGAATAGACAGTGTCAAGATGTTTTTCAAACAGTTCTGCTTTTTTTCCATAGTCTTCACGTTCGGGCGGTCCATAATAAATATAGCTAATTCTGTATTTGTCCAATAACGTCTTAACTACTTGATAATTGTTTGAGGTAAATATGCTCATAATATCTGCTTCCAGATCTTTGAAGGGAGTGACCTCAGTTATCTCTCCAGGCTGTACACCATCAAGCAGAATTCTTCTTTCACCAAATATTGCTACCGCCGCATTGAATGGAAGCTCTCCCGGATTGTAAGGATTGACTATAAACAAGGCATATTTTTCGGTATTTTCCCTTATCCACTCTCCGGCTTTGACTTCTTCAATACCAACCAGCTCCCTCCTGTTAGTATATCTATTTACCAGGGCTGCTGAAATTGGACCTACCAGGCCAAAAAGAACCAAGAGGCAAATTAACCAAGCTTTGATCTTTATATTTTTAATTGACGAGACATAAGCAGCAGACAAAATTCCAAAAGTGATTAATGAACCCATCAATAATCTCGGCCTGACATGAACTGGAATCCCCAGAGTGTTTGCCAATAGAATGGATACCATAATAAACCAGATGAAAAAGCCTTTACCTTCAACTCGGGTTTTAAAACAGGCCAATACTGCCAGAGGTAAAGATAGTCCATAATAGATTATCAATATAATTGGATTGGTAATTAATCTCGGAATAATGACAGCGTGAGGAGCTACGACAGACCTATAGAGGAGTAGTATCAGAGAAATAGCGATGGCGATAGACAGCATTGACCAAGATATTCTCTTTCTTCTTATTATCGGGGAAATGAAATAAAAACTAATCAAAGAACAAAGGATGGGAAGAGAATAATAAGGCTGGAAAAAAAGCGTAGTTAATGCGGTAAAGATGGCAAACACTTGAAATTTCTTCCGCTTCAAACCTCTTATAAAAAAGTAAAGAGTTACGATGATCATCAGAATACCCATGGTTGCCGGGTTTGGGGGGTAACCAATGGTATAGTATTGGATATTACACGAATGGCCTTCATGGAGGGGCAGCTTCATCTGTGGTAGATGAAGGAATTTCAGGAGCTCGTTTTCCATATAACCCGTAGTAAACTGCTCATAGTTGGAGTAAATAAACATAAGACTCGTATGCGCTTTCATACACTCTATATTAAATAGATCAGACTTATTGTGAATGAAATAGCTGTATAGAGCAAAAATTCCTCCCAGCCCCTGGGCTAAGATAACTGCCAATAAAACTGCCAGAATCACTGATTCTTTTCTCTTAAAAATCTGCTTTGCCAGGATTAGCATGGCCAGGAAAATCAGAGAGACCAGCACAACCTGAAAAATTCTACCAGCATTTAGAACCATGGAATGAGTTAATGTGGAGAGAGTAGCCACATTAATGAAATGACCAAATGGATACCGCCCATACCGAAGTGGCAATGCGTGATCCCGGAGGGGTATGCTTCTTTTTACTTCTTGAGCCTGTCTAATATAGCAAGAATAATCGAAAGTCGTGTATTTAAACCTATGCTCATTCTCAGTCTTCACCTGCCAATTTAAGACAGAAAAGCCAGTTAAGGTTATTTGAAAAATAAAGAGAAATATGAGAATTGAGTAATAAATCTTATTTCTTTTAAGGCTCTCGAAAAGATTGGATTTTGACTGGTATTTTAGGGCTCTTTTTTTTCTGAATAATAAGTAAAGTAGAATGGGTAACAAGACTGAAATTACCAGAGAAATATTAAAACTAAAGCCAATTAAGGCGAATATGGTAATAAGAATCGGCATAAATAGACAAGAAAGAATAGGCGATAAAGTAAGTATCTCTAACCTGGAAAATCTCTCCTTAGCGAAGAACAAATTAAGTAAACTGTAACCCACCAGAAAAATAATTAAAAGATAAGTCGGTATCAATACCAGCCACTTTGCTAATGCCATCGGCTTTCCTTTATATAATTTCCCATATTTGAGATAAAAGATTGGATATTAAAATATTTTTCTCTACTCAACCTTGATGAAAGCTCATCAAAAAAGACTGAGGAAAATCTCCTGTATTCCGGGTCTGAGAAGACGGTGTTTTTACGGACATTTTTTCTTTCCTATTCCTAAACATACATTATCAAAGATTCGGAATCTTACGAGCCTGTCTCTGAACTTACTTACCGATGCCTACTCGTACTCCTGCAATAACCAACCCTCCTTCACTCGGTATCTCTTGTCGGTCTTCTTTCAAGCCTTTTAGACGAGCTTCAACAGTTTCCTTTATGGATTTTTTTGCTTCTTCGATTGTATCAGCAAAACTTGAAACATTCAGTTCCGGGTATAGACTTACGTAGCGGCCTCCTACTCTTGCTAGTCTTAACTAACAGAAAACCTTGCGTCAGATCTTGGCATTTACCAGAAACCGGCTTTCAACTTTATAATCAGTTAGAATTAATGAATTTACCCTGCACTAAGGACACGGCGTCTCATGCATTACTCACGTTATTTGGGCATTTTGGCTGTATCCTTTAATTCATTCAAGTAATTAAAAAGAGCTGTTTTCTTGCTATCAAAACCTGGAACTCTAAGGTATTCATTATAGCTTGCTTCGACTTCCTCAATGTGCACATGGCTAATATATGAAAAAGAACGAGGTGGTTTTACACCTGAGTGTATGATTTTTTCAGTATTCACAGCAAACTTGGTAAAGTAGCATGTTGTTGCCACGAAAACAGTAATGAAAAAACACACTGGTACCCATTTAACATGCCGAAACAACAGATTCTGCTTAGGGGTGAACAATATACTGTTCAAAAAAATTGGCACTAACATCAGCAAAGCTATTTTGATTATGAAGACTATGAAATAATTAGCTTGAAACTTTGGCTGGTGTCTTAGAATGTAATAGTCGACCCACTCAAGCAAAGAAAATAGGGTCATAAAAGCAAGTAATAAGGTTGTTGTGTAAGCAATTATATTTAGAGCCTTTTTCCTAATAGACAATGTAATTATTGCAACTAGTATAAGAGCGGCTAGAAGAAAGACCAAATCATAAGAAATTAACGAGATGAGCTGATTGTATTGAGACCTCAAAAGCATATGATAGGTGTAAAATTGAGTGCATGTATGTTGGTTTGGAATAAGTAAGAGGTATGACCAAATACAAGATCCAAATATGAAGATAAACCATATACGGTTGGACAAATTCCGCTGCTCTCTTTCAGCAAGTAGATGTATTAAACAAGGTATCAATATAATTGCTCCAATGCCCAACCTCCTCATTCCGAATGTTCCGGTACCAAGCCACCAAACATACCAAGAAGATTGAAGATAAAGATGAACAAGAAGGATCATGAGAAGACTTATATAAAGAAATTTCTCCCGGAGTTGTTTCTTTCTAAGTATCAAAAGGATAAGTGCAATAAATCCTAGCGCATAAAGTGGATGGTAGGCAAGCAAACCGTGCCATGAATGAAATAAAACTGCTGAAAACTCCGGATGCTTCCAATCGATACTTTTGAACGTTCCTGAACCAAACACATAGGGAGAGCTGAAAAAAGACCCAGTCATCCACCGATTATTTAGTCCTACTTCAATCATTCCTACAAGGGCAGGAATCACTGAGAGAAAAATTAGCATAAGGGTTTTCATTCGGCTTCTTTTGCTATGGTCTGTGAAGACTGAGTAATACATAGTGCCAAAAACCGGAATGCAATAGATTGCCAATTGTGGTCGAATAATTATTAACAACCCAGCCAATATGCCTACCAATAAAGAATCAGTAATTTTCCACCTCTTTGTTTTGATTACCCAGAATACTATAGCTGCAAAACAGCCGTGGGATAGAGATTCAGATGAATAAACTGTAGAATAGAAACCCAGGTGCGTTCCAACAAACGCAATTAAAGAGCCAAAGAGTGTCAAACAGACATTTTTTATGCGATACATAATATAATGTCCCGAATAGGGCCCACCAGAGTATAATAGTAAATATCCAGCCTACAAACAATGCGCCCTTAATCAAATCTTTAAAAAAGATATTGCCAACCAGAAATAATATTCCAGGCCCAAAAGACCATTGTGATAATGGTACTCCCATAGGTGATAGTGTATCACCCTGCAGCTTGAAAATATTGCTTTCCTTAATTGCCACAGACCAATCAATGTATCGACCGAAATCAGCTCCATCTCTTGCCATGCCATAGAAAAGACTGCAGAATAAAATAATAAAAGCATATGGAAGATAAGTTTTGAATTTCTGATAAGGTTTGAACTTGTGCTTGTATAAAAGGCCAAACAATGCTTTCAAGTTCATTAACATTACATTTTCAATTTTCATATTGATTAAGAAAAAGGGTGAATATTGGAAAACAGTAAAAGAGTTTGATTCTCTCGGATAAACCCATGCCGCTTAAAGTGCTTATGGTATCCACTAAATACCTAAATCATCACTGCAAGGTTAAAAGTTGTCCCCTATCGGAGTCCTCATCGACATTGAGTTGCCAGATGTCAAAGCCTGACCCTAATACGTTTCTTGCAGCCATAAGACCGGTAAGAATAGAATGATACATGTGGCTGTACTGATACATTCCACCACGACCCACAGTTTGCAGGTTACCAAAGATAGCTAAATAGCGTTTTACGGTCTCTAGAGGCTCACGGTACCCCCTATAATAAACAGGATAGGCGTGGGGGATTTTAAAGACAAAAGTATCTAGGATGACATGCCCATCCACAATATTTAATTTTTTTAGCTCCTCTGTAGCTATAGCAACGAGTTCTTCTTCGGATTTATTCCAGAAATTGTCGTTCTCGGTGCAAAAATACTCCAGCCCTAAAGAGGTTTTTGTCAGGTCTGGAACCATTCGGGAACTCCAATTCTTGTAGTTTTGAATTCTGGCAACTTTCACTTCAGGTGAATGGATAAACAACCAATTGTCAGGAAATAAGTTCTCCCTGTCAATTATCAAGTGGACTACTAATAGGCCGCGATACCTTAGCTTTCTAGAGGCCTCCAAAACATCTGACGGTGGTTTCGGGATCATTCTTTGAACTAGAAGAGAAATAGGAATGGTTGAGATAAACTTTGTGCCCACGAGGCTCTTCTCTTTTCCAGTCTTATTCTTCACTGCAACACTTAGAACTTCACTTTGATTGTGATTTATGCTAATTACTTCGCAGTCTAGAGCCACCGAACTTCCCATCCGCTCCATTTCGGCTTTCATGGCCTCGTACATCATCCCCGGCCCCAGTAGTGGATAGTAAAATTCGCCAGTCAAGATACCCGTACCTCTTTTGGTTCGCCCCAAAAATGCATGCCCTATTGTAGAAAAGAGAGAGTGTCCTCCTATCCTTTGTCTTGCCCACTCTGCTCCAATCTGCGAACAAGGAATTCCCCAGACTTTTTCTGTGTATGTCTTAAAAAAAGTTTGATACAACTTTTTCCCAAATCTATTAGAGACCCACTGCTCAAAAGTTTTCTCTTTCTTATAGGGAAAGATCCTCGATTTCACATAACTTACAAGAATTGCCATCGAACCCAAAAGACCCATACCGAAGAGAGCATTTCCTGGCTTTAAGGGAAAGTCAAAATACTTACCCTGGTAGTATATTCTAGAAAGCCGTTGAATTTTGGCTAAATTGGATCCCAGCAAAGTACGCCAAATTTCACTGATTTCTTGGTTCTTGGAGAAAAATGCATGTCCACCTTCATCAAAATAATATCCTTTGTATTTTAACGTCCTACTAATACCTCCCACAATATTATCTTTTTCCACCACCATTGCTTCAATCCCGTTTCTGGACAACTCCAAGGCTGCACCAAGCCCAGCCGGACCGGCCCCCATAATGATAACCTTCTCCTTGTTCGCGTTCACTTTTGCCATGGTAGGCATCTCCTTGGCGTAAACCTAGCTAGAGTTCTGGAGAAACCATAGGTTGCTAATATAATAACCATAGGTAAGACCGGAATATGATAGCGAGGTTCTACAAATAACAGGGCATGCATAATAGTGTAGTAGAAGATGATCAGGATCAAGGGATATGCGAGAAGTATCTTTCTTTTGACCACCAAGATCGAGCCTATGATGCCAAAGACTATAGCAAGATAATGGAGTAGATAGTTCGATCCCCGGAGGAGAATTTTCTTCAGGCCAAATTTTTCCACTATCCCCACGCTCGGTCTTCTCCAAAACCCACCTGCTTTTTTGACCAACAGAATTAGGTACCCAGCCGGGTTTTCTTTGATGTTTTCTATTGCTTTGCTGAGATAAAATTTCTCCACGTAGGGGTGATCTTCTCTTAGCCCTTTGCTGAACTTGTGATGAAGCATTTTGTCTTCGCCCGGCCATCTACCCCCCTTGGAGATATCAGTCCCTACCCAGAAACCCGGAGAGACCCCTAACTGAACAGGAATAAAACTCTTAAACTGCAGATAGTTTCTGATCGTCCAAGGGGAAATGGCTATAGCTGCTGCCAAAATGAGGATTAAGCCATGGCACAGAGCTTGTTTTTTGGAGCGGTATACCAGAATTAAAAAGAGAAAAACAAAAAAGGGAAATAAAGCAGTAGTGGCTTTGCAGAGAGTAGTTATTCCTATGAGAAGGCCGCAGATAAAAGCTAGCACAATAATCCGCCTATGGATCAGTATTACCAAACAAAGAATGCTTAAAGATAAGAGAAAGGTATTCAGAACCTCCGACATGATTCGGGTGCTGAAGACAATCAAGGGAGGCCAAAATCCGATTAAGAAGAAAGATAGGAAGGCAAATTTGCCCTTAAAGATCATGGGTGCCATAAGATAGCCGATGAGGGCAGTCAACACAACCAGGAAAGTCTGAAATAGTCTTACTGCACCAAGGTTGTGCCCACAAGTCCAATAAATAAGGGCAAGAAAAAGTGGATACACTGGTACCCGTCTAATCATAGGGATGGAGGAGTTAGGGATCCTGGAAAATCCATGGCCTTGAACGACATTCTGGGCAGTGGTGTCGAAATCATGTTCATCGGGCCAAAGCTGCCCCCCCGAGACAAGAAAAGCATAACCAAAACCCACCAGGACAATTATCAGAATAGTTGCAGCTAAGACCCTGTGTTCTTTTTTTATCTTCATTATTTTAGCTCTCCAAGCCATAAAACTCCGTGGTGCTGGACGGTTTTTCTCACCTCAATGAATATGTTCTCTGATGAATCCACAAATTTCTCTACTTGTTTGTGAGCGTCAAGAGAGAAGAAAGGATAATTTTGGGGGTAAAAAACCAACAGGTACCTTATATTTTCCTTTTCAAAATATCGGCGAGTTACTTCAGAACCCGAGAGAGCATCTTCTGATAAAAAAACAAGGTCTAACTTATGCTCCAAGCCAAATTTATACCTATAAAATCCCACTGCTGTCGTGATAGGGGAAATAAAGCCTACTTTCTCCCTTGATTTCAAATTATCTTTGAGGTAGTTGTAAACCTCATCATAGGAAAAGTAAAATACACTTCCATATTTAAAAGACTTACCTACTGGATTGACGGGAATTTTATAGATTAAAAATCCTACCAAGAAAATGGCCAGAATGGAAATCGTTTTTTTCCATCTCAAATTCTTCCTCAATTCACCTAAGAATGAGGCACCCAGGATGACTACCGAGGGGAAAACACTCATCATGTAGCGGGGATCTCCGATGTAAAAATAAGAAGTCCAGAATACATAATAGGTAGCAAACAAAATTAAGGAGTAGAGAGCTAAGTTATCCCGTCTTTTAAGCAAGGCCAAGATGACCCCACCAGCGAAAAGAAAAAAAAGAGGGATAGTAGTCTGGCCTGGCATAATAGCCAGATTTTGAGTAGCGGTCCTAAGGGTAGTCCAGTTTGAGAGATCAAAAAAGTAATGGACGTCAGTAAATGACCTCACCATTATCCAGTGTGGAATTATGGAAACCAGTCCAATCCAGACAAATTTTAGATAAGTTGACGGGCTAAGCCATCTCTCCCCCCGCATCTTGCTCACCAACCAATAGATTCCGAATATACCCCACATTACCAGCACCATTCGCTTATAGAGAACGCCTAGACTGAGGAAAAATACAGAAAACAATAGATCCCCATAACTAAGGGTTCTGGCGTGTCTGAGAAAGTAGAAACTGGCCATGAGAATAAAGAGTATTCCCCCCGCTTCCGGATAAACCAGGCTGCCCAGATAGAAATAGACGGGGATAAAGATAAAAAGCACTCCGGCCAGGGTGGCGGTCCATCTATCCCGGTAAAGCCCGACCAATTTGAACATAAATACTGCCGTCAACAAAGAAAAAATTAACGAAGGGAGCCTGGCCACGTACTCATGGACACCAAATAGAGAGTAAGGAATTACGAGGACGATTCTTTCCAAGGGAGGGAATTTAAAGAGAGCCTGATCAAAGGGGTGATTTCGAAGCAGATAGAAATAAACCCCTAGAAAGACCGAAACAAGAAAAATTGCCAAGATTAGTAATTTTCCAGGATGATGAGCTATCTTTCGCTCAAATCTCTTTCCCAGGAAGATAAAGATAACCAATGCGATAATGGCTAAAAGAGTCATCAGGCGAACGAAGGCATACGGGGAAAGATGGAAAAATCTTTCAGAGTAAATTCCTATGTTTTTTAGAATCATCAGGCTGGGAGTAGAATGAATGTCCTCATCACCACCGGTGGTTATGGGCAGCATCATAGAATAGATGTGCAGGCCGGCACAGAACAAAATGGTCAAAGCCAAAAGAGAATTTTCCTTGACTTTCCTAACGACTAAACCCCAGGTGGGTAAGCTAGTAGTCCACTCAACTTTTCCTTTTATCCAGCCAAAGAGAAGCCAAGCATTGAAAGAAAAGTAGAGAAGAAGACCCAGATAGACTAAAAGTCTTCCTCTCGTGGAAAGGGGAAGCAGCCAACCGGGATAGAGTATACTGCAGCCAAACCAGAGCACCAGAAAAAGAAAGGTGATTTTTGTTGCTGCTGAAATTCGGGGTCCTGTCTGACTGCTCATTTTGATTCCACCTTTGCCGCCTCACCGCTACCCGTCACTTGACCACCTTTATGAACACTGACGCAGCAAAATACCTAACTGGCGGTATCTTTCTAACCATGTCTGACAGGAGAGAATCAATACGATAGCCAGTACTCCATCGATACTTGAGGACAGCGGTGAAATCCTTGTACTTAACGTCCACAATTTTAAAGAACCCCCTCAATTCGGCCATCAGCTCCTCGGCGCTGTATACCCGAAGATGTTCATCTTTCCTCAAGTCAACCTTTGCCAGCTTTCTATAAAGAGGAATGAGGCCCTTTATAGGGATGTTCAGACAAGGTGTGGTAAAGACCGCACTACCGCCTTCCCGTAATATCCGATGTATCTCCTGAATACACTGCCCGGGATATGACAAGTGCTCCAATAATTCCGAACAAAGAACACTATCAAAGCTGCCCTCTTTAAAAGGCAGATGCTGGGCATCACCAAGAACTACTCTGATGAAGCCCGATTTTTTTAGTTGAACTAGAGAAATATCTACCCCCACCACCTCCAATCCTCGGGCAAGAAAATAGGTCGAATGATCGCCGGGCCCCAGACCGAGATCTAGCAGGCGACCTCGCGGCTGGAAAAACTTAAAGATCTCGCTGCTGGTATGACGGGCAGGATGACCCAGTCGGTACTTGTTTTCCCTAGCTAGGCTATCGTAGTCAACCATCTTTGTCCCATTAGCAGGAATTCAAGGAGAATTCCCCAGGAACTTTCTATTTTTCCTAATCACCAAATTTTTTAGTAGAACATTAATCTCGCCCAATCCATATCCAAAATGAGTTAGTAGATAGGCTAGCACAACCTGAAATGTTAACCTGACCCTTTTTTTCTTAAAACAGGCTATCAAACTCATCATAAGTATGGCGGGAAAATAAACCAAGGGAAAGAGAAAAAAGGGAGTAAGTATGGAGAGAAAAGTTGCCATCATCACCAAAACAAACGCTATGGGAGCAATATATAAGACATTCACCATGGTAGAATCTTTTATCATCAGTCTTGCCCTGGCCCTCCCATATCGATACATATTCTTCCACCATTTTGAGGGAGTCGCTCTATACCTGTGAAAAACATAAGATTCGGGGATATAAAGGAGCTTAAACCCGGCTTTTCTTAACCTGAAATTTAAATCGGCATCTTCACCTTCGTGCCTCAAAGACTCATCAAAAAGCCCGATTTTCTTCAAGGCCTCTTTCTCGTAAAGTACATTTAAAGTGGGGAGGTCAGTGACGTATCGAGGTTCCAGGTAGGATTTTCCGGTAACTGAGCCAAAGCTTCCAATAAACGTGTCAAGTGCAATCTGGACTGCCTGAGTAAAACTACCCGAAGCCGGAGGAGCAAAGTTTGATCCTCCAATGCCCACAATACTGGAGTCATTTTCTTTGTTCTTTAAAAATCCTTCCGCCATCACTTCCAGCCAGTCTTCTGGAACTACACAATCGGCATCAGTATAAGCAACGTGGTCGTATTTAGCATTAACTATACCTGCGTTTCTGGTCATAGCGGTATATCTCTTTGGCTCGATAATTAATCTAATAAAATCATATCGTTCTAGATATCGAGTCACGATTTCTCTGGTGGAATCTTCAGAGTTACCATCTACTACAACAATTTCATAGGAGTCCTTGGGGTAGCTTTGCCTCACCAGTGACTCTAAACACTCAGCTATATTTTTTTCCTCATTATAACAGACCACGATTACCGAAATTTTAAGCATTTTTGTAACCATTCAGCCGTAGATTTACGCAGATGAACACAGGTTAATTACTTGCCGCAGTAGCTATCGTCGTAGATAGGCAAGATACTTAAGAGCTGATCTTATGGTTCTTCTACCCTCACTGGGAGAGGCCAGCATCTGAAGAAGTTTACCCGCTAAATATCTGAAATTAAAATGATATCTATTATAAGCTTTTTCGCAAAAATCCACCATTTCTTCTCTGGTTAGATGAGGAAAACTAATAACGCAGTTATGAGCATAGGTAGAGGTAAGCCATTGGCTAAAATCTTCTGTTAGCAAATATCCATGGGCTTTGGCCCATTCATAGGCCTCCGTACCCGGATAAACCATTAACGGATAAAACTGCATGCTGTCGCAGCCAAGTTTCTTGGCAAAATTGAAGCTTTCTTCCATGGTCTTTCTGGTCTCACCAGGATTTCCGACCATAATACAACCATGAACTAAAATCCTCAGTTTTTTAGCATACCTCATAAACTCTATTGACTGCTCTAACTTTAGACCCTTGTGCATTCCATCCAGTACCTTTTGAGATGCACTTTCAAATCCCACTGTAACCAGCCTGCATCCGGCTTCTTTCATCAAAGCCATGGTCTCGAAGTCTAAATCTGGTCGAACATTGGTGTACCACTTTTGTCTATTCTTATTTTCAATCAGTATTTTACAGATTTCTCTGGCTCTTTTCCTGCTGGCAGTAAAGGTATCATCCTCAAAACCAATTTCTTTTACCTCGGGAAAATTATCCTTGATATAAAAAAACTCCTCTACCACGTTCCCGGCGCTGCGGGGTCTAAATTTTCTACTATGAAAAGTCTGGGGGTAGACACAAAAAAAGCACCTATAGGGACAACCTCGAGCGGTTATGATCTGAATTACCGGGTAATCAGCCGCAGCAAAATAATAATTCTTAATGTTAAGATGCCGTTGGTAAATCTTGCTAAGGAAAGGGAGCTTGTCAACATCCTCTATCAGTTTTCTCTCCTGGTTATGGGTAATATCCTCTCCGCTGCGAAAAGACAGGCCATCCACAGAATCTAGATTGGAATTATCTTCTAGTGATTCCGCCAGCTCCAGTATGGTATAATCGTACTCTCCTCTGGCAACAGCATCGATTTTATTACTTAACTTTAGAGTCTCTTCAGGTAGCGCCGAGGGATGAGTTCCCACCAGAACAATAAAACTTTCTGGAACCACCTCTTTTATTAACTCACCCACCTTTATATCGTTATAGATACTGGGAGTACTGGTATCTAAAACTACCAAATTGGGTTTAAGATCTCGGGTGTATTCAATCGTATCTTTTAAGTCCCTTCCCTCTGCTGGTGCATCCACCAATCTTACCTCGTGACCCTTCTCCTCCAGCACCCCGGTGGCATAAGCCAGCCAGAATGGATAGTAGAGAGTACCTCCTTTGGTTACGGCAGGGCTCCTCTGCGAGCGGGAAAATCTGGGCAGAAAAGGAGGATTTAACATTAAGATTTTCATTTTCTTAGCTCTTAAAAATTCATTGCCGGGGGGATTTTTTCTTTATGTCCAGCATGCTTAAAAAGAAGGAGGAAAATATTGTTTGAACCCCCATCACCATTAAAGTGGTGGCAAAAGAGGCCTTACTAACCTCAAGGAGAGCCCCAAACCCCCCTTGGATCCAGCTATACAAAACGAAAAAATCCATTAGAAACCCAACCATGAATAAGGAAAAACCTATGGCTAATCCCCATTCTAATTTGAAGTATCTATAAAATTTCTCGATGAATTTATCAGCTCTTTCGAAATATTGCATGAAAGAATAGGCCTTAGCATATAGTCCTAGATTAACAATTTGAAAACCCAGCAGGGTCAATAAACTTCCCAATATGGAAAAATGAAAGCTATAGCCACGCCCCCCGATAAATATGGGTCCTCTTAGTAAGATGATGGAAAGAACTAATCCTATCAGCATCAAACTAGCTCCAGGAATGAGAAAAAGATGGGTGGGACTATACATTAACATAAACCTTAAATGTCTCCACCCGTCCCGGAATGACCTTATGTGGGGCTTTCCTGATCGACCATCGGGATAGAAGGTAATGGGGATTTCTACCATATCTAATCCAGCCCTGGCCGCATTTATTACCATCTCGGAGGCGAACTCCATGCCCGTGGTTTGTAGACGCATCTTCCGGTAAGCCTCCCTGGTGAATGATCTCATGCCACAGTGAGCATCGGAAATACCGGTGTGGAAAAGTCTATTCAAAAACCAAGATAGAAGTGGATTCCCAATATATCGATGATGCCAGGGCATAGCTCCGGGCATAACCTTGCCTTTAAATCGGCTACCCATTACCATATCCTTACCTTCTCTTAAAGGAGTTATAAATCTTTCAATATCCGAAAAGTCATAGCTGTCATCGGAATCGCCCATGATAATATATTTACCTCTTGTCTCTTCAAATCCTTTCATATAAGCACTACCATAGCCCTTTTTCGCCTGGTACACCACCCTTGCCCCCAGAGATTTAGCAATTTGGACAGACTTATCCGTAGAGCCATTATCGCAAACTATTACTTCACCATCAATGTTGAGGCGTTTAAAGGAATCGAAAGTCTTCTTGATGCATTTACCCACCGTCTCTTCTTCATTTAAGCAAGGCATAATCACTGAAACTTCGGGAGAATAATCTTTTGGCTGAGCGCTCTTAGCCATCGTATGTTCCAGGCAAACAATAGTATGTTCGGAACTTGAGCATTATAGCAAACCCAATAGCTTTATCAAACTTCAGGATTTTTTGATCAGCGGTGCCCTGGTTAAATTTGAAATGACAAAAATAATAGCCACATACGACCAGAAGACAAATTGCATCTCCAGTAAGACCATTGCATGGCTGGTTAAATGACTTAACAGGAATCCAAAAATGCCACTCACCAACCCTAAGGTTACGAATCTCCAATACCTATCCTTCACTCTCATGAGTAATCCTATCCCCTGTCTTAAGATAATAACTAAAATTAATAGAAAGGATACCAAGCCTACCGTCCCCAATTCTGCCCAAATCTGCAAGAAATAATTATGGGCATTATCATATATGGGACTCTCAGGAGGAAAATTCAAATAAATCCGGAGCAACCAATAAAAAGAGCCTATCCCGGCTCCAAAAACTGGATGATCTCTCACCATCTGCCACCCAGGTCTCCAGAAGTGAAACATTCTGCTATCAATTTCCTTATCTACGAAATTAGAAAATTTAAACATAGAAAGTAACACGTTATAGTAGGAACCTCTCTTTCCCACTTCTAGCTCAGATTTTGAGGCAAGGTGAATGAGAGCAACGATAAAAACTAATAAAAGAATGATCACAGCAACTATTATCCTTTTACCATGTCTTCGCTTAAACCCTGTCTTAAGGAAAATACCCATCTTTTCCCGGGAAAGAATTATTATCATTACCACCAAAACCAGAGCCAAACTTGCCCAGGCTGTCCGGGAAGCAGAGAAGACCAAGCACAACCCCAGGCCAACCATCAAACTCCCTAAAAAGAGCCTCTTCCATTTTCCCTCCACCAAAAACAAGCTACCGGTAAGAAAAATGGTCAGAACCAGGTAAGAACCCAAAGAATTAGGATCCTGGAAAGTAGCATTAATACGGGTGAGATTCGGGTCTTGTCTAGCCCAGTACTCCAGCAAATGAAATCTAGTAAGATACTGAAAGATTCCATAACCCGCTACCACCGCGCTACTCACAATCATGAGAGTTATCACCTTCCGGAGAAAACCTTTAGACCTGATAGTGTTGATCAGAAAGAAGTAGACCAGAATACCCTCGAAAATGGTCAAAGCATAACGGAGAGTATAGAAATTGGCTAGATTGGTGGTTTGATCCAGAAGGAATATTTTTTGCCAGGCTGGTCCCAGATTACCGGCAAGAAAACTTGAGAATAAATGGTTAATTCTGATAAGAGTGATCCCGCAAGAAATTACGACCAGGAGAAGAAAAATACCTAGAGGAATATCTAGAGAGGTCTTAACCAATTTAATGTCCTTCCTCAAGAGCAACCTGACCACCCAGACTAGGACGACTGCCAGAAAAACCACCTCAATGAGATAAAAGTTGCGAATTTCTAACAGCAAAGGCAGAGAAGCTAATAGCGGCATCAAAAACACAAACCACACTAGAGCATACTCCAGTCTGATGGTCCCCAGTACCACGGTGATAATTATCAAACCCAGAGTGAAATTGGGGATCTGGCTCCAGGACATAATAGATTTTAGCAAAAGGCTCGCTCCCAATCCTATGACTAATAAGAATATCTTCACCAACACCAGATAGCGGGGCTGAATCTCGTAATACTCATTCATCTTTAAGCTCAATCCTGGTTGAGGAACTACCTTCTCTGGAACTTAGAGCACTGATGGCCTTTTCAGAGGCTATTTTTTTCTTGTACCACTCGATCGTTCTTCGAAGACCTTCCCTAAGATCAGTTTTTGCTTCAAACCCAAACTCATTCCTGGCTTTTCCGGTATCCAGACATCTCCTGGGCTGACCATCTGGTTTGCTGGTATCCCACATTATCTTCCCCTCAAATCCACATAACTCGCCAATCAATTTAGCCAATTCCCTAATGGAAATTTCAAATCCTGCTCCTAAATTTACCGGATCGCTCTTGTTGTATCTCTCAGCTGCCAACACTACTCCTCTTGCCGCATCTTCAACATAGAGAAATTCTCTGGTCGCCTTACCCGTCCCCCAGACAACGATGTGATCTTTACCCTTTTCTTGAGCATTAAAAACCTTTTTGATTAGAGCTGGGATAACGTGGGAAGATTCAAGATCAAAATTGTCGCCCGGACCGTAAAGATTAACCGGCATGAGGAAAATGGAATTGAAACCGTACTGTTGCCGGTAGGCCTGCGATTGAACTAACAACATTTTCTTAGCCAGGGCATATGGTGCATTGGTTTCCTCAGGGTAGCCATCCCACAGGTCTTCCTCCTTGAAGGGAACCGGGGAAAATTTGGGATAACAACAGACAGTTCCCAAGGCGACAAATTTTTGTACCCGGGCAAGTCTGGTCTCTTCCATAAGCTGGGCGCCCATAATCAAATTATCAAAGAACAACTCCCCCGGTATTCTTTGATTAAGACCAATGCCACCAACTTTGCCCGCAAGGTGAATAACAATATCTTTATCCTGCACTATTCGAGCACAATTCTTGCGTTCTCGTAGATCACAACTTCTAGATCTTGGCACTACAATATTCTTTGCCTTTCGTTTACGTAACTCCTCTACTACACAGGAACCCAAAAAGCCCGCTCCCCCAGTTACCAGTATTTTTTTATCCTCCCAGAAACCCATTACTTACTCCTCAAATAACTCTTTATTTTGACTCACCCAATCAAAAAGTTGGTCAATGCCATCTTCAACCGAAACATCTGGTGACCAACCGAAATCCCTTTTTGCTTTACTGATGTTGCTCACATAAACGATCTGATCTCCGGGGCGTCGATTCTGGAAGCTATATTTTATCTTCCGTTTTGTTTTGCTCTCCAAGTAGTTAATCAACTCCAAAAGAGAAATGGTATTCTCAGGACCTCCCCCAATGTTGTATGCTTGGCCTGAGGCAGTAGTAATATGATCAACAGCCATTTCAAAAGCTTTAATTAGATCACTCATATAGAGTACATCTCGCAGTTGCTTACCATCACCATAGATAGTAATTGGCTTACCAAGCACTGTCGAAATCAGAAAATGGGCTATTCATCCCTGATCTTCGTCCCCAAACTGTCGAGTTCCATAAACGCACGACTGCCGAAATACTACGGTCTTTAAGCCGAAAATGCGGGCATAATCGATAAAATATTGATCTCCAATCCCCTTGGAACAACCATAAGGGGAATAGAAATCAAGTAGCCTGGACTCTGGTATACCATTGATAATATCCACATATTGGCATCGAGTGAGGCCTTCAGTAATCCTGAGCTCTGCCATTTCTCCGTAAACTTTGTTAGTGGAGCTATAGATCACAATGGGATCCCCGCCCGCCTGTCTGACAGCCTCCAGCACATTTAAAGTTCCTAAAGCGTTTATCTCGAAATCTTCCCGGGGGTTTTCGATTGAGGTGGCAACGGCAACCTGAGCTGCTAGATGATACACAAGATCTTGGTTATCTACAGCATTTAAAAGGACTGAATAATTTCGAATATCCTCGGTAATTAGCCTAAACTTTTGGCCATATTTTTCTTTTAGCCAAGCAGCGTTTTTTCTGGCACCTCTTCGGGAAAGATTGTCGTAAGCGGTAACCTGATACCCTTTCGCCAGTAAATGGTCTATCAAATTGCTCCCGATGAAACCGGCTCCGCCGGTAACCAGGACTTTCACCTTGCTCTTGCCCATATTCTGTTCCTCCCCACCCTAATCTGCCACAGCTTTCTGGTATACGGCCAGAGTTTGTTTTGCGGTTTCGGCCCAGGAGAACCTCTTTGACTGCCTCAGACCCTTTTTGATAAGATCCTGTGCCAAGTTCTTATCACTCAATACCCGATACATTGCCCCGGCCATTCCATCGATATCGTAAGGATCTACCAGGATACCAGCCTTACCCACGACCTCGGGCAGGGAAGCAGCATTGGAGGAAACCACCGGGGTACCACACGCCATTGACTCCAATATAGGCAGCCCGAAACCCTCATACAGGGAAGGAAAAACAAATAAGTCAGCCGCCTGATAGACCAACGGCATCTGGTGACCGGGAAGGTATCCCGTGAAAATTACTTCCTGGTCTATTCCCAGTTTTCTCACCGTTCTCACCAATTCTAAATGGTCACGCCCCGGATTGCCCGTCAATAGCAGTTGGTGAGTAATTCCCTTATCTTTTCTCAGGATATAATAGGCTTGCAGGAGCCTTCGCAGATTCTTATGAGGATGGGAAAAGGCAACGGACAGAATAAAGTTTCCTTTTATTCCCATCCTATTCTTCATCTCCAGGATCTCGCGGCGACTATGATGAGGATGAAAAATCTTGTTCACCCCATTATAAGTCACGTTAATTTTATCTTCCGATATCTTTAGAGTCTTCATTATATGCCCTTTTGAACTTTGGGAAACAGCAATAATCTGAGAGGAGCTTCTGGCAGAAAGGGGAACGAGGATCTTCAGTACCCATAGAGTTAACTTTGACCAGTCCTGCGGAAAAAAGAAGTAGTTCATGTCGTGTATAGAGACCACCGAGGGGCAAGGCAGGGCAATAGGAGAGACATAGCCTGGAGAATGAAGCAGATCAATCCTATGCCATTGGCATTGAATAGGCAAAATAAATTGCTCCCATAAAATCCGCGCTGGTCGAAATCTAGCAGGTACGGGGCAACGCACCTCAAGAAAATTTGGCTGCTCAAGATTGAAACTCCCTGAGTTCTCCCGGTTGGTAAATAAGACGTATTCATTGTCGGGATCAATAGACGCAAGTTCACTAAGTAGGTTCCGAAGCTGGGTCTCCGAACCCCCAACCGCGCCCGGTATCATAAAGAGAGTGTTAATCCCGATACGCATAACTGGCCTGATCCCCTTTCTTCCTTTCTGATTGTTTTAGCCGGAGCGAGAGGAAAAATCTAAGCACAATAAATCATTGACCTAACTTATGCGGGTTTCGGAGGTTAAAATCCAGTTGTCCGTATCTCTGAAGTTTAATACCCTTGATTATCAAATTCCCCGTAAGCAAAGATGGCCACCAATCGCGCAATTTGGAGAAGATTCCAGAACCCGTTTTTAAAAATACTTTGAATCCAGCATCCTTAAATAACTTGCACAAAGAAAACATAGTAAAATAATGCAGATGACCTACATCCCAGTCGTTCTCGGCATCTGAAGTAACCGGCAATTTACCAAACAGCAAATTCAGCCGACGTGGCAACCAAGCAACATTTGGCACTTCGACAATCAGCGTGCCTCCTGTAATCAACACCCTATTAACCTCCCTTATTACATAATATGGATTGAAAACATGTTCAAGCACAGCTAGGCAGGTAACAGCATCGAAAACAGAATCAGTATAAGGTATGCCATTATCAATGTCTGCTAGTGAAAAGTGCATTTGTTTTGAATTTGGGAATCTTTCATCTGCATTTGCTTTTGCCTTCTCTATTCTATTTACTGAGAGGTCTATTCCATGCACCTCCTTAAATTTTTCTTTTGCTTTTATAACCAATGAGCCCTCACCACAGCCAACATCTAAAAGTCTCTCGCCGGAAGGGAGTAAACCAAGAACAGCTGATACTCTGTTTGTCTCAAATTTTCGAAGTCTTGTGAAAAACCAGCCTACTAGTCCTTTCGGCTTCATATCCTGCATATTTTCATACAATTTTTTTTTCACGCTCTCCATATCAGCCTCTCGCGACTCAATGTCTTCGTCACCAATGTCTGCGCACCTCATAATACACCTATTTTATTACATGCTTCGCTTAATGCCCACTGTTGGTCTAAGATCCAGTCTCTTTGTTAACTTCCCTATGGACTTCTTCTAATTGTCTAGCTATTCCATGACAAAATGTTGCTACAGAAACTCAAGATTTCCTGAAATACGTTGATGCTCAAAGTTCAGCGATGGAACCATAATCAATTCTCCCTCCAGAAGTCCATACTGCCTGGTTTTAGACTCTGGCAGGCTCTTACGATCCTTATAGGTGAAGTTCGTTCTGTCTTTGGTTTCCACACCCTTTACACCTCCTTTCTCCCAATCAACGCTAGACGTTACTTTTCTCCAAACCTTAGAAAGACAGCTCTGAACTTCAGGAGTCTTCATAATTTATCTTCTCTCTATTCAAATTATGAGCATCATAGTGAAGACAAAATAGATGTCAAGGCCACATCTGGAGTTTCCGGATTTTCTAGTAAATCCTCTTGTTTTTTAGCGGCCCGGTGAGGTGTTTTCCATAAAGGACGCGGCGCCGAGTTTGTTGAGTTTGTTGAGTTTGTTGAGTTTGTTGAGTTGGAAAAGAAATCCCAGATCCAGCGGCATGATTTTTCTAGCATCCTTGCGTGGATAGGTGTCAAAAAATAGATAAATGCCAGAAGCACCATAAGTATAAGGATAATCCACTCTAATTTATGGCTTTGTCGGTTTTGGTTATTCTTTCTTTTGGGGTTCATTTTTACTGTCGCTCAACTTGACTTCATAAACGTTGTCATCCCCACTGTATACCTTCCGGAAGATGTCAGGACGACTCTTGGCTAGCTTATCCACGTTGTTGTTGGCATTGGTTAGTAGATACTTAATCTTCTTTTCCTTGATTTTGCTGAGCATATCAGAGTAGCTAGAGTCATGGTGAATATAATAGACCTTTCTCTGTAACCGACTTCCAAACAAAGGATAAACAAAGCTGTCTCCATGGACGGTATAGCCAATGTGGTCGCCATCTTTGGCCTGGTTATCTATAAATGAATAGGCGGGAGAAATAAACAGCCCAAAATTGGCGGTGGTTCTTTTTTCTAATGGCAGATGCAGAAACTCCCTAAATTTTGAGGGAGTAAAATAAGAGTGAGAGGCAGCATTAAAAATTGACCAACAGACAACGACAAGAATCAGCCGCTGTAGTAAGATCCTACCTTTGCGGGAAAACTTATCCAATACATATCCCACGGATACAGCCCCAATAGCCGGTAAAAAAAGGACGAGCCTCGAGCTCCAGGGATCAGGAAAGAGAATAAAAATAGAAAACAAAAAGGTGAGAATAAAAAATAGAACTAACCCAGGGTTATCCTTAGCTTTATTCTTGATAGAGTCTACTAGAAAAAAGGCCGTGCTCGGGATTCCCAGAATGATCCATTGGGGACCGTAGGCCGACCGATCACAGTGATAATAATCATCTATGAGCTCAAACCAGCGTGAGGGTAACAAACGCAAGTTTGCCCATAAGGTGGTAAGTCCGGGTTTTGGGGGTCCGACGCCCCCTTTAAAAAGGACAAAGCCAAATATTTTTAGCTCGTGGCCCACTGGATTATTAAAATAGACCCAGTTCCTTAGATACCAGTAACTTCCCAGGATAAACACCGGGACCAGAAAATAAAGATTATTCACGATAAACCTAACATAAACTGGCAGGCCATCCTTCCGAAGAATAGTCCCTGCCGGCTTTGACTTTTTAGAATGACCTCGAATCCAATTTATCAGGAGATAAAGATATAGACAAAATACCAGTATCGGCCCGGTAGACTTGGCACCCATCAACAGCCCGCTGGCTACACCGCTAATAAATAGATGGCTGATTTGAGAATCTTTACCATATTGAAAGATAAAGTTCAGGGCAATGAGAAATAAGACTGCTGCGGCAAGATCGGTCTGGCAGGTTTTTGACTGTATTAAAATGAGGGGGGTAAAAAAAAATACCGCTGAGGCTGCTAAAGAACTCTCAGGACTTACTCCAATTTTCCTGGTGAGGGCATAAATCGCCAGCAGACCCAAGAGGGCAAAAAAAAATTGACTTAAATCTACCAGGACATCATTCCCTAAGAAAATCACATTCCACAGGAAAAATAGTTCTACGTTCATGGGATAAATGTTGGATCGAGATACGGGAGTATCGATAAGGTGAATTTTTCCAGCCTGCAACCAATAGGCTACGGAAGAGAGATGATAGGTTATAGCATCCCATACGTAAGGGGGGAACAAAAAACCAAGGAATAAAATCCAGACGATTTGCAGTAGAATCAAAAAAAATAAAATCAAGGTGAAACGAGAAGTCCTGATTTCTGCCAGGATCATAGAAATCTGTCTCATAAAATTCTGGCAGCTTATCTGTTTAATCTTATGCCGATGAAGAAATAGCACCACCGCCAGTATCAGTAGCTGAAAAGTAAAAAGTTCCCCGGGATATAGTCTTTTCACTACCACGCCAAAAAATAAGCCGCTCAGAACTATCTGGGCCAAAAAGAGGAGGCCCACGATGATTAGCTTATCGGCATAATATTTGACCTTAAAATTGGTAGATAATATGATACTGGTACTCAGTACCAGCAGAGTTGCCAAAATATATATTATCACGTTCATAAAAATAAACTCAGCCCTTATTTCCTTGCTTTGATCCTGCTTCTTTTTTCGTCCTTTACCTTTCGAGGTATCTGGATGGGTTTAAATGTTTAGACAGGTTTATCTCCTGCCTCCTTAAACCACCTCATGTTAATGAAAGAATGAATTTATTTAGACCTCCATCTTCGTATATCATCGGATATTAAAAGTATGGTCTGGAACAATAGTAGGGGAAAGAAATGTAGAGTAATGCGGTAAAAACTTCCACCCACCCACCACTCCACCCTGCCACCTAAAGAAGCTGAATAATAGATAAAAAATAGGACAAGAATATCTAATCCTATCAGGGCGAGAAGATAGGAATATTTCGGAATCCTAGTACAATACAATAGCAGAACAGAAAAGAAAAGCGGCCACACGTAACCCCAACACAAAGCCAAGGACCCCAAGGCAACATACCGCCGGTAGAAGAGGCACAGTATATACCATAGGTGAGCAGTGTTAATATTTAAGGTGAAGAGTTGCTTTAGCGATTCCAATGCAGCGTTAACATAAGGACTCTCTGCCTTGATGATGTAGTGAGTAAAAACACTCCAGGGAACAAAGAAAACCAGAATTGGACCAGCATACAAAATAGGATCTAGCCATTGTTTTCTTCTCAGAGCACAAATTGTGAGGACCGTCAAATTTGGAAATAACCAGATTAGCCCATCCGCTCGAGTCCAACATGCCATTGCAACTAGTACCGAAGATAGCATTAAGAAAGCTCGATTATTCTCCTTACAGAATGCGTATAGATAGATCACGGAAGACGTGTAATAAAAAGCCATAGGTAAGTTAGCATAGACAATTGTTGAATGCTCGAAAACAAAGGGCGTTAGAGCTAAAATTAAAGTTCCTGCTGAGGCTGTATTATGACAACCGTGTCTTCTTAGACAGCCATAAAATACCATGAGTATGGCCATGAAGTAAAAGGGAAATATGGATTTCACAAAAGGCTCGCCAAAATAATAGAATAGAGCTATGGCAATGGGAATATTGAGTGGATAATACGAATGATATCCGTAATCCCCGGCTACTCTCACCGTTCCCAACGAGAATATGGCTTTTCCTTTGACAGCCCAGATTGCCACAGCATCCAAACTCCAGATAGGTTGCACCACAGACTCAAATAGGGAGGCCAAACTAACAAGTAAGATCCCCCCTGCCAGAATGATCGCAGGCAAACTTGGCCTGTCCCAATGTATTCTTAGATTCAACTCATCTCGCCTTTTTCTCTTGACGTACCATATTACTGCTAACCAAACTACCAAGGCAAATACCAAAGTGTGTTTGCCAAAGGGAGCCCCAACCAAGGAGGGCAAAAATACTCCAAAAGTAAGTGTACCCAGTCCCAGTCCGTAGGCTAGTCCAAAACGCTCCCACCAGCTGAGCTTACATTTGAACAGAGAAGTAAAGGAACTCCCAAGAAAGAGAATACCGCAAAGTAGTAAAATGAAAAGTATCATCACTCACCCGTGGATTTCGGTTGGTAGTGAATCAAACCGCTTAGTGAGTCGTATATCATCCTCGGGCCCTCTACTTTAAAAGTAGGAAATTCTTTGTAAATCACCACATAGACCGGGGGCTTCAACTTGCGCAATGTTTCCCGATTTCCATAATGAAGGCGCCTTGGAAGCAGGAAATACTCGTTAGAGTAAGACCACACAAATTGGTGGGGGAATAGAATGGTTGCATCGTCAGGGGTGTTTTTTCTGATGAAGGACACGAAATCGTAGTACCACTCATATTTTCTCCTCATTTTTTCGTCGTAGGAAATATGCAGATCCATGAGGTTTTGTATTGAGCGGTCTAATACTACACGGACTCCTAAATGCAGGTGAAGCATAGATGCACCTACAAAAATAATCACCATCAGAATATATCGAACTCGTTGAGCGATTAAAGCTAGGGTGCATTCGTTCTTTTTCATCTAGCAGCGACCTCTAAATAGTCTCGTTAGAGAGTAAAGTTCTTATCAATGCAGATTAACGGGGGTCCTATCGAAGTCCCAGTGTCTTGCTTGCCACTATGTTCTGGTTAGTCTACAAATCTATATTTTATGAGAGTCCAAATAGCTACGAGTCCATCCTTCCACCCAATCTTCTTTCCTTCTTTATAGCCCCTTCCATAGTGGGTTATGGGTACCTCAACCACTTTTAATTTCTGCTTAAATATTTTGGCGGTAATTTCAGGTTCAAAGTCAAACCGGTTAGACCTTATCTTTAACTTTTTAAAAACGTCGGCTCGAAAAACTTTGTACCCGGTCTCCATATCGGTTAGCATGGTATTGTAGAGAACGTTGGTAAGCCAGGTCAACAACTTATTCCCTGCATAGTGCCAGAACATAAAAACCCTATGGGGGCCAAGAAATCTTGAGCCGTACACCACATCAGCAAAGCCATCTTCAATGGGCTTTATCAATTGGGGATAATCTTCAGGTCGATACTCCAAATCGGCATCTTGAATGATTACCACATCACCACTGACCTGGGTCTGAGCAGTCTTAATAGCACCACCCTTTCCCCGGTTTTCAGAGTGATAAAGAACTTTGAGACTAGGGCCATTCAATTCTCCTAAGATCTTCCGAGTTCCATCGGTAGAACCGTCATCAACCACTATTGTCTCTTTTTCCAGGTCCACTTTCTTGACTTCATCCAAAATCTGGCCAATGGTTTGTCTTTCATTAAAAACAGGTATAATGACTGAAAGCTTCATCATTTACACTTCCTTGGTTAAATTGCTATTTTTGGGGTTCCGCTAATCTTCTGGTGAACAACTCTCCTCGAGCAGACTCGGCGGTCATCAAGGCTATAGAATACCAGATAATTGGGAGAAACATCATAAATAGTCGCTCGGCAGAACCTCCGATAGTCTTCCAGTAGGAAATGCGCAGGGAAAATCCATAGGTTCCAACTACAAATAGGATTACGCTAGAAAGAATCAACGCCAGTAGAAAACGATACTTACCAATTCTGTTAGCATAGAGCCCGATGGTCGCCACAAACGAATAAACAATTACTCGGTAAGGCATCAGCACGTTCTTTTGCAGGTACTGTAAAACCACCTTCCAGCGGATGAAGTCGAAAAGCTGGCCGACCAGCCCTAAACTATCCCGAAGGGGAGAAACTATTACCCTAATATATAGAGATAGTATCCTTGACAATTTGGATAAGATACTCCCAAAAGCAGAGCCTGAGCCCGAGGATAGAGACAAGGGATTAGAGAACTGAAATAATATCCCAGAGGACTCAGATATAATGCTCGATGACGGTGAGATCGTAGTAGAAGATTGAGGATGACACATATTAGGATAATAAATCCCCCATAAGGGCTGAATAGTGAAATATAGAAAAGCAAACCAGAGAGGGGCAAAAAACCTTCGGCGAGAAATACTGAAATAGAGCAGAACTACCCAATACCCCAGGAAAAAGACAGTTGACTCTGGTCTCACCCAGGAACTTAACCCCAGAAACAGTCCTGCCAGGGTGAGAAAACCCTTTTTTGAGGTACTCATCCAGCGATACAGATACAAGGTACCTACACTGAAGTAGAAGGCGAAGGGAAAATTGGCATAGGCGCTGACGGCGTGAAAGTAAAGGCTAGAAGTGCTCACCAAAATTAAAGTAAACAGAAGGCAGTGATAACCAGGACAATAATCCCTCATGGAATAATAAAAGATTACAGCCAGAGAGATAAAAAGCAAGGAATAGAAAAATTTGGGATTAGCCCATCCCCACAAATATAGCCAGGCATGCACCAGAGAGGTCATAGGCGGGTAGTAGAAAAGATAAGCCGGATCAATCACTTTCAAGGCGGCCTCAGGAAAGGACTGAGTCTCGGCAAGCACTCGGGCCCGCAAATCATAGACTGCCAGAGCATCCCACCAGTAAACAGGCCAATAAGCTGCAGTGATGAGGTTCGAGATGCCAAAAAAGATCAGGAATCCCAGCACAATGCGCTCAAAGATAGAAAGAGAGCCAACAGTTTTTCCCATTCTTTTAAGAAAACCGGGAAGTTCTGCCAGCCAATGATAAGACCACTTCTTTCTCTTCCAGTACACCATCGACCCGACAATGATAACCGAGATACATAATATGCTAGTATTAGCCAGGGAAAACTTTATACCTAAGAGGTTTAGAAGGAACATTACCAGAGTTAAAAGGCCAAATCCTAAACCATAGGCAACCCCAAAGCGCTCGGCGACCCTCATCTCAGGACAGACCAGCAAAGAAATAGCCAGACCAAATAATACTGGAAGAATCAGTCCCACAATGAGCATCTCATCCAACCCCTTCCTCAGGACTTACCAACGGCAAAAAGGTATAAATTTTTCTATCTCCTTTTATGGTTTTCCTTTACGGATATCTTCAAGGACCTCATCGGCCCAAGTAGCCAAAGGATCAAGCTCCAGCGATTTCTCAAGGTTCTTTATGGCTAAGTCGATCTTTCCTTTTTGTCGGTAAACCTCACCCAAGGCAAAATAAAACCAGGCAACCTCGGGATCAAGATTGATTGCCATTTTGTACTCCGGTATCGCCTTAGCTAGATCTCCCTTTCTTTTATATACATCCGCTAAGTTGTGGTGAATCCAGGAATCTGCCGGATTAAGCTTTTCCGCAAGTTGATAGTGAACCACAGCCTTTTCTAGTTGGTTTTTTGCCTTATAGAAATTGCCCCTGCTAAATAGAATAGGGGCGCTTTCGATCTTATCCTCCTCTTCTCTTTTTTCCAATCCCCTCTCTAATTCTATGACCCCGTATTTCTCCAGATAAGGCATCACCAGAGGAAAGCCTGTATTTATCCCAATTCTGGTAATCTCTATTTTCTCTAGGTTCCAACCCCGAATTGAGCCATATTCCTTAGCTCTCTGGTAAAGATCATCGATGGACAAAAGCTCCCAGGAATCAGTTTGTCGATTAGGGGCTGAACCAAAGATAGCTAGTCTACCGTTCCTATATCTAACCTCGGCTATCAAATTGACGCTATGTCTGGTATTGGCTTTTATGGTAGTCCTGACCACTGCCTTCTCGGTGAGCGGGAGGCCTACCGACCTGGCCCAGTAGTCATAGTTATTGAAAGTATAGGTCACTTCAAAATATTCGGTCAGGCGATCTTCAATTTCCACTAATCGATGATCGACAGATTTTTTTTCAGCATCAGAATGATAGTTCACCAGAAGAGAGCGGGAATCTGCAGGAGCCGACGGCGTGTATTTCAAATCTCGGGAAGGCTTGGAAGAAACAAGAGCTAATTCACCTATATAGATCTTCCGGAGATTGGGTAAGTGGATAAATCTTTTCCCATTAACGGGAAATTTCGGCCAACCCCATCTTCTGGTATCGGCAACCCACCATGATCCCCAGGCCACCAGGACATGGGTAATGGTTTTGTTGGACTCGATCCCTCTTCCATCCGTGTGAAGAAGACGTCTCGGGTAAAGAAAGTAGTAGATCAATAACTCATTTCCCACTCTCAACCAGGGTTTTATCTGGGGAGGCCTGACCATCACCGCGCTCGGAGGAGTATGACCCCTGGCGAAATTGAGAAACTTATAGCAAACTCCCCACCTTATCTCCATCTTCTCATCATAGGAGAGAGAGGGATTTTTCAGAATAAAACGAAGATCGGAAATAGCGCTTCGGCCGGTGTACATGATGTTGCTGCTGGCTACCCAGACCATAATACCAACTACTACCACCAGTAATCGCACTTTCCGAAAGACCCGCCACCACGAATCTGAATGCGAAGAATCTTTCCTTTTCTTCTTTAATCGGCGAGCCAGAAGGACTGCGCCCCCAACAGCCAGCCCAGTACCAACCAATGCTCCTAGCATCTGCCTTATTCCCAGTTTTACCGCATCGCCTTAATTATTTTTATGAGCTCTTTACTTCGGTGCTGATAAGTATGTTCCTTTAGAACCCGCTCCCGCGCCTTTTGACCTATTTTTTTTCGTTCACGATCATTAGAGAGTAGCCATTTGTATATCTCAATAGCTTCCTGAGAGTCCTTAATCACTAATATTTCCTTCTTTGGTTCAAACCACTCTTCCAACCCCAGGTAAGGATTAGAAACAACACAGCAGCCCATAGAGGCTAGCTCGAAGGGGCGAGATGATGAGGAAGCATAGACTGAGGCATGTGCCTTTCTGGTTATATTTAGATTGATCTTACTCTTACAGCTATAAGCCCTTAATCTGCTCAATGAGGCATAGGGAAGTCTCTCGGTGTTACCTAGATCAATATCGAAGCCGGTAGCCCGGATGGCAAATCTATAGTGGTTAAGTTCTTTACTGGGGATGCGGATCATCTTGTCAATCCACTCCTTTCGATACTCGTAGCCATGACCGTAAAAAAAGATATCTATATCCTGCTTGACTTTCAACGGTGCAAAAACTAGAGGGTCAACTCCGTAGTAAAGTACTTTCACGTTTTTTGCCCCCATCTTTTCCAGCTCAGGAACGCCTCCCCCGGAATTGGAAATGAATCCATCGTACTCTGTCAAATCAGCTCCCTGATAGATCCTGAAACCAGACCGAAATCCTTTAAATTGAGGCAGGCTTTCGGGAACATCCCCATCATAATAGAAAACGGGAATTTGATATTTCTTCTTGATATGGGTGGGAAGACCCTGGAAGTGATTTAAGGGAACAGTAAACACTATCACGGCGTCAATATCATTTTCTTTTCTAATAATATTATCCAGATATCTTTTCCATCGGGGACGAATAAAAGTTTTAGCCAGAGTTCTTACGGTTTTATCGGCAAAGCTATCTTTTATTTTCTCTTTATGCGAGTCCTCTTTTTTGGCAAAGGAGTACAATTTGCGCACCGCCTCCCTGCCAGTAACAAATAAGGCTCCCTCCCTCTGGCAAGGATTTGGATATGCCTTCCACCAGAGGCTTTCTATGCTAGCGCCCTGGTAAGGAATAACGATTACCTCCACCCCCATCTCGTAAAGCCCCTTGAACAATTGCCACCAAGCTGGGGTAGAGCTATAAGGAAACCTCAGGTCTAGCGAGGAACAAACTGCCAGAATTTTCACTTCTTGGCCACCTTCTTAAGTATTAGAATCATATCCTCAATTCCGTATCTAAAAGTTCATCAGCGAAGCCTTCCGTCTCCGTTATCAAAGATCAGGCTCATCATCCAAACCTACTACTTAAGGATCTTCTTAATAATGTAGCCCACTTCGCCTTTATGTCTGACGTTAACTATCATTTCACCTATTAGCCCAGCGGAGATAATCTGAAAACCAACCAGCATCAACAATACCCCCAATAGCAACAACGGCCTACCCCCGATTCCTTGCCCCTGGAACCATAGAATGGCCAGATAAACATTCATTATAAATCCGGCCAAGAAGAAAAAAAATCCTATTCCTCCAAACAGATGGAGCGGTTTCTTCATATACTTGGTCAGAAACATTACCGTAAGTAAATCTGTCAATCCTGAAAAAAGCCTTTTCACGCCATATTTAGATCTTCCATGTGCCCGGGGACGATGCTTTACCTTAATTTCACTAATCTTAAAACCCTGCCAATGAGTGAGAGCCGGCACATATCGGTGTAGTTCACCGTAAAGACTGAGATCCTTGATAACCTCTTTTCGATAGCTCTTAAACCCACAATTGAAGTCATGGATTCTGAGCCCGGTCAATATGGCCGTCAGGTAATTAAATAGCCTTGAGAAAAAAATCTTGGAAAATGGATCCTGCCTGGTGGATCGCCATCCAGAGACTAAATCGTAACCTTCATCGAGTTTCTGAATAAAATTGGGAATCTCCCGAGGGTCATCTTGAAGGTCAGCATCCATGGTAACAATTATCTTTCCCCTGGCCTGGGTAAATCCTGCGGAAAGTGCTGCTGCTTTGCCAAAATTTTTCCTGAACTGGATAACCTTCACATTGCTGTCCTGATGATGCAATTTTTCCAGAATTGAGAAAGAATTATCATAACTTCCATCGTCTACAAAGATCACCTCGTATGATCGACCAAGCGTTTCCAGGACCGATTTTAGTTGAGAATGGAGGAGAGTCAGGTTTTTTTCCTCATCACATACCGGGATAACTATTGAAAGCTCTCTTTCGTTCTCATCTACTGTTTTTTCCAGGCTTGCCCTGTTTTTCTCTTTCACTGTCGTTGGGCCCTCCCATAGCCCTCCTGGGTTCCAACATCTAAAAGTAGAGCGGGTAGCCGCACCCTTCATCTTTTAGTTTTCGGTCGTATCTCATTCCTCAGCCAGGAGCATACGAGGTGCTCCAGGATCAAATGTACATCTTCGGTTCGCTCCATAGAGTGGCTGGGTACAATCAGGCATTCCTGGGCAATGTCCTTCAACTTTCCTCCCTCAAACCCTGTCAATCCCACAGTGACAGCTAGATTGGCATTGGCGTATTCCGTTGCTTTAACCACATTCTCCGAATTACCGCTGGCACTAATAGCGATAACCACATCCCCTGGCCCCAAAATATTCCTTAGCTGCTCTAAAAAAACCGATGAGTAATGGGCATCGTTAGACCAGGCCGTAAGCAGAGGTATATTGCCTGTCAACGTGGTTACTCTAAATCTTGGCGTTAAATCACCCTTGCCCATGGTAGTGCCCTTAGCTAGATCGCAGGCAAAGTGAGAAGCTGTAGCAGCACTTCCTCCATTTCCCATGATAAAAACCCGTTTATTCTTCTTATAGGCGTTCAGGAGAATATCCTTGATTTTCCTGATCTGGGAGAAGGGCAGCATGTTCAGGGTTTCTTTCAACTCTTCGAGGTAATCCTCTATGAAGCTCATTTCTCTTTCTCCTGGTTTGTGTTAGCTACCTTCTTACATTGAAGATAGCTTTGGTTCCTTGGCGCTCAAAATGCCAGGGCAGTTCTCGAGGACTTCCCAAAGCATCTCTAACCTTATTTTGCCGGAGAAAAGGACAGTAAAGAAGAAGAAACCCTCCTCCGCCTGCTCCGCAAATTTTGCCCCCCAAAGCACCGGCTTCCAAGGCAATCTGGTACATCTTCTCAATCTGCGGGTTGGTTACTTTCTCAGCAAGCTTTCTCTTCAATTCCCATCCCCGGTGGAGTAACTTTCCAAATTCCTCCAGCCTACCCTGGAGCAGGTGGTTCTTACCCTCATCAACCATAGCTTTCATTTCATCCAGGATGCTAAGGCGATGTCGGATATTGTCCTTTTGCTGGGAAAGGATGTCACTGGATTCCCTGGTTACTCCGGTGTAAATGAGCATGAGGTTAGTCTCAAGAGCATCCTTTACTCTGTCCTCTATCAACAGAGGCTCCAGAGTTACCGTCTCGTCAGGATTAAACCTTATGATATTTAAGTTGCCAAAAGCAGCGGCGTATTGGTCCTGTTTTCCTATGGGCTTTTTTAGAATATCAATTTCTATCTGGCAGGCTTCTTTTGTTAGCCTCTCAATTGGTTGAGGTCTGGACTGATATAAGTAAAAGACATTCAAAAGTCCCACCGTAACGGAACTAGAGGAGCCTAAACCAGTACCTTTAGCAGGGATGTCAGCTAAAGTGGTGATTTCAATCCCCTTTTTCACACCTGTCTTGCGCATGGCCTCTCTAACCAACTCATGCTCCACCTCTTCGAGTTGAGTAGCAATTTCCCTTTTAGAGTAATTTACACAAATTAGATCATCGAACCTTTCCTTCACGATGGCATAAATATATTTGTCAATAGCGGTACTTAATACTGCTCCACCTTGATTTTCTCGGTAATAGTCCCTAAAGTCAGTTCCTCCACCAAAAAAACTTATTCGCAAGGGTGTTTGGGTAATTATCATCTAGCTCATTCTCTTTTACCAACAATCTTCGCCGGAACTCCCACAGCTACATATAATTTATCACACCTTAGAAATTTCGTCAATTGCCCACGTTGCCTTCTTTTCTTGAACAACCTTGAAAGTGCCAGGTAAATTTCTTACTCTGCAAAGAGTAATACTTTAAGGAAGGATCTAGTATTATGGCTATCAAAGCAAGACAGCTTTTCTCTTTTCTTATCTCTTCAAGACTACTCTTAAAAGCCATATCATCAGGATCAGATACGCGGAAAAATAAAAAATGAAAAATATCTTGTCGCCAAAAATTGCCCTTAGTATCCTTATCCTCAGGTATGAAGGTAGGTGTCTCATTTGAAGATCGTCAACCCAGAGACTTCCCTTCCCCAATCTCTTGACTAGAACTATTTTTACCGCGGTGGTATCTGCCGGAGTATAAATCGCAGCTTCATTTTCTCGCCAGAAAAAGGGAACAACCGTCCTACGCTCATCCTTTTTGATAACGTTACCCTTACCATCCATACACAGAAGCCTGATAACCGTATTCTCAGGATGAGCCTCGCTAACCGGGGTAATATCCGACCTCAGGTGGACCCTAAGAGTAAAGAAATTCTTGGATCCGGCAGGGATCAATTGCCAGAGCTGCTGCCAGGGCACAACTCCCTGCATGCAATTTTTTCCCCGATAGGGCTCCTTAGTATCGACAGACCATCCAGACATACTACCCCAAAACTCGGGATTGCCTGAGGGAGCAAGAGTCTCAAAATCCGGGTTGAGGAGTAAATTTTCTGGGAGGGATCTCAACTCAATCCCGTCAAACCAAACACTTCCCTCTCCCAGTCTTTTGCCTAGCTTAACCCGGATCTTTTCCGTTTTTGCCGGAGCCAGGATCACTCGTCCGTACACTCTCCAGGAAGAGACAGCGTAAACGACACCAGGGTCTTCTTTGATGACCTTACCCTCCTTATCCAGGTAGTCCAGCCACAGGAAGGCATTTTGGTAGTCGGTTTTCCTCTCCACCGTGATATCCGATTTGACATAGGCAGTGAAGGAATAATACTGTTCCGGCTTAGCCGAAATTTCTTGTGAGAGCCAGCTCCAGGCTTTACTTGTCCGCATGCAATTTTTTTCCCCATAGGGCTCCTCGATATCAACTGACCATCCAGGTCCCTTGCTCCAAAACTTTGGTTTATTTGGTCCCTCCAGAACTTCAAAATCGGGATTAAGAAGGAGATTTTCCGAACGAGTTTCTCTTGCCTTGCCTGCTCCTCCCGGTATAATAGTGAGGCAAATTACCATCATGAGAACTGATAGAATAATCTTCTTATGCCTCATCTCTTCCTTCTTTTCTTCGAAAAAACTCCTTAAAGATCAAATAGGCCATCAGCAAGGAAATGCCGGAAAATATGCTGCGAAAAACACTGATGAATTTATCGGCCGGGTAATATTGATTTATGATTTTAAAAGGGCTCTGTAGACTGGCAAAATAAGAAAAATCAAGAGGAGTGAAAAGAAAGCCGGCTAAATGTTGCCCCCATTGAAAAGTGTAAACAACAAAGCATAAAACCTGGGCGACGAATAGTCCGATAAATCTTCTATCTTCCACAATTTGCAGGGCTAAAAAGGGAATTAGCCACATCAGGTAATGGACATGGAAAAAACAAGTGGCAAAGAATATTAATAGGAGTACGAGAGCAGCTTTCCATAAACTTGTAAAGGAATAATCGGTATTGAAGTAGACGTACAATAGTAAAAACGTATAGGCCACCACAAAGATAAATACATTATCGTAAAGATGGCTCAGGTAAAACCTCATCCCGAAAAAGTTTTCATGCCAGGGAATTTGGGTTAAGACTTTTACTTCGTGGGATCCACCAAACCATCTGGCTAAAATCATCATCGATCCTAAAGGAAAAAGCCCCAAAAATCCTAGTTTTAGGCGTTTTACCAGCTTCTTTTCCAGAATAATTATAAAGAAAGGCAGTAAAATCAAGGGATACCATCGAACGATAACACTCATTCCCAGGGAAAGAAGTGATCTGTTGGGTAAATTATTCTTGGCATAATATAGACTCAACAAAATAAAAAATGCTGGAATACCCTCGTATCTAGCAGCAATGTAGGTAGCAAATATGACGATGGGATTAACTATCCAGAAGACAAAGGCAAGCACTCCCTTTTTATGATCTTGAAAAATACGGAGCAGCAAGAAAGCGCATCCAACATCAAAGATTAAGTACGGTACCTTGAAAAGGAAAAGGGTCCTGAAGACATTAGGATGATTAACAAAGGTAATAAACATATTCTCGGGAAGGCCTGGATCCATGGTGGGATTATATAATATGTTATTAAAATAGGGCATGAGTGGTTTAAAAATCCATAAAAAGAAAGCATGAAGGTAGTGCGCAAACATCTGTCCCCCACCCGCCCAGGGCATTTTATGATAGGCAATAAGGGAGGACCGCCAATAAATACCTAAAAGATCGGGGTAGTAGACAGTGATAGGCATAAGGGTAACTCTGATCAGAAGTCCAATTAAGAGCCATTTGAGTATGCTCGTTCTTACCGAGGAATCCTTTCTATAGTTCTCGGGAATCAACTTTGAGAATAGTTTCTTTACGGTCTTGATTATTTTGCTCAGGATATTCACCTGCTCAGCCCCGTTATCCGACGATTACCTATGGCGTATTTTAAAAATTTGCCAATAAACTTTATCAAGTTCTAAAGCTAGATTCACAAGTTTTTCTCAAAGTAGATACCTGGATGAAGATAGGTAAATATTCAGCGAAGGACGTTCCATGTTGTTGACTACAAAGAGCAGAGCGGGTAGCCGCACCCTTTAGGGTGCGCATAAACGCAGGCTAAAGCCTGCGACTACCGAGATTGCCTCGCTTCGCAATGACGGGGTTCACTGAGTATTTACGAAGATAGTTTAGCATTCTTAATCAGAAGCTGGGGGTTGTGGTGAAACTTTGACTCTCTGGTACACCCGTGCTAAGGGTGCTCCGGCTGCCTTGACCACATATACTTCCCTGAAGTTCTTAGGATCAAAATCGAAGCTTGTATACCATTCATAATAGGTATTAATGATCACATAATCGGGATCTTGCCTCCAAGGACTGCCGTCTCCCCAGTCAAAGTTAATGGTAGGATCGACTCGGGTGAGTTTCAAATTCTGGAAGTTCGTCCCGCGATAGTACCGTCCTATTAAACCTTGGCGACTCTTACCCTCGATCTGGTGATAAAGATGACTAGAGGGGATAATGGCCTTAGAAAAATGACCAGAGCTCCAACAGAGTTTAATACTTGCAAAACCCACGCCTTCGTAGAATTCAAGTTTAATGTCATGGTCTCCTGCCACCAAATGAATACCTCCCCGATCTTCAGTGGCAGGGTGAGGTGTCCAGTTATTAATGATGAGTCTTCCATCTACCCAGAGTCTTACCCCGTCATCACTAACGGTATAAAAAGTATAATTATCGTCGAAGGATACTTTCAATTTGCCGGTCCATCTAACGGAAAAATCGTCACAATTACGTCCAAAATCCCGAAGAGAGCCGTACAGAGGTTGTATAGTCTGAGAGGGTCTTACTTTATATAATACCCAAGCATCCGGGCCTGCTTTCTTAATAACATATTCCATGGCCTCGTGGATCCCTTCCGCCCACCATCCGATCTCAAACCACCGGCGTCTATACACATTCTTAGGGCCGCCTACAATTTCGTTGTAATAGTCCAGATAATAGGGATGAATAATGAGGCAGGTTAGCACCAGATAACCCATCAGGAGTGAGGAAAAAAGGTAGAGAATCGGCTTTCTGTATCTGGTTAGAGGTAAAGCACCGGCAATATGGAAAAAACCAATGGCAGAGATAAGAGACAGAGGAGGATAAATCGGATAGATATATCTAATACCATCCGCCCTTAGACCTGAAAAAGACCAAAGAAATGGCACCCCCAACCACAGACCTAAGGCAAATAAATAAGAAGTTCTCTCCTTAGCCAGTTTGTGGAAAAAGGAGACCAGGAGAATGAGGATAAGCAGCGGCGTGGTAGCTAAGAAATAGAGGAGAAAATAATAAGTCGGCGGCTGGGCTATCTTCCCCAGAAACATTTCCCTTATCAATTGACCGTAATCCCGGTAAAAGGTGACCCTCCACATCAACTGCGAAAAGGGACCACTCCAGAACGGGGGCCACAATGCCACAAGGGTCAAAAAACTCAACACAGGAAAGAAAATCACGGCCAGGGGTACGATAATCTCCTTTTTTCTCAGAAGCTCTCTCTTTTTAGCTAGCAAAAATATGAGGAAAACCAGGATGAATAATAAAAGAGAAGTAAATTTAGTAGCCAGGGCAACTCCACAAACTATAGCGGAAAGAAGGTACTTACGTTGATTTCCTGTCTTAATACCCTGGAGAAAGAAGTACACAGTGAGGGTAAAAAATAAGGCTAGCGGAGACTCAATTG
>Ga0315545_1000203_pt1 | contig 65690 bp, 75 predicted proteins | sample SalMarSW160210MG_FD_203096 | JGI IMG/M metagenome (GOLD analysis project Ga0315545, IMG submission 203096) | Salt marsh sediment microbial communities from the Plum Island Ecosystem LTER, Massachusetts, United States - Salt Marsh Sediment SW1602-10 ...
CGCCTTTACCGATTTCAAGAATGCCCAGACTTTCATCGACGGATTGAAGGCGAAGGGCTATGACGTCTATTCGGTCCTGTGCATGCTTTCCGGAAAAAAGCTATGCCGGGTCCGCATCGGCAAGTTCACCGACCTGAAGGATGCCGAGACCCTACAGGAACAGCTGACGCTGGATGGGTATTATTCGAAGATCTTCCCGCTCACGGCCAAACAATAAAAGGGATCATCTTAACGCCAGGGCGATCGCGCGTCACGAGCAGCGGTTGTCCTGTTTTTTTCGATGAAACAACGTTCTGTTGTCGTCTTTATCGTGGGGCCGACCGCATCCGGCAAGAGCGCGGTGGCGCTCTATCTGGCAAGGCAGCTGGCGTGCGGCCTTGTCTCGGCCGATGCCATGCAGGTCTATAAAGGCATGGACATCGTCACGGACAAGCCGTCCCCGGCGGTCTTGCGCCGCGCGCCGCATGCCCTGATCGGGACGGTGGCGCCGAGCCGGGAGTATAACGTCGCCGTCTTCTGCCGGGATGCGCGCCGGGCGGTCCGGGCGGCTGTCCGGAGAAGACGCTGCCCGGTCGTCGTCGGCGGCACGGGGTTGTATGTCCATGCCCTGGTGGACGGCATCTTTGAAGGGCCGTCGGCGGATGCGCGGCTGCGCCGTCGCCTGGAAGAGGAGGCCCGGACGCGGGGGTTAGGCGTTCTCTTCGGGCGTCTGCAGCGCGTCGATCCGGCGGCGGCAGGCCGTATCGGTCCGCATAACGCGCGGCGCATCATCCGCGCGCTGGAAGTGTACGCCTTGACACAGCAGTCCCTCTCCGAGCTTCAGAAGAAGAAGAACGGCCTGAGGGAAGAGTTTGACGTGCTCCTTTTCGGTCTGCGGCGGGACAGGCAGGACCTGTATGCGCGCATCGACCGCCGCGTGGACGAGATGCTGGGACGCGGGCTCATCGAGGAGGTCAGGGGACTCTTAAAGAAGAAGCTCGGCACGACGGCGCATTGCTGCATCGGCATCCGCGAGGTGGAGGGTTATCTCAAGGGGCATTACGGCCTTGATGAGGCCACACGGATCATCAAGCGCAACACCCGCCACTTTGCCAAGCGCCAGTTGACGTGGTTCGGCAAGAACAAGGATATCATCTGGCTCGACGTGGCTTCGGAGGCCGACCTGGCCGCCGCCGCCCGCCGCATCGCCGCCAAGATACGCTCAAGATGAGACTCAGAGGCCAGGCCTTTGAGTCTCATTAAATGAGACTCAAAGGTCAGACCTTTCAGTCTCACGAGGTCCGGGGATATGGAACGGGTCATTCTCTTAACGGTCAAGCTGGATAAAGACAAGGCGACGTGGGATGTCATCGAGCGCCAGCGGGAGTTGAGGGAGCTGGCTGTGACGGCAGGCGCCGACGTGCTGGTGGAAGAGCTCTGTCACCGGGAGATGCCCACGCCCGACCTCTACATCGGTGAGGGCAAGGCCAGGGAGCTCTCGGAGGCCGTCCGGGCCCATGAGGCGGATCTTGTTATCTTCAACAACGACCTGTCCGGCACCCAGCATCGCAACCTCGAAAAGGTGTTCGAGACGAAGGTCGTTGACCGCACGCAGCTGATCCTGGATATCTTCGCGCGCCATGCTTACAGCCAGGAAGGCAAGGCCCAGGTGGAGCTGGCGCAGCTTGAATATCTTCTTCCGCGCCTGGCCGGAAAGGGGACGGAATTGTCGCGGCTGGGCGGCGGCATCGGGACGAGGGGGCCGGGCGAACAGAAACTCGAGGAAGACCGGCGCCGCATCCGTGACCGCGTGCGCCTGCTCAAGGGAGATCTCAAAGACCTGGGGTACCGCAGGGACGTGCGGCGCAACAAGAGGCGCGAGGTCTCGGTGCCGGGCATCACCCTGATCGGCTATACCAGCGCCGGCAAGTCCACGCTTTTTAACGCGCTGACCGGCGGGGAGCAGACCGTCAGCCGCGGCCTCTTCACGACGCTCGACCCGTTGTCCCGCCAGATCAGCCTGCCCAACCGGCAGCGCGTCGTCCTGTCCGACACCGTCGGCTTCATCCGCGACCTGCCCCCGCACCTGATCGAGGCCTTCAAGGCGACGCTCGAAGAGGTGGTGGAGGCAGATCTCCTCCTGCACGTCATGGATGTCAGCAGCCCGCGCCGGCAGGACCACGCGGATGCCGTGGAGGAGGTCCTGGAGGTGCTCGGGGCCCTCGAGAAGCGCACCATCCCGGTCTTCAATAAGATCGACCTTCTGGAAGACCCCCGGATCCTGGAGCGGGTCCGGCGGGACCTTCCGGAGAGCGTGGCGGTGTCGGCCCTGCAAAAGACGCACCTCGATGACCTGCTCCGGCAGGCCCAGAAGGCCCTGGCCGGTTATTTTGAAGAGATTTCTCTGGTCCTGCCGCACGGCAAGAGGGGGCTCGTAGACGTCCTCTACCGGGAAGGGCAGGTGCAGGAGATCGCCTACCTCGCGGACGGCATCCACGTGCGCGCCCAACTGCCTTATGTCGCCGCCCAGAAGTTCCGCAAGCTCGCCCAAGACAAATAGCGCGAAAGCAGACAAGAAACGGCGACTGAGAAAGGGTGGTCGTCCTGAACCAAAGGGGGCCGTCCAGGATCAAGGGGGCCGTCCAGGATCAAAGCGTGCCCGACCTGAATCAAAGGATGCCCGTCCTGGATCAAAGGGGCCTGTCCTCATAGCCGCCTTGAGTTCCCCGCGCATGCACGGGAGCAGCTACTTTAGGTGATTTAATTTTTTTAATTAGATTACTTGACAAAATTAATCTGGTGTGTTAAATTATGATGGGAGGCGAAAGGGCCATGGGGCGCAGGCGCAAGAGCCGTCCGGAGGGTACAGGCAAGGGGATACAGATCTCGTCGGACGATCCGGTGTATGCCATCGGGATCGTCAGCAAGCTGCTGGGCGTGCCCGAGTGGACATTGCGGGCGCTGGAAAGAGAGGGCCTGATCCGTCCGGAACGGATGAACCGCAAGGTCCGCGTGTACTCCCTGAAACAGATGCGTAAGATCGAGCACATCTGTTATCTGATGGAAGAAAAAAGGGTCAATATCGGCGGGGTCAAGGTGATCCTGCACATGGAGAAGGTCTGGACGGACTGATTTTTTAAGGGTCAAAGTTAGACTATAATCCTAAAGGAGAGCAAGCGTGAGGACGACATTGGTGTTCAACCATACGCAGGAGGGTCCGCGGGCGCGCGCTGTGTTCGATGAAAAAGCCCAAAAGATCGCCAAGCATCTCAAGCGGTTCAGGGACGACCAGGTCTATCTCCACGGCGCCCTTGATAAGAATCCACACAAGGAAGAGTTCCATGCGTCTCTGACCCTCTATCTGCCTGCGACGACCCTGCACGCCCGCGAGTGTGCCCCGGAATACGGGGCGGCCTTTAATGAGGCCTTCCTTGACCTGGCACGCCAGCTGCGCAAGCATAAGGATAAGCTGACCCGTGAGAAGCGGCGGGTCACGCGACACTCTTCCAAACCCTAAAACTAAAAACGGTGTTGACAAAAAGCGAAAACGTGTTAACATTTTTAGCAGTCTAAGGGCAAGAGTGCTAATATCCTAAGGGTAAGAGACATGCCAAGAGAAGCAGACCAGGACAAGAGGAAGAAGGATATCCTGCTGGCAGCGATCGAGCTCTACCTTAATCATGCACAGCCGGTCTCCTCTGACGTCCTGTGCAAGATACGCAGGCTCGACCTGAGTTCTGCCACGGTGCGCAACGTGCTCGCGGAGCTCGAGGAGGTGGGCTTTTTGAGTCATCCGCACACCTCGGCCGGCCGCGTGCCAACGGACGACGGGTACCGCTATTACCTCAACGTCCTGATGAAAAAGAAGAGATTGGAAGAGGAGGAGATCGGCTTCATCAATAAGATATTTGAGCTCAAGGTGCGTCAGCTGGATGACCTCCTCGTCGAGACGTCGCGCATCCTTTCGGACTTCACGCATTACACGAGCCTCGTCTATCTGCAGGACGACGAGGACCAGTGGGTCTATCTGGAGGGATTGCGTCATCTTTTGGAGCATCCCGAGTTCCAGGACCTGGAGCGGGTGCGCCTGATCATGCAGGCGCTGGAGACTCGCGAGGTCCTCTTTGACCTCATCAAAAGGCACTTCGTCGAAAAGACGCACGTCTATATCGGAAAAGAATGCCAGTACGCGCCTATGGAGTCCTGCGCGGTGATCGTATCGAGTTACGGCGGCACGAAGAAGCGCAAGGGGAAGCTGGCGGTCATCGGTCCCAAGCGCATGGCTTATGAGCAGGTGATACCGCTTTTGGATTACCTGTCCGAGGCCGTGGCTGAACAGGTCGAAAGGTTCTAAAGCGATGAGCAAGGCGGATCGCAGACATGACGAAGGACGTGAGTCCCAGGAGGCCGCCGGGTCCGCAGCGGCCGGGAAACAGGAGCCGGTGACCATGCCCCGAGCCGAACTGGACGCGCTCAAGGAGAAGGCCGCCAGGGCCGAGGAGCACTGGGACAGACTCCTGCGTCAGCAGGCGGAGTTCGACAATATCCGCAAGCGCCTGGAGCGTGAGCGTATCGAGTTCCAGCGTTACGCCCACGAAGACATCATCGCGGACCTGTTGGGCATCCTGGACGACCTGGAGCGTTCGGTGGAGGCGGCACAGAACAAACACGAGAATTCCGAAGCATTTTTAAAAGGGATCGAGATGATCCTGGCGCACCTCTACGAGCTTTTGAAGAAGCGGGGGGTGGCGCCGATCGAGGCAACGGGCCGGCCCTTTGACCCGAGCCAGCACGAGGCGCTCCTGCAGACCGAGACCGGTGAGCACGAAGACGGCACGGTCCTGGAGGAGCTGCAAAAGGGATATCGCCTGCACGACCGCGTGCTGCGCACGGCGAAAGTGCGCGTGGCAAAGAGGATAGAAGACAAAGACAAACAGTAGGAAAATACTACTCGATACCGGACTTTTTCACCTGGTTGGTAACCGGGTAAAGTCTGGTGTCTCGTTAGAAGGAAGTTGTCCTTTAGGGGAAGTAGGGGAAGGCAAGAGCAGATAAAGGGGGTTTATCATGGCAAAAATCATCGGAATCGACTTAGGGACGTCCAATTCGGCGGCGGCGGTGATGGAGGGCGGCCGTCCGTCCATCATCCCGTCGGCGGAAGGCACGACGGTCGGCGGCGGCAAGGCGTTTCCGTCGTATGTCGCGTTCACCAAAGACGGCCAGCGCCTCGTGGGCGAGCCGGCGCGGCGCCAGGCGGCGATCAACGCCGAAGGCACCGTCTTGGCGGCCAAGCGCAAGATGGGCACGGACCACAAGTTCAAGGTCTACGGCAAGGAGTATTCGCCCCAGCAGATATCGGCCTTCATCCTGCAGAAGATCAAGCAGGATGCCGAGGCGTATCTGGGTGACAGCGTCAAAGAGGCGGTCATCACGTGCCCGGCCTACTTCGACGACAACCAGCGTCAGGCGACCAAGGACGCCGGCGAGATCGCGGGGTTGAAGGTCCTGCGCATCATCAACGAGCCGACGGCGGCGTGCCTGGCCTACGGCCTCGACAAGGCCGGCAAGGAACAAAAGATCATGGTCTTTGACTTCGGCGGCGGCACGCTCGACGTCACCGTCATGGAGATGGCCGAGGGCGTCTTCGAGGTCAAGGCCACGCACGGCGACACGCAGCTGGGCGGGACCGATATGGACAATGTGCTGATCGACCATATCGCCGGTGAGTTCAAGAGGGATTCCGGCATCGACCTGCGCAACGACAAGATGGCGATGCAGCGCGTGCGCGAGGCGGCAGAAAAAGCGAAGATCGAGCTCTCGAGCACCCTGACGACGGACATCAACCTGCCGTTTATCACCGCGGACAGCTCGGGTCCAAAGCACTTGACGATGAACATCACGCGCGCCAAGCTCGAAGACCTGGTGACGCCGATCATCAAGCGCTGCGAGGATCCGTTGCGTCAGGCCCTGGCGGACGCCAAGTGCAAGGCCTCCGACATCGACAGGATCATCATGGTCGGTGGCCCGACGCGCATGCCCATCGTCCAGAAGTTCGTCGAGGACTTTGTCGGCAAGAAGATCGAGGGCGGCGTGGACCCGATGGAGTGCGTGGCCATGGGGGCGGCTATTCAGGCCGCCATCATCAAGGGCGATATCAAGGACGTGTTGCTCCTGGATGTCACGCCGCTGTCTTTGGGTATCGAGACCCTCGGCGGCGTCTTCACGAAATTGATCGAGCGTAACACGACGGTCCCGACGAAGAAGAGCCAGATCTTCTCCACGGCTGCGGACAACCAGCCGGCCGTGACGGTCCGGGTGCTTCAGGGCGAGCGCAAGATGGCCCAGGATAATACACAGCTTGGCCTCTTTGAGCTTTCCGGTATCCCGCCGGCGCCCCGCGGCATGCCGCAGATCGAGGTGACCTTCGACATCGATGCCAACGGCATCGTCCACGTCAACGCCAAGGACCTGGGCACCGGCAAGGAGCAGTCTATCCGCATCACGGCGCCCACGAAGCTCAACAAGGACGAGATCGAGAAGATGGTCAAGGAGGCCGAGAAGTTCGCGACCGACGACGAGAAGCGCAAGGCCGAGGTCGAGGTCCGCAACCAGGCCGATACCCTGCTCTATTCGAGCGAGCGGTCGCTCAAGGAGTACGGCGACAAGCTGAGCGATGACGACAAAAAGACGATCACGTCGAAGATCGACGACCTGCGCGAGGCGCTCAAGGGAAAGGACACCGACAGGGTCACGAAGGCGTCCGAGGAGCTGACCCAGGCGTCCCACAAGCTCGCCGAGGCGATCTACAAGCAGGCGGCCGCCCAGAAGGGCCAGGCCCAGGCCGGCCCTCAGGAACCGCCGGGCGCAGGGCCGCAAGACACGGCCGAGCCGAAGCAGGAAAAGAAGGACGAGGACATCATCGACGCCGAGTACAAAGACGAAGGCAAATGAGGCTGAGGGGTCTCACGTGCGGCGGGTGGCCGGGGCGGGTCGGTCCATCCGCCCGCAGCGGAAGGGGCATCACGCCTCGGACAGGACCCGCCGTAGCTATAGCTTAATAGTTCGAGCGATGAGACCATGACGACGAGCCGCGACTACTACGAGATCCTGGGCGTGGACCGCAAGGCCACGGTGGAGGAGATCAAGAAGGCCTACCGGAAGCTGGCCATGAGGCACCACCCGGACCGCGTGGAGCCGGACCAGAAGAAAGCGGCCGAGGAGAAGTTCAAGGAGATATCCGAGGCCTACGCGGTCCTGTCGGACGAGAAGAAGCGGGGTCTCTACGACCAGTACGGCCACGCCGGCATCGACCAGCGCTATTCCACCGAGGACATCTTTCGCGGCGCCGACTTCTCGAGCGTCTTTGAGGAGATCTTCGGGGGAGGAGGGGGTTTCAGGGGAGGCGGCTTTGGCGGGTCGGGCTTGGGCGGCTCGATCTTCGAGACGCTCTTCGGCGGCGACATCTTCGGCGGCGGGGGGCCGCGCCGAGGCCGCGACCTCCAGATCCAGACAGAGCTGACCCTGGAAGAGGCCGCGGCCGGGACAGAGAAGACCTTTACGATCAACCGTCTCGAGATGTGTCCGACCTGTAACGGCTCCGGGGCTAAGCCGGGCAGCAAACGCACGACCTGTCAGCGCTGCCGGGGCGCGGGCCAGACGACGGTGGCCCATGGGTTTTTCCACCTCTCCCAGACCTGCCCCAAGTGCGGCGGTCAGGGGCAGATCATCACGACACCGTGCCCCAAGTGCGCGGGTCAGGGCCGGATAAAGGTCCCCAAGAAGATCTTGGTCAAGATCCCCGCCGGCGTGGACACGGGCTCGCAGTTGCGGGTCCGGGGAGAGGGCGAAGCGGCACAGGCCGGCCGGGGCGACCTGTTCGTCGTCATCCATGTCCGGCCGCACCATCTCTTTGAGCGTCACGGCAGCGACCTGGTGTGTGACGTCCACGTGGACATCACGCAGGCGGCCCTGGGCAGCGAGATCCAGGTGCCGACCCTGAACGGGAACGTCAAGATGAAGGTCCCGGCCGGCACGCAGTCGGGCAGGACGTTTCGTCTGCGCGACAGGGGCCTGCCGGACGTGCGCACGCGGCGGCGAGGGGACGAGCTCGTGCGCGTGATCGTCGATATCCCGACCGGCCTGAGCGGCAAGGAGCGCCAGCTCCTGGAGGAGCTGGCCCGCCTGCGCGGCGTCAAGGCAGGTTAGCGTGACTCGCTGGGCGTTTCTTGATGTCTGGGGTCGTTCGCAGACCTCCGTAGTTTGTTCGTTTGGGCTGGTGGCGGGTGGCCGAGGCGGTGCGGCCCATCCGCGCGCAGCGGAAGGGGTCCCACGGGGGGATGGGGCGCTGGTCCGACGGATAAGTCGGACCGGTTAGCGCGCCAGCCGAGATGTGAGGCTGGCCGGGGCCGCGGAAGCGGCCACGCCGAGCCTGGATGACGAGCGATGCACGCGGATGGGACGACCGCCGAGGACAGGACCCGCCTGCTGATTAAAAAGGGAGACAAGCAATGCCGACATACGAATACGAGTGCAGGGCCTGCGGGCACCGGTTCGAGAAGATGCAGTCTATCACCGCCGTGCCCCTCAAGACGTGCCCGGAGTGTTCCAAAAAGAAGGTGGTCCGGCTGATCGGCTCCGGCGCCGGGCTGATCTTCAAGGGGCCCGGATTTTACGCCACGGACCACCGCAAGGGGGGTGCCCCCGAGGCGCCCGCCTGTCCGGCCTCCGGCGATAAGCCGGGGTGCGCCGGCTGCCCGAAAAGTCCTTCCTGATGCCTGCGCGCAGGGTCTTCTTTTTCTGGGGACCGGTAGTCGCCTATGCCGCGCTCATCTACTTCCTGTCTTCCTTCAAAATAGGGGTGATACCCCGGATATTTCCCAATAGTGACAAGGTATTCCACCTTTTGGAGTACCTGCCGTTCGGTTTCCTGGCCGCGCGGGCGGTGCGGGCCCACCTGGGCCGCCGGTGGCTTGGCGCTTTACTGGTCTCTTTTTTTATGGTATCCTTATATGCTCTAAGTGATGAGTTCCACCAGCTTTTCGTCCCGGGCCGGACCTTTTCGTTCTGGGACTGGGGGGCCGACCTGTCCGGGGCGGCAGCTGGCATCTGGCTCTTCCATGGCAAAAATCGAAGCCTTTCGCAGCCTTCACTATAATCCTGACCAGATCACTGACGCCTCCCTCGTTGTCGCCCCGCCTTACGACGTGATCGACGGCCGGGCACAGGAGGCGCTCTACCAGAAGCACCCCTATAACTTTGTCCGGCTCATCCTGGGTAAGGGTCTGGGCGCGGACACTGCCACGGAGAACCGCTACACCCGCGCCGCCGCCTACTTTGACGAGTGGCAGCGCCGCGACATCCTCATCCAGGACGATAAGCCCGCCATCTACGTCACCGAGCAGAAGTTTTCGGTCAGCGGCCGGTCCCTGCGCCGGTTGGGTTTCATCGCCCTGATGCGGCTGGACGAGGAGGGTGAGGAGATGACGGTCTATCCGCATGAAAACACCCATACCGCGCCCAAGGAGGACCGTCTGCGCCTGGTCCGTCATGTCGAGGCGAACCTCAGCCCTATCTTCACGGTCTTCTCAGACCCCAAAAAGACCGTCCGCCGCCTGCTGGATCGTGTCGCACGCGACACAAGGCCGTGCTTCTCGGCCCGCGACGCCGAGGGCGTCGATAACCACGTGTGGCGCGTCACGGAGCAGGTCCTGATCGCAAAGTTCAAGAAGAACCTGAGCGGAAAAGATGTCTTTATCGCCGACGGCCACCACCGGTACGAGGTCGCGCGCCTCTTCCGGGAGGAGAAACGGCTGCAAGGCGGTCCCGCTTTCAAGGACTCCTACAATTCCATCATGACCTACTTCACGGCGCTCGAGGACGAGGGGATCTGTATCCTGCCGACCCACCGCCTCGCGGAAAACGCGGCCTTCACCCTGGAGACGCTCAAGCCCGCCTTTGACGTGGAAAAGCGCACCGACTGCGAAGACCTGGTCTCAGCCATGCGCCAGGCAAAGGGCGAGTCCCTCTTCGGCGTCTACCGGGACAAGGAGTACTCTTTGTTGAGGTTGGTTGACCCCAAGCTGCCGCAGCAGCTCCTGCCGGACGCTACAGACGACTACCGCGCCCTGGACGTGGCGCTCCTGCACAAGATCGTCTTCGACCACTTTTTGAAGATATCCCCGGCTCAAGTCCGTTACGAGGTTCATGTGGGGCGGGCCATCGAAGCGGTGGACCAGGGCCGCGCGAGCGCGCTCTTTCTCTTGAATCCGACGCGCATCGAACAGATCCGGGCGGTCGCCCTCGGCGGCGGGGCCATGCCCCAGAAGTCCACGTACTTCTATCCCAAGGTCCTGAGCGGCCTGGTGGTGCACAAGTTTTAGGTGAGAAGAGATGGCGCTCTTCAGTAAACCCAAATACACGGTCGTCAAGATCCGTAAGCGCGAGATGCCGCAGGGGTTGTGGACCAAGTGCCCGGAGTGCGGGGAGCCGCTTTACAAGAAGACGCTTGAGGAGAACCTCCGGGTCTGCCCGAAGTGCCAGCACCACTTCATCATGACGGCGCTCGAGCGCCTTGACATGATCGTGGATGAAGGCACCCTCAAGGAGTCCGACGCGCACCTCACGAGCGCCGATCCCCTCGAGTTCAAGGGGGTCAAGAGCTACCGGCAGAAGATCGCCGAAGACCAGAAGACGACGGCGCTGCCGGAGGCCGTGGTGACCGGCGAGGGCGAGATCTTCGGCAAGAGGGCCGTGGTGGTGGTGACTGACTCGCGCTTCATCATGGGGTCCATGGGCTCGGTCGTGGGGGAGAAGGTGACGCGGGCCATCGAGAGGTCGATACGCAAGAAGCTGCCGCTCGTGATCGTCTCCGGCTCCGGCGGCGGGGCCCGCATGTACGAGGGGATCTTGAGCCTGATGCAGATGGCCAAGACCTCCGCCGCCCTGAAGAGACACCACGATACGGGCCTCTTGTACATCTCGGTCCTGACCAACCCCACGATGGGCGGGGTGATGGCCTCTTTCGCGGGCCTGGGCGACATCATCATCGCCGAACCCAAGGCCCTGCTCGGGTTTGCCGGCCCGCGCGTCATCGAGCAGACCACGCGCCAGAAGCTCCCGGAAGGTTTCCAGAGGTCGGAGTTCATGCTGGAACACGGCCTCATCGACATGATCTTGCCGCGCAAGGACCTGAAGGAGTCCTTGCACCGCCTCATCGATTATTTGGGTTGATAGGCAGGGGCATGTGTTATAATACTCCTCTTTAAAAAAGATCGAGGCAGGGCACGGGCATGGCTCAGGTCAGCTTAAAAGACGTCACCAAGGTCTATCCGGGCAACGTGCGCGCCGTGGATAAGGTCAACCTGGGGATAGAGAACAAGGAGTTCCTCGTCCTCGTCGGTCCATCGGGTTGCGGTAAGTCGACCACCCTGCGCATGATCGCGGGCCTGGAGGATATCTCCGAAGGCATCATCTACATCGGCGATCACATTGTCAACGACATCCCCGCCAAAGACCGCGACATCGCGATGGTCTTCCAGAACTACGCCCTCTACCCCCACATGACCGTCTTTGAGAACATGGCCTTCGGCCTGAGGTTGCGCCGGTATCCCAAGTCCGAGATCGTGCGCCGCGTCCACGATGCGGCGGACATCCTCGGCATCAAGCCGTATCTGGAGCGCAAGCCCCGGGAGCTGTCCGGCGGCGAGCGCCAGCGCGTCGCGGTGGGCCGGGCGATCGTGCGCAAACCCCTCGTTTTTTTGTTCGATGAGCCGCTGAGCAACCTCGACGCCAATCTGCGCGTCCAGATGCGCACCGAGATCCACAAGCTGCATATCAAGCTGCAGACCACGATGATCTACGTCACGCACGACCAGACGGAGGCCATGACCATGGGCGAGCGCATCGCCGTGATGAAGGACGGCGTGGTCCTGCAGGTGGCGGACCCCATAACGGTCTACGACAAGCCCGTCAATAAATTTGTCGCCTCTTTTATCGGCTCCCCGCCCATGAACTTCATGACCGGCCGCATCGTCAAAGACGACGGCCGCCTCTACTTTGACGAGGGGGACTTCAAGGTCCGCATCGTCAAGGACATGGAATCCAGGATGGGGCGCTTTGTCAATGAAGAGGTGGTCTTCGGCATCCGCGCCGAGGATATCTACGATAAGCTTTTTGTCTCCGAGACGCCGGCCGAGAACATCGTGCGCGTTGCGTGCGAGGTAGTCGAACCCATGGGCTCCGAGGTCTACCTGCACCTCAAGACGGGCAGGCACGCCTTTGTCGCCCGCGTGGGGGCCCATGACCGGCCTGCGGTCAATGAAGATATGGACCTCGTCTTCGACATGGGCAAGGTCCACTTTTTCAATGCCGAGACACAAGTGACTATTGTCTAAGACGTCTTCCTCCTTAATCCTTCCGGGCGTCTGTCTTGTCTTTTGTGCGTCTGTCTTTTTCTGCTTCGTCCGGTCCCCGTCTCTGTTTTTCCCTGTCCTGGGTCTTGCCGTCGCATTCTTCATAGCGGCCTACGCCGTCTACGCCCGTCAGCGATCCTTGCGCACGCTCCTTCTGCTTCAAAACGAGTTGTTGCAGGAAGAGATCCATACCGCCGAGCGCGACGTCGGGCGCTCGGCCGCCCTGAAGGAGTCCCTGCGAAAGAAGACCAGGAGTTACGAAAACCTGGAGGCCTTTTCGGCCATCCTCAACGAGGCGGTCCGGCTCGAGGACCTGTGTGATGCCGTCGTGCACGAGGTCCTGCGGCTCTTCGAGAACAAGGGCAGGGTCCTGTTATATCTCGTCAACGAGAAGACGCGGCGGCTCGAGCTGCGGGCCACCTACTGTGAACCGCCGGACACGCGCATCAGGGAAAAGACCGGAGACGTCTTTGACCAGTGGGTCCTGCGTCACGTCCAGCCGCTGTTGGTCGAAAGTGTCACGACGGACTTCCGGTTCAATACCGACGTGATCCGGTCCGGGATCGAGCGGCCGCTCGAGTCGTTGATCAGCGTCCCCCTTGAGACCGCCCAGCGGTTTCTGGGCATCCTGCGCCTGGAGGCGACGGCCGCGCACCGCTTTGAGGCCGATGACCTGCGCCTCCTGGCGATCTGCGGGGACATCGCGCATCTGGCGCTTGAAAACGCGCTGTATCTCGGCCACATGCAGGAGCTCTCCCAGACGGACGCCTTGACGCAGCTGGCCCTGCGGCGTTACGGCCTGCGGCGCATGAAAGAAGAGTTGGCGCGGGTGGAGCGGGCCGGCTCGTCGCTGGCACTCCTCATGATCGATATCGACCACTTCAAGCAGATGAATGATACGTTGGGCCATACGGCCGGCGACGTCGTCTTGCAGAGGATCGCGGGGGTCCTCAAGTCTTTCTTTTGTCTTGCCGGCATGGTGGTCTTCCGTTACGGCGGAGAAGAGTTTGTGGCCGTCATGCCCGATGTCGTCAAGTCCGAGGCCGTGCGTCTGGCCGAGAGCCTGCGCCGGACGCTGGAGGGCAAAGATATTTCTTTAAGGCGTCACAAGCTGCGCGCGACGGTCTCCATCGGCGTGTCCGCCTTCCCGCATGACGCGGCGGACCAAAACGAACTCCTGCGGCTGGCCGACGAGGCCTTGCTGACGGCCAAGAGAAAAGGGCGTAATCGCGTATGTGCGTGTTGAATGTCGTCGTCATAGTCGTGTCGGGGGCCCTGGGCCTCTTCCTCTTCAGGGGATTCCTGAAAAGGGGGGGGAGCGACATGGACCGGCGCGGCCTGGGCCTGCGCCGCCAGCTCGACAAGCTCACCGAGGTGCGCCGCGACGCGGATGCGGAGCTTGCGGTGATGGGCGCACGCCTCTCCCAGACGATCCGGATCTATGAAGCGGCCCGTGACGTCTGCGCCACGCTCGAGGAACAGGAGATCTGGGAGCGTTTTTGCAATAATCTGAAAAAGATAGCCTCCTTTAGCGACTGCGTCCTGACGGATGAACAGCATGGGGCCTCGGCGGTCTCGTTCCAGGAGACGGTCTTTGCGCTCGGCGATAAGGAGGGGGGACTGGGCAGCATCCGTATCCGGGGGATGGGCGTCCAGGATTATCCGCACGCCCTGATCTTGGTGAGGCAGTTTGCCCGTGGCCTGCGCCGGGCGCGGTTGTATCGCGCCGTCCAGGAACTGGCCGTGACGGACAGCCTGACAGGGACGGCGACGCGGCGCTATGCGGCCGAGCGCATCGACGAAGAGGTCACGCGCGCCCGGGCGCACCAACTCAGCCTTACCTATATGATGATCGATATCGACGACTTCAAGACGGTGAACGATATGTACGGGCACCTCGTCGGCGATTTCATCCTGTGCGAGGTGGCCCGGCGCATCCGGCAGGAGATCCGCGAGGTGGACATGATCGGCCGTTACGGCGGCGAGGAGTTCATGGTCCTGGCGCCCCAGACCGGCCGGGAGGGCGCCCAGATCCTGGCCGAGCGCATGCGTCGGCGCGTGGCGGAAGAGGCGGTGCGCGCCTATGATGAGACGGTCCAGGTGAGCATCAGCGTGGGCGTGGCGATCTTCCCGCAGGACGCCGACTCTGCCCAGGCGCTCATCGAGAGCGCCGACAAGGCCCTCTACGCGGCCAAGGCCGCCGGCAAGAACTGCGTCCGCTTTGCCGGCGACGCTCAAACATAGCGGCCGGCACGACCAATCTCTTTTTCGGCGCCTGGGGTCGTTCTGGCCCCCCGCGCCCCCATTTGGGAACCCTCCCGTGGTTCCCCCCGGCTTCGAAAGAGCCGGGGTCTCGCCCCTGCCGCTACGGGGGTCTGCGAACGACCCCAGGCCCCTCGAGAGGGGATATGGTCGTTCCAGCCGCAGAGCAGGGTTGGTCGTTACCTTCTCCGGTGGGTGGCCGAGGCGGCTCGGCCCCGGACGCGCGAGCGCAAGGGGCGCCGGTCGGACGGATAAGTCCGACCGCTTGGCGCGGCCGCCGAGAAGGTGAGGCGGCCCGGGGCGCAGAAGCGCCCACACCCAAGCTTGGGTGTCGAGGAATAAAGGCTCCCACGGGGGGATGGGGCGCTGGTCGGCCGAATAAGGCCGACCGGGTAGCGCGACGGCCGAGATGTGAGGCCGGCCGGGGCCGCGGAAGCGGCCACGCCGAGCCTGGATGACGAGCGAGCGCGGATGGGGGCGAACGCCTCGGACAGGACCCGCCGGACGGCCCAGAAAGCGTGACCCTATGGATCATCAGCCCGTCCCCTGGACGATCAAAGACGTCCTGCTGACGTTCATCTACACGGCGGCGCTGTGCGTGGCCGTCATCTTCTGGACGTTTTTGGCCGTCGCGTTCGCGCTGGCGCTCGGGCAGCATGCGCCCGGGGATGCGGCCGGCGCCGCCCGGCAGGCCCTCCAGAACGTCCACGACGCCACGTTCATCCTCATCTTTTACGCTTGCCTGTATCTTGTCCTGCGTCATCGCATCTTGAGGCCTTACAAGATCGACGTGCGGCGCGTCTTCTTCGCCTCGAGCACGCCCCTCAAGGACGCCTGGGCCGGGGTCAGGGCCTATTTCGTTTTTTTCGGTTCGCTCATCGGCGTGGTCCTGCTGCTGTTTTTGGCCGCGGGCCTGCTTGACGTCTTTTTTGGGACGCGTTCCACGCAGGGCGTGGAGGTCTACTTCATCGCCTCGCACCTGGAGCAGATGGAGGTGACGCCCATCGCCGAGCATTCCATCGGCGCGGTCCTTATTCTCATCCTGGGGCCTTTTTTTGAAGAGGTGGTCTTCCGCGGCTTTCTCTATCGGGCCCTGCGCCGGCGTTTTTCCTTCTGGCCGGCCGCCGTGCTGGGCAGCCTCGGCTTCGCCGTCCTGCATGGTTACCTCTTTTTGTTCCTGTACGTCTTCGTCCTGGGCCTGGTGTTGACGGCGTTGTATGAGCGCCGCGGAAATCTGGTGGCGCCGCTGACATTCCATATCATGAACAATACCGTGGTCCTCGCCCTCTTTTTTCTCTCGCTCAAGCGATGATCTCAAGCGATAATCCTTGCGCCCGCCAACGCGTTGCGATAAAATGAATTGCGAAAAAAGATTATTTTAAGTTTTCATCCGATAAGGGTTATGGCAGATCCCTCCCTGTATCTCGGCGCGGATGTCGGCGGGACCTTCACCAAGATCGTCTTGATCGATCACGACGGCCGGGTCCTTTCAAAGGAAACGATATCTTCACGTGGCTTCAGCCGCAAGCCTGTCTTTGCCGCGCGCCTGGAGGAGGCCGTGGGGCGTCTGTGCGAACGGGCGGGCCGGCGGCGCAGGGATCTCATTGCCGTCGGGGTAGGGGTGCCGGGCCCGGTTGACTTCGGCCGCGGTCTTGTCATGAGCCTGACGAATATCCGGGGGTGGACGCGTTTTCCGCTGGTCCGGTTTCTGAGGCGCCGCCTGCGCGTGCCGGTCTTCGTCGAAAACGACGCCAACTGCATGGCGCTGGCCGAGAGCCGGCGGGGCGCGGCGCGCGGATACGCGTATGCCCTGTGCGTGACGCTGGGCACGGGCGTGGGCGGAGGCCTGATCCTCGACAACAAGGTCTACCGCGGTCCCCTTTTTCTCGGCGGAGAGGTCGGGCACATCCCCGTCGGCGAAAAGGGGCCTTCGTGTTCCTGCGGCGGTGCAGGATGTCTCGAGCGCTTCGTCGGCAATGCGGCCCTGGCGGCGCGGGCGCGCCGGACCTTTGAAAAGGGTCTGACGCTCGAAGAGATCAGCGCGCGGGCACGAGCCGGCGACCGCCGGGCGCGGAAGTTCTGGCAGGAGGCAGGCACGCTCATCGGCCGGGCGCTTGCGGGGGTCGTGCATACCTGCGGCCCCGAGGTGATCGTGATAGGGGGCGGGGTGGCTGCCGCCGGACGCGTGCTGTTGGATGCGGCAGCGGCATCCTTGCGCCGGCATGCGATGAATCAGATAAAGGGCCGTGTCAAGGTGCGCAAGGCGTTATTGGGCAACGATGCCGGCATGATCGGCGCGGCGCTCCTGGCCAAAGAACAGATGAGCCTATGAAGAGGCCGACACGCCTCACGATTTTGTTTTTGGGTGTTTTTTGCGCGACCGCACCCGTGGCCCAGGCCGCATCCGAACCCCAGGCCGCACCGGGGACCCAGGCCGCGACCCCTAAGGTGCCGATCACCGTCAACGGCGACACGGTGGAGTTTCTCGCCGAGGGGCGGGAGGTCGTGGCCGACGGCAACGTGGAGATCGTCTACCAGGGCGCGGTCCTGCGCTGCGACCGTGTCCACGTCTTTCTTGATGAAAAGATGGCGATCGCCGAGGGCGAGGTCTCCTTTGTCAAGACAGGCGCCCAGGAGATGCGCGGGGAGATGTTCATCTACGACTTCGGCGACCAGACCGGCACGGTCGTCAGCCCCGAGATCGACTTTACACCGTATTACGGCCGGGCCGAGTTGATGGAGAAGATCTCCGAGACCGAGTTCGTGATGCAGGAGACGCTCATCTCGTCCTGCGACCTGCCGCACCCGCACTGGGGCCTGACGTCCCGCGAGGTGCACGTCACCGGTAACGTCCTTTCTGCGCAGGACACCGTCCTGCGCCTCGGGGGCGTCCCCGTCATGTATTTTCCGTTTTTCAGCAAGGAGCTCACGGACAAGAAGCCGCGTTTCATGATCATCCCGGGCCACAGCAAGGACTTCGGCATGGAGCTCTATGGGTCCTGGCGGTATTACCTTAATAAGAACGCGCGGGGAGAGGTGCACCTGGATTGGTATGAGAAGAAGGGGATCGGGGAGGGTATCGATCTGAATTACGACACGAAGCTCCTGGGCCGCGGCCAGGCCAAGTACTACCGTATCGACGAGCAGGACACGCGCGAGGAGGTCCCCGAGGCGTTGCGGGAGAGCAAGGAGCGCTCGCGGCTGGAGCTGCGTCATCGCTGGGAGCCCACGCCGGCGGACCAGGTCGTCCTGGAGTACTTCCGGGCGTCGGACGCCACCTTCCGCAAGGACTACTTCTACCGCGAATATGAAAAGCAGGCCACACCCAGGTCCTTTTTTCTCTATTCCCACGTCTTTCCCCAGGCGACCGTGAGCCTCCTGGGTGAGCCGCGCGTCAACGATTTCGAGACGGTCCTTCAAAGGATCCCCGAGTTGAAGCTCGAGACGATCAATCAAAAGATATTTGATTCGCCGTTCTACTACAAGAACACGACGACGATAGCGCATCTGTCGAGCACCACGGCCAACTCTTCGGCGACCACCGACGTGACCCGCTCCGATACCTCCCAGCAGGTCTCGTATCCGCTGCGTTTCCTGTCGCTGGACTTTAATCCGTTCGTCGGCCACCGGGACACGTATTATGCACGCGGCGTGGAACCGGACGAGGGATTCTGGCGGGGGACGTTTTTCAGCGGGATCGACGTCTCGACGCGGCTCTATCGCGTCTTTGACGTCGCAACGGACGCCTGGGGCCTGGACATCCACCAGCTGCGCCACGTCGTCACCCCGCAGGTCCAGTACCGCTACCAGCACCGGCCGACGGTGGACAACTCCCGCATCTATCAGCTGGACACGGTGGACAGCCTCGACCTCCAGGACACGCTCACCTTTACGCTGGAGAACAAGCTTCAGACGAAACGCAAGGACCAGATCGCGGACCTGGTGACCCTCATCCTATCGGCCAATTACCACCTCCAGCGCAACGACACCGTCGGTGTGGGGTTCGAGACGTTCACCTATGATCTGGAGTTCAAGCCCCACGAGTGGTGGGAGTTTGATTCGGACGCGTCCTTTGACACGAAGGGGAGGTTTTTCCGCAGCGTCAACGCGGACCTCTGGGCGCGCATGGGCCGCGTGGCCGTGACGAGCGGGTATCGTTTCAAGAAAGACGAGAGCAGCCAGGTGACGGCGGGGATGACGTGGAAGCTCAATCCGTTCTGGACGATGGGCCTCTACGAGCGCTTTGAGTTCAAGACCGGGGACTTCATGGAACAGGAGTACCGCCTGACCCGCGACATGCATTGTTGGCTGATGGAGTTTATCGTCAATAACCGGGACAACGAGGGGATAACCTTTATGGTCGGCTTCACGTTGAAGGCCTTTCCCGACATCGGGGTCGAGGCGCAGAAGACGTTTCGTCCGCCGCGGGAGGCCCCCTAAGGGAGAATGCGATTAGCCCGGCTTCGCCCCGCGTTCCTCGGGGTTCACCGGGATGTCACTGGATCGGCACATCTGTGTCTGTCGATACAGACGTGCCCAAAAGAGGTATTCTATGGATGTCGGCATTATTGGAGCGGGATACGTGGGGCTGGTCTCCGGCGCCTGCTTTGCGCAACTCGGGCACAAGGTCATCTGCGTGGATAACGATGAGGCGAAGATCAAGGCCCTGAAGAAGCTCCGCATACCCATTTACGAGCCCGGCCTGGATGCGGCGGTGAAAGTGAACGTGCGCCGCGGGCGGCTGGCCTTCACCACGCGGATCCAGGACGCGGTGAAGAAGTGCGAGGTGATCTTCATCGCCATCGGGACCCCGCCGAAGGACAACGGCGAGGCGGACCTGACCGGCATCGAGAGCGTGGCGCGCACCATCGCCAGACAGATGCGCTCCTACCGCCTCATCGTCGAGAAGTCCACCGTCCCCGTCGATACCGGCCGGTGGGTCAAGCACACGGTCGCCATCAACAAACGCAAGGGGGTGGCGTTCGACGTCGCCTCCAACCCGGAGTTCCTGCGCGAGGGTGAGGCCATCCACGACTTCATGCATCCGGACCGCATCGTGATCGGCGTGGAGTCCGGCCGGGCCGAGGCGCTCCTGCGCAAGCTTTATAAAGGCGTCAACGCGCCGATCCTGGCGACGGACATCAAATCCGCGGAGCTCATCAAGCACGCCTCCAACTCGTTTCTCGCGATCAAGATCTCTTTTATCAACGCGGTGGCCCGCGTCTGCGAGCTGGCCGGCGCGGACGTGACGCAGGTCGCCCGCGGGTTGGGCCAGGACCGGCGCATCGGGCCGATGTTCCTCGACGCGGGGATCGGCTTCGGGGGGTTCTGCCTGCCCAAGGACCTCGACGCCTTCGTCATGATCGCGCGCAAGCTCGGCTACGACTTCGACCTCCTGAAAGAGGTGCGACGCATCAACGAGACGCAGAAGGAGCTCTTCGTCAGGAAGATCGAGGACCAATTGTGGAACATCAAGGATAAGACGATCGGCGTCTGGGGCCTGGCGTTCAAGCCCCACACCGACGACATGCGCTTCGCCCCGTCCATCGACATCATCCAGACGCTCCAGGCCCACGGCGCGCGCATCAGGGCCTTTGACCCGCAGGCGACGGCGAAGGCGAGGAAGATCTTTCGCAAGGTCACCTTCTGCCGCGATCCCTACGAGGCCGCGCGCGGGTCGGAGTGCGTCGTCATCCTGACACAGTGGCCGCAGTTCAAGGAGCTGGATTTCAGGAAGGTCAAGAAGTTGCTGCGCCAGCCGGTGGTGGTCGACGGCCGCAACATGTTCGCGCCTGCGGCCATGAAGAAGATGGGTCTGCGTTACGTCTCGATGGGGAGGACCTCCACATGAAGACGGTGTTGATCACCGGCGGGGCCGGCTTCATCGGTTCGCACCTGTGCGGCCTCTTTATCAGGAAGGGGTGGCGGGTCATCTGCCTCGACAACCTGTTGACCGGCTCTCTCGTAAACATCGCTTTTTACCGGCGCCACAAGAGGTTTCGTTTTCTCAGGCATAATATCGCCGGGCCCATTTACCTCAAGGATCAGCTGCATCTTATCCTGCACTTCGCCTCGCCGGCGAGCCCCGTCGATTATCTGGTCTACCCGATCCAGACGCTCAAGGTCGGCGCCCTGGGGACGCACAACTGCCTGGGTCTGGCCAAGGCCAAGGGCGCGCGGTTCCTGCTCGCGTCCACATCGGAGGTCTACGGCGACCCCCACGTCCATCCGCAGCCAGAGGAGTACTGGGGACACGTCAATCCCGTCGGGCCACGCGGCGTCTATGACGAGGCCAAGCGCTTCGCCGAGGCGATGACGATGGCCTACCACCGCGTCCACAAGGTCGACACGCGCATCGTGCGGATCTTCAACACCTTCGGCCCGCGCATGCGCCTCAACGACGGCCGGGCCATCCCCAACTTCATCACGCAGGCGCTGCGCGGGGAGCCGGTCACGATCTACGGCTCCGGACGCCAGACCCGCTCGTTCTGCTATATCTCGGACATGGTCGACGGGATATACCGGTTGACGCAGGCCGGTTATACGGACCCCGTGAATATCGGCAACCCGGCGGAGCTCTCCTTGAACGGCCTGGCCCGGATGATCAAGAAGATCGCAAAGAGCACGAGCCCCTTCGAGCACCGGTCCCTTCCGACGGACGACCCCAAGCAGCGCCAGCCGGATATCCGCAAGGCGCGCGCGCTCCTGAAGTGGCGGCCGCGCGTCACGCTCGCAGACGGCCTGCGTCAGACCATCCATTGGTTCCGTCAGCGTGTGTGAGGCGGCGATTGCGCTGGCCGGATGGGAGGCCGTCCTCTATCGTCAGACGAAGTTTTTCGTCGTCGGTCCCTTGACTCCGCTCGGGATCCTTCGAGGGATCCTGAGCCCATTCGACTTCGCTCAGGGCTCAGTCCTGAGCGCTGCCGAAGGACTGAGCGCGTCTAAGGACTACGGTTTGGGGCGCCGGTCGGCCGAATAAGGCCGACCGTTTGGCGCTCACCGCCGAGATGTGAGGCGGCCCGGGGCCGCGGAAGCGGCCAAGCCAAATTTTGGGTGTCGAGGGATAAAGCACGCGCTGCTCGGCGACATAAAGCTTCGCCTGCGCTCGCGCCGCAAATCCTTGCCGACATTTGGCGAAAAACTTCTGATCGTCTGACGATAGAGGCCGATCCCCCCATCCGACCACGGAGCTCAAGACAGTCTCCACGATGATACGCACGGTCGATAAGATCAGGACGCTCGCGCGGCTCTTTGCCGATAACCGACAGCCCAAGGTCTTTTCTTTCCACGACTGCCTGCCCGAGGTCTTCTCGAGGTATATCGAGCTCTTGGTGGCCAAGCGCTACCGGGTCGTCAGTGGCGAGGAGTTGTGGGCCCGGACGCACTTCGCGCCCAAGAAGAGAAAGGAGGTCGTCCTGACCTTTGACGACGGCCGCCGCAACTGCTGGACGGTCATTTTTCCTCTCCTGAAGAAGTACCGGGTCAAGGCGGTCCTTTTTGTCATCCCCGGCCGCATCCGCGATACCGACGAGGTCTTGCCCAATCTCGAGGACTACTGGAATGGGAAGGTCTCCTGGGAGAACTTATATCTGAGCCACCGCCGGGAGCCGTACCTGACCTGGCGGGAGATCGAGATCATGCGTTCGAGCGGCCTCGTGGACGTCTGTTCCCACGGCCTGTGCCACGAGGTCGTCTTTTCCTCGGCGCGGCTCCATGATTTTCAGCACCCCGGGGTCTATGAGGTGCCGGTCTATTTTGATGAGTGGTTTCAGGCCGGTAGACCCGGCCTCGAGGATGCGTGGGGCGCGCCGCTCTATGAGCGTTCGTGGGCGCCGCTGGTCCAAAATGTCTATATCCCGCCGGACGAGGTTCACCGCGCCATGAACGATTTCGTCAAGGCCCAGGGTGGTTTTTTCTTTTTCAAGAAGAAGGGGTGGCGCAGCCGACTGCGGCGCCACTATGACGGCCTCAAGAGCGGGGCCGCGGCCGGTATCTTCAAAAAGAATCCAACCTCTGAAATCCTCGAGGATTCCGTTTCGACCTCTAAGCATATGATTGAGAGCCGGTTGAAGACCCCGTGTCCCGGTTTCTCGCTGCCGCTCTACCAGGATCCGCCCGCCTTAGAAGAGGTTCTCTTTCGGGCCGGATACCGCCTTGCCTTCGGGGGCCCGTTTGCGGACCGCTCCCGGTACAAAAAAGTGCCTATCCTCAATCGCCTGCCCGGTTTTTGGCTCAAATTTCTGTCTTACCTCTAAACCTCATAAATATTTAAAAAAAATCTTGACAAATCTACATAGAATCAATATACTTATCGCTTTACGCCTTCGCCCCTGTAGCTCAGTCGGTAGAGCACGTCCTTGGTAAGGACGGGGTCACCGGTTCGATTCCGGTCGGGGGCTTTCTCGACGACAAAGATGAGAGAGCAGATCCTTTTGGGGTGTCCGGTATGCAAACGCCGTTCCTATGCGACGATGAAGAACAAAAAGAAGCATACGGCGCGGCTGGAGCTGAAAAAATTTTGTCCGCAGTGCCGAAAGCACGAAAATTTTAAGGAAGTTAAGTAATTGGGCGGATGAGGGTTCGGCACGGCCGCATCCCAGAGGTTAGGAGCGTCGGTTAACGGTATCCCGCACTTTTGATGAGCAGATATAGGGGTGTCGGTTAACGGTAAACCACTGGTCTCCAAAACCAGAACTGGGGGTTCAATTCCCTCCACCCCTGAGAAAATCGATGAAGAGACGGCGGGATGATTCCTGCCGCTCCCACCAGAATAAAACCATGACGCAGCCGCTTGCTGTGATCAAGAAGGTTCCGGCCTTCTTCGCCGAGGTCAAGGCGGAGCTCCACAAGGTCTCCTGGCCTTCCCGCAAGGACCTCCTGGGGGCCGCCGCGGTGGTCGTCGTGGCCACGGCGCTCCTGACGGCCTATATCGGCCTTCTTGATTTCGTGTTGACGCGGATCGTCACCCTTGTGATGAGATGAAAAAGTGGTACGTGGTACATACCCAGACGGGCTCTGAGGAGAAGGTGAAGGTCGCCCTCCTCCACCGTCTGGAGACGTGTGAGATCAAAGAACAGTTCGGCGACATCCTCATTCCCACGGAGCAGGTCTCCGAGGTCCGCGGCGGCAAGAAGAAGATCAGCGAACGCAAGTTCTTCCCGGGCTATATCCTGGTGGAGATGGAGTTGAACGAGAACACGTGGCTCTTCGTGCGCACGACGCCCGGGGCCACGGGCTTTATCGGCATGGGCAAGCAGCCGTCCTCCCTGACGCAGGAGGAGGTCGACAACATCATGCGCCGCACCGTCGAGACGCAGGCCAAGCCCAGCCCCAAGACGCACTTCCAGAAGGGCGAGGCGGTGCGGATCATCGAGGGGCCGTTCTTGAACTTCAACGGCACCATCGAAGACGTGAACAACGAGAAGCAGAAGATCAAGGTGAGCGTGTCGATCTTCGGCCGCTCGACACCCGTGGAACTGGAGTTCTGGCAGATCGAGAAGGTGTGATGTGGCTAAAAAAGTAGTCGTCCAGATAAAGTTGCACGTGCCCGCGGGCCAGGCAAATCCGGCGCCGCCCGTCGGTCCGGCCCTGGGTCAGCACGGCGTCAACATCATGCAGTTCTGCAAGTCCTTTAACGAGCAGACGAAGGACCGGGACGGCATCGTCCTGCCCGTCGTCATCAGTGTCTACGAAGACAAGAAATTCGATTTCATCATCAAGACGCCGCCGTGTTCGGTCCTGATCAAGCGCGCGGCGGGCCTGGCCAAGGCCTCGGGGCTCACCGGCAAGGAGACGATCGGCAGCGTCACGATGCAGCAGGTCGAAGAGATCGCCAAGCAGAAGATAGCGGACCTGAACACGACGGACATGGAGGTCGCCAAGAAGACCGTCCTGGGCACGGCCCGCAGCATGGGTATCGAGGTCAAGGGATAATCGAAGAGATATTTTGTATGCGATGTCCTCGGCGGGGGACCGGGTCGGGCCGGGATAGAGCGGGGGATGTGACCTTCTCCCCCGCGGGGCATGTGGACGGCCGAAAGCGGCCACGGTTCGCTGCCCCTGGATATTCCGCGAGAGCGAAGGCCGGACACACTGAGCGAAGTCCGGCCTCGGCGGGGACGCACGAGCATACCCGCGAGGGAGAAGGTCGCGTCCCCCGCGCAGGTGGAATGTCTCGGACAGGACCCGCCGGATGAGCGCGCATCGAACGAGGGTTATATAATCTATGGCACGCAAGACGAGCAAGCGCATGCGGGAGGCGGCAAAGACGGTCGAGGCCGGCAAGGTCTATTCCTTGAAGGAGGCGATCGAGACGCTTCTGTCCGCACCCAAGACCAAGCTCGACGAGAGCCTCGAGGTGTCGTTCCACCTGCGCGTGGACACGAAAAAGTCCGACCACATGGTGCGCGGGACGGTGATCCTGCCCCACGGGACCGGCAAGAAGGTACGCGTGGCCGCGTTCTGCCGGGGTGAGGCCGAGAAGGAAGCCCAGGAGGCCGGGGCAGATTACATCGGCGCGCAGGAGTTGATCGATAAGGTCTCCGGCGGGTGGATGGACTTTGATGCCGTGGTGGCGACGCCCGACATCATGAAAGACCTCAGCAAGCTGGGCAAGATCCTGGGACCGCGCGGTCTGATGCCGAGTCCCAAGACGGGCACGGTCACCCAGAAGGTGGGCCAGGCCGTCAAGGAGCTCAAGGCCGGCAAGGTCGAGTACAAGGTCGACAAGCAAGGCGGCATCCACGTGGCGGTCGGCAAGCTGTCGTTCGGCGCGGACAAGCTGTGTGAGAACGCCCTTACCTTAATTGAGAGCATCAAGAATGCCAAGCCGGCGTCGGTCAAGGGCGAGTTCGTGAAATCGCTCTTCCTTTCTTCCACCATGGGGCCGGGGTGCAGGACGAACGTATGACGACACTCGTCAAAAAGATAGGGGTCCTGTACCGCGAGCTCGTGACGGCACAGCTCCGGCGTCGCATGGAGGAATCTGCCGACGTCTTTGTGATCAATTTTGAGAAGCTCAAGTCCGCCGAGGTCTCGGACCTGCGCAAGGCGCTCAAGGGCGCCGGCGGCAGCATGCTGGTTACCAAGAACAGCTTTATGCGCAAGGCCTTTGAAGAGGCAAAGAGGCCTGCGGGGGCGCAGGAGCTCCTGGAAGGCCCCATGGGCATGGTCTTCGTCAAGGAGGACCCCATCGGCGTCTGCCGGGCCCTCGTTGGTTTTGCCAAGACCCACGAGGCGCTGTCTATCCGCGGCGGTTTCATGGCCGAGCGCCTGGTGAGTACCGATGACGTCAAGACGATGGCCGCTCTCCATTCGCGTCAGGCCGTCTACCAGCTGGTGGCCGGCATCCTGAACGAGCCGGTCGTCGGGCTCGCCCGCAGCCTCAACCAGATCGTGACAAAACTCGTTTACGCGCTCAAGGCCGTCAGTGATAAGAAAGAATGAATACCCGTTGAAAAAATCGGATCAAGGAGGATGAGTCCATGGCAAGGATCGAAGAGATGATCAAGGAAATCGAGTCGATGAGCGTGCTGGAGCTCTGCGACCTGGTCAAGGCGATCGAAGAGAAGTTCGGCGTCTCGGCCGCAGCGCCCGTCATGGCGGTGGCCGCCGGAGCACCGGGAGCGGGCGGTGCCGCGGCCGCGGAGGAAAAGACCCTCTTCGACGTGGTCCTTGAGAGTGTCGGGGCCAACAAGATCGCCGTCATCAAAGAGGTGCGCACGGTCACGAGTCTGGGGCTGAAGGAAGCCAAGGATCTCGTCGATGGAGCGCCCAAGCCCGTGAAGGAGGGCGTGCCGAAGGAAGAGGCCGCAGAGATCAAGAAGAAGCTCGAGGCCGCCGGCGCCAAGGTCGAAGTGAAATAAATGAGTCCATCGCTTGCGGAGCCGAGCGACGGAGCCGAGCGACGCAAGCGATGAGGTCGGATTTAGCCTCCTTCGGGGGACACGTCCCCCTAGGGGCGTAAGATTTCGTTTCCACCACGCGGAGAACGCATGAGCAAGACAAAGAGCTTTGCCAAGCTAAAAGAGATCTACCCCATGCCGCACCTGCTGGACATCCAGCTTTTGTCTTTCGGGGAGTTTCTGCAGAGGGATGCCAGGCTGGAGGAGCGTCAGCCCGTGGGGCTGCAGGAGGCCTTTTGCGAGGTCTTTCCCATCGAGAGCTTCGACAAGCGCTTTCGGCTCGAGTTCGTCAGCTACACGCTGGGCAAGCCCAAGTACGCGATCGAAGAGTGCCGCCGCCGCGGCATGACCTATGCCTCGCCGCTGCGCGCCAACCTGCGCCTCATCACCCCCCACGACGTCAAGGTCCAGGAGGTCTACTTCGGGGAGATCCCGCTGATGACGCCCACGGCGAGCTTCATCATCAATGGCGACGAGCGCGTCGTCGTCAGCCAGCTGCAGCGCTCGCCCGGTGTCTGCTTCGAAGACGAGCAGCACCCGACCGGCAAGAAGATCTTCTATGGCCGCATCATCCCGTACCGCGGGGCGTGGCTTGAGTTCAAGTATGACTTGAACGAAGTGCTCCTGGCCTACGTGGACCGGCGCCGCAGCTTCCCCGCGACGCAGATCCTGCGCATCATGGGTTTTGCGACCGACGAAGAGATCCGCAGGGCCTTCGGCGACCGGGAGATCGCGGAGGTCACCAACACCCTCAAGAAGGACTTCACGAAGAACAAAGAAGAGGCCTTGATCGACTTCTACCGCAAGATGCGGCCGACCGAACCCGTGACCCCGGAAGCGGCCGAAGACCTCTTCTACCGCCTCTTTTACGACCCGAAGCGCTATGACCTGTCGCGCGCGGGCCGTTTCATTTTGAACCGCAAGCTCGGCATGAACGCCCCCCTGGATAAGCGTATCATCGATGCCCAGACCGTGATCCGCGTCATTGATTACCTGGTGGCCCTTAAGAAAGGCGAGGGCGAGATCGACGATATCGACCATCTGGGCAACCGCCGCGTCAAGAGCGTGGGCGAACTGATCCAGAACCAGGCCCGCATCGGCCTGGCGCGCCTGGAACGTTCCATCCGCGAGCGCCTGGCCATCTTATCCGACGCCGACGCGGTCATGATCTACCACCTCATCAACTCCAAGCTCTTTTCAAGCCAGATCCGCGACTTCTTCGCCCGCAGCCAGCTCTCCCAGTTCATGGACCAGGTCAATCCGCTCGCCGAATTGACGCACAAGCGCCGCCTGAGCGCCCTGGGCCCCGGGGGCCTGTCGCGGGAGCGTGCCGGTTTTGAGGTCCGCGACATTCACCAATCCCACTACGGACGCATCTGCCCCATCGAGACACCGGAAGGCCCGAACATCGGCCTCATCGCCTCCCTGACGACGTTCGCGCGCATGAACAGTCTCGGCTACCTCGAGACGCCCTACCGCCGCGTGGACGAGGGACGGGTGACCAAGCACATCGATTACATCACCGCCGATGCGGAGCTCAACCGCTCCATCGCGCAGGCCAACAGCCTGCTCGATGACAGCGGCCACTTTCAGGACCGCGAGGCGCAGTGCCGTTTCCAGGGGGATTTCCCGAAGCTGCCGCCCAAGAAGATCGACTTTATGGACGTCTCGCCCAAGCAGCTCGTATCGTTGGCGGCGTCCCTCATTCCTTTTTTGGAGCATGATGACGCGAACCGCGCCCTGATGGGCTCCAACATGCAGCGCCAGGCCGTGCCGCTCCTGAACACCGAGCGGGCGCTCGTCGGCACAGACATGGAAGCCAAGACCGCCATCGACTCGGGCGCGGTCGTCGTCGCCGAGGAGGACGGCACGGTGAAGGCGGTCGACGCCACCTCCATCACGGTCGGCAGCCGCGTCTATGGGCTGCGCAAGTTCAAGCGCTCCAACGCCAACACCTGCATCAACCAGAAACCCATCGTCAAATTGGGTGAGAAGGTCAAGAAAGGCCAGGTGATCGCCGACGGCATCGGCACCAAGGACGGGGAGTTGGCGCTGGGCCGCAACCTCCTGGTCGCGTTCATGCCGTGGAGAGGGTTCAACTTTGAGGACGCGATCCTGGTCAGCGAGAAGGTGGTCAAAGAGGACGCTTACACGTCCGTCCATATCGAAGAGTTTGAGCTGGAGGCGCGCGAGACGCGGCTGGGCAACGAAGAGATCACGCGCGACATCCCGAACGTCTCGGAAGAGGCGCTCAGGAACCTGGATGAGAACGGTATCGTGCGCATCGGCGCGGAGATCGAGGCCGGCGACATCCTCGTGGGCAAGGTCACCCCGAAGACCGAGTCGGAGCTTTCGCCCGAAGAGCGGCTCCTGCGCGCGATCTTCGGCGAGAAGGCCGGCGACGTGCGCGACACGTCGCTGACGCTGCCGCCGGGCATAGAAGGGGTCATCATCGACGTCCAGGTCTTTTCCCGCAAGGAGCGCGGCCGCAAGTCCAAGGAAGAAAAGAAGAAAGAACTGGCCCAGATCAAGGAGATCAAGAGTTACTACACGCAGGAGATCGAGTACGTCCAGGAGGAGAAGATCAACAAGATCGCCGCGATGCTCGGCGTGGCCAAGAGTCGGGTCCTGGGCATGGAGCTGGAGGAGCACGAAGAGGCCAAGCACGTGGCCAAGTTCTTCGACGACCAGATCCGCGAGCTGGCGCAGGAAGAGGCGCAGGAGATCGAGAAGGTCAAGCGCGGCGACGAGCTGGCGCCGGGCGTCCTCAAGAAGGTCGTCGTGTATGTCGCCACCAAGCGGCGCCTGTCCGTCGGCGACAAGATGGCCGGCCGCCACGGCAACAAGGGGGTCATCGCGAAGATCCTGCCCGAAGAGGACATGCCCTTCCTTGAGGACGGCACCCCCATGGAACTGGTGCTCAATCCCCTGGGCGTGCCCTCGCGCATGAACGTGGGCCAGATCCTGGAGACGCACCTGGGCTGGGCCGCCAAGATCCTGGGGTTGCGCACGAGCTCGCCGGTCTTTGACGGCGCCTCCGAGCTCGAGGTCAAGGAGATGCTCAAAAAGGCCGGGCTCCCCGAAGACGGCAAGGTCAATGTCTACGACGGCTACACGGGCCTGAAGTTCGACCAGAAGGTCACCGTGGGCTATATCTACATGATGAAGCTCATCCACCTGGTGGACGAGAAGATCCACGCCCGCTCCATCGGGCCGTATTCGCTGGTGACCCAGCAGCCGCTGGGCGGCAAGGCGCAGTTCGGCGGCCAGCGCTTCGGCGAGATGGAGGTCTGGGCCCTGGAGGCGTACGGTGCCGCGTATTCGCTGCAGGAGATGCTGACGGTCAAGAGCGACGACGTGGCGGGCCGCACGCGTATCTACGAGGCGATCGTCAAGGGCGAGCAGAAGTTGACGCCGGGCACGCCCGAATCCTTCAATGTCCTGTTGAAGGAGCTCCAGGGGCTGGGTCTTGACGTCAAGATGGAAAGACAAAAATGAGAAAAGACCCCTTGGCACAGAAGTCCGGTGAAGAGGTTTCCCAGTTCGACCTGATCTCGATCCATATCGCCTCGCCGCAGATCATCCGCTCCTGGTCCAAGGGCGAGGTGCGCAAGGCAGAGACCATCAATTACCGCACGCTCAAGCCCGAGAAGGACGGTCTGTTCTGTGAGAAGATCTTCGGTCCGGTCAAGGACTGGGAGTGCAACTGCGGCAAGTACAAGGGCAACAAGTTCCGCAACGTGACCTGCGACCGGTGCGGCGTCGAGCTGACGCGTTCGAGCGTCCGCCGCGAGCGCATGGGGCACATCGAGCTGGCCGCCCCGGTGACGCACATCTGGTTCTTCAAGGCCGTGCCGTCGCGCATCTCGGCGTTGCTCGACATCGGCCTGCGGGACTTAGAAAAGATCATTTACTACGAGGAGTACATCGTCGTGGACCCGGGCGACACGGGCCTCAAGAAGGGTGAGCTCCTGACGGAAGAAAAGCATCAGGAGTTACTGGAGAAGTACGGCAGCGCCTTCAAGGCGAAGATCGGCGCCGAGGCGGTCCTGGACCTCTTGAAGGAGATAGACCTGGACGGCCTGTCGAGGAAATATCACAAGCAGCTGGAGGGCACGAAGGAAGGGACCCAGGCGCGCCGGGTCCTGAAGACGCTCAAGATCGTCGAGGACTTCAAGAAGTCCACCAACAAGCCGGAGTGGATGATCCTCGAGATCCTGCCCGTCATCCCGCCGGACCTGCGTCCCCTGGTGCCGCTCGACGGCGGCCGTTTCGCCACGTCGGACTTAAACGACCTCTACCGCCGCGTCATCAACCGCAACAACCGTCTTAAAAAACTTTTGGAGTTGAACGCGCCGGAGATCATCATCCGCAACGAGAAGCGCATGCTGCAGGAGTCGGTGGACGCGCTTTTAGACAACGGCCGCCACGGCCGTCCGGTCCTGGGGTCCAACAACCGGCCGCTCAAGTCACTCTCCGACATGCTCAAGGGCAAGCAGGGCCGCTTCCGCCAGAATCTCTTAGGCAAGCGCGTGGATTACTCCGGTCGCTCGGTCATCGTGGTGGGCCCGGAGCTCAAGCTCTACCAGTGCGGTCTGCCCAAGCGCATGGCCCTGGAGCTCTTCGAACCTTTTATCATCAAAAAACTCAAAGAGCGCGGCTTCGTCACGACGATCAAGAGCGCCAAGCGCATGGTCGAGCGCGCCAAGATAGAGGTCTGGGACATCTTAGATGAGGTCATCAAGGACCATCCGGTCCTCTTGAACCGCGCCCCGACCCTTCACCGTCTGAGCGTCCAGGCCTTTGAGCCGGTGCTGATCGAGGGCAAGGCGATCCGCATCCACCCCTTGGTCTGCACCGCCTTCAACGCCGACTTCGACGGCGACCAGATGGCGGTCCACGTGCCCTTGTCCATCGAGGCCCAGATGGAGGCGCGCCTTTTGATGCTCTCCATCAACAACATCTTCTCGCCGGCGGACGGACGGCCGATCACGACACCCACGCAGGACATCATCCTCGGGTTGTGTTACCTTTCGAAGATGAAACACAAGGATAAAGGCGAGGGCAAGATCTTCACCGACGGCAAGGAGGCCGTGTGCGCCTATGACGACGGCGCCGTCGGCCTGCACGCCAAGATCAAGGTGCGCATCCGGTCGTTCTACGACCTGGGCGAGGGCGCGCTCAAGGACGAGACGAAGATCGTCGAGACGACCGTCGGGCGCGTCCTCTTCAACGAGCACCTGCCTCAGGAGTTCGGGTTCGTGAACGGCGAGCTCAACAAGATGAACGTCGGCCAGATCGTCGCCGCGTGCTACAAGCGCTTCGGCCACGACACGACGATCAAGCTCCTCGATCGGCTCAAGGCGCTCGGCTTTGAATACGCCACGCTGGGGGGCGTGTCCATCTCCGTCAGCGATCTCGAGATCCCGCCGGAGAAGACGGAATACATCGCCGAGGCCAAGCGCGACGTCGCCAAGGTCGAGGACCAGTACAAGAAGGGGATCATCACCAACGGCGAGCGCTACAACAGGATCATCGACATCTGGACGCACACGACGGACCGCGTCTCGGACCTCGTCTTCAAGAAGATGGATTCCTTCAACCCGATCTTCATGATGGCGGACTCCGGCGCCCGCGGCTCCAGGCTCCAGGTGCGCCAGCTCGCCGGGATGCGCGGCCTCATGGCCAAGCCGTCGGGCGAGATCATCGAAAACCCGATCACCGCGAGTTTCCGCGAGGGCCTGACGGTCTTGGAATACTTTATCTCGACGCACGGCGCGCGCAAGGGGCTGGCCGACACGGCCTTGAAGACCGCCGATGCGGGCTACCTCACGCGGCGTCTCGTGGACGTGGCCCAGGAGGTTATCATCGCGGAAGACGACTGTGGCACCTTGAACGGCATATCGCTTTCCTCCATCATCGAGGGCGACGAGGTCGTGGTGTCCTTGAAGGAGCGCATCGTCGGCCGCGTGGCCCTGGACAATATCGTCGACGTCATCACCGACCAGGCCGTCGTCGCCTCGGGTGAGATGATCACCGGGGAGAAAGGCGAGATGCTCGAGCGCATGGGGATCGAGAAGATCCGCATCCGCTCAGTCCTGACGTGCGAGTCCGAGCGCGGCATCTGCGCCAAGTGCTACGGCAAGGACCTGGCCCGCAACGACCTGGTTGCGCTGGGGACGGCCGTGGGCATCATCGCGGCCCAGTCTATCGGCGAGCCGGGCACCCAGCTGACGATGCGGACCTTCCACATCGGCGGCACCGCCTCGCGTATCGTCGAGCAGTCATTCCTGAAGGCGAAGAACAGGGGCGTCATCACCTTCCACACCCTGCGCGTCGTCCAGAAGGGCAAGGAGTTCGTCGTCCTGAACCGCAACGGCTCCGTCTCCCTCAACGACCCGCAGGGCCGGGAGCTCGAGCGTAACGCCGTGCCGCAGGGCAGTCTCATCAACGTCGCCGAGGGCGCGACCGTGGACAAGGGCGCGGTCTTTGTCCGCTGGGACCCGTACACATTGCCGATCCTGACCGAGGTCTCGGGGATCGTGCGCTATGAGGACATCAAGGAGAACCTGACGACGCGCGAAGAGGTGAATCCGACGACGGGCGTCACCGAGCGCGTCATCGTGGAGCATAAGGCGGACTATCATCCGCAGATCATCATCCTGGACGAGAACGAGAAGGGCGACGTCGTCGGCATCTATCCGGTCCCTATCGGCGCCCACATCCTGGTCAAGGACGGCCAGGGGGTCGGCGGCGGCGAGTTGATCGCGAAGATCCCCCGCGTGGTCGCCAAGACCCGCGACATCACCGGAGGCCTGCCGCGCGTGGCCGAGCTCTTCGAGGCGCGCCGGCCCAAGGACCCCGCGATCATCTCGGAAATAGACGGGTTCGTGGAGTTCAGCGAGAATAAGAAGGGACAGCGCCAGATCATCGTCACCTCGCCGACGGGCATGAAGCGCGAGTACACGATCCCGCACGGCAAGCACCCGAACGTCTACCGCGGCGACCGCGTGACGGCCGGCCAGCAACTGACCGACGGCCCGGTGGTCCTCCAGGACATCCTGCGCGTCTGCGGGGACAAGGTCCTGCAGGAGTATCTCGTCAACGAGGTGCAGGAGGTCTACCGTCTGCAGGGCGTCAAGATAAACGACAAGCATATCGAGGTGATCATCCGCCAGATGCTCAAGAAGGTCAAGATCGAGGACGCGGGCGATACGGAGTTCCTCTTCGGCCAGCAGGTCGACCGCTGGCGCTTCCAAAAGGAGAACCAGCGCGTGATCAAGAAGGGCGGCAAGCCCGCTTCGGCGACACCGCTCCTGTTGGGGATCACCAAGGCGTCGCTGACGACGGAGAGCTTTATCTCCGCGGCGAGCTTCCAGGAGACGACGAAGGTCCTGACGGACGCGGCCGCCTCCGGGAAGTCGGACGAGCTTTTTGGCTTGAAAGAGAACGTGATCGTGGGGCACCTGATCCCCGCGGGGACGGGCCTGGCCGCCTATCGGGAGTTTTCCATCACGAGGTCCGAGGGCGTCCTTCCGGACGAGGCACATAAGGAGACCGTGCATGCCGACAATCCAGCAGCTGATTCGCAGTAACCGGAACCCCAAGAAGGAGAAGTCCAAGTCGCCCGCCTTGAGGAATTGTCCGCAGCGCCGCGGCGTCTGCCTGCAGGTGAAGACGATGACGCCCAAGAAGCCCAATTCGGCCCTGCGCAAGATCGCTCGGGTACGCCTGACGACGGGCATCGAGGTCACCGGCTACATCCCCGGCGAGGGGCACAACCTGCAGGAGCACTCGATCGTGCTCGTGCGCGGCGGCCGCGTCAAGGACCTCCCCGGGGTGCGCTACCACATCGTGCGCGGGACGCTGGACACCGCCGGGGTGGCGAACCGCAGGCGGTCGCGCTCCAAGTACGGGGCGAAACGGCCCAAGGAAGCGAAAAAATAGTATAAAGGAAAGGGTGGCACATTGAGACGCCGACAAGCCGTTAAGAGACAGATCCTGCCGGACCCCAAGTACAACAGCAAGATCGTGGCCAAGCTCATCAACATCCTGATGGTCAAGGGCAAGAAGTCCACGGCCGAGAGCATCGTCTACGGCGCCTTCGATATCATCAAGGAGAAGATGAACGAGGAGGACCCGCTCAAGGTCTTCAACAAGGCACTGGAGAACGTCCGGCCGCGTCTGGAGGTCAAGCCCAGGCGTGTCGGGGGCGCGACGTACCAGATCCCCATCGAGGTGGCGCACGACCGCGGGCTGTCGTTGGCGCTGCGCTGGCTCAAGGATTTTTCGCGCGCCAAAAAGGGCAGGCCCATGGAGGTGCGGCTGGCCGAGGAGATCATGGCGGGCTTCCGGGGCGAGGGGGCCGCGATCAAGAAACGCGACGACACGCACAAGATGGCCGAGGCCAACAAGGCCTTCGCACACTTCCGTTGGTAAGGGAAAGAACCTGAATGCATGATCACAATGACTGAGTCCACAGGGTTGGAAAAAATACGCAACATCGGGATCATCGCGCATATCGACGCCGGCAAGACGACGACGACCGAGCGCATGCTCTTCTACACGAAGAAGATCTACAAGCTCGGTGAGGTCCATGATGGGACGGCGACGATGGACTGGATGGTCCAGGAGCAGGAGCGCGGCATCACGATCACGTCCGCGAGCACGACCTGTTTCTGGCGCGACCTGCACATCAACATCATCGATACCCCGGGCCACGTGGACTTCACCGTCGAGGTGGAGCGGTCCCTGAAGGTCCTGGACGGGGCGGTCGTGGTCTTCTGCGCGGTGGCCGGCGTCCAACCCCAGTCCGAGACGGTCTGGCGCCAGGCGGACAAGTACAACGTCCCGCGCCTGGCCTTCGTGAACAAGATGGACCGCGTCGGCGCCCGCTTCGACAGCGTCCTCGCCGAGATACACCAGAAACTGGGCGCGAACGCCGCGGCGATCCAGGTGCCTGTGGGCGCCGAGGAGAATTTTACCGGCATCATCGACATCGTGGAAGAAGTCTTCATCGTGGCCAGGGACGAGAAGGGTCAGGAGCGCGACATCCTCCCCGTCCCCGAGGAGCACAAGGGCAAGATGGGGGAGGCGCGCCACGCGCTGGCCGAGAAGGTCGCCGAGGCCGACGACCGCCTGATGGACCTTTATATCCACAACAAGCCGGTCTCTAAAGAGGAGTTGAAGGCGGCGATCCGCCGGGCGACGGTGGCCAGCCGGTTCGTTCCCGTCTTGTGCGGCGCCTCCCTGAAGAACAGGGGGATCCAGCTGGTCCTCGACGCCGTCTGCGATTACCTGCCTTCACCGGCCGACGTCGCGGCCATCAAGGGCTTTGACCCCGATACCGGCGAATACGAGGAGCGGGCGGTCTCGGAAGACGCGCCCTTCTGTGCCTTCTGTTTCAAGATCATGAGCGACCCGTATGTCGGTCGCCTGAATTTTGTCCGTATTTATTCGGGCCGTGTCGCCGCCGGGGAGACCATCTACAATGCGACGAAGCGCGAGGACGAACGCGTCTCCAAGATCGTGCGGATGCACGCCAACAAGCAGGAGATGATCGAGGCGGCGTCCTGCGGGGACATCGTGGCGCTGGTGGGCCTGAAGGACACGATGACCGGCGACACGCTGTGCACCGAAAAAGAGCCGATCATCCTCGAGGCGATCAAATTCCCCGAGCCGGTCGTGGACCTGGCGATCGAGACCAAGTCCAAGGTTGACCAGGAGAAGCTGGCCCTGGCCCTGCGCAAGCTCCAGGACGAGGACCCCTCGTTCAGGGTGAGCTACAACACGGAGACCGCCCAGACGATCATCTCGGGGATGGGCCAGCTGCACCTGGAGATAGCCGTGGACCGCATCCTGCGCGAGTTTTCCGTCGAGGCCAAGGTCGGCCGTCCACAGGTGGCGTACCGCGAGTCCATCCGCAAGAAGCTCAGCGTCACCGGCAAGTTCATCCAGCAGACCGGCGGCCGCGGCCAGTACGGCCACGTGGTGATCATCATGCAGCCGCAGGAGATGCCGGGCACGGGGATCACCTTTGAGGACACGCTCAAGGGCGGGGTCATCCCGCGCGAGTACCTGCCTGCCGTCAAGGAGGGGGTCGTCATGGCCGCCAAGTCCGGGGTCCTGGGCAGTTATCCGGTGACCGACGTCGCCGTGACGCTGATCGACGGCTCCTATCACGAGGTGGACTCCTCCGAGATCGCCTTCAAGATGGCCTCCTCGATGGCCTTCACCGAGGGGTTGCGTAAGGGCGCTTCGTTCTTGCTTGAGCCCATCATGGACATGGAGATCGTCGTGCCCGAGGAGTTCATGGGCACGGTCATCGGCGATTTCAATTCCCGCCGCGGCAAGCTCATCGCGATGGGGCAGCGCGGCAACGTGCGCGTCTTGCGCGGCCACGTTCCGCTTGCAGAAGTGTTCGATTATGCTAATATTATACGATCCTTGACACAAGGCCGCGCTTCTTTTACAATGGAGCCCTTTTGTTATCAAGAGGTGCCTAACGATATAGCCAACAAGATCTTGGGGTTAAAATAGGGGAGGGGACTCATGTCCAAAGAGAAGTTTGTGAGGACGAAACCGCACGTGAACGTCGGGACGATCGGTCACGTCGACCACGGCAAGACGACCCTGACGTCCGCGATCACCACGATCCTGGCCAAGAAGGGTCTGGCCGAGGCGCGTTCGTACGACTCCATCGATAACGCCCCCGAAGAGAAGGAGCGCGGCGTTACGATCAACATCGCGCACGTCGAGTACCAGACCCAGACGCGCCACTACGCGCACATCGACTGTCCGGGCCACGCCGACTACATCAAGAACATGATCACCGGCGCCGCCCAGATGGACGGGGCCATCCTGGTCGTCTCGGCCGCGGACGGCCCGATGCCGCAGACCCGCGAGCACATCCTCCTGGCCCGCCAGGTGAACGTGCCGGCCATCGTGGTATTCATGAACAAGACCGACATGGTCCAGGACAAGGAGTTGATCGACTTGGTCGAGATGGAGGTCCGGGACCTCCTGAACAAGTACAACTTCCCCGGCGACAAGACGCCCATCATCAAGGGCAGCGCCGCCGAGGCCATGGCCTGTTCCTGCGCCAAGGAAGACTGTCCGAAGTGCGCGCCGGTCTTTGAGCTGATGAAGGCGGTCGATGAGTTCGTCCCGATGCCCAAGCGCGAGCTCGACAAGCCGTTCCTGATGGCCGTCGAGGATGTCTTCACGATCTCCGGCCGCGGCACCGTCGGCACGGGGCGCATCGAGCGCGGCAAGATCAAGGTCAGCGAGGCCGTCGATATCGTCGGCATGCGCGATGCGGTCGGCAAGACCGTCGTGACCGGCGTCGAGATGTTCCGCAAGCTCTTGGACGATGGGCAGGCGGGCGACAACGTGGGGCTTCTCCTGCGCGGCGTGGACAAGGAGTCTCTGGAGCGCGGCATGGTCTTGGCTGCCCCGGGCTCCATCACCCCGCACAAGAAGTTCAAGGCTCAGGTCTACATCCTGACGAAGGAAGAGGGCGGCCGCCACACGCCGTTCTTCACCGGCTACCGTCCGCAGTTCTACTTCCGCACGACGGACGTGACCGGCTCCATCAAGCTGCCCGAGGGCACGGAGATGATCATGCCCGGCGACAACGTGTCGCTCGAGGCCGAGCTGATCGTGCCGATCGCCATGGAGAAGGAGCTGCGCTTCGCGATCCGCGAAGGCGGTCACACGGTGGGTGCCGGCGTCGTTTCCGAGGTCGTCGAGTAAGCGCCGTTGGGCAAGTTGGGCAACAGGAACAAAGCGATACCGCAATGACACAGAAGATACGCATTCGACTCAAGGCCTACGATCACCGGCTCTTGGACCAATCGACGAAAGAGATCGTCGAGACGGCCAAGCGCAGCGGGGCGCGCGTCTCGGGCCCCATTCCGCTGCCGACCAAGAAGGAGATCTACACGGTCAACCGCGCCTCCGTCATCGACAAGAAGTCACGCGAGCAGTTCGTCCTGGCGACGCACAAACGGCTCCTCGAGCTCCACGAGCCGACGGCCAAGACGATCGACGCGCTTCGCAAACTCAACCTGCCGGCGGGCGTGGACGTGGAGATCCGGTAGCATCAAGGGCGCGAGCGGTGCTTTGACATCACAGGCAGAAGTAAGGCAAGCTGGGGTGATTCATCCCGGATCGCGGGGAGGTCCTTAAGGGGGCGCTCCGGGACGTTTGGCAAGCCGAGGAAAGAGCAGGCAGACCTTGGGTGTTTTAGATAATACGATACGCATATTGGGCAGGAAGATCGGCATGACGCAGGTCTTCGGCGAGGACGGCAAGGTGGCCGCGGTCACCGTGATCGAGGCGGGGCCGTGCGTCATCATGGGCGTCGGCGCCAAGAACGTCAAGGTCGGTTTCGGCGACGTCAAGGAAGGCAAGCTCAAGAAGCCCCAGCGCGGGGAGTTCAAAAAGCTCAACCTTCCCGCAAAGCGCATAATCCGCGAGCTCAGGATAGCCGATAAGGGAGACTGGAAGGTGGGCGAGGAGATCAAGCTCGACATCTTCAAGGACGGCGACTTCGTCGACGTCATCGGAACCTCTATCGGCAAGGGCTTTCAGGGCGGCATGAAGCGCTGGGGTTGGTACGGCACGCCCATGAGCCACGGCTCGATGGCGCACCGCCGGATCGGCTCTGTCGGTGCCAGCGCTGATCCCTCGCGCATATTGAAGGGCAAGAACATGCCCGGCCACATGGGCCACGACCGCGTGACCGTGCAGAACCTCAAGGTCCTCAAGGTGGATGCGGCCAATCACCTTTTGGTCGTCAAGGGCGCGGTCCCGGGGCCTAAGAACGGGCTCCTGGAGATCCGCAGGGCGATCAAGAAGCCGCCCAAAGAAGACAAGAAACAAGAAGAGAAGGCGTAGCATGGAAAAGAAGAAGCGCATCGTCCTGCCGGTGTTTGACATGCAGGCCAAGGTGGTCGAGGAGATCGAGCTCGACCCCCAGGTCTTCGACGGCTCCGTGAACAAGGCCATCCTTTATCAGGTCATCACGGCGTATCGGGCCAACCAGCGCATGGGTTCGGCGTCGACCAAGACCCGCAAAGAGGTCTCGGGCGGCGGCCGCAAGCCCTGGCGTCAGAAGGGGACGGGACGCTCCCGTCACGGCTCGATTCGCTCGCCCTTGTGGCGCCACGGGGGCGTGGTCTTCGGGCCGCACCCGCGGGACTTCGGCTACAGCGTGCCCCAGAAGATCCGCAGGGAAGCCCTGCGGTCGAGCCTGAACGCCAAGATCGCGTGGGGGACCCTGTCCCTGGTGGAGCGGTTCCACGTGCTCTCGCCCAAGACCAAGGAGTTCATCCAGACCCTCAAGGCCTTCAAGGCGCAGGGGCTCAGGATCCTGTGCGTCATTGACGCGATCACGGACAATATCCGGCGCGCCGCCGGAAATATCCAAAAATTATCTCTTAGCGATCCTGTTTCTCTTAACGCCCTGGATGTGGTCAACGCCGAGCGCGTTCTGATGTCCCGGGACTCCCTTAAAAATTTGACAAAGCGCCTGAAAGATGTTTAACCCTTACGATATCGTCAAAACTTTGATCCAGACCGAAAAAGGCAGCCGCATCGAGGCGGACGGGTGCTATCAGTTCTATGTGGCTACCCGGGCCACCAAGATCGGCATCAAGAGGGCTGTTGAGTCCATCTATAAGGTCCGGGTGGACCGTGTCAACACGATGGTGGTGCCGGGCAAGATGCGGCGGGTGCGCAAGCAACTCGGCAAGCAGCCCGATTGGAAGAAGGCGTACGTGCGGCTGGAAGAAGGCCAGAAGATCGAGCTCAAGTAAGGAAGACCATGGGTACGAAAAATTATAAACCGGCGACCCCGGGCACGCGCTGGGCGACCATCTCCGATTTCCAGGAGATCACGAAGGCCCGTCCGGAGCGCCGCCTCACCGAACCGTTACGCAAGACCGGAGGCCGCAACAACCGCGGCCGCATCACGACGCGCCACATCGGAGGAGGCCATAAGCGGCAGTACCGCATCATCGATTTTGCCCGCAACAAGTTCGACGTCGCGGCCCTGGTCGAGGCCATCGAGTACGACCCGAACCGGACCTGCCGCATCGCGCTCCTGCGCTATGCCGACGGAGACAAGCGGTACATGCTCGCGCCTTTGGGCCTGCGGGTCGGCGAGGAGGTGGCCAGTTCCCGCGGTGGGACGCTCGAGATCAAGAACGGCAACGCCATGCCCCTGCAGTTCATCCCGCTGGGGACGTTCATCCACAACGTGGAGTTGATGAAGGGGCACGGCGGCCAGATCGCGCGCAGCGCCGGCAACGCGGCCCAGATCACGGCGAAGGAGGGTGCTTTCGCCCACGTGCGCCTGCCCAGCGGCGAGGTGCGTCTCATCCGTCTGGAGTGTCTGGCTACCATCGGCCAGATGGGCAACGTCGAGCACGAGACGAAGATGTACGGCAAGGCCGGCCGCAAGCGCTGGTGTGGCGTGCGGCCGACCGTCCGGGGGGTGGCCATGAACCCCGTAGACCACCCGCACGGCGGCGGCGAGGGCAAGGCCGGTCAGGGCAACCCGCATCCGGTGACCCCGTGGGGTCAGATCACCAAAGGATTGAAGACCCGGCACGCCAAGAGATATTCCGACAAGTTTATCGTCAAGAGAAGGAAGGCGTGATGGCACGTTCCATTAAAAAAGGTCCGTTTGTCGATGAGCACCTGCAGAAGAAGATCGAGCGCGCCCGCAAGTCGGGGTCGCGCCAGCCGATCAAGACCTGGTCGCGGCGCTCGACGATCACGCCGGAGTTCGTGGGTTTCACGATCGCGGTCCACGACGGCCGCAAGCACGTGCCGATCTTCGTGACGGAGAACATGGTCGGCCACAAACTCGGTGAGTTCGCGCCGACGCGCCTCTTCCGCAAGCACGGCGGCGTCAAGGCCAAGAAGGCCGTCGAGCTGACCTAAGGGACCCTTCTATATGTTAGCGAGAGCAGAACTCCGGTTTATCCGCGGCTCGGGCAAGAAATACCGCCAGGTCGTCGACCTCATCCGCGGCATGCGGGCGAGCGAGGCCCTGAGCTACCTGCGGTTCGTCAACAAGCGGGCGGCGCATTATATCGGTAAGGTGCTGGCCTCCGCCATCGCCAACGCGAAGAACAAGGGATTGGACACAGAGTCTCTCGTCGTCGCGCGCATCACGGCGGATGACGGGCCGCGCTGGAAGCGCTTCCGCGCCGCGGCCTTCGGCCGGGCGTCACAGGTCCTCAAGCGCACCAGCCACATCAAGATCGAGCTTGACATGCCGACGGGTAAAGAGGTCGTCAGGGCGGCGCCGGTCGAGACCCAGGAGAAGAAGGCCGAGAAGAAGAGACCCAAGATTTCCCTGCGGCATCGGCCCGCGAAGGCGAAGAAGGCGGCGGCGAAGAAATAGGTCATTGTTCACCCCGGCTCGCGGGAGAGCGAGTCGAAGCGCACCGGGGTGTTTTACGGGAAACCAGGTGAGGGTAAAACATGGGTCAAAAGGTCAATCCGATATCGGTTCGATTGGGATTCATCAGGGAGCCGGACTCGCGGTGGTTCGCGCGCCACGAGGACTTCGGCCTGTTCGTCGAGGAAGATTACAGGATCCGCAAGCACATCAAGACGCGCCTCAAGCAGGCGGCGGTGGCCAAGACCGTGATCAGCCGCGTGGCCGGCAAGGTGAAGGTCCGCATCCACTCCGCGCGTCCGGGCGTCATCATCGGCCGCCACGGGGCGGACATCGACCGCCTGACGGGCGAGCTGCGGGACATCGTGAAAGACAAGGAAGTCATCGTCGACATCGAGGAGATCAAGAGACCGGCGACGAACAGCCAGTTGATCGCCGAGAACATCGCGTTCCAGCTGGAAAAGCGCGTGGCCTTCCGGCGCGCCATCAAGCGTTCCATCGACCAGGCCATCAACGCCGGCGCCAAGGGCATCAAGGTGGCGGTCGCGGGCCGGCTCGGGGGGGCCGAGATCGCCCGCCAGCAGTCGTATAAGTGGGGAAGCGTCCCCCTCCAGACGTTCCGCGCGGACATCGACTACGGTTTTACGGAGGCGCACACGCGCTACGGCCAGATCGGCGTGAAGGTCTGGGTGCACAAGGGCGACGCGCTGCTGGAGAAGCTCAAAGAAGACGCGCGCGCCAAGCAGGAAGAAAAAAAACAGGCGACAGGCAAGCCCCAGGCGGACGCACGGCCCAAGCCGAACAAGCCCCGGGCGAAGGAGTAGGTCTTCATGCCGTTGATGCCCAGGAGGGTCAAGTTCAGAAAATTTCAGCGAGGCAAGAACCGCGGCATCGCCGTCAGGGGGTCGGAGCTCAACTTCGGCGAGTTCGGCCTGAAGGCCCTGGCCAACGGCGTGGTGAAGAACACCCACATCGAGGCGATCCGCGTGCTCCTCGCGCGCCGGTTGCGCGGCGCCGGCAAGGTGTACATCCGGATATTCCCGCATAAGTCGATAACGAAGAAGCCCGCCGAGACCCGCATGGGAAAAGGCAAGGGGGACATCGCCTGTTGGGTGGCGCCGGTGCGCCGCGGGGCGGTCCTCTTTGAGCTGGGCGGCATCCCGGAGGCCCTGGCGCGCCAGGCCCTGCGGCTGGCGGCGTTCAAGCTGCCCCTGAGGACCAAGTTCGTCTCGCGGTCTGGGCACATCTAGGACGAGAGGATGAAGACCAAAGAATTAAGGGACCTGAGCGAGGAAGATCTGTCCGTGAAGCTCGCCTCCTGCAAGGAGGAGCTGGGCAAGTTGCAGTATCTCAAGACCATTGGGCAGGCGGACAAGCCGCACCGCTTCAAGGAGCTGCGCCGCACCATTGCCCGTATCCGGACGCTGTTGACCGAGAGGGCGGCGTCCGGCAACAAGGGATAGGCCATGACACAAGAGACACCGATCCGACATCGTAAAGAGTTCATCGGGACCGTGATCAGCGACAAGATGCAAAAGACCATCGTCGTCCAGGTGGCGCGTCTCGTTCGCCACAAGCGGTACCCCAAGATCATCCGCAGCAAGCAGCGCTTCAAGGCGCACGACGAGAAGAACCAGGCGCATATCGGCGACAGGGTCCGCATCGTGGAGACGCGGCCGCTGTCCAAGGACAAGCGCTGGCGCCTGACCGAGATCATCGCCAGGGCCAAGACCGCGGAGGCCGTCGATGATCTATAGGAGGACGCTGTTGACCGTTGCCGACAACACGGGCGCCAAGGTCGCCTCGTGCATCGGCGTCATCGGCCGCAAGGGCAAGATGGACGCGACGATCGGCGATATCATCACCGTGAACATCAAGTCTTCGTCGCCCGAAGCGACGGTCAAGAAGGGCGAGGTCGCCAAGGCCGTGGTCGTGCGTATGAAGGCGCCGCTGCGCCGCGTGGACGGGACGTACCTCAGGTTCGACTCCAACGCCTGCGTCATGATCGACAAGGACTCCAACCCGCGCGGGACGCGCGTCTTCGGTCCGGTGGCGCGCGAGCTGCGCGAGAAGAACTTCATGAAGATCGTGTCCCTGGCTCCCGAGGTGATATAGATGTTCAAGATCCTCAAAGACGATACCGTGGTGGTGACGGCCGGCAAGGACCGCGGCAAGCGCGGCAAGGTCCTGCGCGTCCTGCCGAAGGAGAACAAGGTCCTGATCGAAGGGATCAATTTCGTCGTCAAGCACCGCCGCCGGACAAACCAGGAGCAGCAGCACGAGGGCCGCGTGAAGACGGAGCGGCCGATCGCGGCGGGCAACGTCATGGTGGTCTGCAAGTCCTGCAACGCCGCGGCGCGGGTCGGCTTCAAGAGACTCGAAGACAACAGCAAGGCGCGTCTGTGCAAGAAGTGCAACGAGACGTTTTGATCATGCCGACAAGACTGCAGGAAAAATACAAGAACGAGGTCGTGCCGGAGCTGGTGCGTCTCTTTAACTACAAGAACGTGCTCCAGGCGCCGAGGCTCAAGAAGATCGTCGTCAACATGGGCGTGGGCGAGGCCCTGGCCGACCACAAGATCCTCGATAAGGCGATGGAGGAGTTGGGTCTCATCACGGGACACAGGCCCGTGATCACCCGCGCCAAGAAGGCCATCGCCAACTTCAAGATCCGCAGCGGGGTCCCTGTCGGCTGCTACGTGACCCTGCGCCGGGCTCCCATGTACGAGTTCATGGACCGCCTGGTGAGCGTGGCCCTGCCGCGTATCCGCGACTTCCGCGGCTTGAATCCCGACGCGTTCGACAAGAACGGCAACTACAGCATGGGCGTGAACGAGCAGGCGGTCTTTCCGGAGATAGACGTCGACAAGATCACCCGCGTCCAGGGCATGGACATCACCTTTGTCATCGATGCGCGTTCCGCGAAGGAGTCTTACGAATTCCTGCGGCTCATGGGATTGCCGTTCCGGACAGAAAAGATCTAGTGAAAGGACGCCGTGGCCAAGACATCGCAAATCAACCGCTGGAAGAGGAAACCCAAGTTCTCAAGCCGTAAGACGACCCGTTGCCGGCTCTGCGGCCGTTCGGGCGGCTACTACCGGCGCTTTCAGCTGTGCCGCATCTGTTTCCGGGAGCTGGCCTCAAAAGGTGAGATCCCCGGGGTGAAGAAAGCCAGTTGGTAGGGAACGCCCCGCCCCGGCTCGCGGGAAGGTGCGAGAGGGCAAGCGGGGGTGATTTATCCCGTGCCGCGACAAGACAGGCGTCACGGGACCTATGGCAGGAAGGTAAGCGAGGGTAAACCATGAGCCTTAACGATCCTATTGCGAACATGCTGACGCTGGTGCGCAACGCCTCGCGCGCCAGGCACGAGAAGGTCGACATGCCGAACTCCAAGCTGTTGACGGCCATGGCGGCCCTCCTGAAGGAAGAGGGGTTTATCGACAACTTCCGCGTGATCAAGGATAACAAGCAGGGTGTCCTGCGCGTCTATTTAAGATATGTCCGCAAGAAGCCGGTGATCATCAATCTGAGGAGGGTCTCGCGTCCGGGGCTGCGCGTCTATAAGGGGGCGCGGGAGATCCCGCGCGTCCTGCGCGGCCGGGGCACGGCGATCCTTTCGACGTCGCGGGGCCTGATGACGGACACGAAGGCCCGCGAGGCGAAGATCGGCGGCGAGGTGATGTGCTATGTCTGGTAAAGGCTATGTCGCGTATAGGTAAAAAACCCATCAAGATCCCCAGCGGCGTCAAGGTGACGGTCCAGGACGCAACCGTCCTCGTGGAGGGTTCCAAGGGCAAGCTGTCGTTCACGCTGCCGCACAGCATCCGGTGTGCGCACAAGGAGGACGAGGTCGTCTTTACCCGCGCCAACGACCTGAAGGTGTCACGGGCCCTGCACGGGACCAGCCGCGCCCTGGTCATGAACATGATCAGGGGCGTCTCCGAGGGCTTTTCCAAGACCCTCAAGATCGAAGGGGTGGGGTACAAGGCCCAGGCCCAGGGAAAGACCTTGAAGCTGAACGTCGGATTTTCGCATCCGGTCGAGTATCCGATCCCCGATGACGTCAAGATCGACGCCAGCAGGCAGGTCTTCATCACCATCTCGGGCACCGACAAGGCCCGCGTGGGCCAGGTGGCGGCCGAGATCCGCGACACCTGCCCGCCGGAGCCTTATAAAGGTAAGGGCATCCGTTACGTGGACGAGCGGGTGCGTCGTAAGGTCGGTAAGGCGGTCACGAAGTAGACTTAAAAGAACAAGGCAGGCCTTTATGAAGAAAGCGCTCATGACGACAAAGCTGACGGGACGCCAGCGCCGGCACCTGCGCCTGCGCCGGCACGTGAAGGGGACGGCCGAGCGGCCGCGCCTCAACCTGCGTCGCAGCCTCAAGAACCTTTTTGTCCAGGTCATCGATGACGCCCAGGGCAGGACCCTGGTGAGCGCCTCGACGGTGGATAAGGATTTTCGTCAAGTGACGGCCTACGGCGGCAACGCGAAGGCCGCGGCGCTCCTGGGGGAGGTCGTCGCCCGGAAGGCCAAGGCAAGCCACATCACCCGCGTGGTCTTTGACCGGGGCGGGTATGATTATCACGGCCGCATCAAGGCGTTCGCCGAGGCGGCCCGGAAAGGCGGATTGGAGTTTTAGCTATGGTGCAGCCGATTTCGATCAGTGAATCCAAGGAAGCGATTGAGAAGGTCGTCAAGATCAGCCGTGTCTCGAAGGTGACCAAGGGGGGCAAGAAGCTTTCCTTCAGCGCGTTGGTCGTGGTGGGCAATACCCGCGGCCGCGTCGGGATGTCTCTGGGCAAGGCCAACGAGGTCGCCGACGCCATCCGCAAGGGCATCGCCCAGGCCAAGAAGAAGATGATGCCGGTCCCGTTGCACGGGACGACCATCCCGCACGACGTGATGGGGATGTACGGCTCGGCGCGCGTGCTCTTAAAGCCGGCCGTCGAGGGGACGGGGATCATCGCCTCCGGCCCCGTGCGCGCGGTCTGCGAGGCCGCGGGCATCAAGGATATCCTGACGAAGTGCCTGACGTCGAACAACGCCATGAACGTCATCAAGGCGACGCTCGAAGGCCTGGAGCAGCTGAGCCGGGACCTGGAGACCTTCCGTCTGCGGCGTGAGCCCGTCGCCGCCGCCGGGGCGGCCGAAGGACAAGACGATGCGCATAACTGATATCGGCGCGCCCAAGGGCGCCCACAAGAGGAAACGGATCCTCGGCCGGGGCGTGGGGACGGGGCGCGGAAAGACCTCCGGACGCGGCCACAAGGGTCAGGGTTCGCGCGCGGGCCGGGATTTTCGTCCGGGCTTCGAGGGCGGCCAGATGATGCTCTTCCGGCGCCTGCCCAAGCGCGGCTTCCGGAGCCGTTCGGCGTACCCGTTTCAGATCGTCAACGTGAAGGACCTCAACCGTTTTTCCAAGGGGGCGGTCGTCTCGCCGGTCACGCTCTTCGAGGAAGGGTTGATCAAGGACAAGGAAGGCCAGGTGAAGCTTTTGGGCGACGGCGACCTCAAGAAGGCCCTGAGCGTGCGCGTCCACCGCGCGACCGAGTCGGCCGTCAAGAAGGTCCAGGAAGCCGCCGGGACCGTCGAGATCATCACGAAATAAAATATGTTTGGGCCTTTTCTTAACGCCTTCAAGATACCGGACCTCAAGAAGAGGATCTGCGTGGCCCTCGCGCTCCTGGCCGTCTACCGCGTGGGCTGTTATGTCCCGACCCCCGGCATCGACGGGGCGGCGCTGGGCGAGCTCTTCAAGCGCATCACCGCCGGCGAAGGGGGCGCGCTCTTTGGCATCATGAACATGTTCTCCGGCGGCGCGATGAGCCGCATGACGATCTTCGCGCTGGGGATCATGCCCTACATCTCGTGTTCCATCATCATGCAGCTGTTGACGGCCGTGGTCCCGGCGCTCGAGAAGCTCGCCAAGGAGGGCCGCGCGGGGCACCAGAAGATCAACCAGTACACGCGCTACGGCACGGTGGCCCTGGCGTTGATCCAGTCGTACTTCGTGGCCATCTGGGTGCAGAACCTCGGCCGCAGCGAGGGGCTGGATATCATCACTGTCCCGGGCGCGGGCTTCCGTGTCCTCACGATGCTGACGCTGACGACCGGCACTATCTTTATCATGTGGCTGGGCGAGCAGATCCAGGAGCGGGGCATCGGCAACGGCATATCGCTCGTCATCTGCGCGGGGATCCTGTCGCGCATCCCGTCGGCCCTCTATCAGTTGTGGGTCCTCTTTTCGCCGTATGCGCCGTCCAAGAGGATCCTGGAGCCCTACATCTTTTTGATCATGACGGTGCTCCTGGGGGCGGTGATCCTGGCGGTCACGATGGTGATCCAGTCCCAGCGGCGCATCCCGGTCCAGTATGCGCGCCGCGTGGTGGGCCGCAAGGTCTACGGCGGACAGAGCACCTATATCCCGCTCAAGATCGACCAGTCGGGTATCATCGCGATCATCTTTGCGCAGTCGATCATCCTCTTTCCGGCGACGATCGCGGGGTTCATCCCGAGCGAGGCCTTCAGGAACTTCGCCAGCAGCCTCACACGCGGGCACTGGCTCTACACCATGGTCTATTCGTTCCTGATCATCTTCTTCTGTTACTTCTACACGGCGATCGTCTTCAATCCGATCGAGATCGCCGAGAACATGAAGAAGTACGGCGGGTTCACCCCGGGCATCCGTCCGGGCCGGCCGACGGCCGAGTACCTGGATTACGTGATGACGCGCATCACGCTGGCCGGCGCCATCTTCATGGCATTCATCGCGATCTTTCCGGATCTGATCATGTCGTGGCTCAAGATCCCGTATCTGGTCGCGTCGTTCTTCGGCGGCACGGGCCTCCTGATCGTGGTGGGCGTCATGCTCGATACGGTCAAGCAGATCGAGTCGCACCTGTTGATGCGCAACTACGACGGATTCCTGAAGTCCACCCGGATAAAGGGGCGCCGGTAGATGAAGATCATCCTCTTGGGTCCTCCGGGCGCCGGCAAGGGGACGCAGGCGAAGATTATGGCCCAAGAGCTTCGTCTGTCCCACATCTCGACCGGTGACATCCTGCGCCGCGAGGTGAAGGGCGCCACACCGCTCGGGCAGGAGGCCAAGGGATACATGGAGGCCGGCAGGCTCGTGCCGGACACGCTCGTGACCGAGATGGTCAAGAAGCGGCTGGGGGAGCCGGACGTCGAAAAAGGGTTCATCCTGGACGGCTTCCCGCGCACCGCGGCACAGGCCAAGGCCTTGGACGGGATCTTATCCGGCGGGATCGACCGGGCTATCTATCTCAAGACCTCCGAAGGGACGGTCCTGCAGCGTTTGACCGGACGACGCGTCTGTCCCCAGTGCGGCATAAACTATCACTTGTCGAACATGCCGCCCAAGAAGGACATGCTGTGCGACCAATGCGCGGTGGAGCTCTTTCAGCGGCCGGACGACAACGAGGTGACGGTGCGCAACCGCCTGAACGTCTACTTTAAGGAGTCCCAGAGCGTCCTGGATTATTACCGCCGTCAGGGCCGGCTCGAGGACGTCTCCGGCGACTGCGACGCCCCAGAGGTCTTTGCCGTCATCAAGAAGATTTTGGCTTTTTCGTAAGGACCGGCAGGTTGGATGAAGTGCGAAGGGGGAGCGCGTGATTCCTCGCAAGACCCCAGAAGAGTTGGATGTGATGGCCGGGTTGGGCAAGGTGTTGGCCCGGCTGATGGATGACTTGGAGACGATGGTCGCTGTGGGTATCTTGACCCGTGACCTGGACGCGCGGGCCGCGCGCCTGATGCAGGCCAGCGGCGTGCGCTCCGCGTTCAAGGGGTATCGCGGCTACCCGGCCAGCATCTGTGTCAGCCTGAACGAAGAGGTCGTCCACGGCATCCCCGGCAACCGGGCGCTGCGGGAAGGCGATATCGTCAGCATCGACGTCGGCATCGAGGGCCAGGGATACTTTTCGGACATGGCCAAGACCTTTACGGTCGGGACGGTGGACGCCGGCAGGAAGCGGCTCCTCGACGTGACGCGGGGCTGTCTCGAAAAGGCCATCCGGACGCTGGGGCCGGGCAAGAAGCTCTCGTGCATCGCCCAGGCCGTCCAGGGGCACGCCGAGTCCAACGGTTTTTCCGTCGTGCGCGATTTCGTGGGGCACGGCATCGGCAAGGCGCTCCACGAGGCGCCGCAGATCCCGAACTTCGTGACGAAGGACCCGGGTCCGGTCCTGGAGCAAGGGATGGTGCTCGCGGTCGAGCCCATGATCAACGCCGGCGGTCCCGAGGTCGTCGTGCTGAACGACGGCTGGACCGCGGTGACGAAAGACGGCGGGGCCTCCGCCCACTTTGAGCACACGGTCGCGGTCACGGCCAAGGGGGCCAGGGTCCTGACGGGATAATTATGGCAAAAGAAGAAGCGATCGAAGTCGAGGGCGTGATCACGGAGTCGCTGCCCAACGCCATGTTCCGCGTGGAGTTGGAGAACGGCCACAAGATCCTCGCCCACGTCTCCGGCAAGATCCGGATGCACTTCATCCGCATCCTGCCGGGGGACCGCGTGAAGGTGGAGTTGTCGCCGTACGACCTGTCGCGCGGCCGCATCACGTATCGCTGCAAATAAAAGGACGCCCCATGAAGGTCAAATCATCGGTCAGAAGGATCTGCGGTAACTGCAAGATCATCAAACGCAAGGGGACGGTGCGCGTCATCTGCACGAACCCCAAGCACAAGCAGAGGCAGGGGTAGCGTCCGGGATCCCGTCTCGATTCTGTGTTTGCGAGCGGGGTTTTTAAAAAGGAGTTTTTAGGAAGATCGGAGACAAGATGCCGAGAATCATGGGTGTGGATCTGCCGAAGGAAAAGCGCATCGACGTTTCGCTGCGTTATCTGTACGGCGTGGGCGAGAAGCGGTCGGCGGACATCCTTAAGGAGGCGGGTATCGAGCCGTCCCGGCGCGCCAAGGAGCTCAGCGAAGAAGAGGTCTCCCGGATCACGTCGGTCATCCAGAAGGGGTATCGCGTCGAGGGGGACCTGCGGCGCGAGATATCCCAGAACATCAAGCGCCTGATGGATATCGGTTCGTACCGCGGCATGCGCCACAAAAAGTCCTTGCCCGCGCGCGGACAGAGGACGCGCACGAACTCGCGCACGCGCAAGGGCCCGCGCCGCAACGTCGGGATCATCAGGGCAAAAGCGGCGCCGGCGGCCGCGGCGCCCGTCAAGAAGTAGTCGGGCGCTCATCAATTTAAGGAGTATAGAGAGAATGGCCAAGCCAAGGGGAAAGAGAAAATCCAAGAAGATCTTGACGTCGACGTCCGGGATCGCCCATATCCTGGCAAGCTTCAACAACACCATTATTACGATCGCGGACCGACAGGGGAACGTCATCTCCTGGTCCACGCCGGGCGTCGTGGGCTTCAAGGGTTCCAAGAAGTCCACGCCCTTCGCGGCCCAGGTGGCCGCGGGCGATGCGGCCAAGAAGGCCAAAGAGGCGGGGCTCTCGGAGGTCGATGTGTACGTCAACGGGCCCGGCTCGGGCCGGGAATCGGCGATCCGCGCCATCGCGGCCGCCGGCCTGACGATAAAACTGATCAAGGACGTGACACCCGTTCCACACAACGGCTGCCGTCCGGCAAAGAGAAGGCGGGTATAGGCATGGCGCGCTATATAGGTCCCAGCTGTCGTTTGTGTCGTCGCGAGACGATGAAGCTTTTTTTGAAGGGCACGCGCTGCTACACGGACAAGTGCGCCGTGGCGCGGCGCGAGTTCCCGCCGGGACAGCACGGCCACGCGCGGGCGCCCAAGATGTCCAACTACGGCCTGCAGCTGCGCGAAAAGCAGAAGGTCAAGAGGATCTACGGGGTGCTGGAGCGTCAGTTCCGTCGTTACTTTGCCATCGCCTCCCGCTCCAAGGGGGTCACCGGTAAGGTCCTGCTGCAGCAGTTGGAGCGGCGCCTGGACAACGTGCTTTTCCGTCTGATGTTCGCGCTCTCGCATACGCAGGCGCGCCAGATCGTGCGCCACGGCGCCGTCATCGTCAACGGCAGCCGGGTGAACATCCCTTCCTATTCGGTCCACCAGGGCGACACCATCGAGATCCGGGGCCGCGAGGGCACCAAGAAGATGGTCCGCCGAAACTTTGAGATCAGCAAGGACCGCGGCACCCCGGCGTGGCTGGAGGTGGACGCGGCGAACCTCAAGGGCAAGGTCACGCGGCTGCCCGAGCGCGAAGACATCCAGATGCCGATCCAGGAACAGCTGATCGTCGAACTCTATTCGAAGTAAGCTTTGTGAGGCGCTTCGACCTCGAAACCAGTGGGGGCAATGCAAGGAGGCCAGCAGAATGGGAATCAAGTGGAAAGATTTTCAGTTGCCGAGATTCTTGGAGATAGATGAGGAGTCGCACACGCCGACATACGCCCGGTTCGTGGCCGAGCCCTTCGAGCGCGGCTTCGGGGTCACGCTGGGCAACTCCCTGCGTCGCATGCTTTTGTCCTCGATCGAAGGCAGCGCGGTGACGTCCGTCAAAATAGACGGCGTGCTCCACGAGTTCGGCACGATCGAGGGCGTCCAGGAGGACGTGACGGACATCATCCTGAACATCAAGAGTCTCATCCTGAGCAGCCACTCCCGTGCCGCCAAGACCATCACCATCAAGAAGGACAAGGCCGGGGAGGTGACGGGCCGCGACATCATCACCGACGGCACCGTAGAGGTCCTCAACCCCGACCTGCACATCGCCACGTTGAACAAGGACACGAAGTTCCACGTGGATATGGAGGTCGGCCGGGGCCGCGGTTTCGTGACGACCGAGCAGAACAAGAAGGACGACCAGCCGATCGGATCGATCGTCGTGGACTCCTCCTTTTCGCCGGTCAAGCGCGTCACCTACCAGGTCGAGAACACCCGCGTGGGGCAGAAGACCGATTACGACCGCCTGATCATCGAGGTCCATACCAACGGCAGCATCGACCCCAAGGAGGCGATGCTGTATGCCGCCAATATCCTGCGCGGCCACCTGGACGTCTTCATGAACCTCGGCGAGATCCCCGAGGAGATCGAGGAAGAGGACCTGATGAGCCCGGAAGAGCAGCAGATGTACGAGAAGCTGCGCATGTCGATCTCGGAGTTGGAGCTTTCCGTGCGCAGCTCCAACTGCCTGCGCGAGGCGAACATCAAGTCGATCGCGGACCTCGTGCGCAAGTCCGAGAGCGAGCTCTTGGGCCTGCGCAACTTCGGCAAGAAGTCGCTGACCGAGGTCAAGGAGCTCATCGTGGCGATGGCGCTGACGCTCGGCATGCCGATCGACGACAAAAAACTCAAACTGGAGAAGTAGACGCTTAGACTGATTTTTGGATGATGGAAATTCCTTTTACGGCAAAGGAATTTCCATCATACCTAAAGGCAAACCATGAGGCATAGACACAAGACACAGAAGCTTTCGCGGTTCAGCACCTATTATGAGGCGACGATCCGTTCGCTGGCGCGCGCCGTGCTCCTGCATGAGCGCATCGTCACGACGCAGGTGCGGGCCAAGTTGGCCCGTCAGTTGGTGGAGCGCCTTATCACGATGGGCAAGCACGCGGATTCTCTCGCGGCCCGGCGCCGGGCCTACGTCTATCTGAACGACCACCGGCTGGTCAGCCGTCTCTTTAATGAGGTGGCGCCGATGTTCACCGAGCACAACGGCGGCTACACCCGCATCATCCCGTACAAGCGGCGCCGCGGAGACAACGCCCAGCTCGTGGTCCTGGAGCTCTCCTCCCAAAAAGAGGCCCTGCCGGCGGCGGTGCCGAAGGACAAGCAGGAAGAGAAGAAGCGCACCGCACAACGCGTGCGGGCCGCGCTTCAGGCCGACAAAGATCAGGACGTCGAGCAGGCACCCCCAGACGTGGCCTCCCCCGGGGCGACCGATGAGTCGAAGAAGCCCAAGAAGTCCCAGGGCGGCCTCGGCAAGCTTTTTAAGAAGAAGTCGGAATAACCTGACAGGCACCTTTCCCATGGCCTTATCGCGTCGAGCCAAGGAAGTCAGTCCGTCCGCGACCCTGCAGATCACGGCCGCCGCCAAGCGGATGATCAGGGAGGGCGTCGACGTCGTGCCCTTCGGCGCGGGCGAACCGGACTTTGATACCCCCCAGGTGATCAAGGCGGCCGCGATCGAGGCGATCAAGAGCGGCTTCACCCGCTACACCCCGACCACCGGCATCCCCGAACTCAAAGAAGCGATCGTCAAAAAATTCAAGGCCGACAACGGCCTGGAGGTGGAGGTCTCCTGCGTCATCGTCTCCTGCGGGGCCAAGCACTCGCTGTACAATGCCCTGCAGGTTTTGGTCGACGCGGGTGACGAGGTCTTGATCCCCGTGCCATACTGGGTGAGCTACCCTGAGATGGTCAAGCTCGCCGGCGGCCGGCCGGTCCCCGTCGTCACGCGGGCGGCCGACGACTTCAAAGTGAATGCGTCCCTCCTCAAAAAAGCGGTCTCCCCCAAGACAAAGGTCTTGATCCTGAACAGCCCGTCGAATCCGTGCGGGGTCGTCTATCGCAAGGAGGAGCTCAAGGCCCTGGCGGACTTCTGCGTGACACACGACATCACCTGCATCAGCGACGAGATCTACGAGAAGATCATCTTCGACGGGATCGCGCATGTCTCCATCGCGAGCCTCTCCGAAGAGATGAAGAAGCGGACCGTCACGGTCAACGGTTTTTCCAAGTCCTTCGCGATGACGGGCTGGCGCCTGGGGTATCTGGCGGCGGACCCTGCCGTCGCCAAGGCGATCGCGAACATCCAGGACCACTCGACGTCCAACCCGACCTCTTTTGCCCAGAAGGGGGCCCTGGCCGCGTTCACGCTGGGGGAGGATTTCTTTGCCGGGATCAAGAAGACCTTCCAGGAGCGCCGGGATTATATCGTCGGTCGCCTGGACGCCCTGAAGGGCAAGCTCGGCTACAAGCTGCCCGAGGGCGCCTTTTATATCTTTCTGGACATCTCGAAGACGGGCCTGGATTCTTTCACGTTCGCCAAGCGGCTCTTGGAGGAGAAGCACGTCGCCGTGATCCCGGGCGCGCCGTTCGGGCTGGACACGCACGTGCGCCTGAGCTTTGCCACCGGCATGGAGACGATCAAAAAAGGCATGGACCGGATCGAATCCTGGCTCTAGTCTTGGAAACAGTTTTGAAGTTGTTCGGGAAAGTGTATGGCGTCGGAAAAAATAACGAGTTGAAATGGGAAAGACGATAGCCGAGAAGATATTGAGCCAGCACGCCGGGCAGGACCTGCGCGCCGGGGACTTTTGCGTTGCCCCCGTGGATTTCTGCTTTGGCCAGGACGGCACGAGCAAGATCATCGCGGACCGCTTCCGGGCCCTGGGCGTCCGGCAGGCCTTTGACCGGGGAAAGTTTGCCATCGTCCTCGACCACAGCGTGCCCTCGCCGAACATGGGCGTCTCTGCCGTCCATAAAGAGCTGCGTGATTTTGCAAGGGAGTATGGGCTTCGTCTTTATGACATCGGCTGCGGGGTCTGCCACCAGGTGATCCCGGAGCAGGGACACGTCCTGCCCGGCGACCTCGTCCTGGGCGCGGACTCGCATACATGCACCTACGGGGCCCTCGGGGCCCTGGCGACGGGCGTGGGCTCGACGGACCTGGCCGTCACCCTGGCCGGCGGCAAGAACTGGTTCAAGGTGCCCGAGTCGATCAAGATCGTCCTGAAAGGGGCCCTGCCGCGGGGCGTCTATTCCAAAGACATCATCCTGCACGTCATCGGGGACCTCAAAGCGGACGGCGCGACCTACAAGTCCATGGAGTTTTACGGCAAGCCCCTGGACGTCATGAGCATGGACGCGCGCTTTACCATCTGCAATATGGGCGTCGAGATGGGCGCCAAGTTCAGTCTCATCCCGCCGGACAAGACGACGTTGACGTGGGTCCTGGGCCGCAGCAAGAAGCGCAAGGCCAATCCCGAGCGCGCCGACAAGGACGCGTCGTATTGCATGGTCAGGGAATACGACGTCTCGGCGCTGGTGCCGCAGGTGGCCCGGCCGCACGCCGTTGACAACAATGCCTCGGTCGAAGAGGCCGCCGGTCAGCCGGTCCAGGAGGCGCTCCTCGGGACGTGCACGAACGGACGTTATGAAGATTTGTTCATCGCCGCGCGCATGTTGCGCGGCCGCCGGATCCACCCGGACGTGCGTTTCATCGTGGCGCCGGCCTCCCGTGACATTTATCTGTTGGCCGTCAAGCGCGGGATCATCGCGACGCTCATCGAGGCCGGCGCCAGCGTCGTGACGCCGGGGTGCGGTCCGTGCGTCGGCACGCACAACGGCGTCCCGTCGGCGGGCGAGACGGTCATCTCGACGGCCAACCGAAACTTCAAGGGCCGCATGGGCCAGCCGGAGGCGTCCATCTACCTGGCGTCTCCCGCCACGGTCGTCGCCTCGGCCCTGGACGGCAGGATCACGGACCCGAGGAAGTATTTGAAATAGTCTCCTTTTTGGCCGGTCGTACCTATTGCTACTACTAAGGGGGTTTGAGATGGAACTCAGAGAATTGCTGGTCTTGACGATCGACAAAAAGGCCTCCGACCTGCACCTGACGGAAGGCATGCCGCCCATCCTGCGCATCGACGGCCGCCTGACCATGACGGACCTGCCGAGGCTGACCCGCGAGGACTCCAAGAGGCTGATCTACAGCGTCCTGACCAACGAGCAGAAGGAGAAGTTCGAGGCGTCCTGGGAGCTGGACCTCTCGGTCGCCATGCAGGGGATGGACCGCTTCCGCGTCAACGTCCACATCCAGCGCGGCAGCGTCGAGGCAGCGTTCCGGCGTATCCCGCTCGAGATCCCCAAGATCCAGGACCTGTCCCTGCCGCCCATCGTTTCGGACCTGGCGCGCAAGCCCAACGGCCTGGTGCTCGTCACCGGCCCGACGGGCGTGGGCAAGACCACCTCCATGGCGGCGATGATCGACCTGATCAACACCGAGCGCCAGGAGATGATCGTCTCGATCGAGGACCCGATCGAGTTCCTGCACAAGAACAAGCGCAGTATCATCAAGCAGCGCGAGCTCTTCTCCGATACCAAGTCGTTCGCCGAGGCGCTGCGCCACGCCCTGCGCCAGGACCCCGACGTCATCTTCGTCGGCGAGATGCGCGACCTCGAGACGATCTCGACGGCCCTGACGGCGGCCGAGACCGGCCACCTGGTCCTGGCGACGCTGCACACGCCGGACGCCCCGCAGACCGTCGAACGCATCATCGACGTCTTCCCGCCGTACCAGCAGCAACAGGTCAAGCTGCAGCTGGCGGACTGCCTTCAGGGCGTCGTCTCCCAGCTCCTCTTGCCGCGTTCCAGCGGCGTGGGCCGCATCGTCTGCACCGAGATCATGATAGGCACCCCGGCCATCCGCAACCTCGTGCGCGAACAGGAAATAGAGCAGATCCCGACCCTGATCCAGACGGGCCAGCAGTACGGCATGCGCACCATGGATAAATCCTTGAAAGAGCTTTACAGGGCCGGCGTCATCACGTATGAGACGGCCCTGGCCAAGGCCAAGCACGTCGAGGAGTTCAAGAACCTATGATCCTCAAAGGGCGTTCCTATAAGGTCGGCGACGACATCAACACGGATTACATCATCTCCGGCCGCTACAAGTTTTCCATCACGGACATGAAGGAGCTCGCCCGGCACCTCATGGAGGACATCGACCCGACCCTTGTTGCCCGGCTCAAACCAGGGGCCTCGCTTTTGGTGGCGGGCAAGAACTTCGGCATGGGTTCCTCCCGCGAGCAGGCGCCGCTCGTCATCAAGGAGGCGGGGATCATCGGCGTGGTGGCCAAGAGCTTCGCGCGCATCTTTTTCCGCAACGCCATCAACATCGGCCTGCCGCTCATCGAGGCCGAGACGAAGAATATCAATGAGGCCGATGCGCTCGAGATCGACCTTGAAAAGGGGCTCTTGAAGAACGCGACCCGCAAGAGCGAGATCCAGATACTGCCGCTTCCGTCCGTCATGCGCCGGCTCCTGGCCGACGGCGGGGTGGTGGCGCACTTTAAAAAACACGGGGGCATCAGGCTATGAAGAAGCATACCGTTACCCTTATCCCCGGCGACGGTATCGGTCCCGAGGTGACGCTGGCGATGCGGCGCTGTGTCGAGGCGACGGGCGTGGCCGTCGCCTGGGAGGAGTTCGAGGCCGGTGCGCACGGGATCAAGAAGTTCGGCACGCCGCTGCCGGAGGGCATCCTCGCCTCCATCAGGAAAAACAAGGTGGCGATCAAGGGGCCTATCGTGACGCCGGTGGGCAGCGGCTTCCGCTCCGTCAATGTCCAGCTGCGCCACGACCTGGACCTCTTCGCGTGCCTGCGCCCGGCGAAGTCCATCCCCGGCGTGCGCGCGCCGTATGAGAACGTGGACCTCGTGATCGTGCGCGAGAACAGCGAGGACCTTTATATCGGCATCGAATTCGAGGAGGGGTCACCGGCCGCCGCCGAGGTGATCGGGACCGTCAACCGGCTCAACCCGCAAAAGCAGGTCCGTCCGGATTCCGGCATTTCCATCAAGCCCATCTCGCGCCGTGCGAGCGAGCGCGTGGTGCGCTTTGCCTTTGAGTACGCGCTTAAGAACGGCCGCAAGAAGGTGACGGCCGTGCACAAGGCCAATATCATGAAGTATACCGACGGGCTCTTTTTGGCCGTCGCCCGCCAGGTGGCCGCGGAGTACGAGGGGCGTCTCGATTTCAGCGACGCGATCGTGGACAACCTGAGCATGCAGCTGGTCTTACGGCCGCACAACTTCGACGTGCTCGTCCTGCCGAACCTCTATGGCGACATCATCTCGGACCTGTGCGCGGGGCTCGTCGGCGGCCTGGGCGTGGCGCCGGGCGCCAACATCGGTGACGGGATAGCGCTCTTTGAGCCGGTCCACGGCTCGGCCCCCAAGTACGCGGGCCAGAACAAGGTGAATCCCACGGCCACGATCCGCTCCGGTATCATGATGCTGCGCCATATCGGCGAAGAAAAGGCGGGCGACCGCCTCGAGGCGGCCGTAATAGACGTGATCAAAGAGGGGCGCCACGTCACCTACGACCTGAAGGCGGACAGGAACGACCCGACCGCCGCCTCCACCAGCGCGATGGCCGATGCGATCATCGCGCGCCTCAAACAATGAATGTCGTCCCGGCTTCGCCCCGTGTTCACCGGGGCTCACCGGGATGTCACTGGATCGGCACATCTGAGTCGGGTGATACAGATGCGCCCCAATAGTGGTGTTCCATGAACAACAAGGTAACGGTCATAGGGGCGGGCCACGTCGGCGGCACGACCGCGATGCGGATCTACGAGAGCGGCCTGGCCCGGGTGGCCCTCATTGACATCGTCGAGAGCCTGGCGCGCGCCAAGGCCGAGGACTTCCAGGACGCCCAGGCGCTCCTGGGCGTCAACAACCGCATCGAGGCCTCAAGAGACTTCAGCATGATGGAGGGGTCGGACATCGTCGTCGTGACCGCGGGCCTGCCCCGCAAGACGGGGATGACGCGTGAGGACCTCTTGAGCAAGAACGCCGCCATCATGGAGAGCGTCTGTTCGGGGATCACGCAGTTCGGGCAGGGGGCGATCGTCATCATCGCGAGCAATCCCCTTGACGTCATGACGTACTTCGCCTTCAAGAAGACGGGTTTCTCGCGCCAACGCATCTTCGGGATGGGCGCCAGCCTCGATACGTCCCGTTTCATCACTCTGATCGCCCGCCAGATGTTCGTCAGCCCGCAGGAGGTGAAGGCACAGGTCATCGGCAGCCACGGGGAGACGATGTTGCCCCTGGGGCGCCTGGCGAGCGTGCGCGGCAAGAAGATCATCGAGACGCTCGGCGAGGCCGAGGTCGAAAAGCTCGCCAAGCGCACGCGCCAGCGCGGGGCCGAGATCGTCTCGCTCTACGGCGCCGGCAGCGCCTATTACGCGCCTTCGGCGGCCCTCCTTGAGATCGTTGGAACGATCCTCAGGCGCGAAAAAAGGGAGATCCCCGTCAGCGTCTGTCTCGACGGCGAGTACGGACTCCGGGACGTCGCCATCGGCGTGCCGGCCGTGATCGGGCCGCACGGCATCGAAAAGGTCATTGAGCTTTCTTTGACGGCCGAGGAGCGCGAGGCGCTCGAGGCGTCGGCAAAATCCATCCAGGAATCGGTCCGTTTACTCCCCCTGTCTTCCTAAAGTGCCATGAGATACGATCTATGCGTTATCGGGGCCGGCTGGGCAGGTTTTAGCGCGGCGCTTGCCGCAGCCCGCCTCAAGAAGTCCGTCTGTCTCATCGACAGCCGGGAGCTGGGCGGCACGTGCCTGAACCGCGGCTGCATCCCCGCCAAGGTCTTTGTCGTCCAATCCAGGAAGGGGCTGCCCTTTTCTCAGATACAGGAGAAACGTCAGGCGACCGTGGCACGCCTGCGCCAGGGGATGGAGTTTCTTTTAAGGCAGCACAAGATCACGTTCCTGCAGGGCCGCGCCCGCATCGAGGACCCGAAGACCGTTGCCGTCGACGGCAAGGAGAGCGTTGCCGCCGCATCGATCCTGATTGCGACGGGGTCCCGGCCCAGGGAGCTCGCCCGGCTGCCGTTTGCCCACGAGAAGGTCATTTCGAGCGACGATGTCTTTGAGCTCTCCGAGCTGCCCAGGCGTTGGCTCGTGGCGGGCGGGGGCGTGCTCGGGTGTGAGTTCGCGTATTTCTTGAACCGCATGGGATGCGAGGTGGCGGTCGCCGAGGCCCTGCCGCAGCTTTTGACCGGCTTTGACGCCGAGATCATCCGCGCCCTGCACCGGTCGATGAGCAAGGCGGGGATCGCGATCTCTCTGGGTAAGGGGGCCGAGTCTTTTGACGTGGAGGCCTATGACAAGGTGCTCGTCGCGGCAGGAAGGCAGGCCGTGACAGAAGACCTCTGGTCGGATAAGGTCAAGATCAAAATAGAGAAGGGGTGCGTCGGCGTGGACCGGCAGCTGTGCACCGCGACCCCGAACATCTATGCCGCGGGCGATTGTATCGGCGGCTACATGCTTGCCCACGTCGCGGCCTACGAAGGGGAGCTCGCCGCCGAAAACATCTTCGGTGAGACAAAGAAGCGCGATTACGCGACGGTCCCGGTGAGCGTCTTCACGGACCCTGAGATCGGCGCCGTGGGCCTGACCGAAGAAGAGGCGAAGAAGTTCGGCGCCGACGTCACGGTGCGCACGGTTCCGTTTCTTTCCGTCGGGATGGCCCACGTCCTGGAGGAGACACAGGGGTTCCTCAAGGTGATCGCCGAGACAAAGTCCGGCAGGATCCTGGGCGCGCACGTCATCGGCGTGCACGCCTCGGAACTCGTCAATATCTTTTCACTTGTTCTCAAAAACGGATTGAGCGTCAAGGACCTTGCCCGCACGGTCTTTGCGCATCCCAGCATATCGGAGGTGGTCGGTGAAGTTGCCAGGTCTTTCTGAAAATCGTATCCTGTCCTACGCGGCGTCCCGGATCCTCGATGTCGGACCCCTCGACTACGAGGAAGCACTCGCCCTTCAAAAGAAGATTGTCGCCGAGGTGATCAGCGGCTGGGGCACCGAGACCTTGATCATCTGCGAGCATCCGCCCGTCGTCACCTACGGCCGCCGGACCCTGCAGGAGAATTTTCTCGTATCTTTCGATGAGTTGCGTGCGCTGGGGATAGGCGTCTATCCGGCGGACCGCGGCGGCGACGTGACGTATCACGGCCCGGGCCAGATCGTCTTTTATCCGATCCTCGACCTTCGGCGCCGCGGCAGAGACCTGCACTTTTACTTGCGGCAACTGGAGTTATGTGTTATTAATGCCTTGAGAGGCCGTTTCGGATTAAATGCCTACCGCAAGGAAGGTCTCACCGGCGTCTGGGTCGGTCCCTACAAGGTCGCTTCGATCGGTATCGGCGTCAAAAACTGGGTGACGTATCACGGCCTGGCCCTGAACGTCGCGACGGACATGGCGCCCTTTGAGACGATCCGGGCCTGCGGGGGCGATGGACGGATGGCGGCGATCGCTTCGTTCTTCCGGGACGAAGACCTTCCGGTGCAAGAGGTCAAAGAGTGCCTGGTCGAAAGTTTTCGGGAAATCTTTTTTCAGACCGACGGGAGACCGACTCCATGATCCACGTCTATCTGCCCGATCTGGGCGAGAACATCACGAAGGCAACGATCTCCTACTGGTATTTTGAGAGGGGTGCGGCCGTGACGGAGGGCAGCGACCTGGTCGAGGTCGCGACGGACAAGGCCACCTTTAACGTGCCGGCACCCTGCTCGGGGACCCTGGTCGAGATTACGGCGCACGAAGGGGATGTGGCCCGCCCCGGCGACGTGCTGGCGACCATCGAAGAGGATACGGTGACGGATGGCGACGATGACGACAGGGAGATAAACGCGACCGGATGACGGGCCAGATAAAACGCGGGCGAACGACAGGGAGATAAGCCTGGGCGATGAGACGGATATGCGCGCGGGCGGATGAAACGAAGATAGGGCCGGGGACGACAGGCAGATAAGCGCGGGTGGATGACCCGGGCATGAAAGATTGGATAGTTGGGGGAGCATAAAATCAGGCGCACGCCTGATTTTTTGCTTTATGGGCGCCTGCACACGAAATAACCTGTTGACAAAACTAAAGTTACGAATTAAATTATAATTAACTAGCGTAACTATGAGAAAGCTTGAAGAGATAACCGCCAACGGGGGGTCCGGAGCGAAGGAGATTATGGCGGCTAAGGAGGTTGCAGCGTATCTTGACCTGCACCTCCTTACCGTCCATAAGCTTGCGCGCGAGGGGCGTCTGCCTGCGTTTAAGGTGGGCCGGGACTGGCGTTTCCGGCGCAGCTCGATAGAAACTTGGATAATACAAGAGGAGATGCAGCGTCGCCGCAAGTAAGGCATCTATGGCCAAGCGTATCGTCATAACCGGCATCGGCATCTTGGCCTCGAACGGCATCGGGAAGAAGGATTTCTGGCAGGCCTTGAAAGAAGGCCGTAGCGGCATCAAGGACGTTTCGCTCTTTGACACGAGCAAGATGCGTACCAAAAAGGCCGGGGAGATCAAGGATTTTGACCCCGTGCCGTTTTTGGGCCCCAAAGGCCTGCGTCTTTTGGACCGCACCACCAAGCTGGTCAACGTGGCGGCAAAGCTGGCGCTTGATGACGCCGGCTTTCAGGTCACGGAAGCCAACACCAATGACGTGGGCGTCGTCCTGGGCACGACCCTGGGAAGCATCTGGAGCATCAGCGAGTTCGACAAGACGGCCCTGATCGAGGGGCCGCGCTACGTGAACCCGGCGCTCTTTCCCAACACGGTCATCAATTCTCCGGCGAGCCAGATATCCATCCGGTTCGTCATCAAGGGGTTCAACACGACCATCGCGACGGGTTTCACGTCGAGCCTGGATGCCCTCAAATACGCGCGCGACTTTTTAGAGTGGGACCGGGCCAAGGCCATCCTCGTCGGCGGAGTCGAAGAACTGTGCCTGCAGACGTACCTGGGCTTTTATAAGTTGAATTTTCTGGCTGGCGCGAAAGAGGGGACCGAAGAGGTCCTGTGTCCCTTTGACCGGCGGCGCAACGGCATCGTCTTCGGCGAGGGGGCGGGAATGTTCCTGATCGAAGATTACAAGGATGCCAAGGCGCGCGGGGCACATATCTACGCGGAGATCAAGTCGATCGGTTACAGCTTTCACCCGTACCGCCTGAACAAGTATCATCGTCTCGGCACGGGTCTGCGCAAGGCCCTGCGGGAGGCGATAAAAGACGCGGGGCTGAAGCCCGCTGACATCGATTGCATCCTGGCCAACGCGAACTCGACAAAAGAGGCGGATTTAATAGAGACGGAGGCGATAAAGGACGTCTTTGGCGCATCGGCGAAGAAGATCCCCGTGAGCGCCATCAAATCGCATTGCGGTGAGACCTTTAGCGCCTCGGGTGCGATGCAGTTAGCCGCCGGGGCCGGGATCATCGAGGAGGGGTTCATCCCGGGGACGCTGAACTACGAAGAGGCGGACCCGGCCTGCGACCTCGATTACGTGCCGAACAAGGCGCGCCGGGCGAAGGTGAAAAACGTCCTCGTCAGTTGTTTCGGCCCCAGCGGCGCGTACAACTGCGTCGTGCTTTCGCGGCCATGAGGCTTCGCCAGGCGAAAAGGTTTCGCCTTGACCAGACGAAAAAGTTTCGCCTACGCCCGTCGCTAACCCGTTGAAAAGACGAAGCCTTGACGGGTAATATTTGAGGACTTGTGGAAAATCAGGAATTAAAAGGCAAGGTGGGCATCGTCACCGGCGCGAGCCGCGGCATCGGCCGGGCCGTGGCCCTGCGGTTGGTCAAGGAGGGGGCACGGGTCGCCTTCATCTATGCCAAGAGCGATGACATGGCTCAGTCGCTCCTTAAGGAACTAAAGGCAGCCGGCAGCGAGGGCCTGAGCTTTAAGGGCGACGTCCGCCATTACGAGACGTGCCGGGAGTTTGTCGATAAGGTCAAAGAGTTATTCGGCGGCCTGGACTTTCTGGTCAACAACGCCGGCATCACGCGCGACAGGGCCTTCATGATGATGGAGCCCTCGGAATGGCAGGAGGTCATCGATACGAACCTGACCGGATATTTCAACATGGCGCGCTCCGCCATCGTGACCTTCTTGAAGCAGAAGAGCGGCAATATCGTCAATATCTCTTCGGTCAGCGGTATCAGCGGCACGAGCCGGCAGGCGAACTATGCGGCGTCCAAGGCCGGCATCATCGGTCTGACCAAGGCCCTGGCCAAAGAGGTGGCCGGCTACGGCATCCGCGTCAACTGTGTGGCGCCCGGCTATATCGAGACGGACATGACCGCCTCGCTCAAAGAGGACCTCAAGGCAAAATTCACGGCGGCCATCCCGAAGGGCCGCTTTGGCAAGCCCGAAGAGGTCGCTGCGGTAGTGGCATTCCTATTGAACGAGAGATCCAATTATCTGACAGGCCAAGTCATCAAAGTCGACGGCGGCTTGCACACGAGCTGGTAGAGATTGAGGGAGGCTTTTGCGCGATGCCTGATAAAATGCAAGAGGAGATCCTGGATATCGTTTCGATGGTGGTCGAGAAGGAGAAGAAGCAGATCCCTCTGGACGCCCACTTGATCCAGGAGGTCGGGGCGGACTCGATGATGGCACTCGAGATCCTCGCCGCGCTTGAGAAGAAGTACCGCATCGTGATCCCCGAAGAGAAGCTTAAGGAGATGACGACCGTGAACCGTATCATCGCCATGGCAAAGGCGGCCAGGAAGAAATGAGCAAGCAGCTGAGATCCTTAGAGATTGAGGAGATCAAAAAGCTCATCCCCCAGCGTTTTCCCTTCCTGATGATCGACCGCGTCCTCGAGGCGAGCCCCGAAAAGGTCGTCGCCATCAAGAACGTCACAGCCAACGAGCCCTTCTTTCCCGGCCACTTCCCCGACCAAAAGATCATGCCCGGCGTCCTCCTGATCGAGGCCATGGCCCAGGCCGGCATCATCCTCTACCGCCAAAAATTCCCGAACGACAAATTACTTTTTTTGGTCTCTGTTAAGGCCCGTTTCTACGCTCCTGTCATCCCCGGTGACCAGATCCGGATTAAAGTAGTTCCTATTAAACTGATGTCAAAAATGGGGATGGAGAAGGCAGAGCTTTTTGTCGGAGATAAGAAAGTGGCCGAGTGTGAACTGTCTTTCGGAAGCCAAGACGCAAAAACTTAATGACCATTAAGAAAAGAAACCG
>Ga0315545_1000207_pt1 | contig 65236 bp, 55 predicted proteins | sample SalMarSW160210MG_FD_203096 | JGI IMG/M metagenome (GOLD analysis project Ga0315545, IMG submission 203096) | Salt marsh sediment microbial communities from the Plum Island Ecosystem LTER, Massachusetts, United States - Salt Marsh Sediment SW1602-10 ...
GTACTTGCATCAAGCGGTATTATCCTTGCCACTCTGGATATTGTTTTGGGATACCCCACGTTCGTATCAGTCATTGTCACACTCCTGTACGGCATGGCTGTAGGGTATGTAACAGGAGTGCTGATAGTGAAAGCGAGGATTCCTTCTTTTGTTGTGACACTTGGAAATTACTGGGGTCTGAGAGGGCTTGCGATGGTACTCTCTGGCGGATTTCCGATTTCTCCCACCATCGTCTCCCCTCCAAGACCGTTTTCGTTTTCAGGGATCGTGGGGTCTGTGTTCGGTTTTCCGATAATGGTTATCGTCGCTATCGTCATCGGGATCGTGCTGCAGCTCTATATTACGCAGTTCAAGAAGGGCATAGATATTTATGCAGTCGGAGGGAATGAGGTCGCGGCAAGAAACTGCGGTATAAATGTGCAAATGACAAAGATATTCGTATTCATGGTTTCAGGTGTGCTCGGAGCGCTTGCCGGTCTCATAATGACCGCATGGGTGAATCAGGCATATGCGTGGACCGCACAGGGGTACACCCTTCAGACAATTGCGGCGGTTGTGCTCGGCGGTATACCGTTTACAGGCGGGTATGGAACAGTTATCGGTGTTTTGGTCGGGTCATTTGTCATTGCCATGATCTCCGATATCATTGTTCTAGTCGGGATATCGCCGATGTACAATTACATTGCTGTGGCGATAGTGCTGATTCTTGCAGGACTGCAGGTGCGGGGGTCGGGTTTCACGAAATAACTGCATAGGTGAAAAACATCAGCTCATTGCACACGGGGTGGGATTCCATGGTGACATTCGGTTTGCATCTGTACACCTATACATCGCGTATGGACGAAAAAGCTCTGGGGATAGTGCCGAGGCTAAAGGAAATAGGGTTTGATGGCGCTGAGATTCCACTGATCGCACAGCACCTTGACCTTCTCGACCCTGAAAAGGTGCGGTCCGTGCTGAAAGATCTCGAAATGAGCTGTGTGACCGGAACCGGTCTTTCACCTGAAATGGATATTATTTCCGATGATGCGGGCACGCGCGCGAGCGGAATCGCACACCTGAAACGGTGCATAGATATGACTGCGCACATGGGAGGGACATTGCTGGCGGGTGCGCTTTATGCCGCCTTTGGTATGCGGCCGAAAAAGGGAAGAAACAGCAGACAGTGGGAATACAGTGTTCGCGGCTTGCGTGAAGCCGGACGTTTTGCGGCACAAAAAGGAATCACACTTGGATTGGAACCGCTGAACCGGTATGAACATTTCTTTATCAACACCGCTGAGGACGCGCTCGCCCTCATCAAGGATATAAACGAGCCCAATGTAAAGCTCCATTTAGATACCTACCACATGAATATTGAGGAAAAGGATTTTTACACGGTGGTCGTCAATGCGGGGAAACACCTCTGCCATGTGCACTGCTCTGAAAATGATCGTGGAATTCCAGGATCCGGTCATATCGATTGGGACGGGCTGTGTAAAGCGCTGCTGGACATAGGCTACGGCGGCTGGATGGTGATAGAATCGTTTTTCGAGCCCATTCCTGAAATCGCGGATTTTACCCCCATATGGAGAAAGTTGGCTCCGGATGCCGATACCCTTGCAATACAGGGGCTCAAGTTTCTCAAAAAAAAGCTCAATACAAGAGGTGATGAACAATGATAAGTTTTCGTAATTTACGGGTAGGTTTCGTTAATCTCGTATCACCAATGCTTGCGGGAAAAGAGGAGGCGATAAAGCACGCAAATGATATCAAAGCATATCTGAAGAAAGAGCAGAATACTGTGGTTGTTGATTACGAAAAACCAATTCTGCAGAGGTCGCAATCAGTTGAGGCGTGGAAGATGTTTAAAACAAATGATGTGGATGCGGTAATTCTGTTCAACGGTACCTTCAGTACAGGTGAGCTTACCGCAGAAATCGTAAGAAATCTTGACTGTCCTTTTGCACTCTGGGGGATCGGTGAATTGGCCCTGGACAGGAGAGATATTTCAGGATCAATGATCGGGCTGATGGCGGCAAGCACGCTGTTTAAAAACCTCGATAAGAGATATTCGTTCATCTACGACACCATAAACAATGATCAAACCAGAAAAAGAATCAGTGTTTTTTTACAGGCGGTAAAGGCGATTGCGTATTTAAAGGAAGCCACAATTGCTGTCATCGGAATGCGTCCGGACGGGTTCGAGGTGAGCGATTTTGATGAGCTTGCAATTAAAAAAATTTTTGGTACGGAGATAACGAAACTTTCCCTCTATACGTTGAGCAAGCGTATGAAGCAGGTTGGTGAGGAAGAGATCGACAAAGACATGGAGATACAGAAACGGTTGTTTACGATAAAAGAGGAAGGCCTCAGCAAGGCGAGAGGGCTCTCGCGGCTGTATCTCGCGGTAAAAGATTTTGTGCTCGAGCACAACATTCAATCGTATGCACCCGACTGCTGGCCCGAGCTCAGAGATATTGACAAAACGCCCATCTGCTCGATAAATGGGAGGATGAATGATGAGGGGGTAATGGCCTCATGCGAATGTGATGTCGACGGGTCGTTGACACTGATGCTTGAGTATGTCCTTGCTGGAACGCCCCCGTGGTGGGCTGATTTTGTCAACATTATTCCCGAACATGACGCCCTTTTTTGGTGGCATTGCGGGAATGCTCCCCACAGTTTATCAAGAAACAAGCCGGTGCTGGAAAACGTGTTTGATTTCGGAGGGCTTTCACAAACCGCGATGATGAAGGCTGGAACCGCGACAGTCTGCAGAATGAATTCGATTAAAGGGTCGTTCACCATCCATGCGGGTATCGGGGAGGTAATTGAGACGGAACCCATGTTGAGGGGAAGCAACCTCTTGATCAGAATGCGAGGCGGGAATATGGAATTCGTCGAATCGATGTTGAAGCAAGGGATACCCCATCATAATGGTATCGTGTACGGGGACATATTGGATGAATTAGATGAATTTGCGCACCACATGGAAATTCCGATCACCCTCCATCGATAATCCCCGCAGTTTGGCATCGTGTTTTCTTGTATTTGATCGTGCATATCTCAGATAATGAATATCCCTCACAGAAGCTCGCCTTACTTTTATAGGGCACATCGATGTGTGTTGGAACCGGAAAATATTTATCGCCGGAGCCTGGATGTATACTTAAGAAGGGGTATATTATATATCGTTATTGTCGTGTGAGCGAGGAAAGGATATGGAAACCAAGACGATTTTGGTAATCGAAGACAATGAGTTCAGTATGAAGCTCGTACGAACCCTTCTGCGTCTCGAGTCATACGATGTCGTGACTGCGGAAAACGCAGAAAAAGGCCTGTTTCAGGCAAAAGACATCATCCCGGACCTCATTCTCATGGACATGCGGCTTCCGGGGATAGACGGATATCAGGCCACACGGATGATTAAAAACGATCCTGATCTGCGTCACGTTCCCGTTATCGCCCTGACCGCGTACGCCATGGAAGAAGATGCGGAGAAAGCGCTTCGGGCTGGATGCAATGCATACCTGGCCAAACCCTTCGATACACTGCAGTTCATGGAAGTGGTGCAAAAATACCTCGATGCGGAGCCGGTGTATTAATTTTTTGGTATCTCCACATCTGTAAATCGAGCAGGGATCACAGATCAAATTATAATATATATTGTACACACGCTTTTTTCACTGTCGGATAGAGTGCCGATTACCATGAACGATTTCTGCTATCCCGTCTCTCCCGTGCTTCATTGACTTTGATTTTTCTGCCCATAAACTCCGTTCCATTCAGTGAATCGCACGCCAGTTTCGCCTCTGCCTGTGTGAACATCTCAACAAACGCAAATCCGCGGTCCTCAAACATTTTAATGTGTTTGACTTCCCCTTTTTGTGAAAACAGATCTTTCAGATTATCTTGGGTAATCGAATAATCAAGATTACCGACGTAGAGCTTTTTCCCCTGCATTGAACTCCTCCGTTTTGTGTGTATTCAGTATTATGTTCATCCACCTAAATCAGGTTTGCCCCTTTGGGTTCGTGCATAGATGTTTATTTGACCGAGGTTATTCAGTCAAAACTATAAAGGCGAGAATCGATAGAATAGCCAAGGAAGTATGTATGTAGCGTTTTTTATGTTACCGAAATCAAACCTGTGAATGGTAATGTAACACCAAAAGAGTGCATAAGCAATGAAATATTGTAAAGAGGGTTTTGCCAAAACGAAATTCCTTTCCGAACCGCACGCTTGATATAACCGTGTCGGGGTTCTGAATTTCAGATCGAAGACCTGACTGATGTCGGGAAATCTTTTCTACAACGGAACTGTGAGAGGGCTTGTCACTCTGAAATATGTTGAGGTTTCTGATCTTGATGTTCTTTTTGTGCAGCTCTCGCTGTAGATTTACGAGCTCGTTGTTCATTTGGCTGAGCTCCTCGTAGAGCGCGTCCTGTTCGCTTTTTTATAAAATTCAACCTGTGGGTTTCACCAAACACACTTTTTGCTTAAAGAATAAATTCGTATTTTAACGCAGGAGCGAAGCGAGGGAAAGAACAATGACCGTGTGCGAGCGAAAACGATTTATCTTGACATTATTTCAGCGATAAAAGTAAGGTTATGGTCAGCACGGTACGGTACATTTTATTGTATGGAGATGTTGAAAATGTCCGCCCGGTGCCTTCATAAGAGCGAGGGATGCTTGGTGAACTTTCTGAAAACTCGCGTGTCAAAGCAGGATATAAAGGGAATACGGAGGAACCTCCCGACGATCACCCTTCTCGTCGCAGTGCTCTTCTTTTTGTTTGTAGCACGCATTATTTATTCTCCTCTTCTGCCTTCCATCGAAAAAAATCTCGATCTGAGCCACGCACAGGCGGCGTCATTTTTTCTGTTTATCACAATCGGGTTCAGTGGTATGATCATTCTTTCCGGGTTCATCGCCTCCTGGATCAGCCACCGCATGACGATCCTTCTCTCAATGCTGATCGCGGTCCCCGCCACTGTTCTGATCGCGGCAAGCTCATCTTCTGCAGGCATCCGCGTCGGGCTGATTCTGCTCGGAATCGGTGCGGGGCTCTACCCTCCGTCCGGGATACCGACAATAACCTCTCTGGTCGAGCAGAAAGATGAAGGAAAAGTACTGGCCCTGCATGAAATAGGGCCCAATCTCGGACTTGTCATAGCGCCGATCATTGTTGCTTTTCTTCTTCATGCAATTTCGTGGCGTTGGATCCTGGTGATCGTAAGCAGCATGGGCCTCATTATCGGCACACTTTTTTTGATATTTGCCCGTGGAGGTGATTTCCACGGAGAACCTCCCGTTTTCTACAACGCAAGTATCATTCTCTCACGAAGGTCTTTCTGGATCGCCACCTGCCTGCTTGCCATGGGCGCAGGAGCAAGTATCGGGGTCTACTCCATCATGCCGACTTACCTCGTGGCTGAGCGCGGTCTCGATCAAAGCCTGGTAAACACGCTTGTGGGGCTCTCGAGGGTTTCCGGGCTGCTCGTCATCTTTTTTGTGGGCGCACTCGTGGACAGGGTGGGAGCACAAAAATTCATCTTTGCAGTCATTTTCTTCTCAGGAGTAGTGACTGTGCTTATGTCGGTGAAATCACAGGGGGTTCTGATCGCCGCGGTGTTTGTTCAACCGGTCCTGATCACAAGCTTTTTCCCCGCCTTTTTCACCGCAGCCTCGAGGATTGCGCCGAGGCGGGTGCACAACCTCACTATTTCATTTCTTCTCCCGATCGGCTACAGTTTCGCAGCGGGGGTGCTTCCCGTGCTTTTAGGGATCCTCGGTGACAGGGCATCATTTGCTTCCGGATTTCTCGCCTACGGGATCGTGCTAATTGCAGCATCGGTCCTTCCTTTTTTCCTGGATCTCAGGGAAGACGAGGAGGAATAGAGCAGGAATGCTCAGCACTACACACGCAAAGGAAATCTCCTTCTTCAAGTGTGATATGAGAGCAAGGTTTATGGGAATGCCCAGGACGCAATGACTTTTTTTACCGCTGCCCCGGGGCACGTTTGCAGTGTCGATGAAATTGATTTATGGTTCGATGGCTTCTCTGGAACGCGTTTTAACCCTGTTTGAAGCGTCTTATCACAGGAATGTTGTCGAACAAAATTTATATGGTCTTCTACCCTTTCTTTCCGTATGTGAATGTTTTTATAATTTCGATTTCTTTCGTGGATGGCCTTCAGAATACGCGTGCATCACAATGAGAGCACAACACCAGCCACGATGTAGTGTATAAATGCAAAGGTGTACACCTTGTCGTTGTCAGCCCCCCCTTCGAGAAACCTGTACCCCGCTTTCAGTGATAGGTTTTGCACAGGCTTGTACATGATCGCAAAAAGCAGGTCCTCGGCCCTCCCCTGGGAGGCTGCAAGCGCATTCCCCTCGATGAGAAAACGGAACCTGTTCCAGGGCATGAAGCCGAGCCAGAATGAGAAGCGCTCTTTACATACATTGATAAAGATTCGTCACCCCGGTCATAGTACACGCAGGAAGTGATACAGTTCCAAAGCCGTGCAGTGAAAATCATCTTTTGCGAAGTCGGCAATGTGCATTATCTGGTCCCTGTTTTTCGTGCTTGCCCAACCAAGTTTTTGCTGTCCATGAGGTCATACAGTTTGAATCCTGTCTCCTCGGGGCAGCCTGCTGTATTTGACTTTTTTCGCACAGATACGGTATAATTTCTGGAACTACACGAGAGGAGGGTTTAGATGAGAGAAAAAGTTGGATCCTTTGATGCAGTCGGCGTAACTATGAAGCACATGGAGAAAAACGGCCTTCTCCTTGTTTCAGGCGAGCAGGGAAATCCGATGACGATCGGATGGGGCACTGTCGGCATAATCTGGGGAAAGCCGATTTTCATTGTGCTGGTGAGACCGTCCCGGTACAGTTTTCGCTTCATGGAACATACGCCCGAATTCACGGTGAATGTGCTTGAAGAAACCTACGCAGAGCAGATTGCGCTGTGCGGATCCAGATCGGGAAGAGAGATAAACAAGATCGAGGTGTGCGGCTTCACCCTGGAGAAAGGGCACGATGTTCGTGTCCCCTTTATTGCTGAGTCCCTCCTTCATTACGAGTGCAGGACGGTACACAAGAACAGTGTGATTGATGCGGACCTCGACAGGGCAATCGTAGGCGGATACTACCCGGAGGGAGATTTTCACCGCGTGTACTTCGGGGAAATCCTCGGAGTGTACAAAAAGTGATCACTCTTCAATATCTACTGTACTCGATTACTTACGCGTGAACACTTTTTCCATCCCGATGCTGCGGCTGGCTCAGAGGTAACCCTTCCGCATCCTGACTCCAATAAAAAAGAAAGGAGAAACTGGCGTAACTCGAGACGTGTGTGCATATCATGCGAATGGGGTTTTGAGAAGTTTTGTTTTATGTAAAGGGCTGTGGAAACACGGCCCTTTTTTATAGGTGTTATCGGCAGGGCGTGTTCGTACACTCATTCATGGCGGAGAGCGACGATCGGATCCAGCCGTGCTGCGCGGAGTGCAGGATAGAGCCCGAAAATAATGCCGATTGACATGCTGATCCCAAGAGAGAGTGCCATGCTGTACGCGGTGACCACTGTGGGCATTTCCGCGATGAGGGTGATGATCCAGGGGATAAAAATCCCGATTGCCATTCCGATGAGCCCTCCGATTACCGAGAGCACGGTTGTTTCGATGAGAAACTGCACCATGATCTGTTTTTGTTTTGCACCGATTGCGCGGCGTATGCCGATTTCGCGTGTACGTTCAGTCACCGAGGCGAGCATAATATTCATGATCCCGATTCCCCCCACGAGAAGGCTTATTCCGGCGATCGAGCTGAGCACGATATTGAAAGTTCGTTTCGTTGCACGGGCCTGCTGAAGCAGCGCGAGAGGTACATGGATGCGGTAATCGTTTTTTTTATGAAACCGGACGAGCATTGCCTCGATTCCCGCGACTGTTGATTCCACGTTTTCTGTGGAGTCCACTTCGACTATCAGCTGGTGAAGCTCAACGAGTTCGCGTATCCTGGTGCCTGCAGAACTGCGGCTGATAATATCTCCGAAGCGATTTTTCGCAACGCTGAGAGGAATGTAGGCGTCAACCTCCTGGTCTGGTGTCTGAAGGCCGCCGCCCTGATATTCGGCGTTCTGTACGATACCCACAATTTCGAAATAGTTTCCACCGATGCGGAGCGACTGGCCGATCGTGCTCGAGTTGGCCAACAATCGGCGCGCACCGTACTCTGTGAGAACCACGACATTCTTCTGCGTTTCCATGTCCTGCTGCATAAGCCTTCTTCCTGCAACAAATGGCCGTTCCACCAGTTCGAACCAGTCGGGTGTTGTTCCCACGAGGCGAAGCTCGAGTGTGCGCTCTCCAAGCCGTCCGTCCTTGCGGAGCAGTTTTACTGGAACGGTGCGAATCACAGAGGAGTATGTCTCCGCCACTCTCTGCTCGTCTTCGTAGGTAAGCCCGTACACGCTCATGCGAATCTGTGTGTTGTTGGATGCCTCCTCTTCCGCCGGTTTCACGGAGTTGATGATGATATTGGTGCTACCGAGCTTGTGAATCTGCTCGAGCGCCTCCTTGCTCGCACCCTCACCCACGGCAAGCATGGCGATGACACTTCCCACACCGAAAACGATTCCCAGCATCGTGAGAAAAGAACGCATCTTGTGTATAAGAAGGTTCTTGATCCCCAGACGGATATTACGTATAAGTTTTTGAATCAACATCCGATTTTCCTTGTCAATCGATGTATGCGAATCGAGTTGTCCCTGCCGCGGTGTATCAGCTCTCTTCGTCGATGCGGTCGATACGGCCGTCCAGCAGGTGAAGCCTTTTTTTTGCGACCCCCGCGATGTCGAGATCGTGGGTCACAAGAATGATGGTCATCCCTCTCCTGTTGAGCTCCAGCAGAAGGTTTACAATCTGCGCGCCTGTCGTGGAGTCCAGGTTTCCCGTAGGCTCGTCGGCAAGGAGCACTGCAGGGTCGTTTGCCAGTGCCCTTGCAATTGCTACGCGCTGGCTTTCTCCGCCGGAAAGTTCCATGGGCTTGTGAAAAAGCCGGTGCTCGAGCCGCACGAGTTTTGCAAGCTCCCGCGAGCGTTCGGCGCTTTGTGCGACATCCCACCCGAGGTAGTAGAGCGGGAGCTCGATGTTTTCCTGCACCGTGAGCTGGGGAATGAGGTTGAAGCTTTGAAATATGAATCCAAGGTGCCGCAGGCGAAGCTCGCTCAGCTCGTCGTCGTTCAGGGTGCTTACATCCCTGCGCTCGAGTACGTACCGACCGAAGCTCGGGCGGTCGAGGCACCCCAGAAGGTTCAGCAGTGTGCTCTTCCCGGAACCGCTCGGGCCGGTAACTGCCCAAAAGCTTCCAGGCATGAAGGAAACAGTGATGCCGTCAAGGGCTTTGACCTCCTGGGTTCCCATGGAGTACACTTTTTGTACGTTTTCAAGATACGCGGTGGCTCCCGAAGGGTTTCCCGAGTGTTCGTTCATGGTAATTGCGCCTTTTGCGCGGCCGAATCCGCCCAGCCTGCTGAATCGCGTGACGCGCGTTTTATCGATTGTTCTTGATCCTCTCTTTTTTCTTCTCCCCCCGCTGCCATCGTGGCCGCCTCAAGCGGCGGGGTAAGGAGCACGTTTTCACCAGGGCTTAACCCGTGCTCTATGACAATCATTCGGTTGTTGTCCGGGCCCGTTTTCACAGGGCGCGGTCCGGCAGTGCCACCATTTTGCACGAATATCTGAGGCCTCCCGTTGATGGTGAGCACCGCCTGAACAGGGACGTACACCGCATTGTCGAACCGTTCAACGATAATCTCCGCCCTGCAGCTCATGCCGGTTCTCAGTTCCCTTGACCCGTTGTCGATCACGATTTCCGTGTTGTAGAGTTTCAGGTCGGGGTTCAACCAGACACTTATTGCATCGGGAAGGGGTGCAATTTTTGAAACCCTTCCTGTAAAGGTTTTACCGGGAAGCGCATCGACCGAGAGCACTGCCGGAAGGTCGAGCTGGATCTTTTCGAGGCTTGATTCGTGTACCTTTACCTCTGCGATAAACGAAGATCCTGTGGGAAGATAGATCAGCTCCTGGCGTTCGCGAACCTCCTGTCCTTCCGCAAGCGGCTCCCTGTTTCCTCTCCAGTCCGCCTTTGCGCTCGTCGCATACACGACAAGGCCATCCGCTGGAGCATATAACTTCGTTTTTCCTATCTGGTCATCGATTTTTTCGAGCTTTCCCTTCTGTCGCTGATACTCTGACTGCTTGGCACGGAGATCGGCTTCAGCCTGCACAATGTCTGCCGATGCCTTCAGTTTGGCCCGTTCCAAAGCCATTTCGGCCTGCGTGATGTCGCTTTCGAGCTCCGCGAGCCTGCGTTTGTACGTGTAATTTTCGAGGAGTGCGAGCTCTTCCTGGGCGAGCTCCAGCTCGAGCGCCGTTTTTTTTGCAGCAAGCTGGTCTGCCTGAAGCTCTGTAAGTGAGAGGTACTTTTCTTCGTAGAGAACTTCAGACCACGTAAGCTTTTCTGAAGCCCGCTGGAGTTCTTCCTCAGCAATCGTGATCCTTGATCGGGCCTCTTTCAGTTCCATTGGGTATTCACCCTCAACGTACTTGATGAGATCCTCTTTTGCGAAACGCAGGTCGAGCGCAGCCTGATCGATATCACTTTTCGCCTGATTTTTTGTTACCTCGAGGTTCTCCCGCGCCCGAATGTATGCTGCTTCTGCGTTCATCACGAGGATGTGCTCGTTAACCATGTCGTCCTTCAGCGTGCTCGCGTCGAGCTCAATGAGAAGGTCGCCCTCTTTCACCAGTGTTCCTTCAGAGACGAGAGAGAGGATCGTGGTGACTCCTTCGACCTCGCTCTTGAGTATGACCTGTTCGCGCGCCTTGATGGTTCCTGACTCGGATACGCTGATAGTGATCGGTCCCCTCAACGCGGTAAAGGTCGGCGCGTCATAGCTCTGGTCACCTCCCCATGAGAGGAGGAAAAACAGTGCTCCTCCTGTTCCGGCGAGCATGAGTGCTGAAACAAGTATCCAAAAAATTCTGCCTGAGGGTGAGAGACGTGTGTTTTTCTTTTCATTATTCACCTGCGTGCTCCTCGGGATGATATTCACGCCACATGCCCTGTTCGTTTACTTCCAGCACCCCCATATCTCTTTGAAGCTCGAGTTCCCCCACCCTGTAACGCACGAGCGCTGATGTGAACGCATTCTGCGCCAGGATAAGAGCCTCCTGGGCCTCCAGAAGGTCACGGATCTCCACGAGCCCTGCCTGGAGAAACAGGTTGGCGCTCCTGACACGTTTCTGTGCGAGTGACAGTGCATTTTTCTGTATCCGCAGGTTTTCCCTCGACTCGCGAAGATCCCGCAGCACATTTCGTACGGAAAGTTTGATGTTGTCCTCGAGGTCCTGAAAATCCCTGACCGCATTTTCCAGGTCAATGAGGCTTTCACGGTAGGCCTTTCTTTCTTCAGCGCGGTCCAGCGCAAAGTCGAAGCTCAACAGCGTGGAGTAAAAACCCCTGTTCAGTCTGAAACCGGTTTCGGAAGAATCGGTCGAGCTGGTGCTCCGCAGATTTCCGATACTCGCCGATCCCAGCAGGGTGAGCTCCGGTTGCAATGCATCGGCAGCCACGACAATTTTTCGCCGGCTGTCATAGACTTCACCGAGTGCGGTTCTCAAATCGAGGCGGTTTTCTATGCCGAGTGCTACAGCCTCTGACTCCCCGATTTCCAGAGGTCCCGCTTCCCTGCCCCCTGGCATTTCGAATTCAGCAGGTGCATCAGCAGGAGGAGTCGCGCCGGGGAGTTCTTCTTCGGGGTGTATGCCCTGTGTGTGCGAGTCTTCTGTGTGTTCGAGTTCCACCATGTGAGCTGTACTCAGAGCGAGGCGTTTCAGCTCCTCCTGGTCGAGCCGTATGCGCGCATCAGGGGGGAGCCCAAGCAAGAGTTTAAAACCGTCGAGACGTCCCTCGTAGGTCTGCCGTGCACTTATCCATCGGGTACGGGCCCGAAGCTCCTCCTGTGTGGCCTGATCCCCCTGTATTTCCGATATCCTCCCAGCATCCGCGAGACGGCGCGCCCTCCTGCGTGCGGTGATAAGACTCCGGTAGTTTTCCTCTGTGTTTTCGATCTGGTCGTTGAGCTTCAGCACTTCAAGGTACTCTGCTGCAATCTCGACGGCAAAGGTCTTTTTATATCTTTCAAAGTGGTAAATCGCGTAGACTACATCCCGTTCCGCCTGTATCAGCGGCTCTGTAACGATGTGTTTTCCAGAGCCCCGCAGAAGAGGAACGGAGATCGTCGCGTCAGCGAACGCTCCAAGAGATGTCTCGTCTGCGGTGAGGAGGTTCACCAGGTCGAGCCCTATCTGCGTGGTGAGAGAGAGCCCGTTTTTAAAGGTTCGTCCGACCGTCCCTGTACCGCTGTGTTTTAATTCGGAGGACGCATCGCCCTGCCGGAAGTCTACGGCTGCCTCAGTTTCTGCCGAAGCAGTGAGGATGCTTCGAAACTCGTGCCTGCTGAGATCGAGGCCGAGTGCCGCGCGAAACAGGTCCTCTTTTTGTTCCTGGTACTCCCTGCTGTTTTTGGCTCCGATCTGCAAAGCCTCCATCAGGGATACCGTAAGTTCACGGCCTTCTTCCAAAGGGCCAGGCGCTGAAAAAGTGGTCGACTCGAATGACTGGATACGAGCTCCGTCATCGGACCGGTGTTCGACGGGTTCAAGATACATGCTGCCGAGAGAAATCGGGCTCGAAAACGGGAGCTGCTGTCCGATGAAGAGCCTCCTCCTCAGCGTATCCGAGGGCTTTTCAATGGTGAAAGGCTCTGTTTTCCCGAGAGAAGAAGCCTGCTTTTCCGTTATGATGTGCCTTGCTTGCAGGTCTGCGCGCATTCGCTGTTTTTCCGCGGATGCACAGCCGGAAAAAAGAAAAATAAGCAGGAGCGCGAAAGCTCCAAACGCCACTGTGGGCTGAAGTTTCGAGGTATTTTTTCTCAGTTCACTCACATGCGCCTCTTTCCCGTAACATTGTATAATATAGTAGCGGAAAACGGGTAGGAAAAAATGTTTCTTCGCTTCCATGGGTGCAGTTTTCGCCGCACATATTTCGGGGAAAAATCGTGTGGTGGAAGCGAAAAACACGCGTGAAGGCTATGAGAGGAGGTGGATCATTTTTTCTTTTACTGATTCATAACAAGATTTTCCCCCCCTTTCAACGATCGCCTCGATGAATGCAGATCCCACAACCACTGCGTGTACGAAAAAAGCGAGCGTGTGTACCTGTGCTTTTGTGGATATTCCAAACCCGGCAAAAATTTTTGCTCCTGAGGTTTTAATCCTCTTTAAATATGCAATATTGTGTTCCCCAACTTCCGTGTATGCTCCGGTGATGCCTTTTCTCAATGTCGTGTACACGTATCGAGGACCCAGAGAAAGGATCGTCTGAAAGCGTTCGGCCGATATGGTGGGGCAGATGACAGGTACAATACTCACATTTGCTTTCGTACCAAGAGAAAACAGCCCCTCATCGTAGCCGGGTGAAAGATCAGGGATGATCAGCCCCTGCGCACCGGCCCCGGCCGTTTCCCCAATAAAGCGTTTTATTCCGTAACAGTAGACAGTGTTTGCATATCCCATGATGAAGATCGGGATGTCTGTGATTTTTCGAATGTGCGCGACAAAGGAAAACCCTTTCCGCACACTGAAACCGGAGGCCAACGCCTGGTCGCACGCTTTCTGGATGAATGGGCCGTCTGCGGTCGGATCGCTGAAAGGGAACTGCACCTCAAGATAGGAAGCCCCGCCGTGAACAAGGCCACGGGCGATATTATGTGAACTTTTAGCATCCGGGTAGTAGGAAACGAGATGTGCCATGATTCTAGCGGGCATACTGTGAAACCTCCTTTTCAAGAAAGATCCGCCATGCCTCTCTGTCGAGGGCATCGGCAAGAATGAACAGGTCTTTGTCTCCTCTCCCGGACATGTTTACGATGATTGATTTTTCTGAAGGAAGGTGCTGGGCACGCTTCAAAGCCTCTGCTCCGGCATGAGCCGATTCGAGGGCAAACACGACTCCTTCATGACGCGCAAAAAATCCCACCGCGTCGAGAGCTTCCTGGTCTCTCACCCTTGTAAACTCAATGCGCTTTTTTTCCCCAAGATGTGCAAGCTGGGGCCCGATTCCCGGGTAATCGAGACCTGCGGAAATGGAATGGGTCTGCTGGACCTGCCCGTCTGCATCAAGGAGAAAGAGAGATTTATATCCGTGCACTATTCCTGTTTTTCCCAGACCGTTCATCCGTGATGCGTGCTCTCCGGGCCCGGTGCCGACCCCTCCTGCCTCGACTCCAATGAGTGCGGGTGTTTCCCGATCGATGAAGGGTGAAAAAAACCCGATTGCATTTGAGCCGCCACCCACGCATGCAACGAGGGCCTCGACATCGAGGCGTCTTTTTTTCACGTCCGCGGCGACCTCTTTTCCGATTACAGCCTGAAACTCGCGCACCATATCGGGGTACGGCGATGGTCCCAGTGCCGACCCGAGAAGATAGTGGGTGGTTTCAAAACTCGAGGCCCAGTCCCTCAGCGCTTCATTCACCGCATCTTTCAGAGTGCCGTTTCCAGAGGTCACAGGAATCACCTCTGCGCCGAAAAGCTGCATCCAGAACACATTTGGTCGCTGCCTGTGCATGTCTTTTTCACCCATGTAGATCCTGCAGTGCATCCCGAGTTTTGCGCACACAGCTGCAGTTGCGAGGCCGTGCTGCCCAGCGCCCGTCTCCGCGATGATCCTCTTTTTGCCCAGCCTTTTTGCAAGAAGCGCCTGCCCGCATGCATTGTTTATCTTGTGTGCCCCCGTGTTGGCGAGGCCTTCGAGTTTTATATAGATTTGAGCCCCCCCCGCTGCACGAGATGCGTTTTCCGCGTGCATGAGGGGAGTGGGCCTTCCGGCAAAATCCGCCAGAAGCGTGGAGAGCTCTGTTTGAAAGCTCTCGGTTTTCATGGTGTGCGCCCACTGTTTTTCCAGTTCATCGAGAGGTGTTCGCAAGAGTTCGGAAACGTATCTTCCGCCGAAATTTCCGAAGAAATCATTATATATCCTGTGCACGCTCTATCTCCTTGAAGAATTTTTCTATTTTTCTGTGATCCTTTATTCCCGGTGCGCGTTCGAGCCGGCTCGACGAGTCGAGCAGCTCGGGGCGAAACTTCGTTACTGTTTCCTTTACGTTTGCCGGCCCTATCCCGCCTGCAAGCCACAACGGATGCCGCAGCCGTGTTTTTTCTATAAGCTCAGCAGATGCTGTTTTCCCTGTCCCCCCGGGGACGCCCGGGACAAAGGCATCGACTAGGACTCTCGGGCAGGGGTATGACGAGATGCGCTCTACATTGGTTTCATCTTTCAATCTGAGCGCTTTGTACCAGGGGAAAGAAAATCTTTCCAAAGTTTCGGGGCGTTCTTCTCCGTGAAATTGAACCGCGTCTATCAGGCCTTCTGACAGGAGTGCAGCGATCTCTTCTTCAATGAAAAGTGCGGTGCCGCCCGCAGTCACCACGCCGACTTTCAGGACGTCGAGATGTGCGGTTTTTCGCGGCAGGTCAAAAGAAGCCTTTCTCGGAGAATCCGTAAAAATAAAACCAAGCACGTCCGCACCCATTTCTGCAGAAAACTCCGCGTCTGCAGGCCGGGTAATCCCGCATATCTTTGTGAGAGGCTTCCCTTGTTGTTTCAGAGAAAAAAGTTTTTGCCAGAAAGCGCCGCGGAAGGATGAAAACACTGAACAGAGTTCGTTGACAAGGGAAGCGTTTTTCATCACCCCTTCACCAACCAGCACGCCGCAGAAACCCTGTTCGAGTGCGCGTGCTGCGTGCTCCTTTGAAGAGATGCCGGACTCAAAAACCAGCCGGGTGGGCCAGTCTATGTGTTGTACAAGACTGTATGAGAACTCGGGGTCTACCTGAAAATTCTCGAGGTTTCTGCTGTTGATTCCCGTATACCCGGGTTTCAGCGTGCGTGCTTTTTTCACATCTTCCTCGTCGTGCAGCTCAACGAGCACCTCCATCCCCAAACGCTTTGCGCGGGTGTAGAGCCGCAAAAGAGAATGGGGTTCATGGAGTTTCGCAATGAGAAGCAGGGCATCCGCACCTGCTCGATAGGAGACATCGATATCCTCCTCATCGATGAGAAAATCTTTTCGCAGAACCGAGAGACCTGGGAAGGCTTTTTTCACTGAAACAAGGTCTTGGAGAGACCCGGAGAAAAAGTCCGGTTCCGTGAGCACGGATACTGTTTTTATCCCCTTTTTTGTATATATTTGTGCCTGTTTTTTCGCATCGGCATAGGGGGCAATGGGCCCTTTTGACGGAGACCGCCGTTTGATCTCACACAGTATGAAGGGATCCCTCCCAAAAGGAACCAGGGGGGCTGAGCGGCTGGGGGGAACGCTCACTCCCAACCCGTGTCCCATTTTCCGGATTTTTTTCCTTCTATTTTCAATGATCTCATCCAGTATGCTCATGCGTGTATTTTCTCCCCCTGCTGACAGCAGATAATTTTTTGTGCAGACCTGATCTCCTGGATTTTTTCCCTGACTCTGCCCGACTCGAGGGCATTACATGCCATCAGGTAGCCGTCTTTGATGCTTCCGGCAAGAGCATATACAAAGAGTGCTGCGCCTGCATTGAGCGCGACCGCTTCCCTAATCGCAGGGCGCCCTTCTGAGTTGAGCAGGGATTCTGCGATGCGTGCATTTTGCTTCGGGTCTCCTCCCCTGAGTTCTTCACGGGAAAATCGTTTCACACCGAGGTCCGAAGGATCAAATACGTAGTCTTTCCTGTTTCCATTGTCGTCGATCAGCACCACACGAGTTGGAGCGGATACGGATATTTCGTCGAAACCGTCGAGGCTGCACACGGTCATTACGCGTTTTTTCCCCATAAGCCGTGCAGCTTCCGCCATGGGCACACTGAATCTCGGGGAAAACACTCCGATGAGCTGGTATTCAGCGTCTGCAGGATTCACCAGCGGACCGAGCAGGTTCATCACTGTTTTTATCCCGAGCTCTCTTCTCACTGCCGCTGCATGCTTCATGGAGCTGTGATAAATCGGAGCATATAAAAACGTGAAACCGGTTTTTTTGAGAAGCATTTCCGCGTGCTCGGGCGGGATGTCGACCGCTATTCCCATTTCACGGTAAAAATCAGCACTGCCCGACTTCGAGCTCACTCCTCTGTTTCCGTGTTTTGCAACAGAAGCGCCGCATGCTGCAGCTACAAGCGCCGCCATTGAGGAAATATTGAAGCTGCCGGTTTCATCACCGCCCGTGCCGCAGGTATCGAGAAGCGGTCCGGAAAATGAGATACATTTTTTCGTGTGTTTCAAAACAGATGCAAACCCTGAAAGCTCCAGTGGGGTGATGTTTTTCGTCATCAGCGCAACAAGGACCGCTGCGATCTGACCTGAAGAGAGCTCGCCCCGCGTGAGTTCGTCCATAAACGAGGCTGCTTCGCTTTCTGTGAGGTCTTTTCCCGAAAGAAGCTTTACGAGATAGGCTTTCAGGTCAAAGGGTTCTCTTTTATAATTGAGAAAATTGTGAAAAATTTTTTCTCCGTATTCTGAGGCGATCGATTCGGGGTGAAACTGAATCCCTTCGACTGCGTGCTCCTTGTGGCGAACACCCATGATTTCACCGTCACCGGCCACAGCCGTGACTTCGAGGTCCGCAGGCAGTGTGTCTTGTTCTATCCCCAGCGAGTGATAGCGGGTGAATCTGCTCACGGTCGGAATGTTTCTGAACAGCCCTTTCCCGTCGAGCGTGATCTGTTCTGTTTTTCCGTGCACGATCCGTCTGGCGCCGACGATCCGTGCACCAAATGCATAACCGATTACCTGGTGCCCGAGGCATATTCCCAGAATCGGTATCCTTCCTGCGAATCTTCGCACAACGTCGACACATATTCCCGCATTCTCGGGCCTGCCCGGGCCCGGGGAGATGATTATCCCCTCAGGTGCTTTTTTTTCGATCTCGTCGACAGAGATGCGGTCATTTCGGAAGACAGTGAAATCAGCCCCGCCCATCTGCGCAAGGTACTGATAGAGGTTGTACGTAAAGGAGTCGTAATTGTCGATCAGGATATACATGGCTCATACCTCCACCCCAAAAGATTTCCCGAGCGCAGCAAGCTTCGATGAGGTCTCCTCATATTCCCTCTCAGGAACAGAGTCATACACCACTCCCGCCCCTGCCTGCAAGAACAGGAGGTCGTCGATTTTTAATGCACTTCTGATCGTAATGCATGAGTCGAGGGCTCCGCCGGGTTCCACATAGCCGACAATTCCGGCATAGAAACTTCTCTTCTCGTTTTCGAGGGAATCGATGACTTCAACTGCCTTGATTTTTGGCGCACCTGACACTGTGCCTGCGGGGAAGGTTTTTCTGATTGCTTCGATACCGCTTTTGTCTTTTTTCAGGCATCCCTCCACCTGAGATACGATGTGCATCACATGGGAGTAACGCTCTATGCTCATGAACTCTGAGGTACGAACGCTTCCAGGCTCGCATATCCTGCCCATGTCGTTTCGTGCGAGATCAACGAGCATGAGGTGCTCGGCGCGTTCCTTCTCATCATCGAGAAGTTCTTTTTCAAAAAGCTCGTCTTCCCGCCTGTCTTTTCCCCGTTTCTTTGTTCCGGCGATTGGGCGCATGAGCACCTTTTCTCCGTCGAATTTCACGTGAAGTTCGGGAGACGACCCGAAGAGCTGGAAGCTTTTCATATCGATGAAAAACATGTAGGGAGAGGGATTGATCGATCTGAGCCTCCGGTATGCTTCGAGTGCCGGTATTTCGGTGCGCAAAACAAGCCTTCTGGAGAGCACTCCCTGAAGAAGGTTTCCCTTGACGATCTCCCTGCGGACCCTGTCGACTCCCTGCAGAAACTCCTGCTTTTGTTTCTCACGCACAAGTGGGATACAGCTGTAGTCTTCGGGAGAAAGGTTTAAATAGTTGAAGTCCAGATCGTGAATCCGTTTCTCGATTTCATTTACCTCCTCTTCGAGATTTATACGGTGTTCACGGTAGTTGAGAGCGAGAATATTGATCTGGTCGCTATAGTGGTCGAACACAAGAAAAGTGTGGCCGAAGAGAAAATACGCTTCAGGGATATCAATAGAATCCCTTTTTTCCGTGAAGGTGAAATCATCGAAGTGCCGTGCATATTCGTATGAGAGGTATCCGATCCCTCCGGCGGGAAAGGGGAAGTGATATTCGAGCCCCTGGTGCTGGTTTGCAAAGTACAGGAGCACATCCAGTATGTCCCTGGCTTTTGATTTCACGGTTTGCAGCTTTTCATCTCTTGCCATGAAGAGGGTTTCGCCCTTCTGAAATACGGAAAAAGCTTCCTTGAGCAAAAGGATCGAGTAACGGCTCTTTCCGCTTCCGAATACAGCGGATTCGAGGAGCACACGGGCATGCAGTTTCCTGCAGAGTGAAAAGGGGGTAAATCGCTCGCCGTGAATGATTTTGAGCAGGCTGTCCTGCCCTGCATTTTTCGTGTGGAGCATGATGCCCTCCCTGCATGTGAGATAAAAAAAGCCGTGCACCCTCATACGAGGTTTCACGGCCTGAAAAAAACAGGCCGCAGTGTCTGCCTGCATTGAGCCAGAAACTGCGGCCTGCGAACGGGACGCACCGGTTCCGGCTAATGCCAGAACCACCACCAGTAGTTATCGAAAGAGAACGTACAGTTCAGATTCATCGTTTTGAAAAACCGCCCTGCCAAAATCAATTTATTGTATTATTAAAATAGAAAAGATGAAAAAAGTCAAGTGAATAGTGTCGATTTTTATATTGATTTTTTTCGATTTATCTTTGGCATCCCGAAAACCTCTGTTCTCCATAATTGTATTGACACTCTGAATTTTCTCATGTAGGATGGGAACGCGTTTTCTGAAAAAAAGGCCACTGGAAATTGGAGAAAATGGGAGATGAAGATCGGGGTGAGCAGCTACACCTGGGCGTGGGGAGTGGGAATAAAGGGGTTCGAACCCGCGCGGCATCGAGCTCGAGGCGGGAACACGTGGTATTGAGCCGGAGCATCTCTTGCGGTATCTGCGAATTGCGAAGAAAATAAAGTCGAAGATCGTCCGGACGATTACACACATGCTCGATAAAGAGGCAGCTGCATGGATGAAGGAGGTGCTTTCGGAGTACCAAAAAGAAGGGATTTCGATCGCGCTCGAAAACCACGATGAGCACCAGACTGCAGAGCTTGCAGATTTCATCGAAAGGCTGGGAAACCCTTACCTCGGAGTGTGTCTCGACACGGTGAACTCATTTGCTGCACTCGAACCTCCGGATGTCGTGGTGAAAACACTCGGACCTCATACACTCAATCTGCATGTGAAGGACTTTGATGTGGTAAGGGTGCAGAGCCAGCTCGGATTTTTGATCCAGGGGCGCCCCGCAGGAAGTGGAAGACTCGATATTCCGGGGATCGTAAGTCTTCTGCAGGAAATGGGCAGAGACCCCAATGCGATCCTCGAGCTCTGGACTCCTTTTGAGGACAGTATTAAAAAGACAGTGGAGAAGGAAGATTCATGGGCGGCGGAGAGTCTCTCATATCTGCGAACGGTGATACCGAGTGCTTGAAATAAAAATATGCTACGATTATGCGATTTCCTGATGCTTTTCCGGAGGAAATAGCTATTAGAGAGGGAGGAGATTTTTTCCTGACCTTATAGACATATGGTTCGAATACGAAGCGCTCAGTTTATCTGTATGCTTCTCAGCCACTTCACCCAGCGGCCGCCGTATACATCCTCTGCCACGACGCGGACCGGGAACCCGTGTTCCTGTGGAAGCTTTTTCCCGTTTACACGAAGTGCAAGAATGATGAAGAGGTTTTCCACATAAAATACACAAGCTTTTTCATCGAATTCTCTCCAAATATTTTTATAACTAATATTATAATAATACTATAATAATATTAAATAGGTGTCTGGTATAGGAAAACCTGTGGATGCACGCGGTTTACCGGAAAATGATCACTCCTTTTTCTTGAAGACTGGCGACGTCCTTTTCCACATTTTCACCTTCGAGCGGGTTGTAAGTGAGGTAAAGCACATCGCCATCGGACAGGCCGCCCTCCCCACTGTTTTTCACAAGCGCGGAGATCGAGTTGATGATGTTGTTATTCAGGTACACCACGGAAAGATCAGTCATCCCCTCGAGAGCTGTGATGTCGGATATGCTGTTGAATCCCAAATTGAGATAGCTGAGCTTTTTCAATTTGAGCAGTGGAGCAATGTCTGAGATCCGGTTTGTGTCCAATATGAGCGTGGTGAGGTTTTCCAAATCTCTGAGCGCTGAAACGTCGCTGATGCTGTTGTTGTTGAGATAGAGTGTGGAAAGCTGTGTGAGGCCTGCCAGCGGACTAACGTTCTCTATCAGGTTGTAGTCGAGAATAAGGCTTGTGAGGTTCACGAGGCCCGACAGGTAACTGACGTCTTGGATGCTGTTTTCGTAGAGGTAGAGCACCCTGAGGCCTGTGAGATTTTCAACTGGTGTCAGGTCAGAAATCTCGTTATTGTGCAGATACAGTACTGTGAGGTTCGTCAAGTTTCGGAGCGGCCAGATGTTCTCGATGTAGTTGTCGTTGAGCACAAGGCAGGTGAGCTTTTCGAGCGGCGCAAGTGGTGCGACGTCTGTAATGTTGTTGTAATCGAGCACGAGCGTCGTCAGGTTCGTGAGACCACCGAGGTGCGGCAATGTTTCGTCCGAGATGCCGTTGTTACTCAGATACAGACGGGTGAGATTGAAAAGCCCTGCAAGCGGAGCCACGTCGCATACGGTGTTTTCGTTGAGGTTCAAAAACACGAGGTTTTGCAATGACGCGATGGGAGAGATGTCTTCGATGTTGTTGTAGCTCAGCACGAGGTGCGTGAGGTTCACACAGTCCTGGATACCGGTGAGGTCTGCAATATCCCTTCCACTCGCATTGAGCGCCTCGAGCGCCTCGAGATCGGACGTGTAGATATCGCCTTCAGGCTTGTCGATTGCCTCTCGAACGGCTTCTTCGAGGTTCGGGTCGGTGAAGTAGGTGAGGATGTGCGTGGGTCTGACAGAGTCGAGTGTAACGCTGACACCGTATCCGATGAATACATCCTTTGCGATAAATGCTCCCTTTGCGATCACGTCCCTCTGCATCCATATGGTTCCGTTCGGAGCGAAGAGATTGGCAAAAATTTTGCTGTACCGTCCGATTTGTACTGCCTTTGGAAATCTGCTCAGGTATCTTCCGCCGCCGTTCGTCCCGCCCACGTAGATGTACACGTCTTTTGCACTGATATCGGTGTGTTGTCCAGGGCCGATGTAGCTTTTTATATATGTAGTGAGCTGGTTGTTGATGATGATCTCCGTTGGGCCTTCAATAGTGATTTGTGCCTTGTAGTATCCGAGCTCGAGGTTTTCCATGTGATAGGTTCCGCCTTTCAGGATGAGGGTTCCGAATGCCCTCACCTCGACCTCTCCGTAGTGGCCGGGTTCGAGGACCAGATCCTCGCCCCAGTACACGGTGATGTTTTCCGTTCCCGGCTCTGCTGCGGGGGTTTGTGGCAAAATGACCTCAGGTGTACACTCTGCGTACAGGCCCTCTTCTCCCCGTATTTCACCCTCGTTTCTCAGGGAATCGGCGTACACGTTGTACACGGAAGCTCCACAATGTATTTCGACGTGCTCACCGTAAATCGATGTGTCATGCTCAAAATACACGTCACGCTCGATGAGAACTCCTCTTTCGGGAGGGGGTTCTGATTCAGAGCGAAACTGGTCTCCCTCCCAGGAGGGTGAGACACCGACGTTCCCGCTGTGCACTTTTGAACTTCCGAGTATGCACACATTCTCGATTGCATATACCGAGTAGTCCGCGATTGCATTTCCTTCGTAATCAATCACGTTGAAGGAAGCTCCCAGTCCTGCAACGGCGGAAAAAAGGAAGAATATTCCAATTAAAATTATAAATGAAAGTGCTTTTCTCATTGTACTGCCTCCGCTTCACAAAATCGGGTGTTATCTGATCTAATCATTTCCCTCGAATCTCAGTGTATAGGGTGTCACAACCGGATCGTTGTAGTTGATCGCAATTTCCAGCCACTTGCTCCCCTCGCTCTGCGGACTGAATGTAACAGAAAACGTCGTGCTCCAGCCCGGAAATATGTAGGTGTTCAGGTCCGTTGAGTTCAAATCGAGATCGAAATCCGACACATTCCCTCCTGTGATCACAATGCTCGGGATAAGAAGGTCGTCCGGACCGTTGTTCCATATGGTGAACACCGCAGGAGTACTGCTCGAGCCGACCGGCACTTCTTCGAAATCGTCGTATTTAGAGCCGTCAGGATATAAGGTTGCGCCTACCCAAACCTCTATGTCGACGACCGGCGGGAGCCCTACCATTCCCTCCACCCTGAAGGTGTACAGATCTTCATCAGGGTCGTTGCTGATGATCGTGATTTCGGCCCACTTGTCGCCCGGATAGGTGGGCGAAAAGGATATATCGAACGTGCTGGAGCTGCCCGGACCGATGGGAGGGATGGAATAGTCGATGAGAAACTGGTCCGTGTCACCGTCGGTGACCAGAATACCGCTGATGATGAGAGACGCGGTTCCGCTGTTTTCGATGGTGAAGGTGTCAGTCTTTGTATCTCCCTCCTGCACATGCCCGAAGAAGTGGATACCGGAACCGTTTGGAAGATCGATGAAATCCTGCCGCACATGGATATCGGAAACCGGTGTTTCACCCTCACCTGTAACGGTAAAGAGGTATGGATTATTCCACGGGTCATTGCTGTCAACTGAAGACGTTACCGATTTTACTCCCGAACCGGCAGGGGTGAAGGAGATGCTGAAAGAGGTGTTTCCACCCGCAGGAACGACCGTGTCTGTTGATGATTCGTCGAGTATGAAGTCCGATGTATCTCCGGAAGATAAGGAAATGCTTCCAATGAGAAGATCGGAGTCCCCGTTGTTTTGGATTGTGAAAACCACGGGTGAGCTGCTCTCACCCTCGAGTACAGTTCCGAAGTCGTGGGCATCGGGTGCCCCGTTTGAAATGGGAATTCCTCCTTTTGTGATTCTCATTTCAGGGAGCGCCGTCTCACCCTCAACAACGAAGGAGAAGATGTTGTCGTCTGGATCAGAGTTTACTATGGTAATCTCGGCAGCGCACGGGTCCATACTGTCCGGAGAAAATATGACGGAAAATGTGTCAGTGCCTCCGGAAGGTATCGAGCACGGAAGTGATGGGGCGTTTTGTATGGAGAAATTCGTTGACGATGAAGTTATGCTTGTGACAGTGAGGTTCGCAGCGCCGCTATTTTCCACTGTGAAGACCTGATGCGGGCTCGAATCTCCGATTTCTACAGGTCCGAAATCGTATCCAAGGCTTCCCGGGGTTATCACCGAACCGCCTCTTCTCACTGTTATGTCCGGTACTGGAATCGGAGAGGCGTAGCCGACCACGGTGAACAGGTACTCGAATGTGTCGGGATCATTGCTTGCGACCGTGATGTCCGATGATTTGAATCCGTCAGGGACTGAGGGCCCGAATGTGAGAGTAAACGAGCTGGTCTGCGTATCACCAGGAGGAAGGCTGAACAGAGTTGCGCTCGTGTCCACAGTGAATTGCGCGGGATCGGTGCTTGTGATGTTTGAAATATGTAGGACATCGGTGCCCCTGTTTCCGAGAGTGACCGTAACCGGGGTGCTCATGTCACCGACCATGACGGTCCCAAAGTCGAAGCCCACAGTGTCGTGTACGACTTCGTCAGCGCCGATCACCACATACAGATCCGGAACTTTCGGTTCTCCTTGCCCTGTGAGGGAAAATGAGTACGGATTTTCGTCTGTATCGTTGTTTTCGATGACCACTGTTGCCGTTCTCTGGCCCGACTCTGAGGGAGAAAAGTGTATGGAAAAGCCTGTGACTTCCCCCGGAAGGAGAGTGTAACTGGTGGTTGAGTCATCGAGAAAATAATCAGACTGAGTGCCCGAATCGATGGAGATGCTGTTGATGAGCAGTGTATCGGTTCCGGTGTTTTCTATACTGAAGTTTGAAGGCTCACTCGAGTCGCCGATCAGCACTGTGCCGAAATCGTTTCCCATGGATCCGTTCGGCACTTCGGTTCCGTCTTTTTCCAGAGCAATGTCGGCCACCGGTATCTGCGAGCCATACCCTTCGATAGTAAACGTATAGGATGATTCGTCAGGATCATTGCTTTTCACGGCAACAGTTGCAGATGCATACCCCTCAGAGGAAGGCTGAAATCGGATCGAAAAGTTCATACTGCCCTGAGCAGAAATAACGGAACCAGGGGCGGAGAAGATTACGGTGAACTGGCCGCCATTCACAGAGGAGAGGGAGATATTCTCCACTGTGAGCGGGTTGAGGCCCGTGTTTTCGATGGTGAACGTGGCGGTGTTGTGCGTTTCGACCTGGAGCGTTCCGAAATCGTACACGCCTGATGCGTCCGGGATGTCAATATTTTCGCCGATTTTTATGTTGATATCAGGGAGGTGTGCGTCCTGGATTACTCCCATGAAGTCGACCCGTGAGCTGCACCCGAACTCCAGGAGCAAAAATGGGATACCGAACGAAACTGCGAGAAAAACCTTCCATACTTTTTCACACATAAATGACATCCATTACAAACGGGGTATGGATGTGAAACTAGCTGATCATGAACTTCTCTCCACCGTTTTGTCTGTATTGTATACTTTTGTATAATTTTTGCACCAAGGAGGAACCTCACACTTTCTGTATGACTACAAAAGCATATCCAAATATAGCACTATTTTATCAATTTTCAGGAAATAAGTATAATTTAATGCACTTTATTTATAAATTTAATGTTGAAAATAGTCTAAAAATTAATTCACTCTAATATTATTTAATATTTTTTATACTAATTTATCCAATTATTGTAATTGGATGTACTCAGCGTTACCAAAATATTCACCGATCTGTAATGAAAAAGCTTCGCTCGACAGAGGCGTGCCGTGCACGGAAAGTATTTACAATGCTGCAATACTGATGTAGGATTTACCTACCTGCACAACAGATGCAGGTTTTTTCGCAAAGAAGCATTTTCGGGTCGGTTCCATGGAATCGTATATCATCGCTGTAGATCTCGGTACTACGAATATCAAGACAGGAATCTTCGACTCTTCAATGACTGAGGTGAGTGTGCGCTCTGTGGCAGTGAGCTACACAGCTGAGAACAGGTTTGTCGAGTTTGATGCAGAGGCGTACTGGAACTGCTGCAAGGACGCAGTGAGGAGTGCTCTTCGAGAATCGGAAATCCTGAGCGGGGAGGTATGCGGCATCTCGCTCACCGGGCAGGCTGAGTCGCTCGTTCTTCTTGACAGAAAAAACAGGGTGTTGAGAAGAGGCATTTCCTGGATGGATGGCCGCTCGATTGAGGAATGCGCATACCTGAAGGAAAGGTTCGACATCAAAGCAGGGTATGAAATAACGGGTCAGCCCGATATAATCCCCACCTGGCCGGTGACAAAGATACTCTGGCTGAAGACCCATGAGGCAGACGTATTCGAGAAGGCGGGAACGTACATGCTCATAAAAGATTACATCCTCTACAGGCTGACAGGAAAGATGCTTGCAGAATACACGGTGTATAACTTCACCTACTATCTGGATATTCACAGAAAATGCTACTGGGAGGACATGCTTGATTTCGTCGGTGTGAAAAATAGCCAGCTGCCCGAACTTGTCGAACCGGGGAGTTGCGCGGGGACGATACGCGGCGAGGTTGCCGCGGACCTCGGTCTGAAACCTCACGTCACCGTAAACACAGGGGCGCTCGATCACTTTGCAGGAATGATAGGAACCGGTAACGTACGTGAGGGCGTCGTAACCGAAACCACAGGCACCGTGCTTGCAATTGCCACCCTTGTGAAGAAACCGGTAATCAGCGAGTATAAGATTCCCTGCCACTACGGGGCACTGAGAAATAAATACGTGCTGCTTCCTGTGTGTGAAAGCGGAGGGATCAGCATGGAGTGGTTTAAAAAGGAGTTCTGTGCGGACATCACATACGGCGAGCTGAACAGAGAAATCGAAAAGTCGATGGGCCGGTGCAGTGAGATAATTTTTTTGCCCTACCTTACCGGGACGAACTCTCCAGAGTACGATGTGCACGCGCGTGGCGTGTTTTACGGATTGCGGGTTCAGCACACGAGAGCAGACCTCGCGCGCGCAGTCATGGAGGGCGTGGCCTACCTCCTGAAAAAAAATCTGGAGCTCCTCGAACACATGGGCGTGCGTGCAGACCGGCTCATATCGGCGGGAGGGGGCTCGAAGTCGTCGGTATGGAACCAGATAAAGGCTGACATTACGGAAAAGCGGATACAGATACCGGGTTCCGAGGAGGCGGCCTCCCTCGGCGCAGCGATGCTCGCGGCAGTGGAGCACGGATTCTATGCCTCAGTCGAGGATGCTGTGGATGCGCACGTGAAGATAAAAAAGACATATGAGCCGTGTAAAAAGAGAGTGTACAGGGCAGGGTACAGGATGTTTCTCGATATCTACCGGAGGCTCGTGCCTGTGTTTCGAGGAACGAAATTGTAACAAAGGAGGACCAAGACGTGGCAAATGCTGATCTGGAACTTGTGGGTTCGGAGAAAAACAAAGCGCTTGAGATTTGCAGGAAAAGTTTTGACGAATGGGGTTTGTCCATACCCGATGTGCCGTCGTGCCTGTTTCACTTCGGGCTGCACGATTTTTACAGCATAGGCGAGATAGAGTTCGACATCAACAACAACATCGAAGAAGGGTACTGCGGTAAGTTCATATTCATCATGAAAGGGCAGACCTGCCCCATGCACTTTCACAGAATCAAGCATGAGACATTTTACCTGGTTAAAGGCGAAGTCGAAATGGAAACCGAGGACGAAAAAGTGGTGATGAGGCAGGGAGATATCAAGATCATGCCGCAGAACACGAAACATCGATTCACCGGTCTACGGCACAGCCTCATTCTCGAGTGCTCGAAACCTGACATCATGAGTGACAGCATCTTTGATGACCCGAGGATCGCACGGGTAATCGAGAAATATTCGTGAGGGTCTTTTATGTGGCATGCAAAACCCCCAGAAGCTGCGGCAAAAGAGCTGAACGTGGATGTAAGCTCCGGACTCTCAGAATCTGAAGCGCAGGTCCGTATGCAGAAATACGGGCCCAACAGGCTTTCGGAGAGGAAAAAAAAGACCGCGCTGCAGCTTTTTTTCAGCCAGCTTAAAAGTCCTCTCATCTATATCCTCATGGCAGCGGCACTCATTGCGGCGCTGCTTGGAGAGACAACCGATACCATTATCATCGCCTGTGTTATCCTTCTCAACGCGCTTATCGGCGTGATACAGGAATCGAAAGCTGAGAAGGCGCTCGAGGCCCTGAAGAAGCTTTCCACTCCCAATGCAGTGGTGATAAGGGAAGGGAAGCAGAGTGCGGTGTCCACAGAAGAGCTCGTGCCCGGTGACATCGTCATCCTCGAGACAGGGCGGATTGTGCCCTGTGATTTGCGGCTTGTTGAGTCGGTAAACCTGAAAATCGAAGAGTCCGCGCTGACCGGTGAATCGGTTCCCGTGGAAAAGGACGCTACGCGCCTGCTTGCGGAAACACAGACAGTACTCGGTGACAGGGTAAACATGGCCTTCTCATCGACCATCGTCACGTACGGCCGTGGAAGGGGAATCGCCGTCGGAACTGGTATGCGCACGGAGATCGGAAGAATTGCAGAGATGATTGAAGAAGAAAAAGAAGAACAGACACCCCTGCAGAGAAAGCTTGCGGTATTCGGAAAGCGGCTGGGAGTGATCATCCTCGCTCTATGCGCCGTCATGTTCTTCATTTCCCTACTGCGCCCGCTTTTTTCTTCAGGGAGTATTGAAAGCGCCCGGCTTGTGGAGTTTTTTCTCACCGCGGTCAGCCTGGCAGTTGCCGCCATTCCGGAGGGGCTTCCCGCAATGGTGACCATTGTTCTGGCCCTGGGGGTACAGAAGATGGTCAGAAAAAATGCGATAATTCGAAAGCTTCCTGCAGTGGAAACCCTTGGGTCGGTAAACGTCATCTGCACAGACAAAACAGGCACACTGACGCAAAACAGGATGACGGTCCTCAGGTTTTTTGCCGACGGTGCGGCAGGGGACGTATCCACACTTGACACAAAAAACAGTGTTCACCGGCTGCTTCTTGAAAACCTCGTACTCTGCAACGATGCGACGTACATGGATGGCACGCAGACGGGCGACCCGACGGAGATCGCACTGCTCGAGGCGGGCCGCACCCGCGGGATCACGAACGAGGAGACCGAAAGAGCACATCCGAGAGTCATGGAGATCCCATTTGACAGTCAGAGAAAACTCATGTCCACGATGCATGCCTACGGAAGTGAATATCGTCTCATGACAAAAGGTGCGCTCGACACACTTCTGGGACTCTGCACCTCTGTACATGAAAACGGGCGCGTCGTAACGCTCACGGATGAGAAAAAGAAGGTCATCACTGCGCGGGCGGACGACATGTCGAAACAGGCGCTCCGTGTTCTTGGCGCGGCGTGCAAGAAAATCGGGCAAAAAAACCCGCCACCAGAAGGCCTGGAGCAGGATCTCGAGTTTGTCGGGTTCGTTGGAATGATGGACCCGCCGAGGCTCGAGGTAAAAGACTCCATTGCACGCTGCAGGCGGGCAGGCATTAAAACGGTGATGATCACCGGGGATCACAGAAACACGGCATGTGCAATTGCAAAAGAATTGGGAATCGCGACGGACCCCTCGGAGGCGATCACCGGAAAGGAGCTCAATATGCTCTCAGACGAAGATCTGAAAACAAGAGTGCGAACGCTTCGGGTATTCGCACGGGTTTCACCCGAGCACAAGGTTCGCATCATAAAGGCGTTGAAGGCTGGGGGGAGCATCGTTTCGATGACAGGAGACGGGGTAAACGACGCGCCCTCCCTCCAGGCCGCGGACATCGGAGGCGCGATGGGGATCACAGGGACCGACGTGGCGAAGGGCGCATCAGACATGGTGCTCACAGACGACAACTTCACCACGATCGTGTCCGCCATAGAGAAAGGGCGGAACATCTACAACAACATCAAAAAGTCGATACTGTTCCTTCTTTCCTGCAATGCAGGGGAGATCATCTGCATCTTTTTTTCCATTCTTATCGGATGGCCGGTACTGCTCATCCCCATTCATATTCTCTGGGTGAACCTCATTACAGATACGCTGCCCGCCCTTTCACTCGGTATGGACCCTGACGATCCTGATGTGCTGAAGCTGCACCCGAGGGACCCCGACGAGACGCTCTTTGCAGGGGGAGGGTCGGTAAGCGTGGTAGGAAACGGAATACTCATTGCGGCCCTCACTCTGACTGCATTTCGTGTGGGCCTTGGCACTGATCAGGCCTCACTGGTTCACGCGCGGACCATGGCTTTTGCGGTGCTGAGCCTCTCTCAGCTCATTCACGCATTCAACATGCGCCACCAGACGAAATCGATTGCACAAACGGGGTTTTTGAGCAATCCTGCCCTCATCGGTGCGTGCGTGTTCGGGGCTGCGCTCCAGGTCATGGTGATAAGTGTGCCGGCGATGGCACGCGTGTTCAAAGTGAAGAGCCTGCACGGAAGCGAATGGGCTCTTGTGTGGGGTCTTGCGCTTTTCCCCCTGGTGTGCAATGAAGCGGTAAAGGCAGTGCGGAGAAAGAGGATGCGCATGCACGCGGTAACGGGGGAAAAAAATTTGCATGAATGACGTACATGCGTGTGTATAAATACATCTTTTGACAACCGAAAAGATAAATGGCACTGTACCGCCCAATGACGAGAGGAGTTATCTGTGAGGTTTTTTAAAAAACCCCCTCGAACACATGATGCGTCCGTGCATTGCAAGGTTGGACATAGTGTGGAGTAAGGATTTCACAATCTGGTCTTTGTTCGTGCAGGTTACACATTCCTGACAGCTTACAGGAGTTTTTCAGCAGGTATCGGCGCACGAGTCCCTGTTGGCTTTACAGATTTTTCCGTGAATTATGCTTTCCAGCCTATTCCAAACTACGGTTTTATACATAGCTTCGGCATCTCGGCGTATTTTTAATGCAAAAACAATAAGGCTGTGTATTTCGGTTTTTTCAAGTCTTAACTCCCAGCTGCTGCAAAATTCTTGACAATTCCTCGGAGAAACAGTAGGCTTAATTGTCTTCTTTGCGAAGATACACATATTCCGTTTGGAGGATGAACAGGGAATGCCAGTAGGAAGAGTAAAATGGTTTAATGAGCAGAAAGGGTACGGTTTTATCAGCAGGGATGATGGCGAAGATGTTTTCGTGCACTTCTCGGAAATCGTGGCTGATGGGTTTAAAACATTGAGCGAGAATCAGGAGGTTTCCTTTGAAGTAAAGGAGGGCCCGAGAGGTTTGCAGGCTACCAATGTGAAGGCTCTTTAATTCTTGATTGCGGCGCATAAAATTATCGGCGTATTAATTCTAGTACCACAGTTCATGATTCCATATAATTTCTATACTTATCTAATGATTCTAAAAAAAGCTCCATTACGAAAGAGTGTGTAAAAACATGCGTACTGCACGCAAAAAATAAAGAAGGCAGGGAATGAATATACTTTTATTATCACCAGTGAAGGATCCGTCCATAAAAAAGCCAAAAGGCATAATGATGCCTCAACTGGCGTTGAATTTGTTGGAGGGGCTCACACCGCCGCACCATAACGTAACATGCATAGAGGAAGAGATCGAAGATATCGACCTCGATGCGGAGTGCGACCTTGTGGGGATAAGCTGTATGACTTCCAACGCCCCCCGGGCATATTATCTTGCGGGTGAATTTCGAAAGAGGGGGAAGATAGTTATCATGGGCGGGGTGCATCCTACAATTCTGCCGGATGAGGCGCTTCGGTATGCTGATTCGGTAGTGGTCGGAGAAGCGGAAGGAGTCTGGGAACAGGTGCTTGCAGATCATGCTGCCGGGGAGTTAAAGAAAAAGTATCACAAACCCTCTCCTTCACTTGAGAACTACGTGCGAATACAGCACAGAAAAGGTGTGAAAAAGAGGCTCTTTCATGTCGTGCCTGTAATGACAACACGGGGATGTCCATTTAATTGTGAGTTCTGTTGTGTACATAACATTTATGGAAACAAGATACGTCACATACCGATCAAAAATGTCGTTCGCGACATCGTCGACTCAGGCGGTAAAACATTTATGTTTCTCGACGACAACATAATCGGCGATAAAAAATATGCGAGGGAACTGTTCGAGGCCATAAAGCCGCTCAATATCAGATGGGGGGGGCAGGCATCGATTTCTTTTGTGAAAGAAACCGAATTATTACGTCTGGCAGCTGAGAGCGGCTGTATCGGGTTGTTTTTTGGGCTGGAAACTGTTTCGAAGTCCCAACTGAAGAAGATGAGAAAATCTTTTAAAGAGATAGAGTTGGTGGAAGAGGCGATTAAGAAAGTAAAAAGTATTGGAATATACTTTCATGCTTCAATGATTTTTGGATTTGATGACGACACAAAGGACGTATTTCCTGAAACGCTTGACTTTCTCGTAAAAAATAGAATTGGTTCTGCATCGATGAATGTGCTGACACCCTATCCAGGGACAAGAATCTATCAGAAGTTCAAAGATGAAGGGCGGATTATTACGCACAACTGGAGGTATTACGATCACAACACACCGGTGTTTCAACCTCGACATATGTCTCCGCTTGAACTGCAGATTGGAAGGTTATGGGCAGTCAAGGAGTTTACGAAGATAACAGAGTCCATGAAAAGGCTTGTGTATAATTTTTCGCATCCACTGATGCATATCGGGATAAATATCGGCTCTCAAAGAAGCGTCAATAATGAGATAAAGCATTTTCCCCGGGTGGCATCACAGATCCATCAATCTGGGAGGGAAAGTGAGCGGCAGATGAAATATAGAGCACTTTCATCCATCAGATTGAGCGACCTTATTCCTAAAAGGATCAGCGATCAGTGGTAATTTCCAAAATGGAGGAATAATAATTTATGATGAAACAATTGTTGCTGATTGTCATCGATAATTTTCTTTTTTTAACGGATGGGACAGTGGCGGTTCTGAACATGATAAAGGGGTATGGCCTCAGGGTATGGTCGAACAGTGCAATTCGGAGATTTGTGCTGAGATGTATAGATTTTGTTGTCGTGCAATTTCGCCGCTTTGGTGTTTATCTCCAAAAAATTGAAGATATATTACATTACAGATTGCTCTATGCCACGGTGACCGCTTCTATGAAGGAACGGTATAAAGAACTGAGGGGAAAAAGGTCCTGATGTTGAGGATCATCAAAAGCCCTCTTGCCCCGAATACTGGCGGTTTTCCAGCCTGTTTTACTTCTTTTTTACTTCGAATATTCCCACGGACCCGTGTGCGTACTCCTGTCCCCTCTGCATTCGGGTCACCGGAAACACTGAGCGGTCGAAGTATTGAAGGAGCCTGATTTACACACGTGCATAAGAGCTCGCTTGCGCTATCACACGTTCGATTTCCTGTCTGCTCATCAGCCGGAGAAATTTGTCCACAGATGGGATTTTTTGATTTCAGGAAATCTTTGCAAAATACGGTCTCTGACTGTTTTTTCGATGCAGGGGACCCGTTTTTCACAGCGTATGGTGTCCACATACTGTTTCACGGTCTCGGCGGGAGTTTTCCGGCCCTGTGTTTCGCGTTTTTCGTGGCTCGACATCGCACTCTCATAGGATGCCTGGATGTCCACTTCGAGCGCATCGCTGGTTCCCCCTGTGGAGTAGAGCGGGATTTCAAAATGCTGGGCGAGCTGACTCACTGCAGCGTTGATCATTGCGCGCTCGATTGCTCCGCCCACGTGATTCATGGTGTGAAGGTTCGTGATAGAGCCGACGCTTCCACAGATTCCGGGTGCGCCTTTTTTCACGCACTGCACCATCGCGATACCGCCAAGGGTTTCTGCGATATGGGTGAGCACGTTTCCCGCAAGGGTTATTGGGGATGTGGTCCCGCAAATGGGCTCAGTGGGTACCACCACAGGAATGCATTTTCGGGCGAGGTAACAGGCCATCTCTCCATATTGATCATCGATTTTGAAGGGGCTGATGATCAAGGTGATGAATGAAACGAATGGACGAGAACGAAGCGCTTGTGGGCTTCCTGCAACCATTTCCGCCAGCTCTACCGCTTTCTTACATCCGTTCATGGAATACACTCCGCCCATCACGTGCTTGACGGTATTGTCAATGGAGTGAAAAAACCTGTTCGTGTCGATCTCGTCCTGGTTTTTTACGTCATTGGGAAAGACGTTGATGGTGAACACGTGGATATTTTCCAGCGCATCGGCCATTCTCGCGTTCAGTATCACGTCATTCACAGTGGACGGCCGCCAAAATCATGTGCGTGTTTCACATTGTACTCCTTTCTTTGCGATATACACCCTTTCACAAAAAGTTCCACTGGCCGACCGTGTCTATCGCTTTCCCGGTTCCGAACCGTCCGCTGAAAAGACGAAAGTAGTGAAGCTCTTCCTTGCTCCGTATGAGCGGGTAGTTCTCGCGGGCGTAGCGGGAAATCAAATAATTGCTCACGGAGCTGAGTACGAGTGAAGGATCAAAGGATTCGAGATAGTAGATGACCTGTTCCAGGCAATCAACCATCTCGTTGATACCGACGATGAGCTCTTCGTGATCTGTTCCAAGATGGGAGGCCATAATCCGGGCGTTGTGGATGTCCGGGCTTTCCTTTACGCCGATGGAAAATGTCTTGAGAGGGGCGTGTTTCCCTGCAGTTTCGTTGAGGTATTGTGCTGCAACGGAAGTTACCACACTGCTGTCCATACCAGCGCTCAGCAGAGCTGCAGTGGAAGAAGAGAAATCAATTCTACTGCGTATGCTTTTTTTTAAGATTTCCCTGATTTGTTTGCCCATCCTCTCGTGCCCGGCCTTCAGCAGGCGTGGAGGGGAGTTCGTTGTACCGTGACAGCGAACCTTCGCGGTCCATACTGTGCACAGAGCTGTTCTCGTCCGCTGCACGGGTATCCGCACGCAGGTAGTTTTGGGCCATTATCGAACCGTGGTGATCTTCCCATATTCCGGACAGCCATGGTCCCCTGTGCCGTATCTTTTCAAACATGTACGAAATCTTTTTCATGTCAGTATTTCCGAATCCGGTGACAAATCCGCTCACAATAGTCCTCCTCAACTGTATTTGAAGCAGTGCATGATGATGACCTCCGTTTTGCTGCTCATTGGCATCCCACAAATACGCAATGGATATGCGGCCGACCCGCTGCAGATGTGACATATTGTGTAGAGCTTTGTCAGCGAATGTGTGTTACAGAAATACTGCGGGGTCGTTGCAAACGGCGAAAAAGTAGTTGCCGGTGAATGAATCTTCAGGCTCCATTTTCGGGAGAGCAACCTCTATGGGATGAAGAGGTATTTTTCTTACAGAAGTGTGTGAAAACCCACCTGAAGTCCGAAAAAGAAGCAACATGTACAATAATATATACATACAAGCGGAAAATGTAAAATGGAGGGCGTGAAAATTTCATAAAAAGGGGTGAATTATCCGGATTTACGGTCCGGCAAAGAGATATCATTGCCTTTGTCAAGAGAGGAGAGGTAGTTGTTTACACCTCTGAGCGTGAATTCGCCGATATCTTTCGGTTTGTGCGTGGAGAGTATTTCCTGGACTTCTTCCGTAAGCTTCTCATAGAGCTCCTCGTCATAATCGCTTGCCTCTATGAGCTTTCGCTGTATGAATCGTGAGGGAAGCCACAGTGTTTTTCTGAAGTTGGCAGCAGTGTGAGGATGATCAAGAAAGGAACTGTAGCCGTAATTCCCCCGAGCCACATCGAATAGAGCCTGTGAGGAGTGGTCCTCCTCTGAGAAGTCGATCACAGTGGTCAGGTGCCGTGCACGTCTGATGATCTCGTTGAGGAGTACGGTCATGCGAACGTCGTAGAGAAACCCGTATGAGAGAAAACCGACGTCGTGTACGAGAGTGGGTCCCGACATCACCGCCAGGAGTATGCCTTCGTAGGCTTCGAATCCGGCCTGTGCGTCTATCCTGCTCGAATCACTGCATCCGCCCGTTCCCCAGGTGGGAAGGTGGTAATAGCGGCCCATGTCAGCATACATGGCAACCGTTTTGAACCATTCCGGTGCGCCGTAGAGTACCTTCCCGTACTGCATGTCAGCAGAAGAACTGTTCGAACCGTGTATGAATCGGCAGTTCTCGTTTTTCAAACTCGCAAGCACAACCCCGAATAAGGATTCTGCATTGCCCTGCGCAACTGCACCTGCGAGCGTCACCGGAGCTGTTACACCGATGTTGGCGCCTGCAGCGAACAGAAACGGGATTTCGTGTTCTGCACAGTACAGAAGCCGCTCGCTGCATGAGCGGTCCACTATCAGCGGAGAGTTCGGGTTTAAATAGGCGATGAAAAACGGCTTTTCCCGCAGCTGATTTTCGTTTCCAGCGACGATCGAGGCGATTCGGTGTATGTGTATGATGTCTTCGAGGCTGGTTGCGGTGGCGACGATTGGTTTTGTGGTGTTTTTCAGCATTTCTGAAAAGATTGTGGGGTAGATCGTATGCGTGTTGAGATCGTGTGGCAAAGCCATCGACATGACAAAGTCGAGGTTTACCAGGGAATCTACGATTCTCACATTTTCGCGAACGTCATCGATTGTGGAAAACCTCCTCTGCCGTGTTGTGCGGTCTATATTGTACAGGGCGTCCGATCCAGGACCGAAGTAGGTCCTGCCGGGTCTGAGCAGCATTGCTCGCTTCCCCTCGCGGTTGTACATCTGTATTCGCTTTTGAACTTTCTCCAGTGATTCATTCACGAGTTTCCCTGGAATGAGCACCCTGTTTTCACTGTCTCGCACCGCTCCGGCTGAAAGCAGGAGGTCAAGCGCTTCGTCGTGATCCACCCGAAAACCCACCTGTTCGAGTATTCTGACTGATGCTTCGTGGATCCTTTGCGCTTTGTTTTTCGTGAGAAACATCGATTTGGCCATATCTTTTCCTACCTCTCATACTCATATCTACACCTAGATGTAAACGAATTCAATAAAAAAATGAGAATATTACTTGACAGGAGAACGAGTTTATGAAATACAATATCTCCACTCTATACGACATCGCGGTGCTCGCTGGAGTAAGCATCTCCACAGTTTCGCGTGTTTTGAATTCACCGAAACAGATGGAAGAAAAAACCCGGAATCAGGTTCTCAAAGCAATAAGGGAGCTCGGCTTCGTTCCAAAAGCGGATTCGGGCTTACCATACTGGAAGCGATGAGGTGCGGAGTCCCGACGTTCGTGACGAAGTTCGGTGGGCCCGGGAAATGACGAAAGGAGGCTTGCATAAATAATAAAAATACGATATTCTAGTAGAGATACAATTTCAAAAAGGAGACAAGAATGAAAGTGAGCATTGACTCTGACCTGTGCACCGGGTGCGGTGCATGTGTGGACGATGTGCCCGATGTATTTGCGATGGGCGACGACATTGCGGAAGTGATCAAACCTGATGTACCAGCAGACCTCGAAGATGCGGTGAAGGAGGCTGCAGAAAACTGTCCTGTCGAAGCGATTACGGTGACATGAGAAAAAAAGGCGATTCACCTGCATAAGGTGTTTCCTTCACTGCTTTTTTCTTAAATTTTCACGCTTGCTTAGGCGTGATCGGTGTTTCCCCGAGAAAGTTCTTGACGATTTTACGTGACCGGGGGCATGGTGTTTATAAGGGGAAAATTCCCTTTTTATAGCACTTCTTAGATGCTCAAATAATCTGTAACTGGTCAGCGGTTTTATCGTAGGAAATAATCATTGAGTAAGGTGCTGTTTTGGATAGGAGGTGGGTCTTCTCACGTCCAGAACGGTATTTTATACATTTTTAAGTCAAGGAGGGTATTATGTGGAAAAAAATCTTTATGGCGGCCGCATTGATAACTGTTGCGGCATTATTCTTTGCAAGCGCGCCGAAAGAAAAATCTGAGAAACAGGCGCCTGCTCCACAAGAAGCAGTGGAAGAAGCAGAACCAGGAACCGGCATTCCATACAAAAAGCCTATCGATATCGGGACGAAAAATTTCACCGAGCAGTTTGTCGTAGGAAACCTGATGTATCTGTTGCTCGAGGATCGAGGGTTTGACGTTGAGCTGAAAACCGGTATGTCCAGCACGGTTCTTAGAGAGGCAATGGAAAACGGCGATATCGACCTGTGCATGGACTACACGGGAACACTCTGGCTGACCTACGAAGGCAACGCGTTCAAGGGTGAATCACCGCAAGAGATGTACCGAAAGACCAAAGAGAGTGAAGCCGCGGAAGGACGCGTGTGGATGGATCCGATATGGTGCAACAACACATATGCAATTGCAGTTACAAAAGAATTCTCTGAAGAAAATGGTATTACTACACTCTCAGATTACGCTGCGTATGTAAAGGAAAACGATGGTGAGGTCCACTTTGCCAGTGATTTCGAGTTCTACTCCCGCCCTGACGGGATAATGGGATTGCAGCTTCACTACGATTTTGCATTCAAACCCGATTATATCACCACTGTTCTCCCCGGTCTGACGTTCGAATATCTTGCAAAGGGAAGAAGCACTGCGGCGATGGTATTCGGAACCGATCCGGCGGTTGTGAAATTCAACTGGGTCGTGCTGCAGGACGACAAGAACTTCTGGCCTCCCTATGACCTTTGTCCTTACACCAGAAAAGAGGTCCTTGACGCAAATCCAGGACTCGATGACGCACTGGGTGATCTGATTGCCGCCTTTCCGAGCGTTCCGAAAGGGGCACGGCAGGAGATGACCAACCTGAACGCCCAAGTTGACATCGATATGATGGAGCCTGAAGACGCGGCCATGGAGTGGCTCGAGGAAAAGGGGTTGATCGACTGATTTTTTCTACCTGAAGAGAAATAATTTTTACACAGGACCAGCTTTCAGAGTGCTGGTCCTGTTGGACTAATGCTGTATATGGTGGTGGCTTATGCGCATAAAAGAGCAAAGGGATGTGAAATGACAAAAAAAGAGGCATAAAAAATGTGGGTTCAAGCATATGAATATCTGCTAAACCATCCTGATAAAATACTGGAGTGGACTCTTCAGCACCTGTACATCATCCTTGTGGCAAATGCCTGCGCTGTGGTAATCGGCATTCTGGTCGGGATCTACATCAGCGGAAAGGGAAGAGAGCAACTTGCGGACACAGTCATCTATCTGGCAAGCATCATGATGACCATTCCTTCACTCGCACTCTACGGGATTCTCATGGGTATCCTTGGGGCGCTGACGCTGCCCTCGATCGGTTTTCTCCCGGTGGTGATCGCGCTTACTCTCTACGGCCTGCTTCCAATTGTTCGGAACACTTACACCGCTATTCGGGAGGTCGATCCAGCCATTATAGAAGCGGGGCGCGGTATGGGTATGAGTGAATCGCAGATACTTTTCAAGCTCAAGCTTCCCCTCGCGGTACCGGTGATCATGGCAGGGCTCCGCCAGGCGATTGTCATGAATATCGGTATTGCGGCGATCGGCTCCTATATAGGTGCTGGAGGGCTGGGACAGCCCATATTCCGCGGTATTGCAAACTATCGTGTGGATCTCATTCTCGTCGGTGCGGTGTTTGTATCCCTGCTTGCCATCATCGTTGATATCGTCATGGCGAGGGTGGAGCGGCTGACCACACCGAAAGGTCTCAAAGTGAGGGGAAAGACAAGTGATTAAATTGGAAAATGTCACAAAGGTATATCAGGATGGAACGAAGGCAGTAAAAGAGCTTTCGCTTGAAATAGAAAAGGGGGAGTTCTGCATATTTCTCGGGCCTTCGGGTTGCGGAAAAACAACGAGTATGAAAATGATCAACCGCCTCATTCCCCTGACCTCAGGAAAGATCTTCGTAGACGGAGTGGACGTCATGAAGCTCGACCCCAATGAGCTTCGGAGGGGTATAGGGTACGCAATCCAGAACATCGGTCTTTTCCCCCATCTCACGGTTATGGAAAACATCGCCACAGTTCCCATGCTCCAGAAGTGGCCGAAGAAAAAGTGGCGTACACGCGCCGCGGAACTGCTTGAGCTGGTAGGAATGGACTCCGGGACGTTTCTCGACCGGTATCCGAGCGAACTTTCCGTGGGGCAGCAGCAGCGGGTGGGTGTCGCGCGATGCCTGGGGGCGGATCCTCCCATACTTCTCATGGACGAACCGTTTGGTGCGATTGATCCGATTACCCGTGCGAAGCTTCAGGATGAGTTCTTGAAGATCCAGTCGACGATCAAGAAGACCATCGCCTTTGTTACTCACGACATCAACGAGGCGATCAAGATGGGAGACAGGATCGCACTGCTTCGCCTGGGTGAGCTCATACAGTACAGCGATCCCGCCACCCTACTCAACGAACCGAAGAATGAATTCGTGAGGAATTTCGTCGGCGCAGACAGGGTCCTCAAGGGGATGCGTCTTTACAGGGCACGTGATGTCATGCAGGAGCCGCCGCTCATGTTCACAGAGGATGAAAAGCCTTCAACGGTCGGGGAGCAGATGAGGCAGAACATGCTGAATTGGGCCATGCTTGTAGACAAAAAAAAGCGCTTTCTGGGCTGGATTACCTATGATGACCTCGAAAAGAGCACATCGCTTCGCGAGATAATGGTCGAGCCGGCTGTGACCACGTCGCCGGAAACACCGCTGAACGAAGCGATCTCATTGATGCTCAACAGTGCAATCGGAAATCTTTCGGTGGTCGACAACGAAGGGCACCTGCTGGGGGTTTTGACCTTCGAGATAATCAGAACCATCCTCTCGCAGGAGAGCGAAGACAAGAAATCGGACGGGGGGTGAAAAAGTGAGAAAGTATGTAATTCTGGGCGGCCTCATCGCACTCCTCCTGGGCATCACCATCTGGATGACGGGGCTCGAATCGGTCGGTATCTTCAAGATGGCTCCTGCAACAAAGGTGTTGAAAGCAACGGCACGGCACTTCCAGATCGTCGGAGCAGCAGAGGCGCTCGCCATCGCACTCGGTATTCCCATCGGATTTTTCAGCACACGGAGGGCAATGCGGTTCGTGTCTCCTGTGCTGATTGGAACGGCCAATGTAGGACAGACCATCCCCACACTCGCGTTCATCGGTATTGCCGGTGCGGTTCTGGGCATGGGGTATAAAGCTGCGGTCATTGCGCTGTTTATCTACGGTATGCTTCCCATAATCCGCAATACCTATGCGGGGATACGGTCTGTCGACCCCTCGGTGATCGAGGCTGCACGCGGTATGGGAATGTCGAAGATGCAGATCACCGCTCGGATCGAACTGCGTATTGCAATGCCTGTCATACTTGCGGGAATAAGAACCTCAACAGTGGTCAATGTGGGGACCGCTGCGGTTGCGGGGATGATCGGTGCCGGGGGGCTTGGAGAGCTGATTGTGACGGGAATCGCTGTGCGTGTCACCCAGATCATTCTTCAGGGGGCAGCGCCAACCGCGGCACTTGCAATTATCCTTGATGCGGCTATCGGCGGAATCGAGAATGTGATTACTCCACGGGGTCTCAAGATACTCAAAGCGGCGCAGTGGCAGCAGTAGGCTGTGTGCATGGTTTATGGCATTCTCGCACCTCTGATGGGAAAAATGCGTCTTTCTCTCCTGTGAACGTGAAAGCAGCGCCTGACGAGTTCTTCCACATCCTGTTTGATCGGTTTTCTGGGATTTGTGAACACATTGACGTTCTTCAAGCTCCGTGCCACGATGAAGGGCACATCGTGGTTTTCACAGCAGATGATGCCCTTCTCGCAGGCTTCCATGGCAAAGGCGATAGCACTTCCTGTGGAGATCGTGTCTATACCGAAACGGTTGCACAGCTCATTCGCATATGATATTTCTTCGAGGTCGTCCACCAGGCACAGTGCTCCGAGTGTGCCCACTGTCTCGTGTTCAGCAGCTGCGCTCGAAACGCCTGCGTACTTTCCCTGACTGATGGCCACCTCTTTGCCGCATCCGATTACACAGGTTTTGCAGGCATAATCTCCACTGTAGATTGTTTCCCTCAGGGCTGTTCCCGATATACGGGAAGCGCCCGCTTGCCAACGCCCCTGCTCCCATTTTTTCAGCGGAAGGTATCCCATTTCCTCGAGCGCCTCCACAGGACCGCTTGTCCCGTATCTCAGCAAAATGGTCATGAATCCATATGTACACAGGGGTGGGAGAAGCGCCTCTTACCACGATCCCGTCGAATCCCGCCCTCTTCAGGTTGAATCCCCAGGTTCCTCCCACGTCGCTTTCTGCCCAGATGCCGGTCAAAGGTGACAGTAATGCAATGGAATGCCGGCCCGATGTTGGAATGGGGGTCCCTGTAAACGGACCTGCGATAAAGATAAGAGGATTTTTTGCAGAAAGCTCAGGGGTATGTGCACGAGTTTCATTAACCATGATCCACGCAGCCAGGCCGCTTCCGCCGGTAAACCTCTTATACGTATTTTCGTCAAAGGACCGAACTTCTAACTGCCCGCTGCTCAAGTCGACCCAAAGCATTCTGCCGGTGTAGCCTTTCAACATATTACTCCTCATTTCAGATCCTCGAATTCTTTTTCAATGCTCTTTTCAACAGCATCGTCGAGCTCGAGAACAGTGTGGGTGTCGAGGATTTTTTTTGCCTCCTGGTTCAAACGCACATACATGCTCCTGCTTCCGTCCGCCTCCCAGTTGTCGAACACTTTTCTGTCCATTCTCTTTGTGAGGTATTGCACCTGTTTCCAGTTTCTGAAGGTGTGGTCATCATCGAGGAAACCTCTTCCCGGTATTACCCTCGCGATCGCGTCAAGGGCGAGGGATTCTTCATCAACCGGGATGCCATCAACGATGAAGCGTGCGATTCCTATGGCTTCGTCGACGAGGAGGATCATCTCCATGGATGAGGTGAGCCCCGATTCGATGTAGCCGTTGTCATGCACCAGATTGCTTCTCGTAAGAAGCGCGCTGTAGACCGAAAGCATCGCTTCCATCCCAGCTTGCGCGTCAATGAGCTTGGAATCTGTAGCGCCGGAGGTTCCCCACACGGGAAGGTTGTAGAACCGTGCCATCTGAGTGTTTGCTGCGGAACCCAGAATCCACTCGGGAGCGCCATAGGCGACGACCGCAGACATCATATCGAGTGCGGCCATGTTCGATCCGAAAACGAAGGGAGCGCCCGGGTTTTTCAGCTGGGAGAGCACCAGTCCGGTGAGGGTTTCTGCGTTCCCAAGTGCGAGAGCCCCTGAAACCGTGATCGGTCCACCAGCGCCGGTGTTCGGCGAAGGAATGAACGCTGCAGGGATCCCCTTTTCCGCACAAAAAAGAAGCTTCTGCACGGCTTCGGGATTGATCAGTCGCGGTGATATCGGCTCGGCGTACAGAATGATGAAGGGTTTCTGACGTAGTTGTTCCGCCCCGCCTGAGACTGCACAGGCAATCCTGTACAGTGCTTTAATATCCTCCGTGTTGTTTGCCGTGTACATGAGAGGCTTTGTCGTTCCCCTGAGCATTTCCACAAACTCGTGCAGATACGCGAATCTCGGTTCCACGTCTCCCGGATTTCCCATTGACATCACAAAATCAAGATTCGGCAGGGCATCGGTCAGACGTGCGAATTTTCTGATGTCGGACACTGTTGATTTTCTTCTCTGTCCGGTATGCACATCGAGAGTGTAAATCGTGTCCGACCCTGTGCCGAAGTGGGTCTTTCCCCGTTCCAGGCATATGGACCTTTGTCCCAAACGGTCATACAACTGTATCTTTGAGGGAGCCGTGGAAAGTGCAGCGCGAAGAAGCCGTTCGGGGATTTTCACAAGCTCGCCTTCCACTTTTGCCCCCGCTTTTTTGAGCAGCCCTATGCTCTCCTCTTCCTTGATGACAAGGCCGATTCCGCTCATTACCTCCACTGTGGCGCTGTGTATCTCGAAGATCTGCTCTTCGGAAAGGACCCCGAAGAAGGGGTGCAGGGTTTCTACTCCGGTCTGTTTCATGGTTCTCTCCTTTTTCTTTTCGTTTTGTACCGGTACAAGGCAGTGATCAGTCTGTACCGTTGTATGATGAGCCAATCGATTTCCGGATCGACGAGACTCATTGACTTTTCCGCACCTGCCTGGATATCCGGAAGTTTGCTGTCGGTCATGCCTGCAATCGGCACGCAGGAAAGAACAACCGGCGTTCTCTTGCGTCAGATTTCGATGAGAAATGACGTGACAAGGGAATTGAACCTGAGGGGCCTTATCATCCGGCTTGTGATAAAGGAGACAATTGGCCGTTTTCGCAGGGCCTTCTCACCGTCTGCTATGAGCTCACACATTTCGATGACGTTTCTGATGCCATCGAGAGAGTGGACACCTGATTGTACATGTTTGGTCGTATTGGAGATTGCATAGTAAAACCTGCTGTCATCGACTTCAAAACCTGTTTTCCAGAGAATGGTTACGGCAGCATCCCGAATCTTTTTTATCTCTCTGTCGGTGAGAGACCTGTACCGTCCTCCTTTGAGCCCTCTGTTCTGCATGACAAACTTCAGGATTTTGCAAATGGTACCTAAAAAACAATCCGTCATTGTAAATCATTACAATTATTTTATCAAGGATTTCTTGCACATACAATAAAATGTATCAGTACAATAGTTGTATACAGATAAAATCTTACAATAATATTGTGTTTACTTATAAAAAAAGCCTTGAAAAATCGGTTTCCACGAAGTACAATGTGAAGTGTATTGATACATTAATCAGGCGGAATCTTTTGAATATTACGCTCGACAAAAAAAACGGTCTTCCCTTTTACCTGCAGCTCAAACAGCAGCTCAAATCGATGATCAAAAATGGATCGATCAGGGGACAGAAACTTCCATCAGTCAGAAAGCTCGCAAAGGATTTTGGCCTGAGCGTGAATACCGTGGTTCGTGCCTATGAGGGACTGAGAAATGAGGGAATCATTACAGGCGCTGTGGGGAGGGGGACTTTTATCAACACAACACCGCAGTCTCTGAAAAAACAGAACCGAGATGTACTCTTGCGAAGGCTCATCGAGCATGCAGTCGAGGAGGCACTTTCTTTGGAATACAGCATTGAGGAATTCAGTACAGCGATTGACAGTTACATCCGTGAAAAAACTGAGACGATGCAGAAAGTGAGGCTCGCTTTTATCGAATGCAACATAGAGCAGGTGTTTCATTTTACCGAACATCTGGAGCTCGATCCTCACATTCACCGCATTCCTGTCCTGCTCAAAGAACTCACATCCGAAAACAGCACGGTCCTGCACCAGGTAGCGGAAAGTGATATTATTGTGACAAGTTTTTATCATCTCGACGAGGTGCGTGATCTTCTTGCGCACCTCGACAAGCCGATTGTCGGCGTCAGTCTCGAACCGGAAATAAACACGATCATCCGTATTGCAAAAATATCTGAAAAGAGTACGGTTGGGCTCGTGACAACCAGCAAGGCTTTTCATAATATCATACGGGAAGTGCTCGATGAGCTGCATTTTTCTTTTCGGCGTATCCTTGAGACTCACACCAGCGATAACAACGCAATTCATCGAATCGTTCGGCAGTGTGATGCGGTTCTTGTTTCTCCGAAACAGCGGCACGTAGTGGAGGCCATTGCAGAGGAGGACACGGAAATAATAGAGTTTGTATTCACTCCGGATCGGACCTCAATAAACAACCTGAAGGTTGCGCTCCTCGAGCTGAAAAAAAACAAAACCGGTTAGGAGGTATATATGCCCTTGAGAATCGCTGAGTTCACCTTTCTTGAGCACTTAAGCACCCGTTATGGAATTCCAACTCCCCGCTTTCTTGCCGACAGCACGGATCGGATCAGAATCAAAAAAGCACTGGAGGAATGGGGAGGGAAAGCGCTTGTAAAACCGGACGTGCTGGCCGGCAGACGGGGAAAGGAGGGAAGTGTTGTCACGGTCACGAGTTCCCAGGAGGCGATACGCGAGTTGAAACGGGTTTCGAGCACCGAGGTGAACGGGGGGATTCCGCGGCTCGCCTATCTGGTTGAATATATTCCCGCTCAAATGGAAATGTATACTGCTGTACAGTACAACACGGGTTTTCTTGCACCCTCCTTTACCGTATCCCTTCAGGGTGGAGTCGACATCGAGGAGGTAGCGGAGGAGGCAAAAGTCACCATCCCGATCGATATATACAGAGGGCTCGACGCTTATCAGGCGAGTGAAATACTGTCCGCATTGGACTGCCCGAAAAGCCTGAACAGCCTGCTCTCCCGTCTCATGATTTCCTTCTGGGACCTGTTTATATCCACTGGAATGGAAATGGCAGAGATCAACCCCTGGAGAATTACACCGGCCGGCGGGGCATATGCCTGTGATTTCAAGGCCGTAATCGACGAAGCAAACTACAAGTCGAAGATACCGGGCCTGGTGTTTCCTGAATACCCCGACAACAAGACTGACTTTGAAGAGGAGATGGATGCATGGAATGCAGCAAGTCACCGCGGGCAGGCGCACGTGTCCGATCTGAATGGGGACTTGATTCTTCCCATCCTTTTCGGCGGCGGTGTGTCGACCATTATTACGGAAACACTTCAGGCAGCAGGGGGGAGTCCGATGTTTCTCTCTGATTTCGGCGGCAACCCGCCATACGAACGCATGCTGGGAACGGCAAAGCGGTGCTTCGAGCACAAGCTTGGAGAAGCAGAGCTTCTGCTCATTCTGGGAGGCAAAGCGAACAACACGCTGATCGATGTGACATTTAAGGCCATTGCGGACGCACTCATAAGTTATGTGGAGGAACACGGACCGATACACATGCCAGTCGTGATCGGCAGGGGCGGACCGAGACTGGTAAAGGGAATTCTGTCCCTGAAACAGACCCTCGATTATCTCAAATTACCCTATGTGATATTCGGGCCCGACACCCCGGTCACGGGGGTAGCGGAATACGCGGCGCGGCTTGCCAATGCAGCGAGGAAACTGAAGGAGGAGAACAATGAGGGCGAAGTGTCTGAGAGACCTGCTTAAGCAAAACGACAGAATCGCAGTTTCAAACATCACCGGAAGAGAAGCTTCAAAGGTCAGCTACGTCAGCCAGAAGTACTCTCCGAATATCATAGGCGGGTGGGCGCTTGGAAAAGGCGGAGAACAGGTCGAATCTCCGTGCGGTGCGATACCGGTATTTGCCACGTTTGAGGAACTTCTCAGATCCACTCCCAAATCTCGACACCCGAACAAAGTTATCGTCTATTCACCGCCTGAAGCGGTATACGGTGAGGTCAAGGAGGTTGCCCGGTACGGAAAAGATTCGGTGGAAACCGTCTTTATTATCACTGAGCACATATCCATCGAGGTCACGGCGAAGATCCATCAGATATGCAGCCAGGTGAACATCGACGTCGTGGGCTGCAACACACTCGGGATGATAAATACCCATGAAAAGGTTCGTGTGGGGGCTGTGGGCGGCGACACGCCCGAAGAAACATTCAGGCCGGGCTCCGCGACCATCATTTCCAATTCGGGGAACATGGTGAGCACAATTGCGACGTATATTCTGACTGCGGGCATCGGGACCTCTTTCGGTATATCCACCGGAAAGGACAGGCTCATCCTTTTTCCACTCAAAGATTTCCTGGTCCTTGCGGAAAAAGATGATCATACAAAGATCATCGTGCTCTACGTTGAGCCGGGTGGAACCTATGAGCACGAGGCGATTGAATTGATGAGGAAAAATGGATTTTCGAAGCCGATTGTCGTGTATGTCGCTGGAGAAATTGCAGAACGCTGCAAGGTGAGCCTGGGGCACGCTGGCTCTGTGGTGGAAGGGGAAAAAAGCTCAGCACGGGCAAAAAAAGAGGCGTTTGATTCGTATTTCGGCATTCCTCCGTTCAAGCCGGAAAAACGTTATCACAAAACAGAAGAGCTGAAGGCTTCGCTCGCGCAAGGTATCCGTGTCACCGCACTTCATCACATCCCCGATGCGGTAACGCTCGTTGTGAACACACTCGGGATAAGAAAGGATATCGGAAGAACACGGCCGCTGCGTCTGAACCCGTGGTTCGTTCACTTGGGGGAGCTCGGAAAGCGTCTGCCCGCAGAACTTGCGCTTTTCCCCGGTGTTATCCTTGAGCCTTACGCGGAACAGCTCAAAGCGCAGGAGCAGACTTTCGTGAGGTCTTTCATCAGACAGCCGATGCGAAACGCATCGCACGCGAGCGCAAATGACGGAAAAATCCCCCGTATATTCGGCTACTCTCTCACGGACATCATGGAAAAGCGATCCTTCACTGCGGCACTTATTCTGTACTGGACGGGCGAGCTGCCGCGGGACGCATTTGAAGAACGGGTCGCTGAGCTGACATTGGTCGCCTCACTGACAAACGGCCCTGGAACGATTTCCGCGCAAGGCGCGAAGCTCTCCGCATCAGCGGGAAACACGCCGAATACGGCGATGATCTCCACTCTTTCAGCTATAGGGCTGGTGCATGGTGGAAACGGATCCCGTGCGGTGGAGTTTTTACTCGATAGTTTTGTTTCCGCGGAGGTGGAGGATCCTTACGCGCCTTTTGCCGATGTTCAGGAAATCGCAGTAAAGGCGGCAGCCGATTTCAAAAAAAGGAAAATGGCGGCAAAAGAGGCGGGATTCGAATACCGCAGGATTCCCTGTCTGGGTCATCCGGTGTTCCGAACAGATCCGGTAAACTTTGATCCCCGTGAGCAGGTCATCTACGGATACATAATGCGTGCAGGAAGAACAAACGTGTTTCTCGAGTTCTACCACCTTCTCGCCCAGGCGCTGAAGGACAACGGCTCCACAAAAAACGTTCTCGCGGTAAACCTCGATGCTGCGATTGCGTCCGTATGGCTGGGAATATGCTGGCGCAAACTCAAAGAAAAGCAGATGAGCGTGAATCGCGCAGTCGATATCCCATTCATCGCCTTTGCACTGGGGCGCGCGGCGGGCGGATCGGGGGAATATCTTGATCACAATGACTTCGGAACGGAGATGGACATGCGGGTGCCGGTCAGCGAGTGCCGCACCCTGACGAAAGAGAAACAACTCCCGCAGTGACGCATTTCAGGTGTTCCGATAATTTTCCTCTCCTGTTAGAAGAGAGGCAGAAAACCTTCCAGAAAACTATTTTTTTTCTTGACATGTGGTGAAGTTGTACATACGATAGAAAACGGTTACATGAAAATGGTTTCATAATTACGGACTGCAATTATGGCGACAATATCGGATGTGGCGAAAAAAGCAGGTGTTTCAAAGGCAACAGTTTCGAGGGTTTTGAACGACACCGCAGTGGTAAACAAGGAAACGCGAAAGCGGGTAATGGGAGCAATCGAGACTCTTCACTATACCCCAAGCTTTCTGGCAAAGGGCATGAGAAAGAAGAAAACGAGCACTTTCGGCATTGTCATCCCTGATTTCAGAAATCTTTACTACTCGGAGTTTTTGAAAGCAATCGAAGAAGAGGCGAAAAAACATGGGTACATCGCTCTTATATGTACAGGCGAAATGAACGCGAAACGGGAGAAGGAATACATAAATTATCTATTAAACAGGCAGGTAGAAGGATTGGTGCTCTGCTGTTATGTAAGCATCATGGAGAACAGCTCTTTCATCCATCAGATTGCGAGAAAGGTTCCGATTCTCGTGATGGATCAGCCTTCAGGCGGTTTGCCCGTTTCTTCTGTATACGCGGATGGGTACATGGGATTCAAGACGCTTGTAGGCTATCTCATTAAAAAGGGCCATCGAAGGATAGGGATGCTAAGGAGCCTGCACCGGTATCCGTGCAGTGAGAGCAGGTTTATCGGGTACGTGGATACGTTAAGGGAAAACGGGATAGAGCCGGATCAAAACATCATAGAAGAGAGTGATTTTACCGCAGCGGGAGGATACGAGTCGGTAAAGAGACTTCTGAGAAGATCGCGTCCCACTGCGATTGTTGGGGTGAATGATCTGATTGCAATTGGAGCTCTCAAATATATTCGGGAGAAGGGCTACTCTGTACCTGAGGATATTGCAATTGCAGGGTTCGATAACATTGCGCTTTCATCTCTTGTATCACCACAGCTTACGACTGTTAACATTCCTGTTGAGAAGATCGCATATGAAGCAATCAATCAACTGATTCGCAAGATCCAAAACAATCGTGCGAGAAACAGGGATATCGTCGTTGAGACTGAATTGATCATACGACAGACAACGGAACAAGTGAAAAAAGATGAGATAATGATGTGATGCGGTTATGGATACGCAGCCGGCAGAATGAACAAAGTTTTTTCAAAAATGGGAAAACGTTTGACAAAAGATTCGCCATGCACAATCAGTATCTATATGTAAATGATTTCATGAAAATGGTTACATAATTTGTAATTCTTCACGTGCTGAGAAAAAAATTACGGCAGGAAGCGGGTGGATAAAGTGCAAAGTATATTGGCCTTGGAAAATATTTCTAAGAAGTTTACGGGAACGCTTGCTCTCTCGGAAGTCGATTTCGATCTTTATCCCGGTGAAATACATGCGCTCGTGGGAGAAAATGGGGCTGGAAAATCGACCCTGATCAAGATAATTACCGGTATCCATAAACCTGACAGCGGGATGATAAAGCTGAGCGGCGAGGCGGTATCATTTTCCGATGCCCGCGCGTCATATGATCATGGGATCGCTGCAATCTACCAGGAAGCGAGTCTTTTTGAGGATCTCAGCATTGCAGAAAATATCTACATGGGGCATCAGGAAATACGGCCGTTTACGAAAAACATCAAGTGGGGTTCGATGTATAAGAAAGCTTCTGAATTAATCAGGAGCCTTGATGTGAAACTCGATCCTCGGGCGCTTGTGAAAAGCCTCAGCATTGCTGAGAAGCAGCTTGTTGAGATTGTGAAGGCATTGTCCTCTGATGCGCGAATATTGATCATGGATGAGCCGACTGCGGCGCTCACAAAAGAGGAGATAGACTACCTTTTCAACATCGCACGGAGGCTTCGCAAAGAGGGGAATGCAATTATTTTCATCACCCACCGTCTCGAGGAGGTTTTTGAAATTGCAGACAGGGTAACGGTAATAAGAGATGGAAAGAAAGTGGGCACAATTGAGGGGGAACACATCGATGTTGACGAATTGGTGAGAATGATGGTGGGGAGAAATCTCAAGACTCTTTATCCGAAAGGGGAAACTGAAATTGGAGAGCCTGTACTTCGTGTGGAGGGCTTGTCGAGGGCCGGGGAGTTCAACAATGTTTCGTTCGAGCTGAGACGGGGAGAGATACTTGGGATGGTAGGTCTCATTGGTGCAGGAAGAACCGAGGTCGCGCGTGCTATATTCGGTGTCGAGAAACTTGAAGGAGGAAAAATATTTCTTGAGGGCAGGCAGGTCAAGATCGAACATCCTCGCCAGGCGATGGAACTGGGTATAGCCTACCTTTCAGAATCGAGAGGAGAATTTGGTTTGGTGCTGCAAATGGACATCACTCAGAACATTACAATCCCGATTCTCAATACTTTTACGCGATTTGGCTGGATCAACAGAGAAAATGAGCGTAAAGAGGCAATGAAATATTTCCGCCTGCTGGATATCCGCGCTTCCGGTTTGGAACAGAAAGTTGAAAGCCTCTCGGGAGGAAATCAGCAGAAGGTATCGATCGCCAAATGGCTTGCTGCGAATGCAAAGATACTCATCCTCGATGAACCGACGAAGGGGATTGATGTTGCAACCAAAGCAGCTGTTCACAAACTCATGAGCGATCTGGCCAGCGAGGGAAAAGCAATACTGATGATTTCTTCCGAGATTCCCGAAATCATCGGAATGAGTGATAGAATCCTCGTTATGAATGAGGGAGTTCTTGTATCAGAAATAACGAGGGCTGAGGCAACACAGGGAAAAATTTTAACCGCTGCCCTCGGTGAAAAGACCTCATAGAGGGTAGTCAAGATGAAAATGTGAGAGTGAACAATGAATGATATAAGACTGAAGAGTCGGCTGAAGGAAATGGTTCGCAGAAGAGAATTCGGCATCTTTATCATCATTGTCGTCATGACGGTGGTTGTGGGTTTCCGAAACCCGACCTTTTTCACAAAAGACAACTGGAAAGACATGTTGATGTATGCGTCCATTCTTGCATTCATTTCCATTGGGCAGATGATAACCATAGTTACGGGGGGCATTGACCTTTCTGTCGGCTCAGTGGTGGCACTCTCGGGAATGAGTGTCGGAATCATTATGAGGGAATATCCTGTTTTTCATCCCGTATTGCTGATCTTATTGGGAACGATATTCGGTCTGGGCTGCGGTCTTGTGAACGGACTGCTGATTGGCAAAGGAAAGATTCATCCCCTCATCACGACTCTGGCTACGATGTCGATTTACCGGGGACTGGTCGTCGTTGTCTCGCGAAGCAGGTGGGTTGTGTATGGAGATATCACTGACGGGTTTAGAATGATTGCGCGCGGAAACACGCTCGGCATTAATAACCTGATGTTTTCAGCGCTGATTATTGCCATAGTTGCATACTATTTCCTGAATCACACGAGAAAAGGGCGTGAAATATTTGCATTTGGCGATCACAAGGAAGCCGCCCAGTTCGTGGGGATAAACGGTGTAAATATCAATATACTGGTCTACACAATTTCAGGGTTGCTCGCAGGATTTGGAGGCGTTCTCTGGGTTTCACGAGTGCACACTGCACAGGCCAATACTGCGCTGGGATACGAGATGCAGACCATTGCAGCCTGTGTTATTGGAGGAGTGAGCATATTTGGCGGTGTAGGGTCTGTGATCGGTGTCCTTCTCGGAACACTCGTGTTTGGTATTATCCTGAACGCCCTCGAATTGATCGGTATCGTCGATTTCTGGAAACTTTCAGTGCAGGGTTTTGTCATACTTCTGGCGGTGATTTTTGATGCGGTTTTATCTCACCGTGTCATGGAGCAGATGCGGAAACGGAGGAGAATATTTGATGCTGAATGACAGTGGAAACAGGCCAAAAATATCAATGTCTGCTACGCTGCGGAGTTGGGAATTCACCATATTTGTATTGCTGATAATCGTTTTCATTGTCAATCTGTTTCTCTCACCTGATTTGTTTCGGATTGAAAACCTTTTTGATGCAACACTGACATTTACGGAGAAAAGCATCCTGACCCTCCCGATGGCACTTCTCATCATAAGCGGAGTGATAGACATATCGATTGCCTCCATATCAGCGATGTCAGGGGTGATACTGGGGGTATGCTACAGAGCGGGTATAGCAATCGGTTATGCAACGCTCATCGGATTGGCGGTAGGCCTTATTGCCGGTTCGATAAACGGGCTTATCATCACCAAGCTAAGAATGCCGTCAATCGTCGTCACGCTCGCAATGATGCTTTTCTACAGGGGAATCGGGTATATTTTGCTGGGTGATACTGCAGTAAGAGATCTCCCGGAAAGGTTCGGACTCCTGGGTGGTGCGTACAGCGCGACATTCATACCGATACAGTTTCTGATATTCATCGTGCTCGCGGTTGTGTTCGGGATTATCCTGCACAGGACGAAATTCGGACGGCTGATCTATATTGTTGGAAACAACGAAAATACTGCACGGTACTCGGGTGTTCATGTCGACAGGATTCGCTTGATTCTCAACGCGGTTACAGGGTTGATTGCAGGACTATCGGGGATACTCTTGACCTCCCGAATAGGTTCTGCACGTCCCGATATTGCACAGGGAAATGAAATGGCGGTGATTACCATCGTGCTCCTGGGAGGAGTGTACATATTTGGTGGAAGAGGCTCGATTATAGGTGTGGTTATCGCTGCCCTTATGCTTGGATACGTGCACTACGGGCTCTCTCTGCTGAACATACAGGAGCAGGTGATAAGGATTTTTACCGGCGGGCTTCTGATTATCGCGCTTCTCATACCGACGATTGCGGAAAAGCTAAGGTTCAGGGAAAAACCCGTGGGAGGTGGGTAGGATTCTCTTGTCTCTGGACATCGCCTGCAGGTTTTGATGTACGTATATGCCTTCAGCGCGATGGATGAATACAATAATAACAATAGGAGGAAGAAGAATGATGAAAAAATTTGTTATCCTGACTGTGATGCTCGCGCTGCTCGCGAGTGTTTCACTGGTGTTTGCAAGTGCACCAAAGGGTGAGGCTGAGAAGGCTGCAAAGGGTGAGGGACCGTTTACACTGGCATGGATACCGAAAGGACTTGGGCACCCTTATTTCATCTCCTGCTATGAAGGTGCGAAAGAAGCTGCAAAGGAGTATGGGGACAAGATCTTTGAGGTAGGTCCTGATGACTGGAGTGTAGAAGGACAGATAAGTGTCGTAGAGTCTGTCATCGATCAGAAGGTCGACGCAATCGGTATTGCGGCAAACGACATGGATGCGCTTGCGCCTGTATGCAAAAAGGCAATGGATGCGGGTATTCCGGTTGTTGCATGGGATGCGGCAGTCAATGAGAGTGCGCGGGTTACCTTTGTCAATCAGGCAAGCTTTGAGGGCATCGGTCGAGGTTTAGCCTCAGCAATGGGTGAAGTCATCGGGTACGAAGGCGAGATTGCAGTGCTGAGCGCAACACCACAGGCTCCCAACCAGAGGAAATGGCTTTCCTGGGTGTATGAAGAGTTCAAGGATCCGAAGTACAAAAATGTCAAGCTTGTGGATGTTGTGTATGGAGATGACATGACAGAGAAGAGCTACGACAAGGCACTTGGACTGATCAAGGCCTATCCGGGCCTGAAGGGTATTATTGGTCTGTCTGCGGTTGCAACACCAGCAGCGTGTGCAGCGGTAACCGACAAGGGAGTCGTTGGTGAGGTCAAAGTTGTCGGATTCGGCATCCCAAGCACAATGAAGGATTATGTGCTCGAAGGTGCATGTCAGAAGTTTCTGCTCTGGAACACAATGGATCTGGGATACGTAGCGACGACTCTGATGCACAAATGCTGTACCGGCGAGTTTAAAGGTGAAGTAGGAGAAAAAGTTGAAATGGGAAGGCCGACCATGGGGGAGCCTGACGGCGTATATGAGGTGATAGTAGGTGAAGATGGCGACCCGTTTATTCTGCTCGGGCCTCCGATGGAATTCGACAAGTCGAATATCGAAAAGTGGGCGGCAATATTCTAAAAGACATTTGGTGAATGCTGTTCAATCTCATGCTGGACCGAGGAAACCGGCTGCGCAGGTGGGATGGATTACTATTCAGGTTTTTATGATATTAACATGATGATGGAAAATGAACATCGGTTGCCCCCTGCGCAGTGTATTTATTAACGGAAAATCGTATTCGCGGGCGCATGAAGTAAGATGAATTGTGATTTATCATCATTCTTGCTTTCACTCGTTCCCTTGAATAAAATTAATCATTCGATTCTATGTATGGTGCTCATAAGTGATTCATCGCACTACTACCGGTTAAATACACAAGTAAGAGGAGATATATCATGACGAAGATTACTTTTATCGGTGCCGGAAGTACGATGTTTGCACGAAACCTTCTGTGCGACATCTTTTCCTTTCCGGAGCTTAGAAAGATCACGGTGATGCTCGAAGATCCCAACGAGCAGCGTCTCGACATGACCTACAGGCTTGCGAACAGGCTTGTTGAGCAGGAAGGATACCCTGCAAAGATAGAACGGACAACCAATCAGAAGGAAGCTTTGAAGGGTTCTGATTTTGTTATCGTCATGTTTCAGATTGGCGGGCTTGAAGCCTATTACATAGACAAAAAAATCCCACTGAAATACGGGATTGATCAGACGGTTGGCGACACACTCGGTCCTGGCGGCACATTCCGGGGAATCAGGTCAATCCCGGCCCTTATAGATCTCTGCAGGGATATGGAAAAGGTGTGCCCGGATGCACTGCTTCTCAATTATGCAAACCCGATGGCTGCGATGATGTGGGCGGTAAACAAAGCAACAACAATTCAGAGTGTCGGGCTGTGTCACTCGGTACAGGCAACAACCCGCCAGATTGCGGGCTACATCGGAGCCGGTCCGTGGGAGAATTACCCTTTCACGGAGGAGGAATGGGAAATATTTTTTTACGCTCCCATACCTGAAAGCATCAACTTTTACGTTGCAGGAATAAACCATCAGGCATGGTATTTAAAATACGAGGTCGATGGAGAGGATGCGTACCCCAAAATTCGCGAGGCATACAACGATCCAAAGGCATACGAGGCTGACGCAGTAAGATTTGAGATACTCAAACACTTCGGATACTTCGTTACTGAATCTCCCCACCATATGTCTGAATATGTGCCGTACTTTCGGAAGAACCCTGATATGGTGAACCGTTTTGTAAAACGAAGGTGGGATTACTACGATATCTGCGTGCAAAAGAAAGACGTACTCGATAGGGAGATACACTTGCAGATCGAGGGGAAAAACAGGATTAAGGTGAGGACGAGTGTGGAATATGGATCGAGGATCATCCATTCTGTGGTGACCGGAAATCAAATCAGAATCAACGGAAACGTAAACAACTCGGGGCTCATTACGAACCTTCCGAAAGACTGCTGTGTGGAAGTCCCCTGTCTGATCGACAAAAACGGAATAAATCCATGCTATGTCGGTGAACTTCCTCCTCAGCTTGCTGCGCTGAACAGAACGAATATCAATGTTCAGTCACTCGTCGTGGAGGCCGCACTGAACCGCGACAGGGAGGCTGCGTATCACGCAGTAATGGTTGATCCGCTTACCGCAGCCCTTCTCACACTCGATGACATACGGAAGATGGTTGATGAAATGTTCGAGGCGGAGAAACAGTGGCTGCCGGATTTCTAGACACGTGTACCGGGAGTGAAAAAAAAGTTTTTTCTTGTGCAGTCTGAAAACATGGAGGATGGGATCATGAGCACAAACAGTTTTGAAAAGGAGTTTCTCAGTCCACCGCAGGAATTCGGACCTGCGCCGTTCTGGTTTCTCAATGAACGGCTCGATGAAAAGGAGCTCTCATGGCAGATCCGTCAGATGAAGGAGAAAGGATTGAGCGGATATGTCATGCATGCACGATACGGGCTCGAAGTTCCATATCTTTCTGAAGAGTGGTTTGCAAAGATCGGTCATATCATACGAGAGTCAGAAAAATACGGCATGGATGCAATTATCTACGATGAGTATGACTGGCCGAGTGGAATGGGCGGAACGCGCGTGCTCGATGATCATCCGGAGTACATCCTGACATATCTGGATATCTCATTGGTAAGGTGTGCAGAAAAAAAGTCTTTGCATGTCCCGCTTGAAGACGGAAAGATCGTTGCCGTCTTCGGCGCGCAATACGATGTCGATGCACACGAACCGAAAGATTTCAACTTTAAAGTGAAGAACCTCAAAGATCTTAGAGAACATGCAGAAAAAGGGATGCTTGCGATAGACGACTGTGCTGGTATCGACATCGTGTTTTGTTTTATCGAGAAGGAACTCCTGGCGTACCATCCAAAGACCGCGTTTCCCCAACCCAGCGAGGAGGACTGCCCTTTTCATCAGCCGCACGGATGGGACTGGTACTTTCCCTATGGAAAGTATGTTGATCTTTTTAACCCTGATGCAGTCGACTACTTTTTCAAGACCACCCATGAGGAGTATAAGAAGTGTTTCAAAGACTCCTTCGGAGGAGCGGTATCAAAAGTGTTTACGGATGAGCCCGGCTTCTACACGATTATGCGGGAGGGTGCGAGTGCGGTGCCGTGGTCGAGAATCTTTCCCGATGAATTCCTGAAGGAGTATGGTTATTCAATAATCGATTCACTTCCTGCTCTGGTGAGCAACATCGGAGAAAAGACCGCCACGGTGAGACACGACTTTTGGGAAAAGCTTACCAACATGTTCGCGCAAAACTATGTAAAGCGGTATGCCGACTGGTGTGATCGCAATAACCTCCAGCTTATTGGACACTTCAGACTGTGTAATCCCTTTCTTATATGGCAGATGGTGTATCAGGGAAACGCGATACCGGGGATGGCACAGATGCACATTCCCGGAGTAGATGCACTTGACAATGTCGAAGGTGATCTCAACCTCAGGTGGGGGATCGATGAGAATGTGTGGCAAATCGAAAGCAAGCTCGTCTCGTCTGTTGGTCACCACTACGGAAAGCGCAGGATAATGAGTGAATCATTTGCTCTCGGAGGGTGGAAATACCGGATGGAGAACATGAAGATACTGGCGGACTGGCAATATATGATGGGGATCAACTTCATGGTCCCGCATGCGTTTCACTATTCCATCAGTGCACAAAGAAAGCGTGAGTGCCCGCCCAGCGAGTTCTATCAGAATCCGATGTGGGACAACTACAAATATTTTTCAGACTACCTCTCCAGGCTCGGGGTGATGATGATAGACGCTGTACACGTTGCTGATATCGCACTTCTCTACCCCATGGAGAGTCTGTGGGCAGAGTACGTGTCTGGAACTGTCGAAAGGTTCCCCTGGGATATAAGCGATGACTTTTCCTACATCACGGACCGTCTTCTGAGACTGAACATCGACTATAATATCCTGGGCCAAGACACTCTCGCTGAGTGCACAATCGAAAATGGAAAGCTTCGGATAAGGAATCAGCAGTATTCAGTCATCATCATGCCGCCGATGACAACGCTCCGCGATGAATCTGCAAAGAAAATCCTTGAGTTTTTGGAGGCTGGAGGAAAAGTACTGGTGCTCTCGATGCTGCCTTACAAGACTAATGACGGTAAACCGCTCGGTGATTTTACCAGTTATTTTGAAAAGGCCCTCGGGGTACGTTCGCAAGAGCTTGTCTCCGATTACAAAGCGCGGGTTGGTTCAGCAAATCTCATTGAGCAAAACGGCACAGGCCTCGTAAAGAGCGGGCCTCTTTTTCTCTCTGACCCTGCAGGCTCGATCGATGAGGCCGTAGGCAGGCTTGTCGAAAGAGATTTTGCAATCCGTTTTTCAAATGCTTCACACGGGAATATCTACTATTCTCACTGGCGAAAGGAAGGGAAGGAAATTTATTTCATAGTAAATTCTGATGAGAGGCGTTACGAGATGGAAATTGAGCTCCGCGGGAAAGGTGTTCCATCCTTCTGGAATCCTGAGACAGGAGAACGAACACCGGCACACTGCTACACTGTTGGGGAAAATGGGAAGCTCACACTCCCACTCAAACTTCAAATGCTTCAATCAATTTTTGTGGTCCTTGACGGCGAAGCGAGTGAGCCCGGCACTCGAATCGTTGCGACAAATACAGAAATTCTATCAGTTGAAGGTACGGATGTCACGGTAATGAAAAAAGAAGATTACGGCATGCAATTCATCGATTTTCTGAATGGAGAAAAGCCGAGTCATTTTGAGGTCGATATTGGTCCTGACATGGTGCGGGAGCTCGGGGACAGATGGACCATACACCGCAACAAACCAAATGCACTGGTTCTCAATCGATGGCAGGTAACTCAGGGATTCACAGAAGGAGTCGGCTGGTTCAATATGCTTGGCGGAACCGTAACGTGGGAAACCCATTTCTCTGTGGAGGGCCACGGTGGTGATCTCAGGGCGGTGTTTGACAAGATTCCTGAACCGAACAGCATCGAAATAAACGGGACCCCTGTGGAGAGATTCAGGAATTCTACCTTCCTTGATCATCAAATGAAGGAGTGTGATCTGCGAAGGATTGTAAAGGAAGGTGACAATGTCATCAAAATATCTTTCGAGTTGCCGGAGAGAGCGTTTCAGGGAAAAACAGGGATAGAACCAATCGAGCTCATGTTCGATCCTGTGATGATCATTGGAGATTTTGTTTTAATAAAAAGTCAAAAGAAGGACGAATACATCATTGCTCCGGAGCGTTCTGAACTACGCACCGGTTCGTGGGGGGCTCAGGGATACCCCTTCTTTGCCGGGGACATCGAATATCGACAGCATATCTATCTCGACGCACGTTTTCTGCAGGGGAGGCGTTGTTTTCTCGAGGCGGAAAACATCCGTGAAATTGCAGAGCTGCATATTAACGGATCGAGGGTTGGAGTGCGGCCGTGGAGACCACACTCGTGGGACATCAGTGGTGAGGTAAAGTCCGGCATGAACGACGTAAGAATAAGAGTATGGAACACGCTCACAAATCTTCTTGATTTAAAAGATTTTGATTCAGGGATCGTCGGGAATGTGAGAATCGTATCCAGGGAAGTGAAGACCGTTGTTGCACCCTGAGGAGTGCGGAGGAGGAGAAGAGATGGCAAAATACTGCATCGTTGGCGAGATAAAGCCTGAATATCTGGAGGAGTATAAAGAGCTTCACAGAAATATTCACAAAGGCCCTTACAAAAAGCTCCTGAGGGTCATAAAGCAGTCCGGTGTGAAAGAGGAAGCTGTTTTTATGTATAAAAATTATGCAATCATCTTCTATGAAGCGGAAGATCTCAACGGGTGCTATCGACTGCAGGGAGGTGCCGAAGTCTCAAAAAAGTGGAATGAGATGATGGCGCCTATGTTTGCCTCATCCTATGAGTTCAACGTATCCGAGAGGCTCCCACTTCTCGAAAAGGTTTTTGATCTTAGTGAGCAGCTCGAGGGAAAGTTGAACCCGTGAGGAACGGTGCAGAATGACAAAAACTGAAGAATTTAGAGAAAAGCTTTCAAGAACCCGCACCTACCTCGAAGAGAAGGGCCTGGATGGAGTGTACTTGAAACGCCGTTCCAATTTTGCCTGGATTACCTGCGGAGGGGACAACCGTATTGTCGATCACAGTGAAGACGGATGGAGTGGTGTGCTCGTCACAAAAAAACGCGCAGTTCTCATCACGGACAACACGGAGATGCCCAGAATCGTTGACGAGGAGGTTAGGGATATCCTAATTGAAACATTCGAGTACACATGGTATAAGTCGGAGTTGAAGGATTCTATAGAGGAGGTGTGTGGAACCACTAATGTTGCATGCGACATAGAAATTCCCGGGTTAAGAAAACTCGAACCGGACTTCTGCCGCATCCAGTATCAGCTCACAAAACCGGAGCTCGACAGATTCAGGGAGCTCGGCAACATAACATCAAAAGCATTTACACGGATTGGTGGGAACATAAAACCGGGCATGACGGAGCTGGATGTTTCCGCTCTTGTTGCATACGAGCTCATGAAGGAAAATGTCCAGCCACAGCTCACTCTTGTTGCCTGTGACAACAGAATCACCGATTATCGTCATCCCATACCGACAGCACAGAAGATCTCCATCTATGTGATGTATGTTGCTGTCGCGGTACGGTGGGGATTGAACCTCTCGATTACACGGTTCGTGCACTTCGGGGAACCCTCAAAGGAACTCCTTCGGAAGCATGAGGCAGTACTCAATATTGACGCGAGACTGATCAATAACACGAGACCCGGAAGAAGAATTGTGGATATATTCAAGCAGCACAGAGAAAACTTTGCACGATTCGGATTTCCAGATGAATGGCGCAAGCTCCACCAGGGTGGATCTGCAAGCTACAGGGTGAGGGATGTAAAAGCAACACTGGATACACCGGAAACAGAGATTGTGCTGGTGAACCAGGCATACGCATGGAACCCTTCGATAGCAGGGATCAAGAGCGAGGATACGATTCTCGTGCTGGAAACTGGAAATGAAATAATTTCAGAAGATCGGAACTGGCCGCTGGTGGAAGTCGATGTCGACGGGAAAACGATAATGCGGCCTGGTATTCTCATCAAGGAGCAGTAGAACAGCAAAAGAGAAGCAAGAACATGGGAGTGCGCATAGTATTTGGATGAACAACCGCCATAAATTGAGGTCCTATTTTGATAAACGATATTTTTGTTTAAGGAGAAGATCATCATGGGTATAAAAATAGCATTTATAGGAGCAGGCAGTACTATGTTCTCAAAGCTGTTGATGTGCGATATCTATTCTCACCCGGCCTTGAAGGAGGCAACCATTGTTCTCGAAGATATCGACGCAGAGCGTCTAGATCTTACCTATAGACTTGCTCAAAAAATATTAAAAGATTTTCACCTTCCTGGAAAGATTGAAAAGACAACCAATCAGAAGGACGCGTTAACGGACGCCGATTTTGTCATAAGCATGGTTGCAGTGGGGGGCCTTGATGCCTGGGAAATTGATAAGAGCATCCCTTTGAAATACGGTGTTGATCAAATTGTAGGCGATACACTTGGGCCAGGCGGGCTTTTCAGAGCCTTGCGGCATATCGCTCCTATACTCAGTGTGTGCAAGGACATGGAAGAACTGTGTCCCAAAGCACTTTTTATTAACTACGCAAATCCCATGGCAGCCATCATGTGGGCTGTAAACAGAGCAAGCAGTATAAAGAATGTGGGTCTCTGTCACAGCGTGCAGGCGACAACAAAGGAGATCGCCGGATACATCGGCGCTGCTGAGTGGGAAAACTATCCAATAACGAATGAGGACTGGCACGAGTTTTATTACCGGCCGTTGCCCGAGAACGTGAACTTCTACGTTGCAGGAATAAACCATATGGCGTGGTACCTCACGTATGAAGTTGATGGGGAGGACGCATATCCAAGAATCCGTGAGGCATATAATGATTCACGGTCCTACAGGGCAGACACGGTGCGGTTTGAGATTTTAAAGCATTTTGGGTATTTCGTTACCGAATCACCACATCATTTTTCGGAGTACGTGCCGTACTTCAGGAAGAGTCCGGCGACTATAGAGCGGTTCATGAGTTACACCTGGAATGCCCTGGAAATAGTAAGGGAAAAGGCGAAGGGCGATGATGAATCGATTCTTCGTCAGATAGAGGGGAAGGAGAAAATTGAGTTAAAACCAAGCGTGGAGTATGGCGCAAAAATAATAAACGCTATGGTGACAGGAGAAGAAATCAGGATCAACGGCAATGTGAATAACAGCGGATTGATTACAAATCTTCCCAATAACTGTTGCGTTGAAGTTCCCTGCATGGTTGATAAAAACGGGATAAATCATTGCTATGTGGGCGAACTTCCACCTCAGCTCGCGGCACTCAACAGGACGAACATTAATGTTCAGTCGCTCATTGTTGAAGCAGCATTGAATCATGACAAAGATGCCGCGCGGTGTGCTGCGATGGTTGATCCGTTGACTTCCGCGCTGCTGGATCTTGATGAAATCAGTAATATGGTAGATGAGATGTTTGAAGCTGAGAGAAAATGGCTTCCCGAGTTTGATTAATAACGAATAGTATAATTTTGCGTTAACAAAAGAAATAGAAGGTGCCGAATTATGTGTTCAGATAATATCATGCTCAAAGTGGAGGGCATAAGTAAGAGTTTTATCACAACAAAAGCTGTTTGTGGGGCAAGACTGTCAATTGAGAGAGGGGAGATAAGAGGACTCGTCGGTGAAAATGGTTCAGGTAAGTCGACGCTGGTTTCGATTATTGCAGGAATACTCAAGCCTGATGAAGGCTCTATGATTTTGCGTGGAAAAGTCTACACTCCTCAAAATTTACTAAATGCGAATAATGAAAATGTAAGCATTATCGTTCAGGAAATGGGGACAATTAAAGGTCTATCTGTGGCTGCGAATCTATTTCTTGGGAAAGAAAAGAGATTTAAAAGATTTGGATTCTTGAATTTTGCAAAAGTGCATCAGGAAGCGAAGGATCTGTTGAACAAATTCGGAGAATATGATATTAAACCCGAAAGCGATGTCAGCAGTTTATCGTTCGAGGAGAGGAAGCTTGTAGAGTTCGAAAAAGCACTCTATTCTGATCCGGACCTCTTAATTGTTGATGAGACCACTACTGCGCTCTCACAAGATGGTCGTGAAATATTATTCAGGGAGATGGAAAAATTAAAACGGCAGAACAAAACAGTAATTTTTATTTCCCATGATCTCGGCGAGGTTATAAAATGCTGCGACAGAATAACGGTCATGAAGGATGGAAAAATCGTTGACACTGTTCACACTTCTGGGATAGATGAGAATACTTTGAAAGAGCTAATGGTTGGAAGAGAATTGGAGCACCATTATTACAGAGAAGATGTGAAAGCATCGTACAAAAACGAGATTGTTTTAAGAGTGCGGAATTTAGAGTTGGAAGGCGTTTTTCAAGGCATTTCATTTGATCTCCATGAAGGTGAAATACTTGGAATCGGCGGTCTGACGAATTGCGGTATGCATCAATTGGGAAAGGTTCTTTTTGGAATGACGAATTTTCATACTGGAAGCATCGAGCTTTCACAGAAAAGCAAAACACTTAAAGAACAGATGGATTTTATTTCCTCGGGTATTGGATACCTTCCGAAAAATAGAGATCAGGAAGGATTAATGCTGTTTTCATCAATCAAGGATAATATTTGCCTAGCATCTATTGATAAACTGGGGAGAAAATTTTTTATCCCAAACAAAGTAGAGAGAAAAATTGCGGAAAGAGAAGCAAAGAAGCTTAACCTCAAGATGAGCTCAATCGATCAGCTCTGTATGTACCTAAGTGGTGGCAACAAACAAAAAGTTTCCATTGCGAAATGGCTTGCTCGAGATTCTGATGTTCTGATCCTTGATTGCCCTACACGTGGAATAGATGTTTCGGTGAAAGCATCAATATATGAGCTCATGCAGCAGCTCAAGGCAGAGAGAAAATCTATAATAATGATTTCTGAAGAGCTGCCGGAACTTATCGGTATGAGTGACAGGATCATAATATTAAAGAACGGCGAGATACAAGTGATATCTGAGAGAAAAGAAAATTTATCAGAAGAAGAACTTATTCACTACATGATTTGAATTGTGAGAATGTGTAAATAGCAGCGAGATATTTTTTTCAATTATAAAATATATCTTTTGTCTTAAACATTCTGGGTGGAAGAAGTAAATGGAAAGATTGAAAAAGCTCATACCTTTTATTGGCTTGTTTCTCGTCGTCGTAATATTTGGAGCACTGACCGGTGGAAACCTCGTGTCGCCAAGGAATATCAAGCTGATTTTTAACCAAGCACTGTTTTTAATGATATCAGGGTTAGGAGTGACATTTGTGATGGCTCAGGGAAGCTTGGACCTTTCTCAAGGTTCCCTTCTCGGTATAAGCAGCGCAATGGCAGCGACGGTTACGATGTATAATACCGCACTCTCATTACCCGCAGCCCTGGCTACCGGTTTTATTGTTGGATTTGTAAACGGAGCCCTATTGGCAAAATTTAAAATTCCGTCATTTATTGTTACTCTCTGTATGCTCTTCATTCTAAGAGGT
>Ga0315545_1000209_pt1 | contig 65102 bp, 53 predicted proteins | sample SalMarSW160210MG_FD_203096 | JGI IMG/M metagenome (GOLD analysis project Ga0315545, IMG submission 203096) | Salt marsh sediment microbial communities from the Plum Island Ecosystem LTER, Massachusetts, United States - Salt Marsh Sediment SW1602-10 ...
GGGGCTGTTGCTTAACTCATAAAATTTTGGACTTAAGTTACTGGAACCAACAAAACTTTTGCACGGGAATGAAATTGTTTCAAAGCAATAAATATGGAGTTTGGTCCTAAAGCGTAGGAGTGCTTGATCAATCTCTTAATGTTCTGAACAGCACAAGTCAAAAGAGCCTGAATAGTTACTTTATCCAGCCCTCTGCATATAGCTCGCCTTAACCCATGAGAGTTTTTAGCTTCGGCAAATATAGTTTCTGCATAAACTTTGCGTTGTTTGATAGTTGTCTTAGCTCTCTCTGTCTTAAGATGGGCTAAGGCGAAATCTAAAGCATCTTGTCGATCATAACGTATGATTGAGCGACCAGCTTCACCCCTAGTACATTCACTTCTTAACTTACATGCTTTACACTTCTCTTTCTCAGCTTTATATGCCGTCCAATGCCAACGGTAGCTTTTTCCTTTACGTTTGAGAGTCTGGTTAGCTGGACAGATGCAAACATCATGTTTTTTGTCATAGACAAAATTGTCTGTGGGGAATCCTCCAGTATACCTCCATCCACCAGTGGAACGACGAGGAATACTGGGTAATATCTCTCTGTCAAAAAGATGAGCATAAATATCCACACTGCCATAGATTTTATCAGCACACACTTCTTTGGGCTTTATGGGCTGATTGCCTATTAGGTCAGGTAGCACTCGGTCATCTGTAACCGCAGCTGGAGTTACCTTTACCGCAGTGATCACTCTGGCTTGGCGGTCTACTGCTATATGTTCCTTGTAAGCTAATTGATAAGGAACGCCCGGACGCTGATACACCGAAGCATCCGGATCCGTGGTGGAGACAAGACATTTATTCGCTCTCCCCCTCTGCTTCCTCTTTGATTGTTCAACCTTCTTCTCATCCCCCTTTGATGAGTGACCCTCCAGAGAAGACCCCTCCACAGGATTTTCAGAAAATACACAATCAACATATTCTTTAGGATTATATTTTGGTTCTACCAAATCCTGGCGAGAAACCAGACTCTTCAAAGAAGCATTGGCCTTAACTATGGTAGAATCCACAAATACTTTCTCCCCACCGACTAAACCTGCCCCCACGCAAAGCCCTAAAACTTTCTGGAAAAATTGTTCAAAGACCTCTTTGCCATAACGAGCACGTGCTTTGGAAATAACCGAATGATTAGGCGTAGATTCATCCAAATCGTAACCCAAATATCACATGAAAGCCATATTTAAAGATACCTCCTCAGCCAATCTACGCTCAGAAGTGATACCATAAAAATATCCAATCAACATCATCTTGAATAAAACTAAAGGATCAATAGATGGTTGCCCAGTATAGCTGTAATAAGGCTTCACTAATTTCCGCACAAAACTCAAATCCACAACCTTAGCCACCTTCCGGAGAAAATGATCTTGAGGTACTCTTTTATTCAAGGAAAAATTGTAAAACATCTTCTCCTGATAAACTTTTGTTCCCATCATTGGCTCTTCCCTCCTCTAAAATTAGCCATTGATGGGATATTTATATAAAATCTACTCCTAATTTGCAAGCAATTTATGGTCACTTTCCTTTCCTTAACTAAAAGAGTTCGGCAACAGCCCCACAATTTACACAATGACCATACATCAAAAGCTTGCCTACCTCTTTTAGCTTCACCCTCTTAATTTTCAGCTCCCTTTTTACTTCTTCCAAAAACCGCATAGTTCTTCGATCATAATAGCGTTCACCGCACGCTCTACAAACCAAAACCTTTACTGGGGCATAAACGATATTGTTATTATAATAAAGCTCTTCCTTGACCTCTTTGATTTTGATGTCCTCTCCGTGGCAAATCACACATTTCATGTTTTTCTCCTCTTAAAGTCAACCCATAATTGCGGGTTTGGCTGGTAGACAGTAACAATAATAACCAATTCTTCATGGTGATTATACGCACAAAGGATGTGCCACGGTCGATCTTTTTTCGTTCTGCCGAAGATCAAAACGCTGGGATAAGGCGTGTCATTAGGATGTTCCTCAATGACTTCACTTACGCAGATCGCTTGATATACTTCCTCGTCTTCTATTCGACCAGATTCTTCGCTTATCATCTCAAATCTGGCATGTCGACTATACCAAACGGTATTAGATTCAAAGCATCTTCTAATCCTTTCCAACCAAATCATAAGTTTATTATCTGAAGCGAGCTAACCTATTAGTAGTCACAAAAGTAAACTCTCATCTCCACACAAGGGGATTTTGACTATGCTGAAGTGTATTCTTCTACTTCCTTCCCTATGGCGGCTTGAGCCGCGGCTAAGCGAGCGATAGGAACCCGGTAGGGCGAACAACTGACGTAATCTAATCCCGCCTTGTGGCAGAAAACCACCGAATCCGGATCACCGCCATGTTCACCACAGATGCCCACCTTTAAATCCTTACGTGTCAGACGACCTTTCTTCACTCCCATCTCCACCAATTGCCCCACTCCACTCTGGTCCAAACTCACAAAAGGATCCTGATCCAGGATGCCGTGATCGGTGTAATACTGTAAGAACTTTCCCGCATCATCCCGGGAGAAGCCGTAGGTCATCTGAGTGAGATCGTTGGTGCCGAAAGAGAAGAATTCAGCTTCTGAAGCTATTTCATCCGCGGTGAGACAGGCTCTGGGTATCTCTATCATGGTTCCAACCAGATATTTGATTTTGACCCTATACTTCCTCTGTGTCTCCTCTGCTACCCGCACCACCACCTCCTTTTGATTTCGGAATTCATTTATATGACCCACCAGAGGGATCATCACCTCGGGAAAGACTTTCTTTTTGTGTTTAGTCAGCTCACATGCGGCTTCAAAAATTGCGCGGGCTTGCATCTCGGTGATTTCCGGAAACACAATCCCCAGCCTGCAGCCCCGATGTCCCAGCATGGGGTTCGTCTCATGCAGTTCCTCCACCCGATTTAGAATCCTTTCCTTTTCCTCAATTTCAGCCGGATCTGCCTCTTTTGTTTTCAGTTTAGCGATCTGGTCTGTCAGTTCCTCTCGATCGGGCAAGAATTCATGCAGAGGGGGATCAAGGGTGCGAATGGTAACGGGCAGTCCCTGCATCACCTGGAAGATGCCTTTAAAATCGCTTTTCTGAAAGGGGAGGAGTCGGTCCAAGGCGGCTTGCCGTTCGGTGGAGTTTTTTGCTAAAATCATCTCCTGAACTATGGGAAGCCTCTCTTCAGCAAAAAACATATGTTCGGTGCGGCACAGCCCGATGCCTTCGGCTCCGAACTTAATTGCCTGGGCCGCGTCTTTGGGAGTGTCAGCGTTGGTGCGCACTTTCAGTTTTCTGATCTGGTCTGCCCACTTCATGAACTGGCCGAACTCGCCGGTCAACTCCGGCTCGATGGTGGGCACCGTCCCCACCATCACCTCGCCAGTGGCGCCGTTCAATGTGATTATATCCCTTTCCCTGACTATGAGTCCATTCACCATGAACTGCTTTCTCTGCTCATTGATTTTGATGGACTCACATCCTACCACACAACATTTTCCCATGCCTCGAGCCACCACCGCGGCGTGGCTGGTCATACCGCCCCGTGCTGTCAAAATCCCTTCCGCCACTGCCATTCCCTGTATATCATCCGGGTTGGTCTCATGTCGAACCAAAATCGCCTTCTCCTTTTCCTGGCTCCACCGAACCGCCTCCTCCGTACTGAAAACCACCTTTCCTACTGCTGCTCCCGGAGAGGCAGCTAAACCTCTGGCAATCACCCTGACGTTTGCATCAGGGTCTATCCGGCGATGCAAAAGCTGATTCAGTTGGACGGGCTCTATCCGATTTAGTGCATCCTCTTTTTTAATCAGCTTTTCTTTCATCATGTCCACCGCAATTTTCACCGCCGCAGGTGCCGTCCTCTTGCCGGTGCGGGTCTGAAGCAGGTATAATTTCCCCTGCTGAACAGTAAACTCAAAATCCTGCATATCTTTGTAGTGCTTCTCCAGTTTGGAGGTGATGGATCTTAATTTTTTGTATACCTCGGGCATTTCCTGCTCCAGCTCGGAGATGGGCTTGGGTGTCCTGATTCCCGCCACCACATCCTCCCCCTGGGCATTGATCAGATATTCCCCATAGAATTCGTTCTCGCCGGTTGAAGGATTGCGGGTAAAGCCCACCCCGGTGGCGCAATCCTCCCCCATATTGCCAAAGACCATTGCCTGCACATTCACTGCTGTGCCCAGATCACCAGGAATTTTATGTAATCTTCTGTAAGCTATGGCACGCGGATTGTTCCAGGATTTGAATACCGCCTCCATGGTCATCCGCAGTTGTTCGTATGGATCGGAGGGGAAAGTTTCCCTGGTTTTCTGTTTGGTCTTTGCCTTAAATTCCTTCACCAATTCCTTCAGATCTTCCACCAGAAGGGAGGTATCCTGTTTTATTCGTTTGGCATCCTTCTTTCTTCGAAGTATCCCCTCGAACTCGTCCTTGTCGATTCCCAGAACCACATTTCCGAACATCTGCACGAATCGCCTGTAGCTATCGTAGACGAATCTTTCATTTCCGGTTTTCTTGATCAATCCCTCAGCAGTCTCATCATTCAATCCCAGATTCAATACCGTATCCATCATTCCGGGCATGGAAAACTTTGCTCCCGATCTTACTGAAACCAAAAGTGGATTCGATGGATCGCCAAACTTTGAGCCCATAGACTTCTCCACCCGAGCCAGATATTCTTTAATTTTCTTCTCCAGTCCTTTGGGAAGCCTCATGTCATTTTTATAGAATAAGCGGCAGGTTTCAGTGGAGATGGTGAATCCCGCAGGCACAGGAGCGCCGGTGTTGGTCATCTCCGCCAACCCTGCTCCCTTACCCCCCAGAATGTCCTTCATTTTGCCGTTCCCATCGGCTCTCCTGTCCCCAAAATAATAAAGGTACCTTTCCCCTTTTTTAGATATTTCCTTGTCTTTTTTGGGCTTAGCTTTTTGGGTCAAGCTTTTCTTCGTCTTTTTTGCGGCAATCTGTTTTGCTTTCTTAGTTTTTTTAGCCTTTTTTGACACCTTTTTCATATGTTACCTCCGTTTGAGCTTTAGAATTCTTATATAATACGAGGTTTTCAACAAAAAGCAAGGAATTTTTTGGGCTGGTATGGAGATACCAAATACAAATCAGACACTTCCCAACGGCGGGTTGGATGATAAGGTCTACAGGTAGCAGAAAATCCCTCACAGCAGATTAAGCAGATAAAAATCATCGGTATCAGCTTAATCTGTTTAATCAGCTGTGAGGCAATCTCCTGCTCTTCATGGAGGCGTTATCCTTAACGGGAGCGTCCGCTCGCGTCTGGGAAAGTCCCTCTTGGGTGTCCAATATGTATCCGGCCATTACAATTTTTTCTGGTATGGAGAGAAAAATATCATGGTATCCTCCCTTGCATAACCGAGGTAGTCAAATTATACGGAATAAAAGAAAGAAGCTAAGGCCTTGTATGGAAGAGGAATTTCCCAAGAAATTGCCCTTATTGCTTCTTGCATTTTTAATGGAACGATAGTATATTCTGTGCTCGCCAGGTCCCCTGACCTGGCGAGAGCTACCTGTCGGGTCGGGGACCCGACAGGCACAGGGAGGCGAAGAAGGAAAAATGTTCCATTCTTTATGCAAAATTCAATAAGAGGGGGGCTATGGATATTCGATTAGTAGGCGAAGGTTTCAGCCTGCGGGTGCAGGGACGAAAAAATGGGAAACCCTCTTCGCATTTTCCGTTGACAAGCTTTTATTTTGTGTTAATTTGCTATCATTTGGAGATATCAGCCATGTGGATCATAGATTCCAAAATAAAGCATTTGATACACTTAGCGCTATCAGAGGACATCGGCAAAAGGGATTTGACCTCAGAGGCGGTGGTGGAAAACAAACTTTCCGGTAGAGCCATCATCTTAGCTAAACAAGAAGGAATCCTGGCTGGATTGCCGGTGGCAAAGAAAGTTTTTCAGATGGTGAATCCGGCAATCGTCTTCAACCTGTTGAAACAAGATGGAGAGAGGATCAAAAAGGGAGAGAAGGTGGTTTTAGTTCAGGGCAAGGTGAAAAGCATTCTTTCGGCGGAAAGGACAGCGTTGAATTTTTTGCAAAGGCTTTCCGGGATTGCCACCTTCACCGCAAAATATGTGGAGAAGATAAAAGGAACCAAGGCAAAAATTCTTGACACCAGAAAGACCACACCCGGCTTGAGGGTTTTAGAGAAGTATGCAGTGAAGGCAGGAGGTGGCGAAAATCATCGGATGGGGCTTTTTGACATGATTCTGATAAAGGAAAATCACATAAAAGCGGCGGGAGGAATCTCGGATGCGATTAAAAATGCAAGATCAAAATATCGAACGAAAAAAATTGAGGTGGAGGTCGGAAATTTAAGTGAGGTAAAGGAAGCAATTGGATCGGAGTCCGCAGGATCCTTAGGACCGGATTGGATGATGCTGGATAATATGAAAATCCAGCAGATGAAAAAAGCTGTGAGGATGATCCGCTCCATCAGTCCGAATATTAAAATCGAAGCATCGGGTGGAATCAACTTAAAAAATGTAAGGAAGATCGCACTAACCGGTGTGGACTTTATTTCTGTGGGAGCTTTGACTCATTCCGCCCCAGCATTGGATCTGAGTCTGATTTTGATTGAGCCATGATTTGAATATAGGGGTGGGGCTTTAGGGAATGTTAAAAAAGTCATTTTGTGGAGGAGTAGAGAAGTTTTGTGTAGGGACAGGGCTTGTCCCTGTCCCAAACCTAAGGAGGACAGCCACAAGGGCTGTCCCTACGACAATACTGATCGAACCTTAACCGGATATTCAAAGGGAACGCCACATTTCCTGACTTAGCCTATAGGGGCGGGAATTCATCCCGCCCAAAGTATAGCCTTTTTAATAAACCATTTAACTCTACCGACTTGATTAAACGCAGGATGGATATTACATGATAAGAAGTTTGAAAATAGCTGAGGAAGAATTGGTTGTACTCCTTAAGCAAAACCAACAGATTTTTATGAGCACCAGGGAGATCTCAGATAGACTGGGGGTTCATCCATACGTGGTGTATCAGGCGATCAAAGAATTGAGAAGGTGGGATTTTAAGATCTCCTCCGAGAAGGGAAAAGGTTATAGATTGTTAGAGACTCCGGACTTGCTTCTGCCCGGTGAAATAAAGAGTAGGTTGAAGACAAAAATTCTGGGAAAGAATATCCTTGCCTACCGCACTTTGGGATCCACCAACCAGTTGGGATTTCGTCTGGCAGAAAGTGGATTGGGTGAGGGGACCTTGATCGTGGCAGATGAACAGACTCAAGGTAGGGGAAGGATGGGGAGAAGCTGGTATTCTCCACCCAAATTGGGTTTATGGATAAGCTTGATTCTGCGCCCGGAAATACCCCCCTTCAAAGCTCCAGGTCTTTCCACCTGTGCTGGTCTGGCCTTAGCCCAGACAATCGGTGACCTCACCGGAATGGATGCCAAGATAAAATGGCCCAACGATTGTCTTTTAAATGGTCGAAAAGTGGGGGGAATCCTTTTGGAACTTTCTGCAGAGTTGGACAGGATAAATTTCGTGATAGTGGGAATAGGAGTAAACGTCAACCACCTTTCCAGCGATTTTCCAAAAAAACTTTCCTCGGTTGCCACCTCAATAAGAATGGAGTGGGGAAAGGAAATTTCAAGAATAAAGCTTTTGACCTCCTTTGTTAAAAGGTTCGAAACCATTTACCTGGATTTCAAAAAGAATGGATTAGCTCCACAGCTTCAGTTGATAAAAAAGTTCTCCTCACTTCTGGGCAAAAAAGTGATGGTGAAATTCGGAAAAGAAAAAATAGAAGGTGTAGCCCAGGATATTGACGATAATGGCTCTTTGATAATAAGGACCAAAAAGGGGGAGCGCGTGGTAAGGGCAGGTGAGGTGATGGTGGTTTGATCTTTTGATAATCTTACCCTGACCCTCTCTTTAAAAAGGAGAGGGGGGACAGGTGAAAGTTAAAGTTAATCCTTCACTCAAGCCATGTCATATCAAAGCAATTCTTCAGATAAAATTCCCCCGCTTATTGCAATCTTAGCTTTATTTCTTATTGTCTTTGGATTTTCCTTGTTTGCGTGTTTCGAGGAGGCGCAAAAGCTTTTTCTGCGCTTAAGCCCCGATGGGGCTTTTGTTCCTATGACTGTGTTGGTTTTAAGGAATTCGTTTTTCTCTTTTGGGCTTGTTGGAGTTTGCCTCATACTTTTCCTGCTTTGGCGCAGAAACTTCTTGAAGAATGCTTTAACAAAACTTGAAAGCATAAAAGAATCACATTTTCTCCTTTTGTTTTTGGGGTTGGCGTTTGTTCTCAGGATATTATGGATCATCCTTGTTCCCACCCAGCTATATGCAGACTGGAAATGGTATGATGATGTGGCTTACCATATGTCCCAGGTATGGAGATACGAGGAAAACGGATTACCCACCGCATACTGGCCCATCGGATACCCTCTTTTTGTAGCCATAATTTACAAAGTCTTCGGTCACCACTATTTCGTGGTGGAGTTTATAAATGTGCTCTTAAGCATAGGTATCTGCATATTCACTTATTTCATTGCGAAAAGATTGGTCAGCCCTGTCTCCGCTCGTTTGACACTGGTAATTCTTGCCCTGTTCCCCAGTCAGATCTTTTTTGTCAATGTTTTAGCTTCTGAAATCATTTTTACCCTCCTGCTTGTTTTAGTTATCTATCTTCTGTTGAAACGAGAAAATCACTCTTCGGTTTATCTTCCGTTGATTGCTGGTATTCTTTTGGGGCTTATGACTCTGGTGAGAGCAATGGCATTGCTTTTACCTCTTCTGATCGTTTTCTTTTATTTCAAATCGAAGTGGCGACGGGGTTTGATCTTAAGAGATGCGATTTTAACCATCTTAGTCGCATTCCTGACACTGTTCCCCTGGATGCTGAGAAACAAAAGAACCTTGGGAGTTTTCACCGTTTCTACCAGCGGAGGGATAAATCTGTATATTGGAAACAGCCCCATCTCCAGTGGAAACTGGGTGTGGCAGAAAGAAAATCCCTTTAAGGACCTTTCTGCTCCAAATGAAGTGGAAAATGACAAATTGGGTTATAAGTTAGCAATGGAATTCATCATGAATGACCCATCAGGATTTTTCTGGAGAGGAATAAAGAAGGAGATATATCTTTTTGTCACCGACTTCGCCGCCTTTGCCAAGGAGTTGGACTTGGCGGGACAATCCAAAAGGGTTGACAAGTTCGTCATCTTCAGTATCATTGGACATGTGTATTATCTTATAATTTTGATTTTTTCAGCAGGAGGACTTTTTTTATCCCTGAAGGGTAGAAGAGAAAAAAACCGGGATTTTATCTTTTGTGGGGAATGCTTATTTACTGGGTGGGGATTCACTTCATCTTCTTCGGCATTGATCGGTTCCATTTTCCATTAGTTCCCATCCTTTCGATTTTCGCCTCCGGGTTTTTGGTGTCTCAACTCAAGTCTCCTTTAGAAAAGTGCCGGAAGGATAGGTAAGGTAAGAAGATACCTTATGGATGAGGTCATTTATCCATCGTTTTTGTCTACCACAGGACTCGGGACCGAATGTGAAGGAAAGCTCATGAGCAAAATTATTATGGAAACAAGTACTTGAAAGGGATTTTAGCTATGCTTTTAGCCATTGATATTGGAAATACCCATACCGTGCTGGGAATGTTCCATGAAGAGAAATTAACCGAGCATTTTCGGGTAACATCCAATCATGCACTAACCGAGGATGAATGTGGAGTTTTGATAAAACAACTTTTCCCGAATTACAGAAAGATTGAGGATGTGATCATCTGTTCGGTGGTTCCTCCACTTACTCCTATTTATCAGGAGATGAGCAAAAAATTTCTAAAGGTTGATCCTATTCTGGTTGCCTGGAATCTTCCATTAGGTATTAAGATTTTGTGTGACGACCCATCCCAGGTGGGGGCTGATCGGATTGCCAATGCGGTGGCGGCTTATCAGATTTACGGTGGACCCATCATCATAGTGGACCTGGGAACGGCAACCACCTTCGACGTGATCTCAGAGGGAGGGGAATACTTAGGAGGAGCCATCGCCCCCGGGATAGAGACCTCCTCTCAGAATCTCTTCCAGAGAGCCGCTCAACTCTTTAAAGTCAGCTTAGAAACGCCCCACAGATCTATCGGGAAAAATACCGAGGAGAGCTTAAGGTCTGGTATCATCTTCGGATCTGTGGGACAGATAGATGAAATAGTAAACAGAATAAAAGAAGAGTTGAAAAATGAATACAAAACAAAGAAGAAACCAAAGGTGATTGCCACTGGTGGACTGGCAGATCTGATCGCCAGGGAATCAAAAACGATCCAGAAGATCGAGCCTACCCTCACCCTGGAGGGGTTAAGAAGAATATATCTCCTGGTGAAAAGATCAAAAAAATAGTTGACAAGAATAAATTGAATCCTTATATTCGCAGGTCGTTGCCTAATAGTTTATCTGGGATGGTGTCGTGTTAGTACAGATTAGCAAAAAGGGCGAAAAATTTTTGCAAACTCTTTAGCACTCTCCAGCGTAGAGTGCTAACATGGCTTTTGAACGATAACTATTAGTTTTGTTCAACTTTCAAAAAGGAGGTTGTGTTATGAATGTTAGGCCTTTGGCAGACAGGGTATTAATTAAACCGTTAGAGCCGGGGGAAGAAAAAAAAGGAGGGATAATAATTCCGGATACGGCTAAAGAGAAACCCCAGCAGGGAGAGGTGATGGAGGTGGGACCAGGAAGGGTAACTGATGACGGAAAAAAGATCCCTATGGGTGTAAAAAAAGGGGACAAAGTTCTCTACGGGAAATATTCCGGATCCGAGGTTACCATCGATGATGTAGAGTATAAAATAATGAAGGAAGATGAGATTTTAGCCATCCTCGGATAGTCGGGATTAAAAACCAGATAACTTAAAAAGACAAACTTGAAAAGATGGGAGGTCGGTAAATATGCCGAAAATAATAGAATTCGATACTCAGGCACGAGAGAAGTTAAAAAGGGGGATTGATAAACTGGCGGATGCGGTAAAGGTTACCCTGGGACCCAAAGGTAGAAACGTAGCACTGGACAAGAAGTGGGGTGCTCCTACCATCACCAAGGATGGTGTAACAGTTGCCAAGGAAATTGAGCTGGAGGATCCCTTCGAGAACATGGGAGCCCAGATGGTTAAGGAGGTTGCTTCCAAGACCTCGGATGTGGCAGGAGACGGTACCACCACCGCCACCGTTCTGGCTCAGGCGATCTTCAGGGAAGGATTGAAAAACGTTACCGCCGGGGCTAATCCCATGGCGTTGAAAAGGGGAATAGAAAAGGCGGTAGAGACGGTGGTGGAGGAAATAAAGAAAATCTCCAAGCCGGTCCCGGGTAAAACAGAAATCTCGCAAGTCGGAGCCATCTCCGCCAACAATGACAAGTCCATCGGAGACCTAATCGCCGATGCCATGGATAAGGTGGGCAAGGATGGAGTGATAACCGTTGAGGAAGCTAAGACCACCAAAACCGAATTAGAGGTGGTAGAAGGGATGCAATTCGATCGAGGCTACCTTTCTCCGTATTTCATCACCAATCCGGATACCATGGAGGCGCTTTTAGAAGATCCTTTGATCCTGATCCATGATAAGAAGATATCGGTGATGAAGGATCTTTTGCCCATCTTAGAAAAGATCGCTCAGATGGGTAAGCCCTTTTTGGTCATCGCCGAGGAGGTGGAAGGAGAGGCATTAGCCACCCTGGTGGTAAATAAATTAAGAGGGACTCTTAAGGTGTGTGCGGTCAAGGCTCCGGGCTTCGGAGATAGAAGACAAGCCATGCTGGAGGATATTGCAGTTCTAACCGGCGGAAAGGTGATCTCCGAGGAGGTGGGATTCAAATTGGAGAACGCCGTGGTCTCTGATCTGGGGAAAGCTAAAAGAGTGACTATTGATAAAGAGAATACCACCATTGTGGAAGGTGGCGGAAAGACAGAGGACATCAAAGGAAGGGTGAATCAGATCAAAAAGCAAATAGACGAAACCACCTCCGATTATGACCATGAGAAACTGCAAGAGAGGTTAGCCAAATTAGCCGGAGGAGTGGCGGTCATCAATGTGGGTGCCACAACCGAGACGGAGATGAAGGAGAAAAAAGCCAGGGTGGAGGATGCCTTGCATGCCACCCGCGCGGCTGTGGAGGAAGGGATAGTCCCTGGAGGGGGGGTGGCCTTCTTAAGAGCCATCCCAGCTTTGGATAAGTTAAAACTGAATGGGGATGAAATGATAGGTGTCTCCATCATAAAGAAAGCTTTGGAGGAGCCTATCCGCTTAATCGTCGAGAATGCAGGAAAGGAAGGATCGGTTGTGGTTAATCGGGTCAAGGAAAAGACCGGAGCTTTCGGATTTAATGCCGAGACCGAACAATACGAGGATCTGATGGTTTCCGGAGTGATAGACCCCACCAAGGTAACCAGAATCGCCTTGGAGAACGCTGCCTCTATCGCCTCGCTTTTGGTTACCACTGAGTGCTTGGTGGCAGATAAACCGGAGGAGAAAAAACCAGCCGCACCTATGCCTCCCGGCGGCGGATACGGTGACATGTACTAATCTGTGTTTTTCAGCGAGTGAAAAAGGCTTCCCCCGCCGTTGGCGGAGGAAGCTTTTTTTGTACCCAAAAGGTAGGTCGGGCTGCAAAGCTGCCCGACACAAAACTGGAGAATTGGTGGGGTAAGACCAGAACCTAACTTATGGTTATCAACTAATTATGGTGACAATCAGACATGACGTAATAGTCATGTAGGTCAACCCCGCCAAAGGCGGGGTTGACAAATAAGGATGCGTATGCATTCATACGAATTTGTCAAGCAGGCTACGCCATGCTTGACCTACCGAGACTGTGTCAGTTGATAGCTTTGTAACCTATGCTACTTGATAATACACTTTAGCTTGATCCACAGTTCGTCTCGGTCAGACGAACCCACCCGGACGGGCGCTCGCCCGTCTGGGCGCAGGGTGCCCGACAAAATATATTTAATCTTTTCCGTGTCGGGTAGCTCCCCTACGGGTCGCAACCCGGCCTACAAACTCTCTATTTGTCTGGTATCCCCATTTGGGGAAACCTTACCTACCTGCTTAGCCTGCCTATTGTGCACTTCCTTTTTTTGTAGCCAACAAGTTACCGTTCAGATCCCGAAACTCTCCCCGCAACGGCAGATATACTTCAAACCGCAAATCCTCTCCGTTCCAGAACAACACCGCTCCGTCCAATTTGTCCGCACTAACCTCCTTCGCTACTCTCTCCTTAATGGACTCCCGTGTCTCTCGGTTGTAAAGCACGTAGGGAGGATCATTTCCTCCATCACTGGTAAGTTTGCCGGTGCAGTGAATGTCTCCAACCACATCTAATTCGTAGTTGGGACTGGTCGTCCCGATGCCCACGTTGCCATTAGATTCTATAACCAGAGCATTTGTCCAGGAAATGGGATTTGAGCCAGACTCAGCCACTCTAAACCACACCTCTCCATCAGGTCTGATCTCCTGCAAAAAGGCGCCAGAAGTTATATCGAATCTTTGCCAAGCGCCTGTGAAATAAGCGTTTTTAGCTAAACTGGAATATTTCGATGTGGCAGTATGCAATCCGATCTCCGAGCCGGATGTGCCGGCGGCATCCACTAAGACACCAAAATTGTCCGTGGCGGCCTGAATGTGAACTTTGGTTTCACCGCTCGGACTAGTTGTCCCCAATCCAAGCCTGCCAGTTGAAAAATCGCCATAAACCAACGGAGGATCCGCGGAGCTGTTGGTAAGATAGAGTTTATTGAAGCCTTTTTCATTATATCCAGCCTGATAGCCGATAAAAACATTCCCACTTCCAGTGTCATTAAAACCCGCGTTGCATCCTAAGAACGTATTGTTAACTCCTTTGCCGTTAAAGTAACCTGCACCTGATCCCAAATAGGTGTTGAAACTGCCTGTTGTACTAAGAACACCCGCACAAGAGCCAGCGAAAACGTTGTCCGAGCCTGTGGAAAGCAAGCCCGCCTGTCTCCCAACGGATGTGTTGTTCCCGCCTGTAGTATTGCTATTTCCGGCTCCCGCACCCAGGAACGTGTTCCCGCCTCCAGAGGTATTTGAGTGGCCCGCCGCCTCTCCCAGAAAAGTATTTTTATCTCCCGTGTTACTCGTCCCAGCATAAATGCCCACAAAGGTATTCCCATTACCCGGAGCAGAAAGAGCTTGATTTCCTTCTATCTTGTAGAAGTCGCTGGTATTTATATCTCCACTAACATCCATTTTTGCGGAAGGACTCGTGGTACCGACACCGACGGAATCAGCCCCAGTTTCCAATCTCACTACTTTCCCCTCATCGACCCAACCGCCACCGCCGCCGGAACCTGCCACTACAGCACTGTCTGCCACCAAAGCTCGATAAGCATAACCCACGCTGGTGAATCGCACCCGCGGCATGGTCTCATCACCCACCTTGACCTCCAGCCAATAATCAGCATCAAAGGGCAAATCCAGAGAACTCACACTGCCCAAAATGACATTGAACAATCCGTGCGTTACCTCCACACCCGAATGATATTCCCACCAAAGGGAATCGGTGCCCGAATCAGAACCGTAAATCTTGAAGCCCAGATTATAGGTTCCATCTTCTACCGGAGAGGTACCATCCGACTCGGTCAACATCCCCTGGTAGTTGATCAGCTTGGGGATGCCCGCCCCGAAGCTAATGGCGATGATCAGAATCGTGCACAAGGCACAGATACTCGCTATTCGTTTCATTCTGTCCTCCTTTGTTAGCCTCTGGTTAGTCACTTGTTCAACGGCATCGAACAGCTGCCTGACTGGCAGCGGCGTTTATCTGCGATCTCCTCCTTCATGGCCTGTTGATCCTTTCGGGTCTCTGATTTCGATGTAGTTCAATCCCGCAGTCTTCGGCATTCCATACGCCTCGGGATTAACATACTTCCCCTGGTCGGCCGGGGATTTCTCTTCCTCGACCGAGATCGGATTTTGCTCAGCATACGGATCGTGACGTATGCCGGTCACCTGCCAGGAGACTTCCATTCCCGGCTGACCGCCTGCTATCTTGAAACGATTGTTGCTGATCTTTGTGGCTATATAAACAGGTGCGAACGCGCCAATACATGTGAGTTGATAGCGGAAGTTCCGGTTCAACGTCTCAAACCACTCAGGCAATTCCACCCACGTTTCTCCGCTGCCATCGAGCAGGACGACACCGTCGTAGACATTCTTCATCTCAGAGCTTCCAACATAGGCATGGTGAAGACATTTGCCCTCAGGCTCCGATGGATGATCGATCTTGAACGAGTTCTTGCCGCCAGTTAGGTTTCCGATGATATGCACGTCGCCTACAAAGTATCCTGCATAGCCGTTACTGCACTGGCCCACCACGCCAAGGCCTTCGTCGGCCCACCCTTGTACGCCAACCCCGCCGCCTAGGCCGCTGGTCTCGCAGCGACCATATACGCCCACACCATCCTCAAAGCCGATACCCTTGACACCATACCAACCGGCGCCAATGACGCCGGTGCCGCTATTGTAGTTCTCTCCATACACGCCGTAACCGGCCAAATCGTTGCCTTCGGCGTACAGCGCGGAACTATCGAAAGCGGTACACTGGATGTGCAGCCGGGCATGAGGGGTTGTGGTTCCCATGCCCAGATACCCGGTGCTGTCCTGAATGGTCAGTTTGTCGCCGCCCTGGTAGAACCGAAGGTCACCAGTCACAGCATGTTTATATAATGCCCAAACTTCCGGGGGAGAGTCACCGATATTCTTGAAGTTGACTTCGGGACTGCCTGAACTACCTTCAATTAAGATTCTTGGATTGTCCCCAACCATATGCAAATTACGACTGGGATTGGTTGTTCCGATGCCCACATAGCCGTTGTCTTTGATAACCATTCTATCCCCAACAGACTCTTGATGGAAACTCAAACAGGCATCGGTAGGATGGTAAAACATTCTCCATTTGTTTGAGTTGGCAACGTTGAAAATCACACCCGGTGCATATCCTCCTGGTGACTCAATGGTCAGATAGGTGGGGTCAGAACCTTTTATATGCAACTTACTCACTGGACTTGCGGTTCCGATCCCCACATTATCGGAGGCTGTGGCCAATCTGACGACCGAGCCATCGTCAGTCCAACCTCCTCCTGTCGGTGCGGACACGGCCACCGTTGCCGTATCTGCGATCTTGGCCCGGTAAGCGTAACCCACACTCGTAAATCTCAAACGGGCGGGCATGTGTTCTCCCTCCACGGTGATGTCCAGCCAATAATCTTGACTGAAATCCAGATTTATGGGGTTCTCACTGCCCAGAATCACATTGAATAGACCGTTGATGACTGGAACGTCATACTGAGTTTCGTCCCATTTGATGTTTCCTCCGGTCGGACCCGGGTCGTCATAGATTATGAAGGTGATGTCGACGGTATCGGTCAAAGGACTGCCGGAGTTATCCGTCAGCATCCCCTGGTAGTTGATCAGATGAGGGATCGCACAGTGAATAGGGGTTCCACAAAAAAGCAATACAAATGTGACGACTGACCCCATTACCAAAAAAGTCAAAAGCTTTTTCATCTTTTACTCCAACTTCCTTTAAAGGGTTAAAGATTTCAGTTTATTGGAGTGTTTGTCTTTAGGCGGACCTTTGGTCCCGCCAAAGGCGGGATACTCCAGAGTCTTCTGGTCAAGCTAAAGGGGCTGTTGAAAAACCCTTTCGGCAGGGCTAAATGCCCTGCCCTATGGATGATAAGTAATTGTCTCCCATAGGGGCGGGAATTTATCCCGCCCCCAAATGTGGCCTTTTCAACAAGCCCTAAAGCTTGACACTCCACTCAGCTCTACTTCAAGAGGGTCATCTTCTTACACTTCACGAAATCTCCAGCTTCGATCCGATAAAAGTAGACTCCGGAACTGCCCTCATTCCCGTTATCATCCTTGCCATCCCAGTGGATCGTCTTGTAACCTGGTTCCTGTGGTTCATCCACCAGGCTCCTCACTTTTTGTCCCAGGATGTTATAAATGTGAATCTTGACCTCAGAGGCTTTAGGCAAGGCATATTCGATGACAGTCGTGGGATTAAATGGATTGGGATAGTTCTGGCGCAAATCAAATTCCTTGGGAAGCTGAACATAATCCACCTCCTCCCACTCCACTGGAGTCATTTGAACCACCCAGGGGTTCCAAAAACCAGTATACAAAATCGTGTCTCCGACGCTTTGAACTCCAGTGATGGATTGACCCAGAGATGAGGACAGCTTGTAATTGGCAGTTTCCAACCACATAGCTCCCCCTCCATCCAGAACGTGACGCCCCATCTGCACAGCTGAAACCTGACTTGTCCCGAGCAAAATCGAGAGACCCGAATTTAAGCTAAAAACAAAGCCTAAAATCAAACCCAGGATCAGAAAAGCTTTAACCATCTTTCTCATCTTTTACCTCTTTTCTTTTGAAAATATGGCCCGTTTATTAGGACGAACAGAGCTTATCCCAGCGAAGCCAAGATCTTGTCCGAGGCGTCTGTTACCAACAAGGGTCAACGGATGAAGCGGATTAAACGGAAACATGAAATCACCTCATATCATCAGTTCCATCTGTTTAATCCGTTGACCCGTTTTGTCCGTTGTCCCCTCCCCGGTTCACCTAAAGGTGAACACTCCAAATTCCCCTTCCAAGTTGTCTGGGCGTTTGATCCTTCGGGCAGAGCCTTCAGGACAAGTCCGTTGACTAAAATGGCTCTTCTTTTTTTATTTCTTCTCTGATTATTTTATAAAAATTCTTTGCTTCCTCTTTTCTTATGTTCCGCAACGGAATTTCCAACACCTCCACTTCCAAGATTCTGTGGGCGAAGTTTATGGTTATAATCTGTCCTGGTTTGATCTCTTTGCCGGGTTTAGCCACTTTTCCATCCAATAAAACCACCCCCCCTTCACACGCTTTTTTCGCCTGGGTGCGTCTTTTTATCAGCCTGGTATCAGAAAGGAAACTATCCAAACGCATAAGGTGGTTGCTTCTTGCGGTGGACTGCCGACCGTGGACGTCTTACAATCTTATCTCCACATAGGTATCCTGACGCATCCTCTCCACCCATTTGGCCACCAGTTCATTGGTCTTTTTTCGGCGAACCATATCCTTTACAGCGTCCCAGTCATCTTCCAAAGTTAGCTTTCTTTGTTCCCTTTTATCCAGCACCTTGAGAATATGAACGCCGAACTGGCTTTCAAGAGGCGGGCTGACATTGCCGATCTGCAAATCTTTTACCCCTTCCCTAAATTCCGGGCTCATCTGAGCTACGGGATACCAACCCAACTCCCCGCCCAACTTCTTTGACTCCTCATCTGTGGAGAACTTTTTTGCCAACTCCCCAAAATCTGCCCCCCCCAGCAGTTGGTGATAAAGAGTATCTGCCAGATCTTTTGATCTTGACGAATCTTTTCCGGATGGACGAATCAGGAAAAGTATGTGTCGGGCATGCACCAAATCATCTTTTTTTTCTTCCACCTTTATGATATGATAGCCGAATTCGGTCTCCACAACCTGGCTGATCTCTTCCGGCTTTAAGGCAAAAGCCACCTCCTCGAATTTCGGAATCATATCTCCCTTTTTGAAAAATCCCAGATCGCCCCCCTGTTTACCGGTGGGATCGTCTGAATAGGAAGATGCCAGTTGGGCGAAGTCCTGCCCCTTCTTAGCCCGTTCTTGTACCATCTCCGCTTTTCTTTTCAAAGAATCCAAGGTTTCCTGAGAAGGTTTTATCTCCAGAAGGATGTGGCTTAGCTTTACCGCTTCCGGTTGATCCGGTATGCTGTCTTTGTATATCTCGTAAAAATCTTTAACCTCTTTGGTCGACACCGATACCTTTGAAAGCTTGGAGGCTACCAGCCGATCAGTCATCATCTGGTTTCTTATCTGTTCTCTGTATTTTTTCTTAAGCTCACTTTCGGTCAACCCTTCCGCTTTAAGTTGAGCTTCAAGCGCTTCTTCGGTAAACTCAGATTTTACTTTTTTCAATTGATCCTTCACCGCCTCCTCCACCTCTCTGGAGGTTACCTCAATGGTGGTATCTTTCTGCGCCGCAATCAAAAGCAACTTGTTGTTGATCGTCTGTTCCAAAAGCTCTCTTTCAAGCTGTCTTTTTTGGCCTTCGCTTTTCAGCTCAATCCCCATCTGGTTGACATATAATTCCATCTGCATCTTAAGCTCGGACTCCAAGATAATCTGGTTACCCACCACTGCCACAATCCGATCCAAAACCTCCTGGGCAGATGAAAAGTCTGGGAAGAGACAAAAAACCCAGACCAGGAAAATGGCAATTCTTCTCGAAAAAATCAATTTATGAGTTTTCATTTTCATAAAGTCTAAATAACTAATTTCTTGTTTCTTTGAATTACTTATTAAAACAATCAATTACCGTTTTTAAGTCAAGCATCATAATTCCTTTATTCTCTTCTCTTATTAAACAACCTTCCTCCGGTTCTTCCATCAATGCTTCAATAACATATTTCAAAACCTTTGATTGAGAGTAATTATCAACTATCTTCTCCATCGTATCTATAAAACCAGTATTTGATTCACCTTCCAGATATTCAAGAAGCTTCATATTTGACTCTTCCGCATTATCTAAAATCTGTTCTGTGACTTTAAGCAGGGGAATGTCTCCTTGTAACATTATTTGCCAAACTACTACCCCTAAATAAAGTAGTAATTGCCGTTCATCTTGATTTAAAATATCATCATCTACTGCCATAAGATAAGCCAGGATCAATGGTTGTTCTTTGCTCATAAGATTAATCATTTTCTGCGCCTCTTGAGGAGACATCCCTCCCATTTTTTCCCAAGTCTTTTCAACAATATCTGAAGATATCGGTTTCATTGGAATCACCTGATTTATGATTCTTCAGAAATTCGCGTATTCCTTACCACAATTTTAATATACCATCTAAATTTAAGATAACGGTTCCGGCATAGACGAAGTTGCGAAGCAATTTGGGCTTTAGCCATTTGCGATGTTAGCAGAAGTGTCTTAAAATTCTATTTTACAATAATATATTCTGCAAAAGACCGTGATTCAGGAACAGGCAAGTTATCCTCTAGAAGTCCACGCATATGCATTTCAATGGCTTCATGCATATTCCGTTCCACCTCTTCACGGGTAACACCTGTAGCCACACAGCCCGGCAAGTCTGGCGAATACGCTGAATAATTACCATTTGCCTTTTCTACGACAACAAGAAAACGATACATCCTACTTGTTAGTTCTTTAAAGTGGAGAAGGACCAATTCTTAGAACCTGATAGATTTTATTCAATTTCTTAAAAAAGAAAATGGTTCACCGTAAATGGCTCACCATGAATGGGAAATCTATTTTTAAGAATTGAAACCGGTTACCTGATTTTATCTATCGTAACATCGGATGCCCAGCCAAAGGTCTCGATTTCTACCTTCTCCAGCAAACCCTCCAGGATGTTCTCTATCTCCCTTTGCTTGTATGGAGGGTGAAGGAGTTTATGATCTCCTGCTCAGCCCATTCGAATTCCTTGGGGCTTCCCCTCTGCCTTCTATCGGCTACCCATATGATCTCATATCCGTAAAAGGTAAGGAGAGGGGAAAAAATCTCTCCTCCTTTGAGCCTTATGCCAAATGGCTTAACCTTTTTCTGCGGGTGTTTCCTCTTTTTCCTCCACCGTGGACTCTATCACCTCATCGTAGATTTCGATTTTGTATCGAGCTTTAGCATTTTCCACCCAATTCCTATAGATGGTGTTGTCTTTCTCCCGGCGTGCCATGGAAATTACCTTATCTTTTACCTCCTCCAGAGGCTGGAGTTTCCCCTCGGTCTTATCTTCCAATTTTATTACCGCATACCCTTCGCCGAATTGCCGATCCCTTATCTTAGCGGGTCCACCAAGGCTCCCCTTCTTCATTTCCACAGCGGCGTCAAAAAGCTCCGGATAACGGCTGCGGGTGAAACTTCCTAAATCTCCGCCTGAGTTTTTGGCGTAGGTTCTGATGGTCTTCTCCGTGGCTAAGGTGGCGAAGTCAGCTCCCTTCTTCAGTTGTTTGAGAATGTTCTCTGCCTCCTCCTTATCTTTAACCAAGATTTCCCTAAGTTTAACCTGGGGCTGAATGGAGAATCTGTCCTTATGTCTATCGTAGTAACTTTTGATCTCGTCATCCGATATCTCTACTCCTTTTAGGATAACCTCGCTTTTCATCCTTTTAGCCATCTCCTTTTCTTTCACACCCGTCCACTCGTCTTTGAAATCCTGGCTATCTTCTAAGTTCTTCTCTCTTGCCACATCCAGAATGAGCTCCGGAACCAGGCTTTGAAAAGCGTACTCTTTGATCTTTTCCCGATCAGATAACCGGGGGCGATAACGTTGAGGAATCTCATTGAATTGCTGGGCAAACTCCTCCACCTTGACTTCTCCATCCTTATAGGTAAAAAGCGTCATCTCTTTTTCTTCCGGTGTAAATTTGTTTAGATCCAAAAGATCACCCATTACCCTCAAGCCCAGGGTGTCCGGCGGCAGCTCTTCCTTCTTCGATATCAGAAGATCCAAAACCTCCTCATTTATCTTGAACCCAACTTTCTTTCTCAGTTCCTGGAAATATTCTTTCACCCTGTTTTCTCTTTTTTCTTTCTCCAGCGTAGATTGGATCACCCCTTTTGCCTCCTCATAAGGGGGCTGTTCCATTTTTCTTCGTTCAATCAACTTGATAATGTGCCATCCAAAGGTGGTCTTGACCGGTCTGGAGATTTCCCCCTCTTTCATCTTAAAAGCCACCTGTTGAAACTCAGGCACCATCTTTCCCCAGCTGAAGAATCCTAAATCTCCGGCGTTATCCTTGGCAGAAGGATCGATGCTTCTCTCCTTCGCCAACTGGGCAAAATCCGCCCCCTCTTTTAACGTCTGATAGATGCTATCAGCCTGCTCTTTGGTTTCCATCAGGATATGCCAGGTATGCACCTCCTCCTGCATCATCCGATATTCCTGTTTCATCTCCGATTCAGTGACTTTAACCTTATCCGCGATCTCCTTTATATACAGCACCCTCGAAAGTAAGCGCTCTTTCTGTTTCGCAAAATTGGTGTCGGCTTCCACCTGAGTATCAATGCCCTCCTTATATGCCTCCATGATCACCACCTGATCAGCGATCAACTTGTTCACTAATTCCCTTTTTCGCTGAAGTTCAGACATACCCTGGATCATCAGCCGGGATGCCGCTCTCCATTCATTTTCCAGATCCTCCACCGTGATTTTCCGATCCCCCACCTTGGCTACAATTTTTCCCTCCTCCTTCTTGGTAGCACACCCCCAGAATAAAGCTAAAACCAATACCCCCGCAAGCAAAAACAAAATTGCCTTCTTCACGTCACTCCTCCTTGGGTTAAAAGGAAACATTTCAGTTTATAAAATTAGCATTTTTCACATCCACATATTTACTAATATAAGATACCCTCACAAGCTTAGCAAGAGATTTTTAACAAACAGGGATTTTTTCTCACTCTCCCCTTTTAGATGGACGAAAAGCTTAAGTGTTTTATCCACTACAAATTCCAAAGGCAGGCTGATTTTCTGCCTGAAATTCTCCAACTCTTTTTTTCCAATCTTCTTATCCTCAGAGAACTGAAGCAAAAGAACATCCTTTTTCAAAGAGAGCCTAAAAATTCCCAGATGGGAGGCTATGATCTTGGCACAGGTGAAATTTAAAAGATCTTCCACCTCCTGGGGTGGATTTCCGAATCGATCAACCATTTCAGCCTCCACCTCTTTTACCTCTTCTGGTGATTTAGCTTCCGAAAGTTTCTTGTAGATTTCCACCCTCTGCTGGCTATCAGAGACATAGTTTTTTGGAATATAGATATCCAGATCAAATTCCATCTTCACCTCTGGAAGCCTTTCTATCTTCTCTCCTTTGAGTTCCCTTACCGCCTCATCCAAAAGCCGACAGTAAAGGTCAAAGCCCACCTCCTGGATGAACCCATGTTGTTGTGCTCCCAGGAGGTTTCCCGCTCCCCTGATCTCCAAATCTCTTAATGCCAGATGGAAGCCGGAACCAAGCTGGGTGAACTGCTCTAATGCTTTGAGTCTTTTTCGTGCGGTTTGGGTTAACAATTTCACTTTCGGTATCAAAAGATAGGCATACGCTCTCAGGTTGGATCTTCCTACCCTTCCTCTGAGTTGATAGAGCTGAGCCAGTCCAAACCGATCTGATCGGTCTGTTATGATGGTGTTTACACTGGGAATATCTATCCCTGACTCGATGATGGAGGTGACCAGAAGAAGGTCATATCGATGATCCAAAAAATCCAGCATCACCTTTTCTAAAAGGTTCTCCTCCATCTGACCGTGAGCGATGGCAATTCTGATCTGAGGAACCAAATCCTGTAAGAATCTATACATGGCTTCTATGGTCTGCACCCGATTGTGGACAAAATATACCTGCCCTCCCCGGTCCACCTCCCTGAGGATAGCATCGGCGATAAGTTTTTTGTCAAACCCTACGATCTCGGTATGGATGGGAAGCCGATCCTTGGGAGGGGTGTTGATGATGGACATGTCTCTGGCACCCAAAAGGGAGAGCTGGAGGGTGCGGGGGATGGGGGTGGCAGTCAAGGTGATAACGTCAACCAGCCGGCGCAGTTTTTTTATCTTCTCCTTATGCGTTACCCCAAACCTCTGCTCTTCATCAACGATCAAAAGTCCTAAGTCCTTAAACTGGATATCTTTCTGGATGAGGCGATGGGTGCCGATGACCACATCCACCCTCCCCTCTTTCAAACCCCGCACAATCTCCTTTTGTTCTTTCCTGCTTTTAAATCGGGAAAGCATTTCCACGTTTACCGGAAAGCTTTTTAGTCTTTCGCAAAAGGTGACAAAGTGCTGTTGAGCTAAGATGGTGGTGGGGACCAAAACCGCCACCTGCTTTCCGTCCATCACCGCCTTGAATGCCGCTCTTACCGCCACCTCGGTCTTGCCATATCCCACATCTCCACAGATCAGACGATCGGCAGGAGTGCTCTGCTCCATATCCTTTTTTACAGCATCGATTGAGGTAAGCTGATCAGGAGTCTCCTCATATATAAAAGATGCTTCCAGCTCCTTTTGCCAGATGGTATCAGGTGAGAAGGCAAAACCGGGTTTGGCTTTTCTTTCTGCATAAAGCTGAATCAACTCCTGCGCCATATCCTGAATGGCTTTTTTAGTCCTCTTTTTCAGCCTCTCCCATGAGGTTCCGCCTAACTTGGATAAGGTGGGCGCGCCTTCCTTCCCTATAAATTTATTCACCCGGTTAAACTCCTCAATAGGAACATATAACTTGTCATCTCCCAGATAGACAAGCTTCAGGCACTCTCTTTTTCTTTTATCTACCTTTAGGGTCTCGAGTCCGGCATATCTGCCGATCCCATGATCGATGTGAACCACAAAATCCCCCAAAGACAGGGCAGAATAGGAGGATAGGGCGATCCCTTCATTGGATCGCCTCTTACGTCGACGCCAGAAATATCGGGAAAATATTTGATGATCGGTTAGAGCCACCAAACCTATCTGGGGGAAGCTAAAGCCTCCGGAAAGATTTTTGACCTGCCAAGCTATCCCATCCGCCCACCTGTCTAAAAGCTCCACTAATCGGTCTTTCTGGCCCACATTATCACAAAAGATGAAAACCTTCTGTTTTTCAGACCGGTAATCTAAAATCGACCTTTTGAGCAAATCCACGTTTCCCCCGAATACCTCCGGCTCTTTCATTCCCAGATTAAAAGCATCTTTTTTTTCTCCCAGGGAAAGGTGACTGATGGCTTTAAATTGATTCATCTTCTCAAAAAAGCTTTCTGGTTTACCCCACAGGTCAAAAGGCTTCGGAACAGCCTCTCCTTTGTCCTGGGCCTCACCGAAGAGTCTTTCGGTCTCCTCATAGATCTTCTCCATCTCGCCTTCAATTATGGAAGGCTCATCCAGAAATATGATGGATTCTGGGTGGAGGTAATCCAAAATCTGAGCTTGAGGGAGACCGAACAGGCTGGCCAGCCACTCCAGTCCGGGCACCTCTTCATGGAACTGCATTTTCTCTCTTAAGCTCTCTGCTTGATCCGATCTCAATTTTGAAAGAGACTCCTCCAGCTGGCTGTCGCTGATCAAAACCTCCCTTTTGGGCAGAATCAGAGCGGAGTCGATCTTCTGAATAGATCTCTGATCTAAGACGGCAAATGTGCGGACCGATTCGATTCTGTCTCCAAAGAACTCAATTCTTATCGGATCGGAGGAGGAATAAGGGAAAACATCCAGTATCCCTCCCCTTATGCTGAAAGTCCCAATTTCCTCCACCTGAGGAAACCGTTTAAATCCTATATCGCAAAGTTTTTGGGAAAGATGCTCGATGTCAGCATTTTCTCCCACTTTGAGTCTAATAGTCTTTTCCTTTAATTCCTTGGGGGAGATGGTTTTCTCCATGCATGCCCGGATGGTGGTAACCACCACCGGATTTTTTCCCATGACCAGATCATACAAGCTCTCCAATCGTCTTCCAATGACTTCGCTATGAGGGATTTTCAACTCATAGGGGAGAATCTCCCAACTGGGAAAAAGCCTTACCTTCTCCTCTCCCAGAAAACAGATCAGATCCTCATATATCTTCCAGCTCTCCTCAGGACTAGAGGTTATAACAAGAAAGGGAAAGTCAAGTTCTTTTTTAAGATATGCTAAAAGCAAAGCTTTTCCCGAACCCACCAGACCCGAGACTGGGACCCTTTTCCTGTCGGAAGCTAAGAGGTTTTTGATCTTTTGAAAACTTCCAGAAGTTCCTGCTGATTTCAAAATATCAGCTAAAGCCATATCACTTTCTCTTTAAGAATTGTTTAACGTAGAAGTAGAACTTCAGGGACTGTTGAAAAACCCTATTGGCAGGGCTAAATGCCCTGCCCTATGGGTGATAGGTTATTGTCGCTCATAGAGGCGGGAATTTATCCCGCCTCAAAGCTTAGCTTTTTCAACAAACCCTTTAGGTTCGCCACTGCATTCTCTTAAAAAGGAGAAAGAAACTCATTTCCCGATACAGAATTCAGAAAAGATCTTGTTCAAAATGTCGTCGGTTACTGTTTTTCCAATCACCTCACCGATTGCATCCAACGAAGCTTTCACATCCAGCGCCACAAACTCCGGACTCATCTTTTTCTTTAAGCTGGCCTTAGCCAAAGTCAAACTTTTTTTTGCTCTAATCAGAGCATCTTTATGTCTTAAACTGGAAAGGAGCACACCCTGAGTTTGGTCTTTTTGCAAAACCAGAGCACTTGACACGATCTTCTCTTTCAGTCTCTCCAGCCCATCTCCCTTTAAAGCTGATACTTTGACAACAGTTCGACTCCGTTTATCCTGAACGAAGTTGAAGGGCTCACCCTCTTCGATCGATTCCTCTTTAAGTCTTTGCTCGTTCTTCCTGATCAGATCCGGTGAAGTTATATCAATTTTGTTAAATACGATCAGATATTTTCTTTTTTCAACCTGTTTTTTTAGATCCAGGTCCTCTTCGTCAATTTCTGAAGAAGTATCAATAACCAGAAGAAGCAGGTCTGCTTCACTTATCTCGATCTTTGTCCTTCTGATACCCTCCAGTTCGATCCTATCTTTGGAGATACGATAGCCAGCAGTATCCACCAATCTCACCGGAACTCCCTTGAAATTGACAAACTCTGAGATGACATCCCGCGTGGTTCCGGGGATGGGAGTTACGATAGCACGATCCTCCTTTAAAAGAGCATTAAGCAGGCTGGACTTGCCCACATTGGTTTTGCCAATGATGACTAGGTTCAGCCCTTCCTTGAGGATTTTTCCCTCATCATAAGTGGAAAGCAATTCTCTAATATCTTTTTCAATTTCTTCAATCTCCTGAAGAACTTTGTTTCTATCCAGAGTCTCAATATCCTCTTCGGAAAAATCTATCTCCACCTCCAGTCGGGCTAAAATGTCGATCAGCCTGTCTCGATACGAGTTGATCTTTTCAGAGAGATCACCTTTCAGATGCTTTAGCGCCAGTTTGAGTCCCAGATCGGTCTTAGCCCGGATCACCTCTGCCACTGCCTCTGCCTGGGAAAGATCGATCTTCCCATTGATGAAAGCTCGCAAGGTGAATTCCCCCGGTTCTGCCAGACGGGCTCCACATTTTAATGCCTGCTGGAGAACTTTGGTTAAGACCAGTTGCCCGCCGTGACAACTGATCTCCACTAAATCTTCTGCCGTGTAGCTTTTGGGAGCAAGGAACTTGGTGAGAAGAACTTGATCGATGACCTCTCCGGTCTGGGAGTCAATTATCTCCCCGTAATTGACCCGATGAGAAGGAAGCTGGTTGAGTGGTTTTTCACTCCTGAAGATTTTTTCGGCGATCTTAATTGAATCCTTGCCGGAGATGCGAACGATCCCTATGCCTCCCTCACCCAGGGGTGTGGAGATAGCGGCAATGGTATCCTCAAGCATTGAAGCGCTGGTTTTCTTTCCTTTCGACATGCAAGAAATATACGTATTTTCATCTGTTATGTAAAGAGGTGGCGGGAAAACTATAGCGGACGAATTAAATAAATTGACATAATTCGTATGAATGTGTGTATGCACTCATACGAGCATACGCACATCTAAGCTACCTATCCTTGCTTTTTATGCGGGATCTTTTCCGCCTTTGGCGGGATGCCCTAAGATACTAATCCAGGTTATGCTTAGGATCGTGTGCACTATTCTATCTCACGGGCTTGTCCGCCAGTGGCGGATCTGTCTAGGACAGAAAAGCCCAAGGGGGTGTACAGTGTCTTTCCCAAACCCCCTTTCCTCTAATTTATCTTTTTCTCCATCAGAGAGCAATCGTATTCTCATTCATAATATACAAGGGGGTGAGGTCTTCTGAATCTTTACTTAATTAAATCCTTAAGGCTCTCTTTCTTATGAAGAATTCCAGCAACTAAAGTGGAGAAGCACCAAATAGAAAAACAAGTCCAACTTTGGATCGAAATCTCTTGACGAGTGAAAATGTTTTTGTATCTTGGGATTTGAGAAGCTTATGAAGAAAAATCTATCCATCCAGATAGTTGTTTTGATAATGCTTTTGACTTGCGCCTGTGGCAGGGATGAATCCAACGCTCCCGCTCTTCCTGTGGATGTCCCCGATCAGATCATAGAGAATTCCACCATCACCTTCAGCCAGGAGGGGATAAGATCGGCGACGATTTTCGCTGAATATGTGGCAGTGTATGAGAGGCTGGATTTGAAAAAAGCCAAAAAAGTGCACATCGATTTTTATGATAAGGAGGGAAGCCACACTTCCGTTCTGGTGGCAGACAGCGGGGTGATTCAAGAGAGAAAACAAAAAATTGAAGCCTTGGGAAACGTGGTGGTGATCTCCGATGAGGGAATAAAGCTTGAGACCCAGAGCCTGAAATGGGATCCAGAAAGTGCCAAAATCGTCACCGACGATTTCGTCACCATCACCAAAGACAGAGACGTGATCACCGGATATGGATTGGAGGCAGACCAGGAGCTTAAACATTTCGTGATCAAAAAAAAGGTGAGAGGGGAGATAAAAGAGTTACCTCAAGAGGATTTAAAGGATAGCTTGTGATTGACGAAGATAACTATTTGTTAGGTTCACAGAGAACTGGAAGGGTGATCTTTCGTAAAAGATCATAAAAGAAGTAGATGAATGACCATTCGCTAACCTTAAGGTCGGAGAGTCTGGTAAAGATTTACAAAAAGAGGAAGGTGGTGAATGACGTCTCCATTCAGGTGAACCAGGGAGAGATAGTGGGGCTTTTGGGTCCCAATGGGGCGGGGAAGACCACCACCTTCTATATGATCATAGGCTTCATCAAGCCGGAGGGGGGCAAAATTCTGTTAGATCATGAGGATATAACTGACTTTCCCATGTATGAAAGAGCTCGTCGGGGAATCGGATACCTCTCTCAGGAACCTTCCATCTTTCGTAAATTAAGTGTGGAACAAAATATTATGGCTATTCTGCAGATGCAGAAGATTCCCAAAAGGGAAAAAGATGAAAGGTTGGAGTTCCTTTTAAAGGAGTTGGACATATCTCATCTGGCAAAAAATAAAGCTTACACCCTTTCCGGAGGTGAAAGGAGGCGGGTAGAGATAACCCGGGCGCTGGCAACTCAGCCCAAATTCATGCTTTTAGATGAACCGTTCTCCGGAATCGATCCCATAGCGGTAGAAGATATTCAGAAGATTATCTCCCGTTTGAAGGAGAAAAACTTAGGGATACTGATCACCGATCACAATGTGCGGGAGACTCTCTCCATCACCGATCGGGCTTACATAATGTGCGATGGAGAGATCTTAAAATCTGGAACAGCCGAGTTTCTGGCATCTGACCCGGAGGCGAGGAAAATCTACTTAGGGGAGAAGTTCAAGTTAAACTAATTAGCTCCCGATATATTAAAAAAAGGCGTTGATAAATAGCAATTTGGGTTTATATTAATAATGTGAGCCTGATTTAGGGGATATAAATTAAGGAGATAAAACTTAAAGATTGGCTCATATGTTTTAAGGTAAGCTAACCTAAGTTCAGATGAGGCGATTATGAAGCTGAACATGCATATGAAGCTACAGCAGACTTTGGCTCCGCAGCTCATTCAGTCGCTGAAGCTTCTGCAGATGCCCATCCTGAAGTTGGAACAACTGATAAGACATGAGCTTTCCACCAATCCCCTTCTGGAAGAGACGGAATCCACAGAGGAACAGGACGAGGTTTTGAGCACCTCTGTGGATGAGGGGGAGGATCAGTCTGACCCTCAACTGGATAAGATCAACTGGGAAGATTACTTAAGAGACGAAGGGGATTTCCACCCCAGACAGGAAAAGGAGGCAGAGAAGGAGAGGCTTCATGAAACTCCGGCATCGGAAAAGAATCTGTACGAACACTTACTGGACCAGCTTCACTTGAGCCGGTTAAGCAAAGAGGAGAATGTGATCGGAGAGTATATCATTGGGAACATAGACGAAAACGGTTATCTGACCTGCTCGGTGGAGGAAATGGCAAGTTCTCTGGATACCTCGCCAGAGCAGGTTTCAAAGATACTCTCCATCATTCAGACCTTCGATCCCACCGGGGTGGGAGCTAAAGACTTAAGAGAGTCTCTTATGATTCAGCTTAAGGTGAAAGGATTTGAGGAGAGCTTGGCTTACCGTATCGTCAAAGATCATTTAAGCGATCTAGAGAAAAAAAGCTTCACCCAATTATCCAAAACTTTAGGGGTCAGCTTTGAGGAAATTCAAGCCGCCATGGATTTCATAAAGATGTTGAATCCCAGACCGGCCATGGGCAGATTCGCCCCTTCGGCAACCCCGGTGGTACCTGATTTGGTCGTGGAGAAGATCGGGAATGAATTTGTGGTGTTCCATAATGATAAAAACGTCCCCCGATTGAGGATCAATTCTACCTACCGGGAACTTCTGAAGAAGGGGTCCCTCCAATCCGGAGAAACCAAAACCTACCTGGTGGGGAAACTGGAGAAGGCTCGCTGGCTTCTGAATGCCATAAATCAAAGACGTTCCACCATGATCAAGGTGATGGAGAAGATCGTGGAGGAGCAGAAAGAATTCTTTGAACACGGTCCCTCTCACCTAAAACCCCTCACCATGGAGGCAATCGCGGAGAGAGTTGATATGAACGTAGCCACCATCTCCCGGGTAGCTAATAGCAAATATGCTCAGACTCCGCAAGGGATATTTGAGCTCAAATACTTCTTCAATACCGGGGTACCACAGGAAAATGGAGAGGAGCTTTCCAAAAGGCACGTGAAACAACTTATTTTCGATTTGATCAAAAAGGAGGATCCCGCCTCTCCTTTGTCTGATCAGCAGATTTTTGCACATCTTAAGAAAGAGGGAATAAACATCGCCCGCAGGACGGTCAGCAAATACAGAGAGGAGCTGAAGATCATGTCGGCACGCTTCCGCAAGAGGATAGTCAAAACGGAGGCGGACGATTCTGCCAAAGAGGCGGTGAGTGCCCCGTCAACCGATTCAACTTGAATCTTTTTCTCTCTTGATTTGGTGAAACCTTTTTGGGGAAATGAAAGATTCTTTTAAAACCCGATCTCGATCATTTCCGCTCATTTTTTTAATAGGTTTAAAAAGATGAAATGTGGTTTTCTTCTCGACCCGATGCGATCATTCTCTACGATTTTCAAATCTTTTAGAAAAAGAAACCCAAACAAGAGGCAAGAGCCGCAAAATTTTTTTTGAGCAAACACCAGGATGGTTGGTTTTTTAAACCAGCAGGCTTTTTTTCAGTATAAACAAACTGAAAGGAGCACCCCATGCAGATCAGAACCACCGCTCGTCATTTTGATTTAACTGACGATCTGAAAAACTTTGCAGAAAAGCAAATCGGGAAGTTGGAAAAATATTTCAATCACATCATTGATTCCCACTTGATCCTGGAGATGGAAAAATCGAGAATGAGTGCGGAGTTAAAGGTGAAAGTCTATGGCACCATTCTGACCAGCAAACATAGATCATTTGACATGTATGATTCTGTGGAAAAGGTGATAGATAAGATGGAGGGTCAGCTCAAAAGATATAAGGGGAAGCTTACAGATAAGAAAGCCAAAAAAGCCAAAAAAACCTCGCCTTTGGAGAGAAAAACTGAAGGTTCCTCTGAAAGCGAAGAACTCGAGGAGATATGAGGGTAACTGAATAAGATAAAAAACTCATCCGGCTGAAAAGCTGGGTTAACTTTTGCAAAAAAGGAAAGGAGTGTTTTTTTCTTGGAGATCATCACGGTAGAAAAAATGTACGGGGAGAGAAAGGACGTTTTGGAACTTACTTTGTTGACCAATGAAAACGGACTGAAGAGAGAAATCCCCACCAACGAGATTCATCGTCCGGGCTTAGCCCTGGCTGGATTTGTGGAGAGGTTTGCCAACCAGCGCACTCAAGTCCTGGGGGAGACGGAGATGTCCTTCTTATCTGACAGAGATGAATTAGGACGAAAAAGGGCGGTGGAGAACATCTTCAGGTTCGATCTACCCTGTGTGATAATCACCAAGGGACTCACCCCTGCTTCGGAGCTTTTGGAGATTGCCGACCAGAAAGGTGTGCCGATTTTCTCCACCCGACTTTCTACGGTTGAATTCATCAATCGCCTGAGCGTATATCTGGATAACCTGTTCGCGCCCCACACCACCGTTCACGGAACATTAGTGTGTGTTTACGGTGTAGGACTTCTGTATGTGGGGAAAAGCGGTGTGGGAAAAAGTGAATGTGCTTTGGATCTGGTGGAAAGAGGGCATCGCATGGTGGCAGATGATGTGGTGAAGATCATCCGAAAGGCGCCTCAGATTCTGGTGGGAACTGGAAGTGAACTCCTCCGACACCACATGGAGGTGCGAGGCATTGGAATCATAGACATAGAGAAGCTGTTCGGCATCCGTGCCATCCGGATGCAGAAAAGGATAGAGGTGCAGGTCAATTTAGTGCACTGGGATGACCAGATCGAGTTCGAAAGGTTGGGCATAGAGAGCAAATATACCACCATCCTGGGAGTGGAGATCCCGGTGGTGATAATACCGGTCTCTCCGGGAAAGGACATCACTGTCATCTCCGAAGTGATCGCCATGAATCAAATGCTGAAGATCTATGGACACGACAGCGCTAAAGAATTTTCCAAAAGGCACGCTGAGGAGATTTACCGGAGAAGGGCGGTGGGCGACTTTCTGGAAAGTGACTTTGAGTAGCCTTTTAGTGAGGGGAGGTTGATTCATCCCTCCCTCATCCCGGCTAATCGATTATAAATCGAAGGCAGAGGCAAAAGATAAGTTTTTATGATCGGCTGTGTAATCTTAACTCATGGAGATCTCTGTTTCGGGTTGAAAGATACCCTGGAGGGAATAATGGGAAAACAGGAAGGGCTTTCGGTCATATCCAATGCCGGACTGGGGAAAGAGGAGTTGATTTCGGCTTTGCAGAAGAAGGTAGATCAAGAAACCTCCGGGGATGGAGTGGTCATCTTCGTAGACATGTTCGGAACAAGCTGCTGGCAGACAGCCAAGAAGGTGGCAGCAACAGCTTCCGGGAGCAGACCAGAAATTGCCGTGATCACCGGAGTGAATTTGCCCATGCTGGCCAAATTCTTCACCCGGAGAGCATCCCTCCCCTTAAGCCAGTTGGTACCTCTGGTCAAACAGGAGGGGGAGAAAGGGATAAGAACTGAAAGTTAATGCCGATCTTATTATATAGAGTGGACGAAAGATTGATCCATGGACAGGTGGTGGTGGGCTGGGGCAACAGCTTGAAATTTGACCGGATTGTGCTGATCAATGATCAGGTGGCACAAAATCCATGGGAAAGAGACCTATATTTGGCTTGTGTTCCCCCGGAGATGAAAGCCATCATCCTCCCGGTGGATGATGGTGCGGCAAAAATTCTGCAAAACGGATTTGAAGGGGAGAGAGCTGTTATTTTAGTGGATTCCCCGTTTGATATTTTAAGAATGGTGGAAAAAGGGGTAAAGATCGATTCAGTTAATGTGGGTGGGGTTCATTCCAAAAGAAATCGGGTGAAAATCTTGCCCTACCTGTGTTTATCCCCAGAGGAGATCTTTGCCTTCAAAAGAATAATCTCAGCCGGCATCAAGTGTGAATGCCGAGACGTGCCCCTGGCAGAAGAACATGACCTCTCCTTACTCTTTGACAAATTGAGGCCGTAAGCTTTGGACTTTGACTCGACATTTATGTCAAACGGCATAATTTATGACAATCACTGAAAAGGTGCGAGATAATTCTCTTGGATCGGGCGGGGGTTCAACCCCCGCCCGATCAGGCCAGATTAACCTTTATGGTTTGTTCGTATTAAGGGTTTGTTGATGAAGTTACATTTTGGGGCAGGATAAATTCCTGCCCCTATGGGAGACAATTACTTATCGTCCATAGGGCAGGGCATTTAGCCCTGCCAAAAGGGTTTTTCAACAGTCTCTTAATGTGCGTATCCACTCATACGAGTTTGAGATTCTTCCCCCGCCAAAGGCGGGGGAAGAATGACATTTCTCGACACGCTCATCCGTATAGGAGCAACCAATAATACATTTTGTTCAGACTCAAATTAAAAAACTTACTAAAACTTTGTTAATGAGGCACTAATAAAGAATCAAAATGAGAGGTAAAAGCACAGAGTTCAGAGTGGGTATGGTGGTGCTTTTAGCCTGCGTCATCCTCGTTTTTGGACTTATCTGGGTTAAGGGAATCAGGTTCGATCAGAACCGATATAGATACTCGGTCATCTTTCCCAATGTGGGCTCATTGGAGGTAGGGGACCCGGTATCAGTGTCCGGTGTGCCCAAGGGAAAGGTGGAGAAGATAAAACTATATCAGGGGGACGTTCTGGTCACCTTCAATCTGACCACGGATGTGATTCTGAAAAAGGATGCCGGGTTCACTGTAATGAACGTGGGCTTGATGGGGGAAAGATTCATCGCCGTTAAGACCGGTTACTCAGATACTCTTTTGGATCTTTCCCAACCTATCCGGGGATATTACGACACCGGCATTCCGGAGGTGATGGGCAAAATGGGCGAGATGATCAACGAGATCAGAAGTCTGACAGGACATCTGGAGGCGGTGGTGGGAACTCAATCCTCTCAGGATGCGCTGATTCAGACCATCGAGAATCTAAGAGAGATCACTCAGAAGATGAACACCCTTTTGGATCGAAATGAAAAGAAATTCGATCAGACGCTTGAAGATCTGTCCTTTGCCTCCGCAGAGCTTAAAAAGATGGTGACAGAAAATAAAGATAAGCTCCAGAGCACTGTGGATAATTTTAGCTCCGCCTCGGAAAAGCTGGACAACATAACCACAACTTTAGACTCTCTCTCCATCTCCCTCAAAAGTCTAAGCTCCAAAATAGAAAGCGGAGAAGGAACTTTAGGACAGCTTCTCAATGATACTACCTTGTATGAGCAGATTAAGAAAACCACCCAAGATGTCGATTCATTAATATTGGATATAAAGAGACATCCCAAGAAATACCTGAAGATCAGCATCTTTTAACATGGATTTGTTGGCTTTTCAGAACGTGGATAGAATTGGGGGAACAACAACGGGCAGGTTTGTTCAGGAATGATAATTTATCAAGAAAACAAATAATTATTAAGGAGAGCATATAATTGTTTACATCCCCCCTTTAGAAAAAAAGGGGGGGGGATTTGAAACTTGAAAAATCCCCCTAAATCCCCCTTTGCTAAAGGGGGATTCCGAGTCAAACCCAAAACAGGTGGGAGAGAAAAAAATCAATGCGAAGCTCGTATGAGTGCATACGCACATTCATACGAATAATAAGATGTAAACTGTTTCCTGCTCCTCTTAGTAATTCTTTGAAAGGGTAAATTTCAGGGTCGCTTAGCTGGGGTGTTTTTAAATGTAGGGACAGGGCTTGTCCCTGTCTTAACTCTAAGGAGGACAGCCACAAGGGCTGTCCCTACGACAATTTCTTATAATAGACTTTTTTGGATCCACCTAAAGGTGGACACTCCACATTTCTTGTCCTCCTTTCGAAATTAAAAGGGGCAACGTTATCCATGGGGAGCTTTTATGAAAAAGATCAAATTCGCTTTCGCCATTCATAATCATCAGCCCATTGGCAATTTTGAGCATGTGTTTGAGCATGCTTTCACCCACAGTTATTTTCCCTTCCTGGAGATTTTGGAGAGACACCCTCGCTTCAAGATAAGCTTGCATTTCTCCGGAATTCTGCTTGAATGGATAAAAAAGCATCATCCGAAAACTCTGGACAAGTTAAGGTCTATGGTAGAAAAAGGTCAGGTGGAGATGCTCACCGGAGGATATTATGAGCCTATACTTGCGGTTATCCCGGATAGTGACAAGATCGGGCAAATTAAGAAACTTACCGAATTTCTAAAGGAAGAATTTGATACCCAACCGGTGGGAATGTGGTTGGCAGAAAGGATATGGGAACCTCATCTTCCCAAACCGCTATCTGAAGCAGGGGTGAAATATACCATTGTGGACGATTCACATTTCAAATATTCCGGACTCTCAGATGAAGAACTTTTAGGTTATTATCTTACCGAGGAGGAGGGACATCTTCTGGCTCTGTTCTCCTCCTCCAAATTTCTGCGCTACTCCATCCCCTTTAAAGAACCGGAGGAGACTGTTAAATACTTTAAAAAGGTTGCCTCTGAGGAGGGACGAAATCTCATCGTGTATGGAGATGATGGGGAGAAGTTCGGCGTTTGGCCCAAGACGTATGAGCATTGTTTCAAGGATCGATGGATTGAAAGATTTTTTGACCAAATTGAGCGTAATGCAGATTGGATCGAGATGATTCATCTGAAAGACGCCTTAAATCAGCTTCCCCCAAAAGGGAGGGTTTATCTTCCCACCGCCTCCTATCATGAGATGATGCAGTGGGCTTTGCCTCCAAATGCTTTCAGCGAATATGAGGAATTTGAACATCTCTTGAAAGAACAGAATCTTTATGAGCGATTTGGCATATTTGTAAGGGGCGGTTTCTGGCGAAACTTCTTGGCTAAGTATCCCGAGGCGAATAACATGCATAAGAAAATGCTTAACCTGAGCCACAAGATCAGCCAAATCGAAAATCAGAAACGGAAAAGCAAAACCAAATTAAATAAAGCAAAAGATTTCTCATGGAAGGGGCAGTGTAATTGTCCTTACTGGCATGGGGTGTTTGGTGGTTTGTATCTCCCTCATCTCCGTTCCGCGATCTACGAAAATCTTATCCAAGCAGAGAAGCTTACAGATGAGTTGGTGCATCGTGATAAAAATTGGGTGGACCACCAGGTTTTCGATTTTGATAAGGACGGCAGAGATGAACTTTTAGTGCATACTCCCATTTTCGGTCTGTATTTCTCCCTCTTTTCTGGAGGGAGTTTGTTCGAGCTGGATTTTAAGCCAAAAAGTATAAATCTTTTGGACACCTTGACCAGAAGAGAGGAAGGTTATCACAAAAAGCTTTTGGACTCGCAAGAAAAACAGAAAGGTGGGAAGGAAGAGCAGGTTGCCAGCATCCACGATCTGGTCTTAACCAAGGAGGAGGGACTGGAGAACTTTTTAACCTATGATTGGTATCGACGTGGCTCTCTGATCGATCATTTTCTGGGGGAGCAGACAAAGGTGGAGGATTTCTCCGCATGTCAATATCCAGAGCAGGGAGATTTTGTAAACCAGCCATATCTTTATAAGATGCAACGTGGAGAAAAAGGTTTTGATCTCACCTTATACCGGGATGGATTCGTGTGGGTGAGGGACAAAAGAGCACCGCTTACCGTGGCAAAAAAGATCTCCCTTGCACCACGAGGCTCCGATTTGAACATCTCATATCTTTTGGTGAATAATTCTCCGGCAAGATTGAACTTATGGTTCGGGATTGAATTTGGCTTCGCCATCCCAGGGCACGAAGACGAAAGAAGGTTTTGTTACATAAGAGATGGTGAGATCAAAGCCAAGGAGTTAGCTATGATAGGCAATGCGCAAAGGTGCCAGGAGTTCGGGATCAAAGATCATCATCTTAAGTTGGACATAAACTTCAAGCTCGACCGTCAATCCCAACTGTGGCGTTTTCCCATCTACACCGTCTCATTATCCGAGGAAGGATTCGAAAGGGTCCAGCAGAGTTTAGTCTTATTCCCTAACTGGAAGCTATCCCTGGAGCCTCAAGAGAGGTGGGAAGTGAAAATCCTCAATAGCTTCAATCCGTTGAAGTAAAAAGTCTGCATAGAAAGGAGAGTCCGAGCTTGCCCTGAACCATACGGTTCAGAGCTTGCCTCGGACAAGGATCGTCTTTACGTGAAATACCAAAATTCCAGAACCTAACTTAAGTTAGGTTCTGGCTAAACCCCGCGCCATACCACAATATTGATCGCCAGTTGGCCAGCAAAAGTATCACCTGTTGGTCAGGGGTACCCTTACCCCTGACCTTAATTCGCATCGGGGTAAGGTACCCTGATGCAACGGACGAAACAAGAATAGCTCTTTTAACTCCTTCTTTCCCTTTTTCTGCTTGCAAAAATCCCGGTTTGGATTATATTAATCAATAGAGAAGATTGTTTCAGGTATATGCGTGAGGATGTAATTTTCCGCTTTATCCGTTCAATCTCAGTTGAGTCAAATGACCGTTGACCCAGCCTGATAAAGTGGTTAACTACCGCCTCATTTCTCGCATTCCAGGGTTTAGATTTAGTTGTATCAACTTCAAGCTGTGAAAAACGAAAGCTTTTGAATCTTTCTGGAGGTAATATGAAAAGGACAACTGTCAAAGTTTTCACTGTATTGGGTTTAGTTTTTGCCATGGCCGTTTGGGGAAAAGCACACAATTCGATTGAATTAAATCAGATGGTGGATTTACAGACAAAGATTGAGGCGTATCAGAAGATAAAATCTCTCCCCATTGAGCTTACTCCGGAGGAGATGACCCGTACCGACGAGATCGGCATCACGCACCAGAAGACCGATCCCCCCACAGGTCCGGCAAGAAACCCAGCCGAATGGGAGCCCATGACGGGGGCTATAATCCGATGGCCCCTGGGAATTCCGGTCTCCCTGATTGTGGAGATGTCGGAGGATATCGAGGTTTATACCATTGTGGCAAATTCCTCCCAGCAGGCTTCTGCGACTACCACCTATCAAAGTGGTGGGGTAAATATGGACAATGCCAAATTCATAATTGCTCCCACCAATAGCATGTGGACCAGGGATTATGGACCTTGGTTTATCTTCGACGGAGGGGGAGATTATGGAATAGTGGATCACATTTATAATCGCCCCCGCCCAGATGATGACGTGATTCCTGTGGTTATCGGCAACGAGTGGAGCGTCCCGGTCTACGGAATGCCCCTGACTCACACCGGTGGAAATCACATGTCTGATGGATTGGGGGTTTCCATGTCCACCCGACTGGTTTATAACGAAAATCCGGACAAGACAGAAGCAGAGGTGGACTCCATCATGAATGACTATCTGGGGAATGATTATACCGTTTTAGATTATATAGAATCCGGAGGAATTCATCACATTGATTGCTGGGCGAAGTTTTTGAACCCCACCACCATTTTAGTGAAAGACGTTTCTCCTGGACACCCCAGCTATGATCTTCTAAATGCCAGGGCTGATTATTTGGCAACTCAGATAAGCGCCTGGGGAAGACCTTATACCATTGTGAGGGTCTATTGTCCTTATGGGACCGCTTACACCAATTCGATTATTTTAAATAATAAAGTATTTGTCCCTGTCTTTAATGATCCCTGGGATACTGTAGCCATCAGAGTATATCAGGAAGCCATGCCCGGCTATGAAGTTTTAGGATTTTACGGCTCCTGGTATGATAACGATGCTATCCACTGCCGCATAATGGGGGTGACCGACCGTTACATGCTTTTTGTCGACCATATCCCACTTTTTGACACGGATGACTATTCTCACGATTATCTGGTTTCGGCGAAGATAAAAGATCACAGCGGGACAGGTTTGATCTCTGATTCTCTTTTGGTTTATTACAGTATCAATTCCTCTCCGTTTGATACCGTCCACCTGCAATCCACCTCCAAAGCGGATTCTTTTTATGCTTACATACCGGCTCAGCCACCGGCCACCCAGATCTCATACTATATAAAGGCGGCGGACAACTCCGGGAGAGTGGTAACCCATCCCCCTATTGGAGCTCCGGATGCTCACGTTTTTAACATTACCGGAGAGAATGTTCCACCCCAGATCGTCTCCCCAGATTCCTTTGTGTGTGCCACCTATGAGAGCTTGTGTTATTATCCGGAGATTTACGATCCGGACGATTCAGTTCATCAGATCACCTATTTTGATATTCCCTTCTGGTGTGTGGTGCAAAATGATACACTTTGGGGAGAGGTGCCGGATACACCTTTAGTTGATAGCTTTACCGTGATTGTGGAGGATCTGTTTCATGCCGATACCCAGACGGTGATCGTGTGCACTTATATCTGCGGTGATGCCAATCGTGACCAACTGATCGATCTGGGAGATGTGCTGTATCTGGTAAACTATCTTTACAAAAGCGGACCTGAACCCCTGCCCACAGAAGCGGGAGATTGCAACCGAGACGAAAACGTGGATTTAGGCGATATTTTATATTTGATAAATTACCTTTATAAGGGTGGTCCACCACCCTGCGAAATGTAGGGCAGGACTGAGGTTTTCGCTATCTGTTGGTGTTCCATGGCTGGCAGGCTTCACCAACAGAAAGATTTCATGAATTTTCAAACTACTGGTTAATTATCAGCAAGCGAAAAAAACAACTTGCCATGCTGAGCGAAGCATCTCTTGCCTTTTGTTTGAGATTCTTCCCCTCCCAGAGTCGGGAGAAGACCAATAGCCAGTAAGTGAAAAAAATCCAACTTGTCATGCTGAACGAAGTGAAGTATCTCTAACGTAGTGAAGCATCTTTTGCTTTAGATTCTTTCCCCCGCCTCTGGCGGGACTCAGAATGACTGGGACACTCGCTCCTGTTGGTATTTTTCACTAACGGAAAAGATTTCACAAATCCACTGATAATCTCGAAACATAGAAAGTATCAGGTCTTTTTGATCTGACGCTTTACTGTCTTATCAAGCATAAACCTCACTGCGTGTAACCCATCAAAATCAAAAAATTTTTTACCTATTGCTTTTTGATTTATTAAGCCTGCTTTTGGGTGGATGTTATCCCAGACGTGTCTCCGTCATACACCCCCGCCTTTGGGGTGAACCATACGGCTCACCCCTGCGGATCACGGGAAGCAGATAAATATAACCTCAAAGCCTGGGATGAATTTTGGATTCATCCTGAAGGAAAAATTATCCACACCCCATCAGTAGACGCAAAAAAACTTTTTCATTTTAATTGTTGCTTTTTAATTTTGAATTATTATTTTTTTTAGACTTAAAATAAAGCTGTTCATCCTCTTGAGGAAAGGAGAGAAGAGATGATTATTATTCCTAGAAAGATCTTTTTAACAAAAGGGGTGGGCAAGCACAAAGAACAGCTTGCCAGCTTTGAGTTGGCTTTGAGAAATGCAAAGATCGCCAATTTCAATTTGGTTCGGGTCTCCAGCATCTTTCCCCCGGGATGTAAAATGCTCCCCAGAAACAAAGGACTCAAATATCTGAGGGATGGACAGGTGGTATTCACGGTAATGAGCTCCAATTCTACCAACGAGCCCAACCGTTTAGTATCTGCCTCGGTGGGGATAGCCATTCCCAATGATAAAACAAAATACGGTTATTTGGCTGAGCATAAAGCTTTTGGGCAGACAGTGAAAAAGGCGGGAGACTATGCTGAGGATTTAGCCGCCACCATGCTTGCTACCACCTTAGGGATCGACTTTGATGTGGACAAAAGCTGGGACGAGAGAAAGGAGATATGGAAGATCTCCGGTGAGATAGTGCGAACCACCAACGTCACTCAATCTGCGAAAGGGGATAAAAACGGACTCTGGACTTCGGTGGTAGCCGCCGCCATTTTTGTACCCGAATAAAGAAATGTAGATCTTCTCCAAAAGACTTGCGAATGTATCCGCAGGATCCATAGGGTAAGAGATTTGAATCAATTTACTTTTTGTTCCTATAACTTTCTTGGACTTTCTTCTGAGTTTGCCGAATTTGAAAAATCGGAATTTGTGATCCTTCCGGTTCCCTACGAGCAGACCACTACCTATCAAAAGGGAACCAAACATGCTCCCCAGGCTATCATCGCCGCCTCCCAGGAGGTGGAGACCTTCGATGAGGAATTAAAATTCGAAGCTTGTAAAGCTGGCATCTGCACCCTTAATCAGATGGAGATAACCACTTCGGGTCCACAAAAAATGCTTGAGAAGGTCCATCAAGCCACAAAGGAGTTGATAAACCAAGGGAAAAAGGTGGTGATAATTGGAGGAGAACATACCATCAGCATAGGAGCGGTCAAGGCTTTCTGTGAGAAATATCCCCATCTTTCCGTTCTGCAGATGGATGCCCATGCTGACTTAAGAGACAGCTATCAAGAGAACAAATTCAGCCATGCTTGTGTGATGCGAAGAATCGGAGAGCTATCGCAGTTCGTCGGGGTGGGGATAAGAAATTTGAGCGAGGAGGAACATGAATTTATTCAGCAAAACAAAACCGATGTTTTCTTTGCTCAAGACATGAGAGGCAATAACCGATGGAAAGAAAAAGTACTGGGCAAACTCGGCTCGGACGTTTATCTGACTTTTGATCTGGATTTCTTTGACCCCTCCATCATGCCTGCGGTGGGAACTCCGGAGCCGGGAGGACTTCTCTGGTATGAGACCCTGGATTTTTTAAAAGAGTTGGTTTATAAGAAAAATCTGGTGGGTTTCGATGTGGTGGAGCTTTGTCCCATACCCGGTCTTGTGGCACCCGATTTTTTGGCGGCAAGGCTGATTTACAAAATCATAGGTTACATAGTTAACAAGAAACGAAGAATTTAAGGATGGCAAAGGTTGAACGTTAAAAAGCAAAATGCAAAACCATATGGAAAAACGCGAAGTCTATATTGGAATGAATAGCTACTAATTTTTGCTCGAATTGCTTGTTTTAATTTGTTGTTTTTGTTATATTTCTGTTTGTTGGTGGCAAACATTAAAAAAGCCAAGAAGATGACAACAGCGAGAGTCCTGAGTCCAGCACAGACAGGGGTAGATCGGATGTGCGTAGTTGCAGAGCACCATAACCCTAGAAAAAATCCAGAAGGAGGTGTAAAGATGGATGAACAGTACAAAAAAGTCGTAAGGGATCCCCTGTATTCATACATAGGTTTAACTGAGGATCAACTCAAGATCATTCAGTTGCCAGTGTTTCAAAGGTTGCGGAGGATCAGCCAGCTTTCTTTTGCGGAGTTTGTATATCCTAACGCTACACATACAAGGTTTAGTCATTCTCTGGGCGTAATGGAGCTTGCAAGGAGATCAGTACAATATTTAAAAACTATTAAGGCTGGTATAGATGAATCGTATTTGGAAGCACTCGTATGGGCTGGACTTCTACATGATATAGGGCACTTCCCTTTCTCGCATGTATTCGAACCCTCTGCAACTGAGTTCATCGAGAAAGAAGAAAAAACGTGGCACGATTTTCATGTAAGATGGGGTAAAAGAATTATTAACCACCCCGGGTTTGGAATAACGGACATTATACCAGAAGAGATAAGAAAGAAGGTGTTAAGTTTAATTGACGAAAATGATATTAGTAGCCCTAAAATATTAAGAGATTCTATGACTTCATTTTTCAGTGTCGATAGGCTAGACTACCTTAGAAGAGACGCCCATCATGCAGGCACACCAGAATATGCGATCATAGATACTGACCGCATTATCTCTTCTCACATTCCCTTTTCGGATGAAGTTGTTTCAGTTCATAAGAGAAAAACTTTATATGCCTTAGAAGGTGCCATTCTCTCGTATTTTTATATGTATAGAGCGATCTATTATCATCATAGTGTAAGAGCCGCTTATCTTCTCTTTCAAGACATCCTTTGGGATGCCTTTGAAACGTATGAAACTTTTGAGGGAATGAATTGGGAAGATCCTGATTCTTGGATAAACTTTGATGAACACAGATGTATAGCGATGCTGGCAAGAAATGGAAGTCTTTCAGAAAAACTGACCCTTCTTTTAACAAGAGAGTTGCCTAAGATGATAAAAGATACAGAACTAAGTGATCCAAATATTCTTAGGGTCTATCGGCTCTGTCAAGAGGGGAGTTATAAGAAAAAGATCGAATGTGAACGCAAATTATTGCAGGAGTTGCAAGCTAAATGGCAATCTTTAAAGATGCTGTTTTTAGATTCGCCCATTTTGGTTCCTTATCCACCAACTCCATTTGCTGTCGATTATCCTTATATCTGGAATGGTAATACTCACACGAAGCCAATCCCCTTTCATAAAGAGGCGCCCTATGTAAAATATTTAGCGGAAGCGAGTGAAAAGGCAAGAGTCTATGTGAATCAGGTTTGGAAAAGTCAAGAGGAGAAAGAAAAATTCATTGAAGATTTGAATATTGAGATTCAACGATTAAACAAAAAGAGGTAAAAAATGAAATGGCCAATTGATATCGCCGTATGGGTGATGGTAAATCTTGAGAAAAGAGACTTTGACGAGATTCACGAAGTTCTCTTACATATCGCCAAGAAACTCCAGCTGAATGCTGTGGACTGCGAGCAAATATCTATGGCAATACGAATAGTGAAGAGTCATCCCGTCTTTTTAGAGGATGAGAGTATCGAGGCCGCAAAAGAAACACTCTTAAAAAGTGATGAAGGTCGAGAAATTTATAGTGTAATTGAAGAAATAAAGGGGAGTAACATGCAAGCTAGTGTCATGTAACTGAAGTATCTATACACTTGTCAATGCGAGCCCGAAGGGCGTGGCAATCTCGCCCTTTGTGGAATGACTTATGAAATTGCTTCGTTTCACTCGCAATGACATTGTAAACTTATCTACGTTACAAGACACTAGGTAATTGATGAAGCAATTTGAGCACCTCGACTGTCACTATATAGAAGGGTCGAGCCTTCCCGCAGTTACCCGAATTTGCTGGATGTTGGTCTTCCTGACCAACATCCACAGGTTTCTCTGTTGGTGAAGAACACCAACAGAAAGCCAGTTTTTTATTTTGTTTGTGTTTTTTAGTTTTATATTCTGCACTTTTAATTTTGAACTTTTAATTTAGCGAAGCGCATGTATTGGTGGCAGAAATTTTTTGATGAACACTATCTGAAAGTTTATGAAGAGCTGGAGAGGAAAACCTCCAGAGAGGTGGAGTCCATCCTCAAGATGATGGATATTAAACCTAAAGCCAAGATTCTGGATCTGTGCTGTGGCTACGGTAGACATGCCATTGAGTTGGCGCAAAGAGGTTTTGTCGTCACCGGTTATGATCTTTCCGATTTCTTTCTTGAGAAAGCAAAAAAGGATTCTGCCGCCTTAGGGTTAAAGATAGAATTCAAAAAAGGTGACATGAGAAAGCTCCCCTTTAAGGATCAATTTGATGCGGCGGTAAACATCTTCACCTCCTTCGGGTTTTTTGATAAGGAAAAGGATGATCTGAAGGTTCTTAAAGGAGTGTGTAAATCCTTAAAAGAAAGGGGACTTTTCCTCCTTGACCTTATAAACCGGGAACAGCAGATCAGGAATTTCCAAAGGAGAAGATGGCGTCCGGAAAAGGATTTTATAATGCTGGAGGATAATTTTTTTGATCTGTTCACCAGCCGCTTGGAGACCACCCGCACTCTTCTTTTTCAGAACGGGAAAAGAAGAGAATACTCCATCTCACTGAGATTGTATTCGTTCGCCGAAATACTGAATCTTTTGAAAAGAGCCGGGTTCGTTTTAGAATCAGTTTATGGTGATTTCGATTTCATCGAATATAGTTTGGATTCGCCTCGCATGATTTTAATCTCCCGGAAGAGCTAAACACTTCTGTTTTCTGTGTTTAATCTTGCGCAGCTTTTCCAATGGCTATCTCATTATTCTTGATATTTCTGCAATGGTCTCAAGATCCCCCGCAAAATGCGGGGGAGAATTGCCGATGCATCATAGATTCTTCGCTTGTGCTCAGAATGACAGATGAGGAACCGTTTATGGTAAGGCATTTTGTCATTCTGAAGGAGCGTAGCGACTGAAGAATCTATAGGTTCTTCACCCCGATACATTGGGACTTAGAATGACGGGAAGAATCATAGTTGCCCAATTTATTGGGCATCTTTTAGCTTGATCACCCCGCCGTTGGCGGGGGATTTTCAATAAACCGCTCAACTACACTACATATATGGTTTCTCCCATTGGTAACGGACGCCTCGTTCGTTCACGGTGAATCCGTTACCATATGGTTAGCATCACGGATGGGGCTTCGGTGATGAATAAGATTTTGTTTCAAAGTCATTCAAGCAGGGAATTCTCTCTTCTATCCGCAGGAACCATAGGAGGTGTTCCTTTTTGTCTCCTCATAATTGGAGCCGATCTCCGCACCGATCAGAACTATGAAAGCAGAATAATAAATCCAGAAAAACATCACCACCAAGGTTCCAAATGACCCGTAGATTTTCTGGAAATTGGCGTAGTTTTTGATATATATGTCGAAAAGAAATTTAGCCACCTCCCACAAACTGCTGGCGCAGATAGCTCCGATCAAAGCCGCCTTGGTGTCGATTTTCCGGTAAGGGATGATTTTATAAATTAAAAAGAACATCACAAAACCCAAAATCAGCGGCAGGAGAATGGCAAACAGTTGACTTATAAAAGCCGCCTCGCTCACCTTTAACCCGATTAAGGGCACTTTTAAGTTTTTTGCCACGGTATAGAAGGCGGTAAAGGCAAGAGATGATAACATGATCAGGACCGAAATCGGCACCAAAAGCAAAGAGAGGAACTTGCTGTGCCAGTAGGCTCTCCCTTTTTTCACTTTCCAGACCACGTTCATGGAACCCTCCACCACAGAGAATATTCGCGAAGCCGCCCAGATCAAACCTGCCAGACCGATTAACCCGAAGACCATCTTTCGTTGAATAAGATCGGATAAGATCTTAAAAACCGCCATAGTGGAAGTGGGAAAGGTTTTCAACAGCAGGCTGGTCACAGCCTCAAAAGCCTGGGTGGATGAATGTAGGATGAACCCTGAAACTGACATGAAAAGCAAAAAAATGGGTATCACGGAGAGGATAGCATAAAAGGATATGGCCGCCGCCATCAGAGAACAATTATCCTTATAAAAAGTATGCAGAAAAGTCTCTTTCACCCAGGTTTTGAAGAAAGTGACCTTTCTTCGCAAGATAGAATAGAAAGGGGAGGAGGTAACTCTGGCTATTCGGGATAAAAGTGACATGTTCTATGACTTGCGCTTTCTTTTATGGTTTGCTCCCTCAAGTATGACGCCAAAACCAAAGAGTTCCTCACGCAGTTTGGAAACATTTTCCAACAAAATGGTTTTCATTCCAACTTTTTCAGCACCATCGGTGTTTCTTTTCTTGTCATCTATAAACAAACATTCTTCAGGCTCAGAGCCAAGCTTTGTCAATGCCAGTTTGTAAATTCGGGGATCTGGCTTCCTCAATCCAACATCGCAGGAGAATATGATTTGGTCAAAATAGTTAAAGAAATCAAATTCTTTTGTCATGAACTGGGACCACTCTCTGGAGTGATTGGACAAAATTGCCAACTGGTATTGGCTTTTCAGTAGCGGGACTATTTTCACATTCTCCCCAATTGGACGAAGTTCGCTGCGAACCCTTTCTTTTAGTTCTTTTTTGTCCACCTTCACCTTTGAAGCTTTCAAGAAATGTTCCCAATACTCATCCTCTGAGATCTTACCCAGGGTTAGAAGAGTCCAATGCTGGTTAGGATAAAGATATGAATGCAACTCATCTTCAGGGATGGAAAACCTCACCGATAGATCTTTCGCTATCATTTTTAAAGGCACGTCGGTCACCAGGACCCTACCGACGTCAAAGATTATGCTTTTGATCATATTTGCCAACTGTTTCGTGTGCTTCTTCAGACCGTCTTAACACTGGTGTAGGGGTGGAGCTTTAGCTCCACCCTCTTTCTGGGCGAACCTGTCCACAGGATCCATAGGAAAGGTTCGCCCCTACAGATTTCAAGGTTCTTTATCGCCTTTTCCTCCCAGAAGGATACCGATGGGCTGTAAAGTTTCCACGTGGTCGCATATCACCTTGACAGATGCAGTGATGGGGATGGCTAAGATTATGCCAATGGCACCCCATAACCAGGTCCAGAACATCACCGAAATCAAGACCGCCAAAGGACTCAAATTCAATTTATCTCCCATCAACTTGGGAGTGATTATGTTCCCTTCCAGATTTTGAAAGACCAAAAACAAAACAAGCACCCAGATCACCGGCATCACCGCTTTGAACTGCACCCCCGCCACTATCAATGGAGGAACGGCACCGATGATGGGTCCCACAAAGGGGATTAAATTCAATACCCCGGCTAAGGGACCCAAGATATAAGCATAGTTAACACCTATGATCAGAAGTCCCAGGGTGAAAATTATTGCCAGGGCAAAGGAGGTGCCAAACTTGACCAGAAGAAAACCTTGAATCTGCTGGCTTATCTCCTCTAAAATCTCTGTCCCGGTCCGCTCCTTCGATCTGCTAAAGGCTCGAATCAGCTTCTTTTTTAGCATGTCCTGATCATTAAGAATAAAGAAGGTCAAAAACGAAACCAGAAGAAGGCTGAACAGAAAAGAGATGGTGGAGCTTATTCCCCGGAACAGATACTTGGTCACACCTGAAAAATCCTGCAGTTGAAAACTTCTTAGATCCAGGTCTTCTGCTTGTGGGAAAAACTCTTTGTATTCGTTTAAAAGCTTGGCGGTAAACTCTACGATGGCATTCCAGTATAAAGGAAGATCTTGAATCAAGCTGTTTGCCTGAACGAAGAGGAAATACCCGATTACCGCTATGATAAAAAAGCTTACTACCAAAATTAAAATGACAGCTATTGCATGAGGGATTTTGATTTTTTTCAAAAGAGAGACGGCTGGACTTAAAATATAGGCAAGCGAAACAGCGATTATAACCGGAATGACAATGGGGCTGGCGAAATATAAGAAAGCCGTAGCCGCTGCCACAGCCACAAAGGGAAGAGCAATGTTTTGCAATGGAAGGTATTGTTTGGATTCGTACATAAAAGGCGTTTAAAGTTTAAGGTTCAAAGTTCAAGGTTAAAAATATCTTCTTCCTCCAACTGATTTGGGGATGATTTTAATGTTTCAGCCATTTCAAAAGCTTAGATAGAGATAGGGTATTGATCACATCCTCTGGCTCAATCCAGCCTCTTTTTGCGGTGGCTATGCCAAAGCTGATCCAGTCCAGATGCTTGTCCCGGTGTGCATCGGTGGAGATGGCGATTTTGATCCCTTTCTCTTTTGCCTTGCGACAATTCAGGTCAGACAGATCCAATCTCTCCGGATAAGCATTGAGCTCCAAAGCCTTCCCACAAGCTTTACAAGCGTCCATGAGCTTGTCCATATCGACCTGATAAGGCTCCCGCTTTCCAATGAGCCTTCCGGTAGGATGAGCGATTATGTCTACATTGGCATTCTCAATCGCTTTTATGATCCTTTTTGTCATCTCCTCCTTGGACTGACTGAACTTGGTATGAACTGCTGCCACCACTATATCCAGATCCTTTAAGATGTCATCCTCTAAATCAAGCTGACCATTGGACCTGATGTCCACCTCGATTCCCTTGAGTATTTTAAAATTCTTGCCACCCTTTTTTTGTGCCATTCTTTTATTAAGTTTATCTATCTGTTCCATCTGTTGGGATACTCTCTCAGGAGTAAGTCCATTTGTAATACCCACGGTGGGAGAATGATCACAAATTGCAATGTACTGATACCCTCTTTTCTGTGCCGCCTTAGCCATCTCCTCAATAGAATTATTTCCATCGGTCCAATTGGTATGGACATGAAGGTCGCCTTTCGGGTCTTTCAATTCAACTAAATTAGGAAGCCGATTTTCTAAGGCGGCTTCTATCTCCCCCTGATCCTCTCTCAGCTCTGGCGGAATGTAAGGAAGACCGACCGCTTTGAAAACCTCCTCCTCTGTTTTACCAGCAATGCTTTTCTCTCCTCGGAATACTCCATATTCGTTTACTTTTAACTTTTTGTCTACTCCCAAAGATCTAATCCTGATATTATGAGCTTTGGAGCCGGTGAAATAATGCTGAGCCGCGCCAAAGCTTTCCGGCTTAACCACCCTTAAATCAACCTGAAAGCCATCCTTGGTTGTGATACTGGATTTGGTGTTCCCCTTTGCCACCACCTTTGCGGTCTGGGGAAGATTAACAAAGGCATCCATCACCTTTTTGGACTTATCAGAGGCGACCAGAATATCAGCGTCAGCTATGGTCTCTCTCATCCGTCTCAAAGAGCCTGCCAGAGTGATCTGTTTTATCTCTTTTACCTTTTTCAACTCCTCCAGAATACTCTGTGCCCGGGGATAGATGAAGGCCAAAGGAAATCTCTCCTTATATTTTTGCACCTGCTGTATTCCTTGGAGGATGTTTTGTTCCACCTTTTCACCCAGACCCGAAAGCTCTCTTAGCTTTCCTTTCTCTGCCGCCTTCTTCAACTGTGCCGTTGTCTTTACCCCCAACTGGTCATATACCAGTTTAGCATGCTTTGGACCCACGCCGGGAATTTTAAGAAATTCAGTTAAGGGCGCGTATTCGGATTTTTTCAAATCCTCATAATATTTCAGCTTTCCCGTCTCCAAAAGCTCTTTGATCTTCTTGGCGATCCCCCCTCCAATTCCGGGAAGCTCCTTAATTTTACCTTTGTCCTCCAGAGAGGAAAGTTGATAGGTGAGACCCTCCATTGTCTGAGCTGCCTTGATGTATGCTCGTATCTTGAAAGGATTTTCTCCTTGAATGTCTAAAATCTCAGAGATGTGAATCAGTATTTCGGCTATTTCCTGGTTTGTCATACAACAGCCTAAAGCATAGAGTTGAGAGCATTCTACCTCACCCTCGTTCCCCCTCTCCTTGACAAGGAGAGGGGGAAACAGGGGGTGAGGTTATTATTTGCTGTGTCTGTCTGGTCCCCTGACCCGACAGGATCCGCCCGCCAGGTCAGGGGACCTGGCGGGCACAGTACTACCAAAAAGTTTCATGTTCAACTGGCTTTTTATGTGGCTAAAGCCAATCAGATGATATCATCTTATATCAGTTCGCTAAAGCGAACTGCAAATGATTTCGTTCTTTCATCTATTCCAGTTGCTTTTAAGCAACTGACAAGATAATTTTATATTCATCCGGCTTTAGCCGCATTATTATGTGGCTAAAGCCAATCAGTTCATATTTTCTTTAATCAGTTCGCTAAAGTGAACTGCAATTGATTTCCCTTAATTTATCTGTTTTAGTTGCTTTGATTCTATCTATTCCAGTTGCTTTTAAGCAACTGATGAAATTTGTTTTCCTATTTGTCTGGCTTTAGCCACATTATTCTGATTTTGTCAAAGTCCATCCGTACCTTTTCATAAACTCATCTATTTCGTCAGCAAATGATTTATCAGTATGATGTTCTTCCTGTTGAAGTATGTAATCCCTCACCAGCTTTAAATGACTTTCACTGACACCCACTGCCCAGTAATCGTCCTGCCAGACAAACTTTGTTTTAGTCAGTTTGTTTTGGTTTATCCAAAATGATGATTCGCCTTTAATCAGTTGAACTACTTTGCTGATGGTCTGATCTCTGTTGAGGGATATTAGGCAATGAACATGGTCGTGGTAGCCGTTTATACAATCCAGCCAAATGCCCTTTTCTTCAGCATTTTGCTTGATGTGTTGAAATACTTTTTTTCTTATTTCCTCAATCCGAAGAAATGGCTCTTTATTCTTTGTTGAGAAAACAAGATGTATCCAGACTCTTACCCAGCTCATAATTTCATACTGAGTTTTATGAGGCTAAAGCCAATCAGTTTATATTTTCTTCAATCAGTTCGCTAAAGCGAACTGCAATTGATTTCTTGACTTCATTTATTCCAGTTGCTTTTAGGCAACTGACAAAACAAGTTTTATCTGCTTCTGGTTTTAGCCATTCTATGTTTCATGTGGCTGAAGCCAATCAGATGATATCATCTTATATCAGTTCACTAAAGTGAACTGCAATTGATCTTCTTGATTTTATTTATTCCAGTTGCTTTTAAGCAACTGACAAGATAATTTTCATATTCATCCGGCTTTAGCCGCATTAATATGTGGCTAAAGCCAATCAGATTATATTTTCTTCAATCAGTTCGCTAAAGCGAACTGCAATTGATCTCCCTTAATTTATCTGTTGTAGTTGCTTTGATTCTATCTATTCCAGTTGCTTTTAAGCAACTGACAAGATAATTTTATATTCATCCGGCTTTAGCCGCATTATTATGTGGCTAAAGCCAATCAGTTTATATTTTCTTTAATCAGTTCGCTAAAGCGAACTGCAATTGATTTTCTTAACTTTACTGTTGTAGTTGCTTTGATTCTATCCATTCCAGTTGCTTTCAAGCAACTGACAAGATGTTTTCTATTTCACCATCACCATCTTCCTGGTTTGAACGAATTCACCCGCCTCAATCCTGTAGAAATAAACGCCGCCGGCCAGACCGTCGGCTCGCCAGACGTAATCATATTTCCCGGCGGGCAGTCTTCCCAAGTCAAAAGCACCGACCTCTTGTCCCAGAACATTGCAAATTCTCAATGTTACCTCACTGGCTTTGGGCAGATCGAATCCAATGGTGGTAACAGGGTTAAAGGGATTCGGATATGCCGGTCTGAGAGCGTATTCTCTTGGTCTTTCGGCAGAGATATCCTCATCGACCCAACTGAATTCACTTCCCTTACCGGCAAGCTCCACCTCACATAGCTGGTCGTTATCGGTGATTCGCAGAGTATCAAGAACAGTGGTTGTGTCTGATGGTGAAAAAGAGACCGTAAGCTTAAGGCTGTCGCCGGGAAGAATGAGGCTGTCCGCGGGATCGAAGTCCGTACAAAAGACCGCAAAACCGCAAGAGATGTCATACACTATCAGCGTATCGACGGTCCCCACATTGTAAATAGTCAGGGGAAGATCACCCTGCTCATCAACCGTAACCGTGTCGAAATCCAAGAGCGAGTCGGATATTTCGATATTTGCCAGGCGATGGTCGAATGAATACCTCCCCATGTCTGTGATGGTGCTGTCGGGGTCATAAGCGAACAGTGTATCGCCCGCATCGATACAGGGGGAATACTCGGTCAGGTGATAATCGCCTCCTCCTACAAACAGCGGATCCAGGGAGATGTTATTGGAAAAACCGCAGGGATCGCCGTTGGCATTGGTTTGGCCCTGCTGGCACAAACCGGGTATTGGACAACCATATAATGGCGTCCCACCATTATTATAAAAATCACAGTAGGTGATTATAGCGGAACCCCCGGAGACATATCTTATCGTCTCAAAGCCAAAATTCCCTTCCACAATGCTGTTGGAGAGAGTCATTGTAGATCCGAAAAGATAGAACGCGGTGCCGTCACAGAACGCATTTCCGTTACCGGAAATGGTGCAATGGTCAAGGTCTGTGTTGCCACCTTCGAGGTAGGCTCCACCTCCATAATCTGCCTCATTACCCAGGATAAGACAGCGATGCAGGCTCAGATCAGTTTGATAAATCGCACAGATCCCCCCCCCGCCAATAGGCTCTGATGTCGAACAGTAATTGAAACTGATCGTACATTCATCAAGGGTTATATCACATCTATTAAAGCCGAAAATGCCGCCGCCTTGTCGTGCATAATTGTCACTGATCGTACAATTCCGAAATATAGGATAGCTAAAACCTGCCACGTAAATCCCACCTCCTTGATCGGATGTATCTCCGCAAATGGTACAGGCTGTGACAGTGGGACTTGATAACATTATACAACTAATGCCACTTGCCTGGTTGTTGCTTATCGTACAGTGTGAAATCGCTGGACTGGACTGTTCACAGGCAATTGCTCCATCATCCGCCCCTGGTTTGTACACATGAGTTACAGTACAATACGATAGGTGGCTGCTGTCGGGTGCTTGATCGAAGATTATGCCCTTCCAGTTTCCTGAAGACGTGAAGTGGATCGAGTCGGTTTCCGTACCGATAGCGTCCAGGTAGCCGACAACGGTGAAAGTGTAGTTCCCCTGGAAATCTACATCCACACCCGGTTCGATAATCAGTGTGTCACTGGCGGGTATGGCTATACCGCCCGTTATGTAATACGGAGAGTTCGCCTGATACCAGGTGCCGGACACATAACCACCGGGTATGGTATCGGCTTTGAGCATTGCCGGGCCGAGCAATACTATCAACACGATAGCTGTTAATAGCTTGCCTCTTAGCATATCTACCTCCTCCTTCAGGAATGGGTTAACCGTCCAAGAGAAGCTGACCGATATGAATATGTTTCGTAATATAACAAGTACCTAAATGGCTGTCAATAAACAAAATGGGATTTCAGGCGGCAGTTTGCTCCAGGGCTGATGTTATCCCTGGCCGGTCAGGCATCCGCCCGCTTTGCCGCCGGATGACGGAGACCCCCAGGCGGGCCCGTCCGGGCGTCTGGGATAACATCCAGCGGGAGCAGATTCTTGCCTATTGAGGATTGAAGTTGTAGCCGCACTCTTCAGAGTGCGCCAATTGCTCGATCATAACGCCGAGCGGGGATTAGCAGGGGCAGTAGTAGGGGCAGTAGTAGGGGCAACTCATGAGTTGCCCCTACGGCTAGTCACTCTTGTGTGCCTGTCGGGTCCCCTGACCCGATCCCGCAAAATGCGGGACCAGGTCAGGGGACCTGGCGGGCACGGAAAAACTACTTTAATAATTCTAACAATCAATTTAATAATTTATAGTCCATCTTTATTTTTCTGCAATCCTCCTTCTTTAATTACTTCAGTTAGCGCTTCTTGTATATTCCCCTTTTTGAAAAGAAGTTTCATTCCTCTTTCTTGAAGCCTTTTTATTCCTTTTCTACCGATATTCCCAGATATGATTATCGCACAATCACGAAGCAACTCATATACATCTAAGGTCTTTAAATGTTGCATAGTGTCTGCAAACGAATTATTTCTCTTTTCAATTAATCTAAATTGCATTCCATTTTTAATTTCATAAATAAACATTTTATTTGCTCGGCCTAACATCCCTTGAAAAACGTTTATTCCATCATTGGTTGGGATGGCAATTCTTATGCGATTTTCTTTATCATCGTCCAATTTTTTTGCTTTCAGTAATCTCACATAATTCTTGAAGAAAAGAAACTCTTTAAAACTGCCGAAATTGTTATTTGTCAGGATACTCTTCCAATCGCGCTCGATAAAATCGAAAGCATAAGGACATTCTATAAGGTTAAAAGGAGCCTTCAGGTAAAAGGGTGTCTTATTATAAGAAAATTCATTATAATCCAAAATAAAAAAACTCCCATTAACCTTTAGCACTTCAAAAACACTCTTTATAATTACTTCTCTAATATTCTGGGGAAATCCATGGAGCACAAAAGAAGTAAAAACTTTGTCAAACTCTTTTTTAAAAGGTAAAGATTGGTCAACTCTTGCATGGATAATTTTAGCATTGGGAAAATTAGCACACTTTTTCTTAAACTGGGAAATCATCTCTTCAGATATATCAGCCCCAATTAATTCCCCTTCTTTTGAAAGATACTTCATCATTAAACAAGCATTTCTGCCAGTACCTGCTCCTAAATCAAGAATTCTGTCTGTAGGTTCAATTCCCATTAATCTAATGGATTTTTCTATAAATAGGGGATATCTACCAAAAGTCGCGAGATCCAGTAAGGCGTCGTAATGCGCCGCCATAAATCCTTTCGTCTCAACTTTTGATTCTGGATAATAACTGACCATTCACTTCCCTTATCTATAGAGACATGCTGATATAAGAAATTGCGTCCATTCGCCTTTTCTCAGTAATCATGAGGAATACCTTTGATATGTAGAGATAGATGTTCTCGGTCTTCTAATTTTTCTATCCATCCGTAGTTAGCATCACATTTAGAATCTAGCTCCTTTACATAAGGTTTGATATCAAGTAATGGGGTCCCATCAAGCACATCTAGGCCTGATGTGAAGATCTCGTTATTGATTATCCGCTTCACCCGGACAATGCTGAGTCCTATTGGGTTTGGACGAACCGGTGATCTACTTGCAAACAAACCTACCTTCATGTCTCCAGTCCATGGAGGAATTACAGTCATTGACTCCTTACGTTTTATCCTATGCATATAGTAGATAACATAGACATAATGGAAAAGGTCAAGTTCACGAAGGCCCTCAGCATATGCGGGATCGATTACAATACGGAATTCACCTTTATCATTGTTTATGGGCTGATAAGGTGCATTATCAGTGTATGGTGTTCGAATTGTGCCGATCTGTTTCAACTCGAAACTCATAGACATTTCTCTTTTAGCTTCACCTCGATCTCTACACCCAGCTTCATTACCGCCTCTTGCACACTATGCATGCAGTCAATCTTGGGATGCATTACCTTTGCCACGGCTCGGCGAATCTCTTTTTCCGAAATAAAGACGGTATGGATACCGGGCAGGTACACCTTTGTGTGCCCGCCCGCTCTCCATTCTCAGTCCATTACGATAGCAAGAATGTCAGGCCGTTGGACGATTAAATACTCTTTCCCTTCCAACTTTACCTCATCCCCTACGTACTTCCCATATAGGATCTTGTCCCCAACCTTCACCTTTTCCTGAAGATCTTCGTCCGTTCCCACAGCAACCACCTTGCCAAGCCTCGGTTTCTCCTTCGCTGTATCCGGAATAATGATCCTTCCCGACTTGGTTTCCTCTTCTATCCTTTCAACAACCACGCGGTCATCCAATGGTTTAAGTTCCATAATGAACACCTCCTTTCTCCGCTATCGAATACCCAACAATCGATCAATCTCCGGCTTATTGAAGCCGACCACCGGCCGGTTATTGATGAACACTACCGGTACGCCTTGATGCCCCCGGCGAGCGAGATCCCTGGCCGCATTGGCATCTCTGGATACATCAACTTCCCGAAACCGAATGCGTTTCTCTTGTAAATAACGTTTCACCGCTTGGCACCAGGAACACGTAGATGACGTGAAAACAATCACCCTTGGCTGAACTTTTGATTTATTCATAACTATTCTTCCTTCAACTATTATCTGTTCTTTTGAGTACTCTTTTTTCAAATGGTAGTTCTTCTCCCCCGCCTCCATAGACACTTTAAGCCAATTCTCTGGTGGCACGAAAGGACAGGCATAATCCTCGCTGTATGCACACCAGGGGTTATATGCATTGTTAAAGTCTAAGATCCATCCTCCATCTGGGGTGCGGTCTTTTAAATCGAGATCAAGATACCGACCGGCCCCATATGTTTCTTTGCCACTTGTGGCATCTCGAAAGGGAACAAATAATCTTTCTTCTTCAGGGTCGCTCTTATAGGCCTGAAGGGTACATTCTTCATTCCCAACATTGAATCGAAATTCACCCCATCGCAGGAACTGCCTCATTTTTCCTTTAGTATCTTCAATTTGTATCGTTTTTTTATCACTATGTTCACGAAGTTCAAGTTCGAATCTGAAATTTGAGTCTGGAGGATAATAGCTAAGCCCCTCAAATCTCGCTCTCTCCTCCAGTGATATTGGGGATTGCGAATGTGCCGCAAAAAATCTGTCTTTTTCCTCACGTTCTTGCTCAAGCCTCTCCTTCCATTCATATACTTCCATTATAGCTTCACCTCTTTTTTCACTTTTTTGTGAAATTTAAAATGTAACCCGTGTTACAGTTATTATCGTGTATAAGTTTTTTATAAAATTGCCCCTCAAAATGAAATTTTGCATTTTCTACCTCTTTTATAACATCTTCTAATTGCATGTCTGATAGATTCCATAAAGGTTCGTCCAATTTATTGTGCTTTGGATAAACTGAAAGAAGAGCATTAGCCTTTAAAACCCTGTAGCACTCGTTGTATATTTTTTTTCTCTCCGCGATATTCATGTAATGCAGAACATCATAAAGCAAAACCGCATCAACAGATTGATTCTTCAGATCAATTTTTAGCTCTTTTGATTGATCATGTATTGGCACTATATTTTTTAGACCTTTTGTCTTCGCTATCCGCATCAATTCATTCAATGATTCTATATCTTTATCCACTGCATATACCCTGCCCTCCTTTCCAACCACCTCTGCAGTTGGAATTGTATAATGACCGACATTGCAACCATAATCCAATATAACTTGACCCTCTTTAATGCCGATGTTCTTTAAAAATACCTCTCCTTTCTCTTTTAACCATTCTTTAACATCTACTTCCATAATTTTTCTCACCTTGAGAATAGTACAATTCTACATAACGTTTTACAGGTATACGAAGTTGCCCCTAAGGGCAATTTGAGTGCAAGCGGTAGCGAACCGCATACCCGCCGTTAGGCGAGAAGACAACTTCCCGAAATAACCTAACTTCTTCTTTCCGCCAGGTCAGGGGACTTGGCGGCCACAGGAATCCTACCTATCAGCTTCTTAAACTCGTTTTCTTTTATCGTCTTTACCCCCAACTTCAAAGCATTATCATATTTTGAGCCGGGATCCTTTCAATGCTCCAGGCGGGTGTTTTTTACCCGTCGTTATTTTCCCGTTGGTGAAGAACACGAACGGAGAGCAGGATCTCCCAAGACTCATTCAAATATCAAATGGTGGTAATTCCCTCGGAGTATTCATTTCTTCTTCAAGTCTAATTAAATCAGGGTCTTTCAGGTCAGGCTCAAACCTGTGAGCAATATAGGTTGCGATATTTTTTGGGCCTACATATCTTTGTAAACCAGGAGATATTACATAAACCAAACCTTCATCAACGACACCTTTCCAAAGCTTTGGCTCTGAGGAAACCCTTATTGCTGCACATTGACGCTCATAAAATGAAGCATACAAGTTTAAAGTTTGACCAACCTGAATTAAAGCTATAATATGACCACCAGGCCAATTCATAATTTTCTTTAAATCATCACTTAACTCGCCAAGAAATCCTGTGCCACCTAAAGGTAGTTTCTTACGTTCTTCTGGGTCTTTTGTCCACATAAATGTCCTTAGTAAACTTGCAGAATTACTGGTGAGAAAACTTTGTCGTAAAAGCAATACTCCTAAACCTAACGCTACTTTTGCTAAAAACCTATCTCCAAAGTAAACATCTATTTTTGATGAGACTCTATGCATTTGACCGGACATACTTCTTAATCTCATATGCAAATTTTGAAGTTCCGAAGGAATTTCTGAAAACCGACCACCTTCTGGAGTTGGACCATTACCTAGAAATAATGCCGAATCTTTAAATTGCGCTACAAAAGAATAGACTATTGTTGGGTGCCATACTGAATTATTGGAACGCACAAACAAAAATGCAAAACCAGGATCAATTTCATCTCTACTAGCAAAAGTAGGAACTCCAACCATTGGAGCAACATAGGGTTCTTCCGGGTATGGTCTATGAAAATGATAAATAGTATCACCCGTTGGCCCTAACCATAACTCACAAATATTATCTTGATATTCAATTTCAGCCCAGGGACCCATATACCTCAAAGGCAAAACAGGGTTTCTGGTAATATCAGCATACTTAAAAATAGCTTCAGTTCTATAGTTTTGCGTGAACCAATTCTTTATAAATGGGCCATCAATATATGCTCCACATAAACTATTACAATGTCTACATACATTATTTAACGAAAATGGATTTATAGGAGTCAGATTACCACCAATGGCTCTAGGGATAACATGCTCCTGAGATAATTCATCTTCCTGTTTTTCTGTATTACAGTAAACACACGCTGGCATAAGTTCTCCTCCTCAAATCGCGGTCACGATGACCGCTCCATTGTATCATATTGTGCCTAATGTCTCTGGTGTAGAAGAAGCCCGAAGGGTTTGGATGAAAATCTTTTGCACCATGTTATCTGCCGTTGCGTGCATGTCTTTTATATGATCTAGGCGGATGTTCCATGACTGGCAGGCTTCACCCGCCGTTACTTTCACATTGGTGCATAACACCAACGTGTAGCGTGGGGGTCGCCCTTCATCTCGCAATTAATTTCCTGAATTCCTCTTCATTTATGGTCTCTACCCCCAATTTCAAAGCCTTATCATATTTCGATCCGGGGTCTTTGCCCACAACTACATAGTCAGTTTTCTTGCTCACCGACGAGGAAACCCGTCCCCCCATGTCCTCGATGATCTCTCTCGCTTGGTCTTTGGTGAAGGAATCCAGCCCTCCGGTGAGAACAAAGGTCTTACCCGAAAGCGGAGTCATCTTAGCTTTGACTTTCTCCGATGGAAACTTAACTCCGCCTTTTTTCAGCTTCACAAGGATTTTCAGATTCTTGGGATTATGAAAGAAATTATAGATGCTTTTTGCTACGATAGGTCCTATCTCGTGAACCTCTGTCAGATTCTCCACAGATTGTTTAGCCAGATTATCTATTGACTTAAAGTTTTTTGCCAGGACAGAAGCCAGATGATATCCCACGTTTCTTATGCCCAGAGCAAAGATCAGATTGGTGAGACTGGGATTTCTGCTTTTGTCAATAGCATTCAGGATATTCTCTGCCAGCTTGTCTCCCATCCGTTCCATCTTCATCACGTCTTCTTTTTTGAGAAAATACAGATCCGCCTGATCGGTGATGAGCTTTTTGTCCACCATCTGCTCTAAGAGTTTATATCCCAAGCCATCCATGTCCATAGCCCCCTTAGAGACAAAATGCGCCAAGTTTTCCTTGATCTGAGCGGGACAGGCGATCCCGGTACAGCGATGGATTGCCTCTCCTTCTGGTCTTTCCACCTTGGAGCCACAGACCGGACATCTGTCGGGCATAACAAACTTCCTCTCCTTGCCAGTTCTTTTGGAGTTTATAACTTTCACCACCTCGGGGATCACATCCCCTGCCCTCTGAATCACCACCGTGTCTCCTATGCGCACGTCTTTTTTCTTGATCTCATCCTCGTTATGCAAGGTAGCTCGACTCACCTCCACTCCACCTACTCTAACTGGCTCCAGAATTGCCACCGGAGTCAAAGCGCCTGTCCTACCAACGCCAACTAAAATGTCCTTCACCCTGGTAGTCTCCTGCTGGGGAGGGAATTTCCATGCCACTGCCCAGCGGGGACTGCGGGAAAGCTCACCTATGTCTCTCTGAAGATCAAAATCGTTGACCTTGATAACCATTCCGTCTATCTCATAAGGCAGATTGTCCCTCTTCTCCTCCAGCTTATCATAATAGCTTTTCACCTGATCGACGCTGTCACAGAACTCCACATACTGGCTGATCTTGAAGCCCAGCTCCTTCAGATACTGGATGCTATCCCAGTGATTTAAAAGTCTTTCTCCTTCCACCCTTCCTATGCCATAGGCGAACATGTTCAAGGGTCTTAAGCTGGTGATCTTCGAATCCAACTGTCTGACCGATCCAGCAGCAGCGTTCCGGGGATTGGCGAATAGGGGTTCTTCCGATCTCTCCCTTTGCTTGTTCAATCTCTCAAAGTCATCCTTGTTCATTATGACCTCCCCCCTGACTTCAATTAAGTCCGGCAGGTTCTTTCCTAAAAGCCTGAGGGGAATGCTCTTTATGGTTTTTAAGTTCTGAGTTACATCCTCGCCCACCACCCCGTCTCCTCTGGTTGATCCTATGGTGAAGGTCCCTCTTCGGTACACCAGCTCCACCGCCAGGCCATCGAATTTCGGCTCCACGGTGTATTTGATTCTTCTCTCGTCGACTTCAGATAGCTCCAGCACCCTTCGATGAAAATCCAGAAATTCAGCCTCCGAAGTGGCTTTGTTCAAACTCAACATGGGAAGGCTGTGCCGGACTGTTTTGAATTCGTCCAGCGGGGTAGCTCCTACCCTCTGGGTGGGGGAATCCGGCGTGACAAGCTCCGGATACTTTTTCTCCAGTTCGGTCAGCTGGTCGAATAATCGGTCGTATTCAGCGTCGGAGATCTCCGGGCTGTCCAGAACGTAGTAGAGATGATTGTGATAGTTGATCTGCTCCCTTAGGTTTCTTATCCTTTCTATTATTTTTTTATCAGGTTTGCTCATAATGTTCGATGAAGCTTGCCGCTCAAATGGTGTACCAAGCGCCCTCGCATCTTTGCCTTCCGAATTCAGTTTTTAACTTTAAACTCTTAACTTTTCAACCTCCCCTTCTTCCCCTGGTCCCTCCAATGAATTTTTCCTTTCTTTTTCTATCGAAAAGCTGTTTCCCGCGTTTGGATAGGCTCTTTTTAAAATCCCTGGATTTTTCCTTGTGTTTCGCCTCCTGAGCCCGTTCCTGTTTGAGTCGTTCATGCTTCACCTTGCCCGGACGTTCAACTTCTTCTTTCGGCTCCTCTTCTTTCTTTTCTTTTTGTTCTTGTTCTGGCTCTTCTGACATAGCTCACCTCCGGTTTGGATTGTTTTCTTATGCAAAATTTAATCTATTCAACAAAAGAAGTCAATCATTTATGTGCTTATAAAACCATGGTTGGGAAGACCTTTAGAGAAAACATAAGTTTCTCCCTCACAATCAATTACTCGGAAAATTGAGATGGCGGTGATGCCCTTATGGACTCCTGTTTGGGAAAGACATTAATGATCCGCCGTTGCACAATATCGGCACCTATTGTAATCTCCTAGATAAGTTTAAATTTATCCTTCACTTTCAGATCCAGGTTTTTCATTTTATAGGCGTCACCAATATCTTCTGGGCGTTTTTATCCTCACCATCGAATCTAACGAAAAAAATACTTGACTTTATAGTAAAATAATACATAAATTAGTCGATATACAAATGAGTTCAATAAATAAACAAAAATGCACGTTAAATAAATGGTAGAAAAGACCGAAAGAAAACTCCAACCAAATTGATTTGACTTGAAGTCACATTGGAAAATATCCAAAAACCCAAAATAATATCATCTCAAAAAAGGAGGAGAGCTATGCGCTCCAGTAAGTATCTGTTATGTCTTTCGCTGGTGGTAGCTTTTGTCTTTGTTTTCATCCAAGCACAGCCATCCAGAGCCCAGATAAGGGGGCTGCCCAAGCTGTATGAGGAATTCAAGATGCCAGAGAAGGGTGCCTATGTAACTTATAAGGTCATCTATACCAAGAACAAAGCGGAGAGAATAATCACACTTTCCTTCATGGGAAAGGAGAAATCTGAGGAGGGAGAAGATCTGTATTGGTTTGAACAGAAGGAGACTAATCCCAAGACCGGGAATGTGAACATTATGAAAATGCTCATCTCCGGTAACCCCCAGGTGATTGGAACCATCCACAGGATGATAGTCAAATCTGGCAAAGATCCAGCTTCGGAACTGCCGCAGGCGCTCGTCCAGATGATAAATCAAACACCCTCCCAGAAGACAGAAGCTGAGAAACCAAAGATAAAAAATCTGGGCAGCGAGAAAGTGAAGATCAAGGATAAGACCTTAGAGTGTACGCATCTCCAATACAACTCCAAGGATAAGACCACTGAAGATGTGTGGACCAATACCAAGGTACCACTTTTCAGTTTAGTAAAAAGCATCACCCCGGAGGCAACTTGGGAACTTTTTGAATATGGCACGGATGCGGTTTCAGCCATCAAAGAAAAGCCGGAAGTTTTGGAGTTGCAGGAACACAAATAGCTCAACCAGATAGTGGTTTACCATTTTGCGGAATAAGTTCAAAGACGGGGGCTTGTTAGTCACCGCCTTTTGCTCATAACCAATCGGCAAGAACTTGTGGTGGCGTGAGCGGGTCTTTATCGCACCAAGTCCAGCGAAAAAAGACTTGACTTTGTACTAAAACAACTTATAAATTAGTCGTCATTTGAAAAAGCATTATGGTAAAAGTGGGAAGGATGTAAGATAACTAACGTCGCTTGGCCAAGTGCCCACGACAAAATTGATACTACTCGTAGTCAGACTGAAAAGCATCGATAGCCTTAGATAATATCATTTTTAGAAAGGAGTGAGTTATGCGTTCCACTAAACATCTCGTAGGTCTTTCGCTGACCCTTGCTGTGTTGTTCGTTTTTGTTCTGGCGCAGCCATCCATGGGCCAGATACCGGGGCTGCCCAAGCTGTATGATGAATTCAAAATGCCAGAGACGGGCACCTATGTAACTTATAAGGTCATCCACACCAAGAACAAGGTGGAAAGAATAACCAAACTGTCCCTTGTGGGCATCGAGAAATCGGAGGGCGGGATTCAGCCGATTCTCAAGGAGGGTGAGATCAAGAAAGTCCTAGAAGGTGGCGAGGTTCAGCCAATCTCCAAGCCGAAAGGCGAGGATTTATATTGGTTTGAACAGAAGGATACTGATCCCAAGACCGGGACGGTAAGCATCATGAAGATGCTCATCTCCGGTAATCCTCAAAAGATTGGAACCGTCCATAGGATGATAGTCAAATCTGGCAAAGATCCAGCTTCGGAACTGCCGCAGGCAATCATCCAGATGATAAATCAAACACCCTCCCAGAAGACAGAAGCTGAGAAACCAAAGATAAAAAATCTGGGCAGCGAGAAAGTGAAGATCAAGGATAAGACCTTAGAGTGTACGCATCTCCGATATAGCTCCCCGGATAAGACCACTGAAGATGTGTGGACCAATGACAAGGTGCCACTTTTCAGCTTAGTAAAGAGCACTACCCCAGAGGCAACTTGGGAACTTCTTGAGTATGGCACAGATGCGGTTTCAGCCATCAAAGAAAAACCGGAAGTTTTGGAGATACCCGAACAAAAATAGCTCAATTAGATCGTGGTTTACCATTTCGCGGATTAATTTCAAAGGTGGTGGCTTATAAAGGTCACCACCTTTTGTTTATCCAGATAAGAAAATGAAACCCATGAAAAGATACCCGCAGTGTTTTGTCTGTGGGGACAAAAACCCTATTGGTTTGAATATACCCTTTTATGTAAAGGACGACAGGGTGGTGGCTGAATACACCCCCGGAAGTCACTTTGAGGGATACAAGAATATCCTGCATGGAGGGATACTCTCCGCCCTCTTGGATGAGGTTATGATCAGATCGGTCCTAGCCCGGGGGATCGTTAGCCTGACCAGCGAGATAAAGATAAGGTTCAAGAAACCGGTCAAAATCGGCGATAGGCTCTTTCTGGAAGGAAGAATGATTGAAGACAAAGGCAGGATTCTTTTGGCTGAAGGGAAGATAACCAATCAGGAAAACGAAGTGGTAGCCGAAGGAGAGGGAAAGTTTTTTAAAGCCCAAGGAGAGGCGGAAAGATTATTGGCTCAGGATCTGGAATAAGACAAAAAACCGGGATTGGTGAATCTTTTCCCTTTATAATTCTTAAAGATCATCTCTGAACAGAATGACCGAGAATTCTAATTGTGTCATTCTGGGCATAATACTCAAAAGGCATTGCTTTTTTTACTGAGAACAGCGGTGTAAATACCATGTGAAATATGAATCACGGTGTTGTTTAACTAGACCTCGGTGCTGACGATATCTTTGTTTCAAACGTGCAAAGTATCCTTCAAGTGCATG
>Ga0315545_1000210_pt1 | contig 65085 bp, 55 predicted proteins | sample SalMarSW160210MG_FD_203096 | JGI IMG/M metagenome (GOLD analysis project Ga0315545, IMG submission 203096) | Salt marsh sediment microbial communities from the Plum Island Ecosystem LTER, Massachusetts, United States - Salt Marsh Sediment SW1602-10 ...
AGTTTTATTACCAATTTGTAATATCTTTTATAACTTATTGTTTTTAATAATAATCCCTGCTTGTAAAGGCTGAGTCAGATAATGCCATTTATTCAATGGGTTATGGCTACTCACAACATAAGGTAAGGTATCTGTTAGCGTGTCAACCCTTTAAACCCATTCCGAAAAATCAATATCTTATGGTTTTGACTATTTTCTGATATTGAATATTTACACTATGAATCTGGCCTGCACTTAACCTGATCTGACAGAACTCCCTGGGGCGCATAACTTTTATTTTGGTGCTTTTTTCGTTACACAATATTACCACTATTCTTAAACTCGATATAATTTAACAATAATGGAAGAATGGTTGAATTAGTATCACATATACCGCCTATAAATAAGCCCTCTCAATTAACGAACTCCTTAACGATATTAAATATCGCACCATCCCCAGGCGAATTGCCCTTTTTTATAGACTTAGCGATTCTGGATTCGCTATTTTTTCCACCATCTGACATTTGCTGAAGCAGAGGCGGATTGTTAAAATCTCCTGTCCCAATATGTTGATCCACTGCTCGTGTCCGCTGTATCCTGATAGGGGTGGTTTATTCGGCGCTTTCCGATAATGAACCTATTCGAAGGACAGGATTCGCAAAAGGCGCTGAACGTCCGTTCTGGAAAACAGGTCAAAAACGATCTGGTCGGCAAGTTCCAGTAGCACACGGCGTTCGGGCAGGGTGAGGAAGGATTGCGTGAAGCCGGTCCGGAGAACACGGAGCAGATCCCATAGGGTGAGGCCACTTCCCCCATAGGCATAGGATGCCTGAAAGCACTCTTTGACCATGTTGGTGAATGAAATAATTGGATTGTCGGTATTGATGCAGACATTGATGCCTTTTTCAAGAAATGTGCGTAAAGGGTATTCGCGGCCAAGACCGGTTTTGCCATGCGGATAAAGGGCGTTGGTTTGGAAGTTGCTGACCGGGCACAACTCGACGCAAACCCCGTCATCCCGGGCGCGGTCCATCAGAAGACTATCGTCCGCGAGTGCCAGGCCGTGTCCCAGCCGCCGTGCCCGCAGGTCGAGAATAGCGCTCTCGACAAAGCCCGCCGGAGCATTTTCACCTGCATGTATCGTGACAGGGATGTGCATCCGGGCGATCTGCTCGTATTCGGTTCGAAAGATATGGGGCGGGTGCTCGTCCTCTTGGCCGGCCAGATCGAAACCCACCACACGGCATTCGCCGATCACTTCATCGACGAACTTCCTGGCCGTGGTCGCGGGTTTGGATGGGCGGGCATGCAGGACAGCCCCGGCGCCTGCTTCGCGCACAAGGACCCTCGACATCTTGTCCCGTTTGCCGGTGAGGATCACGCTGGTCTTGCAGGGAAAACGATAGGCGGCCAGCGCATCCTCTAACGGATTGAATATTTTTGAAATATCGAAAGGCTTTTCCCAGAGCCAGCAGTTGGTATCTTGGCGATGCCTGTATCTTTCACGGGCCATCTTCTCCGCCTGCCCCATGGCGGTTCCAAAGCAGGCGCAGGCATCGGAAAACGAAAGCTCCAACTCGGCATTTTCGTATCCGCTCAGGGCAACGCGCAACTCCGCATAAAGCACGCCATGGCGCACAAACTCATAAACAACTTGCTGGGCAAAAAGATGCATCAGGAAGGGATGCCGCAGGTGCTCAGCACCGGAATATTCGCAACCATCCAGATACTCGCGCAGGTTCGTGGAACGCGTTCCGGACGCGAGCAGCCAGGCGATCGGGTCGCCATTAGGTATTTTAAGAGGTTCGGCAAGATAATCCATGGAGGAACGTTTCAGGTTAATCTTAACCTCGAATGGTGCCGCTTCCTGTTTTTCAGGCAAACGCCAATTTCTTTTCCGCAACCCTTGGACCGAGTAATTAGGGGGGGTGTACTCATTCGCGGGTTCAGGCAAATAGAATTGTTTTCGTAACGCAACCCACTTGTTCTCAAAGAAATCATCGGTGAATAGTTTGGAAAAAGAAACTTCTTCTTTGCCCAATTTCAACGGCGGCATCTCATATCCTTGTTTGGCCATTGCAAGGATAACGCATCTGAGCAGGTCGTCCGGCTTGACCTCGATTTTTTCCCCGCCGATTTTCCCATGCAGCAGCGCGAAAAAAAAGAGCTTGGAATCCGGTATCCGATCAAGGTCGTTCAGAACCTTGAACGCCCCCTGGTGGTCCGGAATTCCCAGCGCCTTGTGCAGAATCGAACGTAGTTTTGAGTATTCCTTCTCTTTATTTATCAGGTCGTTATTACACCTGTCTTGAGCAAGCGCTTTCCTGTTGCAGCCCCCGGCGTCTATTTGCGCTTTCAGAAATTTCAAAATATCCTGCGCCAGCATGGAGATACACATCGGAAAGCTGTCCACCTTTATCCTGAGCGGACTGGCGCCATCAACGATGACAGGTATATCGGGGAATTGAAGTGATTGTTTGTTTTCTATTAAGTTACTAACCAAGCAAAGCGACTTCTTTACCCTGTCAAACCCCCTCTTTTTTTCCGGATCGACGGCTTGCGGATCGTGGCGCAGCAGCATGACAAGCGATGCAATCACCAGAAACTCGGGGCTCATGCAACTGCCGGGATGAACATGAATATCCGCCTTTGGTAATGCCGCCAGCAGCGGCGCGATAAGTTTGGCGGCGGAAGAGCAAGACGCCTGCGCATCGCCTGATTGCCCCGAATGGTCGGGCGAACGATGGAGTTCCAGCGGTGGGACAACGGTGGAGTGAAGCATGCTGATGGTATTGTGCGGCAGATCGTACAGGAGGCGAAAGTTGCGATGCGAGGCCGTGACGTGATCGTACACCTGGTGAAGCCCGGCGGCGATAACACCAGGCAGACCATGCCATCGCTCCTTTAAGATATAGCCGCCTGCCCCGAACCGCCATGTGGCCTGGACCTTGGCAAGGTCGCTTGCGCGGCTGACCGCGATTATTTCAGGGGCATTCCAGGACGAAGCTTTGTCTAAATCTTCCTCGGAAAGTTTGGGATGATTTTCTTCGACGGCTTTACGGATGAAATTCTCAACGTCGGCGTGCCGATCACGGCACAGCCTGTGCAAACCTCTGATGATGCCGTAACCGCTCTCGGCGTCGGCGCCGCCCGCATCCTTGAACAACACGTCAACCAGCACGACGCATGTTCTTGCAAGCAGGTCCAGAAGATCGCAAGACCCGGGAGGCCAGTCCCAGCTCTTTTTGACAAAAACTTTTCCCGGAAGGCCGGACCAGGATGAATAATTTTCAATTTCAGCTTTCTGAATAAATGGATTTTTCTGCGGCTCCGAATTTTGGCCCTTCGTATCAAGAGATTCGGATTTGCCGGGCACGGACTCGGTATCCCAAACCCATAGCTTATAACCGGGAAGAAAGGCATTGATGACTTTGTGAAAATGCATCGCGCAGTATAAGCGATCCGGATTGTCGTCAATGAACAGAATAACATTGCGATCGATTTGTTGGTACTCATGGTACTCAGAGGATATTTTCACTCTATTGAAAATAGTCACGACCCCGTACGCGCACATGGCGGCATGCAAATCAAAACACCGGTCAAGATAATTTTTCTTCGCCATATTCTCCCGTCTTGACGGATCGCCTCCCGTGGCATTAACGTCGTGCTCCAAACGATCATAGCGCATGCGGATTCGGCAAAGACCGAAAAACAGTTGCAGTATCGAGGGGCTGGCCATAAGATATTCCGAAGTGCGGGACGCCCAGTTGTCTCCTTCCCCCTTAAAACTCCTAACCCGCCTCTTTAGCGGCTTTAAAGAGAACATGTTTTCCATTTTTTCAGAGGATGGACTGGCCTCGATGGTTTTCTTAAATATGGCATTCCGAAATTCGGAAAAGGATGACGTCTCAGGCCAATCGCAATCTTTCTCAAGCCACTTATTAAGGTCATCACCAAAAGAATCGCTTCTCGAAATCCGGTAGAGCCAATCGGAGATCCGGCCCTTCATCATCGGCGTATGCCCTGCCACATGGACATACAGCACTTTTTTAGGCTTGCTTTTCTTTCGAGCGCCGATGGCGGCATGAAAAACCGTCAGTTCTTCCATGGAAAGCGGCTTATCACGATCCCTAAGTACGAGAACAATCAAATCGGCCGCAGCCCCTTTTTGGGCGACTCTTTTTGCGTGGGGGCTAACCGGTTCTGATTCAACCGTTTCAAGGAGGTTCTGCCATTTACCCAGGGATTCAATATAGGCAATAATCGCCTCCGCCATGGGGTCAGACTGCCAGCAAAGCATCCCCTTAGTTCCTCCTGGCCCCTTAACTTCTTTGAGGCTATTCCATGCACAGACAATATATTTTTTCATGCCCGCCGCCTCGCCTTTTCTGGGGTCTTATGCCGCTTCATCTATCTTCCCAGGCCTCGCTTTCTGACAATAAGGATCTCGGGAGCCTTTCGGCGACATTCAGCAGAACATCGATGGTACGTGAGAACAGGCAGATGTCCTGAAGCACATCATCCCATTGATCCTTTGCCCGGTCCCTAACACTCTTCGGCGCTCTCTTGATAGCGCCCCACACATCTGGCAGTTTTAATATATTATCGACGTGCGCCTTCGCCTCGGTAGCGCCTGCAAAATACAGCATAAGCTTCACGGCCAGTTTTTCATGTGGTCCGGTCGATGGTCCGGCCACGGCGCTTTCTTCACCTTTTCGCTCTTTGCCCTCAATAAAGTGCAACCATCTTCGAAAGCATCCCCGTTCACCTCCGGTTAACAACGAAATGTCATTGCCAACCTGCTGAATTTGATCCTTCAAGCCATCGCCTTTGTTTTTCACGACAACTTCCAGTAACAAACGGAAACGAATCAAGGCAGATTGAACCCCTATCAATTTTTGAACAAAAAGGGGGCGGCCCCCGGCTGCCATATCAATCGCTTCGATCAGATACTCTCGCAGATCTTTGAGTCCTTCATGCACCCATATATCTTTTTTCAGCTCTTCTGCAGCCAGTCCGGAACGTGAATGATACTCCTGAATCGGGGATGGATAATGGCCCCACTTTTTTTGAATGGCTTCGGCAGTGGAGTCGATCCTCCTTTGAGCGACCTGTTTCTCTGTTTCACCCTTTTTCGGCTGCCCTCCGATCGAATGGTGAAAAAAAGAAACGCCACTGATGTCGAGCTTTTTGTTCTTGTCTTTTGCATCATTCACAGCTTTATCAGGGTCGAAATATCTGTACTCGGCTTTGACAGGATCATAACCTCTGTACCCATGAATGATGAGCAGTACCACCCCTTTATACTCCGTAAACCATTTGAAGTCATCATTTTTTTCAAACCCCCATTGCGTATAAAATTCGTCATCCGGACTGCCCTTATCGGCATAACCCCGTGTGGAAATCACTAAAAGGTGACGGTTCATGATGACTTTCCTTCGCTTTTGTGCCGGTTGGCCTGCATGACCATGCGGGAGAACGTCAGCTTGGCCACACGGCCATCTCGAAAGCTCTTCTCAATGGCGGAAAAGGTCAGAAACTTATAATTCGTCTTCTGAACTTCCAACGGTATGCCACGCCCGGATTCGACAATTAACCAGAATCTGGAATCCAGATGTTCAAGAAGCCTGTCTCCGAGGCCTTCCACCTTGCCATTTATACGGTCGATGACGCCTTGATGCACGATAACGGCATTAATGTCTTCCAGCTTGCCCTGCATGTTATTTGAGACCTCGATTTTTTTGATCTCGGGTGCTTCTTCAATAATCTTGACGCAGACGTATGCGTCCTTCATCTCGGCTTTCTCGGTCCAGTCTTGTTTTGTGATATCGAAAACAATCTTCTTATCGTCCTCTTTTGCGGGCGGGACCTCAATATGGGTCGCGATGTGGACCCCGGCCTTGCGGGCAAGGTGCCATACATCTACGGGCTTATCGGCATTGCCCATGCAGGCACGGCGAAAGGCATCTCTGCCGGCTCCGCTACCTGAAAACTTCTTTAGCGCATTCTGGGCAATCCGTTCGTCAATGACAAGGATGTTCAATAACCCGGCTTCGGCCATCTCATAGGGAGCGGTCCATGGTTCCGAAAAGCGCGTATTGAAAAGCGCATCAAAATCCGCGCTCTGCTTGTCTATAAAAACAATCCGGCTTTCTCCGCCGCCACCGCTTCCAGCCTCCTCCGTCATTATTCCATGACGGTCGAAAACGACCCGCCGCTCATTGTTTTGCACTTCTTTATGTGCTGTCACACATTCGACACGGTTGGCCAAACCCTGGGCCCATACGCGAACCGCGACAGGCGTTGTCGTTCCGGCATTCCGTGCCTGAAAAGAGTTGGCGTTCTTTTTCCATTGGCTGGTCGGTTGCTCATCTCCCTTCTGTTGAAGAAAAACATCCACGCCAACGGCCGGCACATCCTTTGCCATATGCGCCACCCACTCTTTCCAGAGCCATGTGGCGAGTTGCCCCGGCGTCTCAAGCGGTGGGAACGCATCATCGGTCCACCGGCACCGCTTGACCCAATCCTTTAGGGTGTCGCCGAGCACCTCCTCCACGGGTTCGCGGCCAGCCATGATGATACGGAAGGGAAGACGGTGACGTTGAGCGTGGATAGCGTTAATCTGTTCGGCTGTCAGTTCTCGGGCATCAATCACGGCAAAATCACAGGCGGCAAGACGTACATCAGGCCTTTTGGTGAGAACATCCAGCGCCATAACCGGATATCCGTGCGACGCAAGATCGTCGCGCAATTGTTTCGCCAAACCGTCCTCCCAACCGAAGAAAATCGCGGTGCGGGCTTTGGGTATCTTAAAGTTGAACACAAGCCTGTTGGTTTTATCGCCGTTCCCGGTTGAGCTCGTGGATCTCTGGATACAATTCACGCTTAAAGCATGAGCGTCCGGTATCTGGCCGGGGGGGGTTCCGTTCAAGAGGTCGGCGCAGAGGACCATTTCCGTCGTGCCCCATCCGCCAAGTCTCAATTGACCGGATTTGTCGATGATGTCCTCTTTAATAAGACCCTGTAGGTGGTCGCACAAAGAATCGGTCGGAACAGTCAGGTTGTCCCACACCTCCAGATCACAATAATTGCTGGTCGCGCCCTGATCGTTAATCAACACATCCACGTACAAAGGGTTTCGATCCTCGACAGGTCCCCGATCACCAGTTCCGTGTTTGGCGGCATTGCGGATAATATTTTCCAGAATGCTGTAAATCGCCATTTCGCCAACCGGGCCGGGCAGGGCCACTCTGATATCGTCCGCACCTTCCCCGCTTTTGGAATCCGTTTCCGGATAGAGCTCCTGATCCACATATTCCAGATGACGCATGGCATAGGGCGCCCCCAAAGGGCTTGTGGACCATTTGAAGCTTTCCGCCGGGAACCAGACGGACCGGTATTGGACTTTGAACTCCTTAGGATCGCTACCCTCTGTTTTTCTCCTGCAACAAATTACCAGCCTCGGCTTATCAAACGTCTTATAGGTAAAACCCTCATTAGCCGCCAGCGTGTCCATGAGCGCCGTATTCGTGACCAGTGGACGTATCACGTCCTGGAAAAACCACGCGCCACGGGTGCTGATGAGCGGATCGGTGCTGAATTCGGCAATGAATTCCGCTTTGCGCTGTATGTATTCGTCAAGCCTGTCCTTTAACTCCGAGATCATGGGGAACGCCAGATGGTTCCAGTCCCGGCCGTCCCAGGCATCGTCCTGAATCAGGAGGTCCCTCACCCGCTGTTGAAGATCGGCCAGATGTGTTCTTGGAGTCACATGGCTTCCGATGTTGTGCGACATGTTGCGAGCAAGTATGGCGGCGGCGGCGGCGCGGCACTCCGCACGCTTCATTTTTGCCATGATGCGGTGTTCATGATGGGCTATCTCCCGAGTGCCAACTCGAGTTAAAATGGCATCAACCGCGTTACCTATCATCGCAAACTGTTCAAAAGTCGGATCCGCCGTACCATTCAAAAAAACAATAGCGCCACCCTGAGCCTCGTCATCATATGAAAAATAAGGCACATGGAGGATCAGTTTGCCTGTAGCGCGGCCTATATCCTGACGATCATCATCAGGGGCATCTTTGAGTAATGCCCAATATAAACAGAATGTTGAAATGAAATGCCATTTCCGAAACGTGTGTTTATCGTTGGAAAACCCTTTAAAAAGCGCATCGATATTTTGCGTTATTGCTTCGGGCCAAATGCCCTTCTGTAACCTTTGTAACTCAACAAAAAAATCCTTGCACTTCTCACGCAGTTCTTCTGCCCATCGCGAATCATGTTGACTCATCCATTCGAAAAGATTCCACCAATCGTCCTTGCTCTGCGGCTCGTCGCCGTATTTAATAATAGCTTGGTCAATCGAAAGAATAATAGAGGAAATATCAATGCGCCTTCCGGCATCCTCATCGGCCAGTGCCATTGCACATCCTGCTTTTTTCCCGTCACCATTGTTTCCTATATCCTGGTAGACCAAGAATGGCGGTCGGTTGTAATATGCCATTCTTGTGTCTTCTCCCTCTTTTTGTCTCTCCATCTTTTTTGTGCTTGAAGAAAACCATCGCGGTGGCGAAAAAAACATGCCGAATATGGACACAATTGGGTCATCATTACTCAAACGTGCTGAATCGAAGAATTCACGAGCAATTGCGTACCGTTGCATCTTGCTAAGCTCAACCTTGGAAGACGGTAACCTAAATGGTTTTCTATCATCGGGGGTATACCAGTGCTCGACAGAGAATATCGGCCTTTTGGTCTTATGGCTTTGAACTGCACAAATACAGTTCGCGTAACGGCCTGAATCGTGAAACATGCCCGGCCAACATCTCCTTAATACTTCGTCCAAATGTTCATTAGTAGCTGTAAGGCAGTCTTCGATGGGCAGATGATAGTCATCGGAGGGACACGAGTCTGTCATTCGCAGAGCATGCCGTGCCAATCGATCAACTGTGCGAGCTTTACCAATAAGCATTTCTTTATGCGTAGGGGGTGCCGATCCCAGCCAAGAAATGATTTCCTCGACAAGGATAAAGCCTGATTCCGTCAGTTTAAAATTCCGATCTGAATCAGTTTCCACTTCCACAAGTTTACTATTCGCCAGCAACTTAATCGCCTTTTCAGCATAATCATTTCCCAAATATGGGGTAATACTAGAAAGATCAAAGGTTGCACCCGAACGTTTCATGGAAAGAATTACACTGCGGAAAAGCTGCTCCTCCTGGGATAGAGGTATGGCCAGTTCAATTGGGATTCTTTTATCTTTATTGATTGCATTTTTAAACCCATCCCACGTTTTGGATAGAATGAAAGCAAGCCCGTCCCAGTAACCATAACCGGACAACCCAACCGGCAGGACATTACTATTTCCGTACAAGAAATCAGTGTGGTAAATACAGTCTGCCCCATGGATATCGCGACGCCGCCAAATTGATGACACTTCCGGTTCATAGCCGAGTTCTTTCAGTCGATTTGATATTTCCAAACGTGAAGACAAAATTGGCTCAACATAATACTCGAATCCTTCGTTCAACAGCCGCTCCGAAAGGGGGATGAATCCGCCTTTTTTTTTGTTCAGTTCAGGTACACGATCAGTCCCGTGCCAAAGCTGGTAAAATGTGATCGCGGATGGTTTTACCGAGTTGTCGAGCAATTCTTTCAGACAATTTAGTTCGGCCTCAAGAGATTCGGGCTCTTTTGGTGCGTACCCGTACATAAAGTCCAAATTCAAACGACTGGCTCCGGATAATAAAGCAAGCAGTTGCCCAACGGAGTTCTTATCATAGCCAATGCTATTCCCTCCGGACGAAGAACTTCCTGACCCCAGACGAATGTGTTGAAGCAATCTCGGTTGCAGACTCTGTATCCCGAGGCTAAGCCTCAACTTCGTCGGTCCGCAAATGTCACGCAAAAGGTCGATTTTTTGAGCGCCATCTTTTTCTATTAAAGACGAAGGATGGCATTCAAACGTCACCTCCTCCAAGCTCTGTATATCACGAATCTGCTGCTTTGTCCCTGTTACCCAGTTGCCAAGGATTTCGAGCAATTCCTCAATTTGCTTGCAATCCAAGATACTCGGAGTTCCACCACCGATATAGATGGCTTTTGTCTTTTGTGGGTTCACCAAGCACTCGTTGGAGTACACATCCAACTGTTTTTTGATGAGGCCCAGATAACCTTTTCGGTACATCGGAGATATTTTGCAATAATGACAACCAGGGCAGTAATTATTACAGAATGGTATATGTACATAAAGGGCAAAGGGTGCCTCGCTGTGCTTCTCCGATTCTGGAAACTTTGAAATACCGGATTGAGGAAGCGTATACCATGGAGGATAGAAGCTCGTATAAGTGTATCGCATTGGGTCCAGGAATTGCCAGAGACCAGGCACTCTCTTGGCGTATTTAACGAGTTCAGCAACAGTAATAAAATTCTCTTTATGCATTTTTTACTCGCATTGACTATTCAGGGTTCGACAAGTGTGCCATTTGCGATGACTTTTACTGAAACAGGAAACTGAAAATCACGATCTGGGCCGCACGTGGCTTCACCGATAACTCCTTTAAAGGAGTGCACATTGCACATACGCTTCAAGGTGAGATCCAGATCATGATCAGATTCTTCCCAGCATTTCAAAAAAATTGACATAAGGTCATAACAGTAGGCGGCATAATGGTCCGGGGTTTTGCCGAAAGTTGTTTCGTACATCTTGACGAAATTAAGTTGCACAGAATCTGAGGGTTTCGCGGGGTCAAAACCGGTGGTTGATACAAACACCCCTTCGGCTGCAGAGCCTGCTTGGGCAAGGACTGTTGGTGCGGAGAAACTGCTGAATGAGCAGATCATACCGGAATATCGGCTCTCTTTTAGCCGTTGAGCAATGAGGGCAATGGGAGCTCCGTACCCGGCAAAAAACACCGCTTGCGGTTTTTCGGCAAGCGTTTTTACCACAATATCTGCCACTTGGCTCCCGGCTTTATCGAATGCTTCATGAAAGATGATTTGTCCTCCAAGCGCCAAAAAGTGCCGCGAAAAGCAATTAAGGGCATCAAGACCAAAATCATCATTTACATAAAGAAACGCTGCGTTTGTCACTCCTCGGCTGCGTAGAAAGGCCGCCATGGCCTTGGTCTCCATATTACTGCTGAGAAAGTAGCGAAAAGCATTTGGTCGATTCTCAGTGGCGCGAGATTGAGATACAACAGAAAGAAGGGCAGGTTGGTCAGGTGCCTGTGTCAGTACTGCTTCAGCTACGGAGCTCATCACGCAGAAGACTATGGGAACTTGATCCACGTCCTTTAGCTTGCGAAGTGCGTTTAATCCAGTCTTTGGATCATTTGCGCTATCTTCTACGATTAAGCGAGTTCTCGAGCCCAGCACAGCATTCGTAATTGCCATCTCTATACCGTGTTTGCATGATTCGCCAACGTAAGCAGCCCAACTGGTCATAGGAAGAATAGCGCCAATCCTGATCTCCTCAATTGGCCCTGTTTTTGTGTCTCTGTAAAAGACTATTCCGAGGACCACAACGATTGTTATGATCGCCAAAACAATCCATCCAATTGCTTTCTTGCTCATTATATCCGCTCCTTTCCAGTGTTTTCTATATTATGCGCGAAGCCCGGAATACGGCGCCGTCGTAAACGAAAAAAACTCTAATACCCCCCTACCACACCGCCATGAGTTTTGCAAGAATAAATGTGTTAATGTAGTCAATATGTATGTGATAAATAAATCACATTTATCTGACGCAAAATCTATTTTACGGCTGCCCCACCTGCGTCTTTCTTTGCCAACTCATGTTATTGCGCTTCGGAGTGGAATCAATATTCAATAACATGTCAGTAAAACAGCAACAAAAAACGTTTGACGAATGTCACAAAGTGTGTGATATTCTCATTACTATGTCAAGGGCCAGTGTTTTAATAGTGGATGATGATCGGGAGTTTGCCGGGAAACTGGCGAGCGCCCTGGAAGGACTGTTTGACGTCGATGCGTGCCATTCGGAGGCGGGCTTTCACGAACGGTTTGCCATCGGGAGCTACGATTTGCTGATGATGGACATGCGTCTTAAGACGGATCGCGAAGGATTGAACCTGCTGAAGGAGGCCTTGGCCCGGGATCCGTTGCAGGCTGCCATCGTAATGACGGCCTATGCGGATACGCACAGCCATGCGGACGCCATCGGCTCGGGGGCGTTGACGTATCTGGACAAGCGGGCGTTCTCTCCGGCGCTGATTGCGCGGACGGTGGAAGCTTTCATTGAGCAGGGCGTGCTTAAGCGCCGCCTTGCTGCCGCCGAGCGACAGTTAGCGGTGGCGGAGCATCAGGAAACGATTGGAACCAGCCAGGCCATCAAGGATGTGATCGAGCAGGTTCGCCAGGCGGCGGAAATCGCCGATGCTCCGGTGACGCTTATGGGCGAATCCGGGAGCGGTCGGGAGCTGGCCGCGCGTACGCTGCATCGACAAAGCCGACGTCGGGTCGAGGGGCCTTTTGTGAAGGTGACCTTCGGTCGTTGCCGCGACGTTGAACCGGCGGTGGCGTTGCTCGGCGCCGTCCAGTTCCTGGCCAGGGGCCGTGCACGGGAATCCAAAGGGTGGATTGACGAAGCCAAGGGCGGGGTGCTCTATCTGGAAGGGCTTGAAAATCTGGATGAGGCCGGGAGCGCGGCTGTCGAACAACTGCTGGAGACGCGTCGGTTCAAGCGTGTCGGTGGATCGGACGAACTGACGGCGGATGTGCAGATTTTACTGTCGCTGGATGCGGGTGACGCGGCTGTATGGAATACATTCCGGGCGGCCGTTTCCGCGGGCGGCGGCATTGAAATACGAATTCCGGCTTTGCGAGAGCGTCGTGGAGATATCGCCCCGATTGCGCAATACATCCTTGAACAGTTCTATCGATTGGGCCGAACCAGGATTCGTTCATTACGAACGTCCTCGCTGACGGCGCTGGAGTCCCATTCGTGGCCGGGCAATGTTCGGGAACTTAGAAGCGCGATCGAATATGCGGCGGTGCGCGCGGATGCCGACAACGCCCGGGAAATCGGTCCGGAGCATCTGCCTTTGGCGGCGGTCGGCGAACCGGCGCTTCCGGCGACAGGTCCGTCGGCATTCGATTATCAGGTTTATCTGGCGCGGGCGGAACTGGGGTTGATAGAAGCGGCCATTGAACGCTTTGAAACAACCAAAAAGGTCTGGCTGGCGGAACGTCTGGGCTATAATGACCGTTTTTCTTTTGCACGGCGAATACAAAAAATCTTCCGTCTATATCCACGCTTGCGGGAAGAATTTACCGGCGTATCGGCATTGTTCGGGGAAACCGGACATAGAAAAGGAAAGCGCCATGAATAGAGAAAAAATCGTTCTACTGGTGGACGACATCCCCGAATACCTGGATACCATGGAATTGAATCTGCCGGATGGATGCCGCGCGGTTCGGGCAGTTTCGGCGCTTAAAGCCCGAACGGCTGCCGATGACGAGAAGCTGTCCGTGGCGGTGATCGACATCCGGCTGAGCGATTCGGATACCGGAAACCGCGAGGGCATGGAGTTGTTAAAGTGGCTGCGGGAACACCATCCGGCCACCGTGGTTGTGATGATCAGCGCCTACCGGGAGTTCGATTACGCTGCGGAATCGCTTACCCTGGGCGCGGAGTTTTTCCTGCGAAAGCCGATTCAGCCTGAAGAGTTCCGGGAGACAGTGAAAAAGGCTTTTAATAAAAGTGGTGGGGGAGAAAGCATCCTTTGAACGACCGTGAAACGACCAGGATGAGAAAGTGAATCTTTTTTTACAGCTTATGGCCAATGGACTGGTGAACGGCGCGCTGTTTGCGATGCTGGCTGTGGGCTTTGGCCTGGTCTGGCGAACCATTCGGGTGTTTCATGTGGCATACGGAGGACTCTTTGTTGCGTGCGCATACATCTTCCATGTCCTGGTGACGCGTTATGGTTTTTCCCCGGTGACGGGGGGGGTGTTGACAACGTGCATTGGCGGAGCGGCCGGTGCACTTATGGAGGTCGGTTTTTACCGGCCTTTCTACCGAAAAGAGGCATCGTCGGGCGCGGTTCTGGTCGCATCGCTTGGGATTTTCGTGGCGATAGAGAACTTGATTGCAATGGGGTTTGGGAACCAGTTGCAGACGGTTCTGCGCGAACTGGCGCCCGCCTTTCGTATCGGCCCGGTTGCGCTGACGCGGCTGCAGACGATCGAGTTTGCGGTGGGCCTCACGACGGTCGGCGCGCTTTGGCTGCTGGTGAGACGGTTGCGCGCCTTCAAGGCGCTGTGGGCGATGGGCGACGAACCGGAGTTGATATCTACCCTGGGACTGCCGCTGTTTCGCTTGCGCACAATGGTTTTTGTGATCAGCACCATGCTGGTGGCGGTGTCGGCATCGCTGATAACTTATGATCTGGGGGTCGATCCCCATATGGGGATGAGTTATCTGCTTGTCGCGGCGGTGGCGGTGCTCGTGGGGGGCCGCGATTCGGATACCGGATGGATTGGCGGCGCTATTGTGCTGGCTATATTACAGAGCCTGGTCGTCTGGAAGTTTTCGGCACGATGGATGGACCTTGTGACGTTTGTCCTGCTGGTGTCCATGCTTGTCTTTCGCCCCCAGGGACTCATCGCCACACAGCAGCGAGTGGAGGAAGCATGAGCTACCTTCTCCACTTACTGATTATCCTGGGTATTTATTCAACACTGTCCTATTCGCTGAACCTGACCCTGGGCTTTGCCGGGTTGTTGTCGTTCTGCCATGCGGCGTTTTACGGGTTGGGCGCATACGCCTATGTGCTTCTGCTTCAAGGGTCCGTGCCGCAGCCGGCGGCACTGGCCGGAGCGGTGACGATCAATATGCTGCTGGCTGTGCTGATCGGCTCGGTTTCACTGCGGTTCCGGGGTGATCTGTTCCTGTTCGTAACGCTGGGGTTTCAGATGATCGTGTTTGTAATTCTTTATAACTGGGTCGGGCTGACCAATGGACCGTATGGATTGGCGGGTATACCCCGGCCCGTCTTTTTCGGCGTAATGATCCGCACACCTTTACAGTTCGCAATCCTGGCGGCGGCGATGAACCTGATCCTTTTGCCTTTGCTGTTTCGACTGTATCGCTCACCATTCGGAATGTTGCTCAAGGCGCTGAGGGATAATGAAGCGGCGGCTGAATCGCTGGGCATCCATGGTCGCAGTATGTTCTTGCAGGCTTTTGTCATCTCAGCGGCCGTGGCGGCTGTCCCTGGTGCGTTGTACGCCAGTTACGTTACCTACATCGATCCGACGTCGTTTACTCTGAAAGAGAGCATTTTTCTGACGGCGATTCTGCTGCTGGGTGGAGCGGGCAACCGTTTGGGGCCGCTGGTGGGAACCCTTATCATGGTTCTGCTTCCTGAAGCTCTGCGTTTTCTCGGTCTGCCGGATGTCATTGCCCACAACATGCGCGAGGTGATTTACGGATTACTGCTGGTCTTCCTCATGTATTTTCGGCCCAAGGGCATTGCCGGGGAATTCGGGGTGTCGTGACGATGAATAATGCATTGCTGATCAAAGACGTGGACAAGCGATTCGGAGACACTTGGGTCCTGCGCGGTGTTCGTGCCGCCGTACCGTCCGGAAAGATCACGGCGTTTGTCGGGCCAAACGGCGCGGGGAAGACGACCCTGTTTCATGTTATTGCCGGCGCGATCAGGCCCGACAAGGGACAGGTGCAATACAAGGGAGCGGATATAACGGGCCGCCCGCCCCATGTTATTGCCTTGAAGGGCATCGGCCGACAATTCCAGGATGTGCGTGTGTTTAAGACACTTACGGCACTGGATAACGTGATGATCGGCATGCTTCCGCGGTGTCACCAAATATCCTTACGCGCATGGTTCCGGTCCTTTGCAACGGACCGTTCGATAAAAAAGCTGCGCCAGGAAGCCGAATTCTGGCTCGACTATGTAGGCATTGTCGATGAGCAGACGCGGCTGGCTGGTGAACTTTCATTCGGACAACAGAAGCTGCTTTCTCTGGCGCGGCTGTTTGCAAGGGGGTTTCCGTGCCTTTTGCTGGATGAGCCGACCGCCGGTGTTGCCCCAACCATGGCCGAGCGTATCGTTTCACTGATTCGACAACGGGTTGATGAGGGAGCGCTCACAGTGGCGGCATTCGTTGAGCATAACATGACCGCCGTGGAACATCTCGCGGACTGGATTCACTTCATGCACGAAGGACGCGTCGCCTTCAGCGGTCGCAGCGATCATGTCCTGGGCAACCAGGCTGTACGCGAACTGTACATGGGAATCTGATGCAGACAATTCTAAAAGCAGAGCACATCGATGGAGGGTATGGGGACCAACAGGTGCTTCATTCCATTTCGGTGAAAGTGCGAGCGGGTGAACGTGTTTTATTAGTCGGCCCAAACGGATGCGGCAAAACCACGCTGCTGAAGGTTTTGGCTGGCGTCCTGCCCCCAACGAACGGGCAGATTATGTTTCTGGATCGCTCAGTAACAGGAACACCAACACACAAACGTATTCGCATGGGACTCGGCTACCTGATGCAAACCCGCAACGTGTTTCCCAGTCTCACCGTCGAAGAGAATCTTCATCTGGGTTATTGGCACGGGAACGGCGGCTTTCAGGCACAGCGGGATCGGCTGCTTGATATTTTCCCCATGCTGAAAGACAAACTGATGCGCCGCGCTGGATTGTTATCCGGCGGAGAACGCCAAGCTTTGGCGGTGGGGATGGTCATCATGCGCCCGGTGAAACTGTTGTTGCTGGACGAACCCACGGCCGGGCTTTCTCCGAAAGCCGCCGAGGATATTCTCAGCGCCATTCATCGGGCACAGGAAACGATTGGCTTTGCCAGCGTGATGGTCGAACACAATCTGCGACTTGTGCATCGATGGGTTTCCAGAGCACTGGTAATGAGGCAGGGTTGTATTGTAGCGGAAGAGCGGGACCCCAAACATCTTATCGATCGCGAATGGCTTCAAAGGTACTATTTCGAATGAGCAGCGTCATTGTTTCCGTTACGGAACGACTCGAAACAGCCAAAACTCTCGATCTCTATATCCGGTCCACCATGCCAGACAGGGTGGTTTCCTACTTTATGACCTATCAGGGTGAGTTACTTTCAGGGTCGTTGATCCGACAAGCCGATCTTTTCGTTGTTGAACTGTTCGCATCCGACGCCATTGGTCCATATACGGAAGGGCTTTTTGCCGCCGAAAAGTGGCTGTCGTTGAAGAAACGTGCGCTCATCGTTTCCGGCAACGCTTGCGCGGATCAAATCAAAAATCAGCTTTACTGGGACCTGGCAGCCGCCGATGACTTGTGTAATCGCATTGATGCGGTCATCAGATCGTCCCCTTTCCCCCCATCCGCTTTGGAATCCGTCAGGAAAAACTATTCCAGATACTGCCGCCCAGCCCAGGACCCACACCATCAGTGTTTTTAACAACAGAAAGTCAGATAAATTAGTGGTACGTCTTATACTCTTGATATTTGCTCTGGCCAAAATTCGGCATGTTTCCTATGCAGCATAGTTGCAAGCACAATACCTTGAAATGTCTGAGATATTAGCGAACCAAATTCTTAATAACAAGTTCTGCCATCTAGTTCCCAATGATATGGATTTCAAGGATAATTATCCTATTCATGAATTCCGACCAGCATCCACGGATCAACCATACCAAGCATAAGCATCAGCGGCCCCACAAGATCTTGTGGCAACTGGATCGAGGTTAATACCTGTGACTTCTGCTATTATGTTGTGAGTAATCCTATCCCCTTGAAATGATATAACATTTTTATGCTACGCTTGCATGGTCAATATTTGATATGATTCTAAACGGTTATGGCAAAAATTTAATATTTGATAAGCCGAGCTCGAAACATAAATATAAACCGTTGGTGTACCCCTAGCATAGCACCTTAAATCAGTTTTAAAGCGCTATAGGACCCTTTGGCAGGGTCTGGAGTCCTCTCTACTGATCTGTAAAATAGTCTCATGAGAATTTTTCCGCTATTTCCCCGGAGGCCCAGATAACACGGCTTTCAAATGGAAGTGTAGTGAAGGTTTTTTAATCATTAATAAAGAGCTATTGTAACTTGCTATTATAATATCAATATGATGTAGGTTTAGAAAGGGAATTATAGAAATTAAATGGATTTTTATATTAATTGTATAGGAATTATATAAAAACAATTAAAAATCGCACAACATAATAAAAGTAACAACATAACTGCTATGTATCTCGAACCTGAAAGTGGCCTTCAGTGGTTGTGATATCATGCTTTCAGGTGATGAGTTGGCCCTCCTTTAGAGGAGATTATTTTGTATGGATGGGCAAAGAAGTTGTTTAAGAAGTCTGAGGTTAGTAAAAAATAACAGTAGTATCATCCCCAACTCCCCAAAAATCCCCACAAATACAACCTTCCCACTATCCTCACTTTGTTCAGAAGTCTGGGATCGGACTCATATAATATGCTTATATTCATCCGTCCCCGAACACATAGAAAACTTCCCGAAAACCTGCAACGCTCTCCAATAAAAAACATGATCGCTCTCTTTCGCACAAAAAAGTGTGCACCCCTGCACAGAAAAATGTGCACTCCAATACATTCAAAATGATAAACTTCTATAATATCAATCGGTTAGTTTTTGGTATGCCTGTTGCAATATAACTTAAGAACATCTGTTTTTATCTCTACTATTCTCATTATTCAGACAAAGTGCAAAACTCCTCCGGTCCGATAAAAATATCTACTTAATGTTAAATCAAGACGAAAATGTCGGAATGGTGTCTGTCGGAATGGTATCAAATCTTGGATTGTGAAAAAAATAATAAATGATATATTTTATTAAGCCTATCAGTTGCTTATATTGATTTTACGTCCGTTTGATTTTGCCACGGAGCGCTCTTATTAACAATTCAAGATTTGACTATTTCCGATTACATCATTTTAAACCTGATTATTGCAGCAAAAGGTATTATGGCAAAAACAGCCTGCACAGTTCCCATTTCACAGATTATCCTGGATGAGGACATATATCCGAGAAGCGGTGTTTATCCAAAACGCGTCTCCATGCTTGCCGAAAACCTGCGCGATGGTTTTGAGATCGATCCCATCGAAGTGCAGATTCATCCGGAATATGGCGATAAATACCGCATTCTTGATGGTGCCCATCGCTGGCATGCATACAAGGAGATCGGCGCAACCGAAATACCGGTTCACATTATAACGCTGGATGGTTTGGATCCCCTCCTCTATGCCGCTAAAAAAGCGATAGGCCCTCTCCAGTTAACTGAAGAAGAAGCGAGATCGACGGCCCGCCGGGCATATGAAAACAATTCCCGGTTGACGTCTTTTGAGATCGGGCAGGCAATCGGTCGTTCAAGACAGACAGTTGACGCTTATATAGCCGATTTAAGAGCGGCAACCCATATGGAAATCGATATTAAAATCTTTCGTATGCACCGGTTGGGCTTCCCCCAGGATAGAATCGCAAAACGTATGGGAGTAAACCAAAAGACAATTCACAACCATTTAGGAGAAATGCCAGAATTGGCATTTCTCCTAAATGCCGATTTATCGAAAGGATTTACTGTTCCACAGGTAGCTGAAAAACATGGTTGGACTGAGCCGCTGGTCTGGTCCATCGCGTTGGAAGGTAAAAGCGATCTTGATAGATTTAAGGCACTTAACTGGGGATTGCGGACATGGGATCTGTGGAACTGGAATGATTGTGATAAACGTTTCGGAGATGATTGGCCCGGTCGTATCCCGGCCCAAATGATCGCACACATCCTGTATTATTTTTCAGATCAGAACGATCTGGTGTTTGATCCCATGGCGGGTGGCGGAGTGGTGGCGGACACCTGCCTCGCGTTTAACCGGAAATGTTGGAGCTTTGACATGGATGATCGGCCGGATACACGGCCGGAAATTGAACCCTGTTTCTGGGGTATCACCAATTTAAAATGGCCGATAAAAGGTAAAACCAAACCGGACCTGATTATTTTTGATCCGCCTTATTTTAAAAAGCAATCAAACAACTACGATCCTAATGGCATATCAGGAATGTCCAAAGCGAACTATTTAGAATTGCTGGAAAGCTTTTTTGCGCTGGCACACTCAAACGCCAAAAAGAGCACACAGATGGCATTTATCAATGCCGACTGGCGCGATTTCCAAAACACCCCTGCCAAAAATGAGACCCGGGTGAATTCGATTTTAATCAATGATCACCTTCGGATTTTAGATCAAAGCGGCTGGCAGGAAACCCATATCTTTCAGGCGCCACTCTCCTCAGAGCGTTTTAAGGCAAATGTAGTATCCGCCATGCAAAAGAAAAAAATAATCGGTGTAACCAGCAGGTACGTCATCATTTCAAAGAAAAAATAGGTCTTTAAACAAATCAAGGTTAAAGGAGGTATGGCACCGAAGATTTTCTGGGGTCCGAATGGACCAGGGGCCGTGTTTTAAGCATTGTGCATCAAAGCACAGATTTTGGCCTAAAACACAATTGCCTTGAACCTGATGGGTGACTGGTGCGGATCAGTATCTACTGACCGATAACCAATAAAAATGAAATAACGGATGCGGACAGGTGGTAAAGTAAGGCCGTGCTGTTGCGGGAAATTGATGGATTCGTAAAAATCCTGAACTATTTAATTTTAATACATTATCAGCCTGCTTATTCGGACTTTTTACGAATCCATCAAGAGTCAAGCGAAAAAAGTATATTTTTTTCACGGGAGAGGTGTTTTTTCTCTTGACTCGCCCTTTAATGGGTGACCCCGGTTTTTTGGCTGCTTGTGTCAGAGTACAGCTTTCCCCAATTTCATATATTGACAGAGAAACCTATGTTTCAGGAGAAATCGATAACTTAATGGGAGGAAATGATGGTCATCAAAAAAAAGACCAATAGCGAGAACAAGACCTTTTGGGATTCAACCAGGGATGCCCGTGTGAAGGTTGAACAATGGCCAAGTTGGAAACGCAATCTTAAGGTTACTCAGTACTCTGTTGGTTTTGATCCCAAACCCTCCGAAACTTCGGTATCAGATAGTCGTGGGTGTACTAAAGATAAATAATTTTAATGACCCGATTAAGACCTGCGGAACAGTTTAGGCCTTTTCAGGATTCCCTATCCGCCGATACAGCTGCGCTGGAGCCAATATTCTGCCATAAGTTCCTAAAGCTGCTGCTGGCAGTAGGCAAAATCACTGCCAACGTGATTGCCCAGCCTGATAAATGACGGCCTACGGTTTTCAACGTATATTGCGGTTCGAAGATTTTATCCCGGCAAAGAAATGATGGAAAGTGTGGCCTAAAAATCAATAAGTTCCTTTTCTGTTTCAGGGTAGATTGCATCGATATCCTTTTGGATTTCAATCGTTTTTTTAATTGCCGTTACGACCTTACAGTAATGTTTAATATCTTCAAGGGACAATATCCGCCCTTTTCGGTCTTTGAGCCATTTACGGCAAACCTGATACCCGCCGAGCTGGTATTCCCATACTGTTTTCTCGACGCCTTCGAAATATTGGTCCTTATTGATATAAATTCTTGAGTTCTTTTGATTGTATTTCAGCGTATCGACACTATTTTTGCCTGTTCCCTGAAACTTTGCCAGCGGCGCATCAAGCTCCGAAGATTCCAGCAAATGCAGATCCGCAAGACGTTGGCCAAATTCGCCCATTTTCTGAAACAATTTAAAATGTTTTGTAAACGGCACCCTGGGGAAATCGATTCGTAAGAATTCTGAGTACTTTGTGCGGTACTTATTGGTATAGAGAACGGCGTAAATATAATAGAAGATATCTTCAGGAGCCGGTTTGTTTTGGTATGCTTTAGTAAGGGCTGAAAATAGTTTTGGGTTGATGTTCGGCTGTCGGACTTTAGCTGATTCCAAATGGCTGAAGAGGTTTTTATGGTCTTCGTCGGGGTAAATATAGAGAGGAAAGATATAGTCGATAGTTTTTAATGAAACTGCAACATGTTCAACGATGTCATTTGCGCACAGAATATGACTCCATGGAATTTTCGTTTCCACTCTTTTGGGTATGATTAAACCCAAATTTTCTTGTAACATATGACGCATGATTTTTTGTCTTGGCATGCAATGAAAACCGCGAGATTTACCAGTATAATAAGTAAAACGAATGTCAAATGGCCGGTATAAAATTGGAACAATTCTTTCTTTATCTAAGCCGCTATCGATTAAATCCTTTTGGGCAAGCTTGACTTTCCAGTCTCGAACATCTTTACCCAGGTCATAAGTTAAACGTGCAACATCTTCATCCATCTTTGAAAAGTTTAAAACGGTTGTCCACACTTTTTGAGGTGTCCATTGGATTGTTAATTTATCTCGGGCCGTAACGATTCCAACGCTATTTATCGGAAAAATATCCGTTATTTTGGGAGCTTTTTCATACAGCTCCAAAAGCTTTTCGTCTCTGGGGATAAACAGATAAAATTCGGATTTCGGGGACAAGTTTTGCCATTTTGTTGTACGCATGTCGTTTTCCAAAAGCCATTCGTATTTTTTACTCCTGATTCCCCATAAATCCGAATGAAAAATGTTTTGATCTTTATTTTTGCCCTTCTTGTCCGCCGGTTCTTTGGCGGATTCCTTTATGAACAGTGCAATGGCGGTGCCCTGACGAATATCGAACACGTTTTCATCTTTTGATCCGTCCGGACAGCGCTCTTTTTTCAGGCTGTTTCCATGCAAATCCAGAATATAGATGTCATTAAAGCTTTTCATCAGCGATTGGCGCATTCCCTTGAAGGTGGGATTATCCAGATAGCTGTGGTTGGTAATAAAGCCTAATACTCCTTCTCCGGCCTGATCGATTTTCCACTGGGCAAAGCGAATAAACTTGACATAATCGTCCTGAAGCCACTTGGGATTTTTTTCGCCCAATGGTTTTCCATCCACCCGATAATACCCGTCATCTTTGAAACCGTTTGGGTGAGTATATCCCTTCTTCAGAAGTTTATCGATCCATGGTCCCCGATTGGCCGAATGGCCGGAATAAGGCGGATTGCCCAGTATTACCAGAATCGGCTGCTCTTTTTTAACTTTACCGGCCAGATGGGATTCTTCGGAAAGGGAAACCATGCCCGGCAACTCTGTTTGAGCCAGTTCGTCCATTTCCAGGGTATTGGTCAGATAGAGCTTGAATCGGTCATCCGTTTTGAGATGATAACCGATTTCTTCCAACAGAAACGACATTTTCAGATGGCCAACGGCCTAAGGCGCCATCATAAGTTCAAAGGCATAAAAGTTTTCAAGTACATGTTCTTGAATGAAATGTTCTTTTGCACCTTCACCGTATTTGCCTGCGAATTCTTCTGCCGCCAGCTTGGCCGCTTCGGCTAAAAAAGTCAGCGTACCGGCAGCCGGATCTAAAATGGTAACCGAATTGCTGGCAAACCCTTCCGACTTTCCGAATTTATCTTTTAAAATATGATGGAGTGACCGGACGATATAAGAAACCACCGGTTCCGGGGTATAAAATACCCCTCTTTTTTCTCGAGTTTTAGGATCATAATGGGCAAGAAATGTTTCATAGAAATGTACAATGGGGTCTTTACCCTTACCTTCACTGAAGAACTGCCGAAGCAGTTTGTTAACATCGGCAACTGCCAGGACTTCGGCAATATCATCGATAATCCATTCCATTTGCAGCGGTAGTTCTCCAAGAGAGATAAATTGGAATACATCTCTTAGAATACCGATGGTGCGTGGAATGTTGTCGTAGGCCAGTTTTCTGTTAAAGCTGTTTTCCGAGCGGGTTCTGGCGGCAAAAAGACCGTAGGTGATGGTTTGTGAATACAAATCGGCAAAATCTTCTTTGGAAAGGCCGCTAATCAAAAACCGGCTGAATGCTTCGTAAAATCCCAAGATAAATCCTCGTCCTGCGGTTTCTTCTTGTTTTAATTCCTGTGTAACAATCTCTTCTTTTAAAAACCTTGTACGCTTTGCCAGTTCTATGGCTAATGATTTTGCATTATAAACTTTCGGCAAGGTAAAAGAGAAAAATGTTTCAAGAAGCTTTAAAAAATCCGGTTCCTTTTCAACTGGGGGAATTGTTTTAAGCTGGTGAACGATAAAAGGCCTGCCTATAGTAACTTTATCAACCAATTCGCCATTGCGATATAGCCTGAATTCAAAAAAGTTTGTTAAAATTAGATTCGGGAAGGTATGCCGATACCGTTTTAACTGCGCTGAATCTTCAACAGTTCGCAAGTCTTCGGTGGTCGGTGCTTTGGCTTCAATATATCCGACAATATGCTGTTTTCCATCCCACACCCTGAAATCCGGATTGCCGGCTTCGGTCTGTTTGGGCAATGTAGTGATATGAATATGTTTCTTGCCGGAAGACTCTGCATATTCAATGAACAACCTTTCAAGGGCCGCATAATAGCTTTCTTCCCTGGCATCTCCTTGATCGGTAATTGTAAAAATTTGTTTCAAATAAGATTTCAGCATGTTTATTTCCAGTTTTGGAATGCAATTGAAAGTGTGCGGTATTTAAATGTTTATAGAGCATAAGAAGCCTTTGCTGATAAAACACTCGTTGAATCGATTCTTTTAAGTGTTTGTTTAACAATAACTATTGGAATTGTAAAGTATATTAGTTTATCGAGGAGATCTACGAAACAGTCTTGCTTATCTACTCGAAGTAATCAGGATCTACAGTAAAGGCGTAAACTATACTTCATCCTTTGCACACACCCTGTCTTTTTCGTAAATGAATCATAGTTTTTTTAGCATTAATCCGTTCGAATTCATCTTTTGACTTTTTACGAAACTGTCGATTTTGCTATAGAATAAAAAAGCGGATCGCCGTTTTATAACGGCTATCCGCTTTTTTATATAGATGGGTTATATTGAATTTATTCGGGCGGAGGAACCGGTGCCGGAGATTTTGCTTCCTTTTCTTTTGCTTTTAGGGTCGCAATCTGTTTATCCACAGCATCGATTTTTTTATTTATCATATCCGCCTGAAAGTCATTTGTGCCGAGTGGTGTGGCTTGGTCAAGATAACGCTTTGCGTCTTCAAGGTCGGAAAGGTTTGCCTTACTGGCAGCCACATCAGCCTTGTAGAAAAGAATCATCAGTTCGATGTTGTTCAAGCGATTATAAGCAGCTTCAGTGGAAACAGATGTGACAGCAAAGGAGAGCGCCTTGTTTAAATAGCCCTTTATTCCTTCAAAATCAGGAATTCCCGGAACTTCCAGCAGCGTATCGGCCTTTTCCACATAATAATTAAAAATAAGCGGAAATACATCTTTTTTGGAATAAAAATCTTTTATGGTTTCAGGGAGCTGAACTCCGGGCAATGTGATCAGAAGCTCTTCACCCATGGGAGCGAATCTTCCCTGCCAGATTTCAAGTGTGCCCTGTTTTGCATCCATATAATATTTAGTTTTGTTTATCATGCTGGAACCGACAATAATTGCAACAAGTACAACAAGAGCTGCAACCAGATATTTCATAGCCTTTTCCATAGGGTCAGAGACGGTGGTGTCGGTGTCAACGGGTGGTTCGTATGTTACAGATACTTCCGGCTCTGCGGCCTTTTCGGCGGCGGCCTTTTCAGCGGCGGCCTTTTCAGCGGCGGCCTTAATCTCCGCTATGTCAAATTTTTTCAGCAGCAGTTCCTTGATCCGTCGAGTATCTTCTTCTGAGCCTGAGTCAAATGGCGGTGCAGCAAAACCTTTAAGATATTTTTCATCAGGGCTAACCGTATAGAGCTTATCCGGTTTCCATGTGTCGAATTTTTTATGAATGAGTTCTTTCATTGAAACCCTCTTCTTTTTTGGCTTCGTCGCCGGTTTTTTAGCTCGAGCGGCGGCTTTGGCTTTGGGGGCGGCCTTGGCTTTTGGAGCAGCTTTGGTTTTTGCGGCAGCCTTGGCCTTTGGAGCTGCTTTTGCTTTAGTGGCTGCTTTTGGTGTGGTCTTTTTTTTCGTTTTAGCGGTCGATTTAAGCAAACTGTCTTTTCCCATAAAAAACCTCTTTGAAATTGTTTATGATTTTATATATATAAATTAGAAATATGATATATAAGAATACATAAGTTTTGTAAACATTTTTTTATCGATGCGAATTAGGGGCTTCGCCCCAATTGGAATGGTGGAATACTGGAATACTGGAATAATGGGTTCTGGGATAATGCAATATTGGGTTAATGGTAAAATTTGTGTTGAGGATAAAATTAAAAATGGCTGATATTCTTTAAAAAACCAACCTTCCACTATTCCACTATTCCATTATTCCATATTCGAGGCAAGTGTTCAAGCCCGCCTGCCATTGCAAGGCACGAGCGGGCAGGCCTCAAAAAATGTCGTATATTTTCATTGAGTTGTAGAAATTACGAGACGTATATTTAAGGGCAATAGCTCACTTTTTGTAAAGAAAATGAATAATGGCTTAACCACAAAAAGAGAAAATCTGATTTCAATCTTAAAAGGATATGGTTCTCTGCTCATCGCATATTCAGGGGGTGTTGACAGCACTTTCCTTTTGGCAACGGCCCATGAAGCATTGAAAAAGAATCTGGTTGCAATAACCGCTAAATCTCCGCTTCATCCCGTAAGGGAAAATCAGGATGCAAAAGCCTTTGCTCAAGAGCTGGGAGTTAAGCATATGCTCATACAATCAAGGGAAATGAGCCAGGCTGACTTTAAATCCAATACAAAGAAAAGATGTTACCTGTGTAAAAAATATCTTTTCGAAGATTTAGTAAAGATTGCTTACGATCTGGGAATTAAGCATGTGGCCCATGGTGCAAACCTTGATGATCTTGAAGATTTCCGTCCTGGATTTGATGCCGCCCGTGAGATGAAAATCACGGCCCCCATGGTGGATGCAGGGCTGACCAAGAATGATATCCGCACGCTCTCAAAAAAGATGAACCTAAAAACCTGGAATAAGCTGCCCATGTCCTGCCTTGCCACCAGAATTCCTTATGGAACGCAGATAACAACCGAAAAACTTAAAATGATTGAAAAGGCGGAACAGGTCATATTGGCCCTCGGTGTTAACGCCTGCCGTGTAAGATTGCACGCTAAGGTTGCCAGAATAGAGGTCGATCCCGGTGATATCGAAAAAATTCTGGATCCAGTGGTTAGATCGAGTATTGTTGGAAAATTAAGGGAAATCGGATTTTCTCATGTGGCGGTGGATCTGGAAGGGTATGGACAGGGGAGTATGAACCGAGCTCTTTAGCCCGGATATTTCTAAAAAAACCAAGCGGTCACGGATTTTTTGAAATCCCAAATTCCAAGCACCAAATTACAAAAAATCTAACAAATCAGGCACGGGTTTTGGAGTACGCCAATGATGCCCGGATAAACTCCCGGAATAAGGGATGAGGATTCATGGGCCGCGATTTGAATTCCGGATGGAATTGGCATCCGAGAAACCAGGGATGTCCTTTGATCTCAACCATTTCCACCAGGGTGCCATCCGGAGATGCACCGCTGATGACCAGCCCCTTTTCTTCAAGTCTCTCTTTAAAAGCATTGTTGAATTCATACCGGTGGCGGTGTCGTTCTGAGATGTTTAACATGCCGTATGCTTTATAGGCAAGCGAATCCTTTTTTATGTCACATGGATAGGCGCCAAGGCGCATGGTTCCGCCCTTGTCCGAGGTCATGTCCCGTTTTTGCAAAGTTTCGGTCTTGTCGTCGTACCATTCAATCATCAGATATATCACCGGAAACGGCGTATTTTTATCAAACTCCTGACTGTGGGCTCCGTTCAGGTCCGCCACGTTGCGTGCAAATTCTATGACTGCAATTTGCATTCCGAGACATATGCCGAAAAACGGAACCCTTTCTTTCCTGGCATATTTTGCGGCGCATATCTTACCTTCAATCCCGCGAGATCCAAAGCCTCCAGGGACCAGTATGCCGTCGGCGTCTCCGACAATCTCTCTACAATTGTTTTCGTCGATCTTCTCCGAATCCACAAACTTAAGGTTTACCCGGCAATCATTGGGAATTCCGCCGTGACGGAGCGCCTCGTTTAAACTTTTGTATGATTCAGTCAGATCGACATATTTGCCTACAATTGCAATCATCACTGACGATTTAGGCTCTTTGAGTCTCTTGACAATCTCCTCCCAGTTATCAAGATGGGGTGCTCTTGTCCAGATGTTAAGCTTTTCCACAATTTTCTGATCCAGGCCTTCCCTGTGGAATACCAGTGGAACTTCATAAATACATTCCACATCTTTCGCTGTAATGACCTCATCTACCGTTACATTGCAAAATAGCGCTATTTTTGCCTTGATTTCTCGGGGAAGGTATTTGTTTGTGCGGCAGAGGAGAATATCCGGCTGAATACCAATACTGCGGAGCTCCTTTACGCTGTGCTGCGTGGGTTTTGTCTTAACTTCTCCTGCCGTTGCAATATACGGAACCAGGGTAAGATGGATATACAGGACATTTTCCTTGCCCACATCCGTCCTGAATTGCCGGATGGCTTCCAGAAAAGGAAGGCTTTCTATATCTCCTACCGTTCCGCCGATTTCGACGATGACAACATCGACGGAGTCCGCCACAAGTTTGATGCTTCGTTTAATCTCGTCTGTAATGTGGGGAATCACCTGGACCGTACCCCCAAGATAATCTCCCCTGCGTTCCTTGGTGATCACAGAATGGTATATTTTCCCTGTGGTAAAGTTGTTGTCATGACCCAATATGGCACTGGTAAATCGCTCGTAATGCCCAAGATCCAGATCAGTTTCTGCGCCGTCATCAGTGACAAAGACCTCTCCGTGTTGGAACGGATTCATGGTTCCGGGATCTACATTGATGTAAGGGTCGAGCTTCTGTATGGTTACAGTGAGCCCGCGGCTTTCTAAGAGTGCTCCGATTGCTGCAGAAGCAAGCCCCTTGCCCAGGGATGAAAGGACGCCACCGGTCACAAATATAAATTTTGTTTTATGATCCATATACCGCCTCAGCTTCAGATGAGACCTTTGCAAAACATCCCCTTTTGCCCAATTCCTGCGTCATGCTCAAATTTTAACCCGCCACCGAACTTTGGTGGGTTAATCCTCGAAATACTCAAAGTATTCCTGTGGTTAAAATTTTCGCATTCCTTGGACTTGAACAAAATTGAACGTTTTTCAAAGGTCTCAGATTTCGGATCGCAACTTATTCATATATTTTCTTAAAATCATCAATAGCCTTTTGAACTTCATTAATATCCTCTTTATTTCTTTGTTCCTGTTCATCAGGAGCAACCTGAGGATAGAGAGATTTAAGGTGTTTTATATCAAAAAGCTCTTTTGAAAAAGAAGGATTTACCTTTATATTTTGCACATGAATTTCGCGCACGAGAATTCCGGCCATAAAAAACTCAATACGCATGGGATACCAGGTATGATGCACCTTGTGCCATTCAAAATATCGAACCTCTATACTATTTTCCCGGCTTTTTCCGGCCTTGCTTGTCATTATCCAGCGAAACGGTCTGAATGTGTCTTTATCCAGCCACACCTGAGGAGTGGTTTCGTCCGGATATTGGGCGCCCAAGACATATGCCGGTTTGCCCTTAAAGCGTCCCAGACTTGAAACCGTTACATCCACACCCAAAAGGGAAAGCTTATTTTCAAGCATCTCCCTGGGTTTGAAAAGAAGTATGTCTTTATAACAATCATAACGGTTATCTGATTCATCGGCAATTTTTCCGTCAATAACTGTCACGGCCTTGCCTTTTGATAACACATGAATCCTGTGAACATTTTCAGACGAGGTGTCCGAACGGAACTTCTCCGGGAAAACGTACCTCAAGGTTTCACTGAGTTCAACTCCGATTTTTTGCGCACTTTCATCATGAATTGCCAATGTCTGAGAAACAAGGAGGCTTTTGGCTTTCCCAAGATTTTGGGCCATTAGTTTCAGGATATAGGGTCCCGGCAAAACATAGGCATTTGTGAGTGCATACAAACATGTCACTATCGCAAAGCTGAGAAAAATGACCAAAGATTTGTTCAGGTATTGATGCAAAAAAAATCTAGAGTATTTCATCTGCAAACGTGGCTCCGTCTCCAAGTTCCTCTTCAATCCTCATGAGCTGGTTATACTTGGAGATCCGGTCACTTCGGGACATGGAACCGGTTTTTATCTGGCCGCCGTTTACCCCAACCACAAAATCTGCAATAAAAGAGTCTTCTGTTTCACCCGATCTGTGAGATATAACCGTGGTGTAACCGACCTGTTCAGCCATGTCAATGGTATCGAGGGTTTCGGTAACCGTTCCGATCTGATTCAGTTTGATCAGGATCGAGTTTGCGATCCCTTTTTCAATCCCTTTTCTGAATATCTTAGGATTGGTTACAAAAATGTCATCGGCAACGATCTGGATTGATCCTTCCATCCGGTCGGTCATCAATTCCCAGCCTTTCCAGTCCTGCTCGGCAAGACCGTCTTCTATACTAAGGATAGGATAGTTTTCAACCAAATCTTGATAATAATCGATGAGCTTTTCGGCATTGAGTTTTTTATTTTCTGATTTCAGGAAGTATTTTCCTTTTTCGTAAAACTCGCTTGCAGCAGAATCCAGGGCGACCCCGATATCTTTCCCCGGTTTGTATCCCGCAGACTCAATTGCGCTAATAATGAATTTTATAGCCTCTTCATGAGATTCAAAATCCGGAGCAAAGCCGCCTTCATCCCCCACGGCAGTGCTCAGCCCTTTGTCTTTAAGTATCTTTTTCAGGCTATGAAACGTTTCTGCTGCCATCTGTACGGCCTGAGTTATAGACTTTGCGCCCACAGGGACAATCATGAACTCCTGTATGTCAAGATTGTTGGCGGAATGGGCTCCCCCATTAATTACGTTCATCATGGGAAGCGGAAGACATCTGGCATTAATTCCTCCAATGTATCTATAGAGCGGTAACCCATAGGCCAGAGCAGAAGCCCGTGCAGCGGCCATTGATACACCGAGAATTGCATTTGCGCCCAGCTTGGATTTGTTGGGCGTACCGTCCAGTTCAATCATGAATCTATCCAATACAGCTTGATCTGCTGCATCCATCCCCCGGACAGCAGGTCCAATTTTATTCATTATGTTTTTAACGGCGGTGACAACGCCCTTGCCACCAAACCGCTTTGATCGCTTATCACGCAGCTCTAAGGCTTCACGTTTTCCCGTGGAAGCGCCGGAAGGAACTGCCGCACGCCCCACAGCTCCGCAGGAAACAAACACGTCTGCTTCAACTGTAGGATTGCCTCTTGAATCGAGTATTTCTCTGGCTTTTACATCAATTATTTCGGTCATGTTTCCCTCCTTTAATTGTAATTGTTATGGTTGTGACTCGTATGAATGTCGCAGGTAGAATGTATTTCGCCGTTTTTTGCAACGTCTGACGACATTCTTACTTTTGAAGCTTGACAAGATAAAAATAAATGTTACTTTTCTATTTATAGTATGTCAAGAAGCGGGAATACGGTAACTTATTTTATTTTTTGACCTTCAATAAAATTTATGGACCGGTCTTTTTCAAATTATCATGCAAAACTCAGATTTTTATTCCAATGCTCATCTTTTTGTTGCTGCGATAAGGGTTCTTACACACCAGAATTCTACGCCTCCTTCTATTGATCAGGTTTGCCGGACCATATCTTTTTCTTTGGAACAAGGTAATTTCATCTGTAAAAAGCTTAAAAAGGTCGGGATTGTTGATGTGGTTGAAGGTGCCTTTGGGACCCGCCTTTTTATCAAAAACCACTTAAAAATAGAAGAAATTCCCAAAGGCAAAAAAGAGGACAAGCTCGAAGAATCGCTTAAAGTATTTCAAAATTCCAGAAAAGATTTTACCCAGAAAATAGAATCTTTTCAGGCCAAGCAGGCAAAAAAACAAAAGGATCTTTTTGCTGAACTGGAAAAAAAACTAAAAAAAGGCTCAAACAAATAGAGAAATAATTATGGAACAGTACCAAGAGGCAATTGAGAAATTTAAAGAGGCGGTAAAACAGCATCCCGAAAATGCCCAGATATGGTGCAGTTGGGGAGTGGCTCTTGTGGAGTTGCAGCAGTATCAAGAAGCTCTTGAGAAGTTTCAGAAGGCTTTAGACGTAGAGCCTGACTTTGTGCCTGCTTTGTACGGCTGTGGTTTTGCATTGACGGCTCTTGGCCGAAGGGAAGAAGCATTTGAAAAATTTAAAAAAGCTAAAGAAATAGATCCCGATAGTGCAAAAGATTCAAGTTAGTTCGCTTTGCTCATCCCGCTATATAGCGGGAGAATGATGGAATATTGGAACACTGGAATATTGGGTTCTGGGCCTCCGGCTCGGAGAGTCTACGGCTCAGAGAGAAAATGGAAAGTTGGGTTATTGTAAAATTCCTTTTGACAGGAATTAAATAGAGGAATGTCATCTTCTTAGGGTTGCAATCAGCCTTTTGGGTTCCTTAAAATAGCCAAATGCATCAATAATGCTTTTGCACACAACATTTGAAGATAGCAAGGTTTCAAAACAAGCGCCCTCTTCTTGAACCAAAGCAATCCCCAAGCGCGCTTCTTTTAGCATTAATCTGTCATTATTCCCATTACCAATACAAACCGTATAATCTTTCCCGATACCCGAAACATACTCGAGTTTGCTATATGCTTGATCTTGTTTAGCTATCTTTACCAGCTTGCAATTAACATTTTCTAATTCACGTTCTACAAATCCATAAGTGTCCGCTGTAATTACGTGAAACTTTATATCTTTGGAAAGCTCGTTCATAATCTCACGAACCCCATCAATCAGCTTTCCGTCAACAGCAATAGTCCCATTGTAATCACATACAACATGTTTGATCTCTAACCTTATATATCCTGGAATATCAATTATCATCATGAGTTCCTTCCTTGTTTATTCGAATATGATATGAAAGTAACGGGTTATCTGAGTTTTATGTAACATCTCAATAAATTATTGAGGCGGCTCAATATCACCATTTAACACCAGAACTTGTTGAGAACTTACAGTGTGATGGTCTCAAGATATTCCTTAACACTACCGATTGTTGCGATGAACATCCTAGAACCGGTCATAACCGTGAATACGTCATCCACATTTCCACAGGTCCTGGCAAATTCCGGTCCTATTACAACTGCAGGCTCAGGTGCGTCAGGTTTTTGGGTCATGGCAGCCAAATACATATCCAGACGTTCTTTTAGTATTTGAAAATAATCAATATCATGGCCGATCATCATTCCGGTTGTTGTAGATATGCTCTGTGAAAATTCATGAACCGCCATCCAGTATAGCTCTAAAAGCTGATTTTTCTGAGCACGGTTTTCCAGATAATATGATATGCTCCACCCAATGCTGATAATTTTCAGTATCTGGAGTTCGTATTCAACCTTGCCCCGCTTGATGTCAGCCTCTTCCGGCAGGCGTGCCATAAGGGTTTTAACGTCCTCACGGTTAATGGCAAAGTTAAACAGATCTTCTCCGGCTTTATCAACGCCTGTTTTTTTATCTTCTGAATGTTCCATTGTTACATGACCTCGTTGTTCGATTCAAATAATTCACAAGTCGAAGTGTTTTTCTTATAAAGCTTTGAAAATAGCGTAATGAATGATCAGCAGCGAAATCATACACTGTTTGAATATATTAGGGATCGTTAAGATAGAACAGCGGTATTTTGTGTTCGTAATTAAAATGCGTTAAGCGGGTCGCCATATAACCTATTTATTTAAAGCCATATTTTCTGTTCTATCTTTACGAACCCTTATGTATGAGTTTGTATGATGTAGTCGCTGATTATTCATGGAGCTATATAATCGAAAAAACTCCCCGACCCCTTATCAACCTCTAATCGGTCCTTAGTGTTTTTCTTAAATCAAATGACAGCGGCTAAAAACAGCAATCCCAGGCTTGCGACCATAAGACCGGCTATTGTCTCAATCAAATTCTCCATGGTAAACGCCAGGCTTGTGTGCCTTCCAAGCATACCCAGCGAGACGGCTTTACCTGATATAACCATCACTACGACGCATGTGATGGTCAGGGCCATACCCATAGAAATGGTAATCCCCAGCATAATACCCAATCCCACCAGTTCCATGGATAGGGCAAACAGCATGACCATCACCACCCCCGAGCACGGGATCATTCCCACCATCAATGCGGATAACAAAGGACCATAGAGATGGCGCTTATGGTTCCCATTATCAGCCGGGTGACCGCCTTTTGCACTTTTTATCCATCTGTAACTGCTTTTGATCAGAATGCCCAAACCCAGACAGGCAATCAGACTGAAGCTAATAATTTGGGTGATGCGAATCACATCTTCCAGTGTGCCTGTAATACTCTTCTGTAAAATCATGTGGATGATCAGCACAAACATGATTCCCGACAAACCGTGAAACAGTGCAATAAAGCTGCCGAAAAACATGCCCCGAAATAATTTCGGACGCCGAGATAAAATATACGATACGGCCAGGGCTTTGCCATGCCCAGGGCCGGCTGCGTGGAGCATCCCATAGGCAAAAGCAACCAGCAATAGAAAGGCCAAAGGTTTCACGCTATGGGTCGCCTTAGCCTCGCGCACCAGATCCGCCATTTTCCGGTTGAGTCGGTGCTGCCACCGGGTGATCATGGACAGAAAAGAATTCTTGGCAGCAGGATGCGTGGTCATATGATGGGCGTTTGATTTGGGTTTGGCGGTAAACGGATTTTGCGCTAAGACCGGCTGCAGCATGATTACAATGCAAACAACCAAAAGGTAAAATAACAAAAATGCGATTCTCATGACTTCAACCTGAATTTCAGAAATAGTGCCCAGGGATTGACCATACCAAAATAAATCGAGGTGTTTTTGTCTTCTTTGATGGCGCTTTCAATCACAAACCCATCTCCATTCTCAACCCGTGCAGGCTGTTTTCGGGCAAAGAAGATGGCGGTATAATATGTAGGATCATATGTGGTGATGACGATTTGTTTAAACAATGGGTTGGCTTTCACATGGCACGGCACGAAAAAGTGATAGGAAAGCTTGCCGTTTTTTAAAATCGCGTTAAAATTTTTGAACCACTTGACTTTGAAGGACTGACCATCGATTTTCACGAAAATAAAATAATCGTATTCAGCGATATATGAGAACGCTTTTTCTTTCACTACCGCAACTTCGGCAGGTTCCAGTGTGCTGTTTCGGTTTTGATCGTAATCCATAGCGATCATGTTGCTGAACATCTCATCGAAATGCCACTCCACCTCAAACCCTGCCAGACCTTGATTGTCAAACACGATTTTCAATCGCTGGACAATAAATACGTGCGGATGGGCAATGACATCGGAACCCATGAACAAGACATTCAAAAAAAGAATTAGACATAATACCCGCTTTCCGACACGAATCATGTGCATTTGACCATCAGCAATTTTATCCTATCGTTGCATAAAAAATATGCCAAAAATATATTATATTAAAACATTTCTATATGTTACGCATATCTCACAGAAGCTTTTGGAATAAACCCAGCGTGAATTCCAGAAAAAAACGTTTCGTAAGGCAAATTTTTAACCCTTCGGGAAAGCCCATGATACCGTAATTTCTTCGTTGCCAAGGGTTCGCGGTAGTTTACTACAGCGTCACCCTTGGACGCCTTGGACTTACGGCATCCTGAGCTTTTGCAACGTTAGGGTTTATTTTTGGGAAACCTTTTTAAAAATGGTAACTCCTCAATAAATTATGGAGACGAGTCAATATCATCATTTAATAGCCCAGAACTTTTTTGAGATGTTACTGAAAATGTTGATAATTACCCCAAACGGCTGCGCTTCTTGCTGTCCGCTTGAACGATTTGGCCCTTATTGTTTTCTTCTTTCAGCCTATATGTTTGAAGCTTCCTGTTAAATTCGTAAAGTTTGCTGAACTCATGGGGTGGAGCACCGGCGTAACCCCAGCCATTGTCCGGCAGATGGTTGTGTGCCGGGCTTGGCCCGGCTGCTAAATGTTGCTGTCCGATATTTATGACACAAATATCGTGCAAAGTCCAGACCCGGCCACACCGAAGCCAGGGCAAAGGCCTTTGAATCCCAATACAGGGAGAACGCTCCACGCCGTCGCTACGCTGCACCGAAATCAAAGGCAATTCCGAGATCCCGAAGCAAGATCACGGGGTCGGAGTTTAGATGATATATAATTTTAGGAGCGGCTCAAAAGGGGAAATTGTGGTTGTGGAAAAACGTTGTTTTTAGCCTCAAAACCGCCTGGTGCAAAACGTTCAGATTTAGTATGAAGACTGGTTTTGGGTACTGAGCTTTTAACTCATTGTAAACAGATAGTTTTTTATATCAGGAGAGTTCTCATGGTCCGGGAACTTTTTGACCAGCCAGGTCATTATCTTTTTGGACTGTTCTTTTTTGTTCAGATTTTCATTAAGAATTTTGGCGATACAAAAATAGGCTTCGGGAATCAGCGCGTGATTCGGATGAGCCTTTGTAAGATGAACGCAGGCCTTGTAAGCTTCTTCGGCTTTTCCGGTTTGCGCCAAAAATTGTGTGATCTGGAACGTGATTTTTGGATCAGGAGTAAAGCTGGAGGAATGCGATATACATTCTTTATATACTTCACAGACCTCGGTGTTTATCTTTTTTTGGCTCAGAAGGTCCAAATGGGTGACCGCGTGATGCAGCAGCTCAGGGATCTGTTGGTGTTTTTGTAACAGATCATAGTAAATTCTGGAAAGATCCAGATCATCAATTTTCCCCCGGGTTTCGTTTCGTATCAATATTATCGCATCCTCGATTCGCCCATCTGATCGTAAGCCCTCGACTTTGTCTAAAAAGCCCTGATGTGAATTATTGCCTTTATTTTCAACCTGTGCAACCATAGTGGGGGGTGTTTCCTGCTGTGAAGAAAAAAACGATTTAAATTTTGCCCAGGCCGCGCTTAACAATGCAATAAGAGCCACGATAACTCCTTTCCCTGCTTTGGCCAGAAATTTGAAAACACCGAACTTGGCTGCAGTGGCGCCGGCACCGCCGGCAACCAGTGCTAATAAACCGTATTTTGCAATTTTATCCCCCTGAACAAACTCTGCATATGTTTTCCCTTCTTTGTAGGAAAAGTCGTCAATGATCTGGGTGAGTGTGGGTCTTATTGAATAGAGAGTCTCGGGGTCAGTAACCAGGACAATCGACATATAGCCATAGCGGCCGAGCAGCCGGGTATTGTAATTTACGACCTGTTCATTGCCTGAATCAGCAAGCAGCGCCCAAACCAGATTATGCGATTCTTCATCGTAATGGGGTTTTTCGTACCACCCAAGAACATTCAAAGGGGAAAACCCTTTTTTTGTTCGTTCCTTGTTGGCATAATCGGTTGCATTTTTAATCGATTTAAAAAGCGCCTCAGAATCAATACTCTCCTTTTCATCATCTTTCACGTACCCAACCGGATCGTACTCAAATATGATAAACCAGTTTTCTTCCTGTTTAGACGTGATTAATCCGACCTCTTTGTTGGTTATGGAATTGCCGATATATTCCATCAATTTTTTGGTGTCACCGGCATTTGCAAATAAGAAATCATCTTCTATAAATGTTTGCGCGACAGCATTTCCCAGATCCACAGATCCAGGCCCTTGGATCCAGTTTACCATTGGTTGTTGAGAAAAACCGATGGCTGGTGAAAACAAAAATATAAGCAGGATAAAGACAGAATGTCTTATAAATTTGTTTAACGGTTGGCGTGTAATATCCATCTCTATTCTCCCTGAATCATTATCAGATTGTGCAGCGGTCATAGTTATTGTCCGTCCATAAACGGCATCTTTCGGCCCCCGGCGGCGTCCTCGCTCGTTTTCAATCCTCGAAATAGCGCGCTATGCCTGCGGTTGAAAACTCGCTCGGGCCTTGCCGGAAACCAAAATCTACCATTTATGGATGGACACTAGTTAGGAGAAAATAGCCATATCCAAAATGAGCTTTGTATTCCAATTGATAGTCCTTAGCACCTTTTAAACTTGTCGGCAGGTTATCTTAAGAACTTTAGGGAAAATATCTAGTAATTTAAAGGGGATATACCGTTGCCTATGAAAAAACGTGTTCTCTGCATCATGGCGGGTAAGCAAAGGATGGTTTTTGATTTCGGAAAAATCGCTTAACTTAGGTATAAGAAAGAATGTCAAATTGTAAAGGAGGCGGCTTTATTCATATGGTTTCAAGTTTATGCTGCAATCGCTGCATCGGTTGAAACCGAATCGATACTCAGCATAACAAAGCGGGCAATACGCAGCAGCAGATCTATCCTTCTTATCAGGAGCGATCCGTAGTTCGGATAAATCGATTTTCGTCTTGGCAAGTAAACCCATAACTGATTTTTGTCTTAATTCCCAGAATTCAGACCATCCGCATGGGTCATGCTGGGTTTTTGCCTGGTCAATATAAAAAAGCTCTTTTCTCAACAGGCCCTGAAAATCGTCTCGAGGAAGCAGGACCCGGCCAATAGCGAGGGGGTCGAAATTGGCATAAATATCTCGAGTCAGGTAACTGAGCACGTGGATGGCGGCAACCGGCATCAGGATGACCGAAAGCATGGTGTTTAATCTTTGATCGAATTCTTCCGGGTAAATCTTACCGAGCATGGTATAGGACATAATGATGATCGTAAGGTAAATGAGAAGGATAATCAGGACAAAGATTGGGAAATTAAAATATACCGAATGATCCGCATACACACCAATGGGGAGTATAATAAATATACAAACAAAAAGGAAAGCACATAAGATTTTTAAATAAGAAAACGGAATAGTAAACGATTTCTCGTGATTTTCGATTTGACCAAAGTCGTTAGCTTCATCCAGAAAAGCCTTTATTTTATCGCGACGTTCCCATCGCTTTGAATCTTTTAACTCCTGAATGAAACTGCCGATGTGCTTGGCGTAACATATGGAGGCGGTGTTTATGAAATTGCCGTGGTTTAAGCGGACTCGCTTACCATCAATTTCAAACGTGTCCATGTCGTGATATGGGATAAACGTAAAATCCTCTGACCGGTAAAAGTTGTTTTGGCAATGCTGTTCAGAGGTGGGAAGGTAAATACCGCTGCTGGTGAAGAGTACTGGATTGTTACGGGAAATGAATGTACGAGAAAGCGGCGATACACTCTTGATGCATAGCCCGGACTTAATCAGCTTAAAGTAACCCCTAAAATTCGATACAAAAAGAAAATGATGCCTTTTAACATATGATATACAGTCAAATATAAAGTATAACAATATAGGGGAATAAAACACTGAATATTTCTCTCATCTTAAAAGCTTCCCTGGTCCTTTCTTAGGAGCTGTTTCAAAACCTCCCGTTCGTTGGTTTGAGTCTTTTCCCAAGTGCTAAGCTCGCGCAATTTATCCCGATGATATCAGGGCTAAATTTGTAGAACTCGGGATATCGCCCTCAAACAGCTACAAATTTTGCGTTCCGATTGGCTAAGCGCTTTTCTGCAAAAGACTCAAAAATCACTTGCTGGAAGGTTTTGAAATGGCTCTATTACTTTTCGGGCAGTTCACATAAAAACTTAAGCAACCCTGGAAAAACTGAGATAGGGCAACAGGGGTTAAACCGGTGGCAAAGAAAATCCGGTGGTAGAGGTAGAGGCAGACACAACGAAAACTCCAGAAAGGATCTCGATTGCCCGGTCGGCTCCAGGGCTCCAGAGACGGGTTAGGCGGCGAGCTCCTAACGATGGCTGACGAGCTTGGCTCAACCTATTCTCAAAACCTTTGCCCCTCGAATCCTTCTCGTCTTGAGTTCAACCAATGCCTGATTGGCCTCTTCTAAGGCGAATTCCTGAATCTCGGGCTTGATACGCATTTCGGCCGCCAGCGCCAGAAACTCGCTCAAGTCTCTTCGACTGACATTGGCGACACTCTTGATTTCCTTTTCCATCCACAGATGGATGGGATAGTCTAGCCGCAGTAGATAGTCCTTGTCCACCTCTTCTTTGCGGATCGCGTTGATGACCAATCTTCTGCCGGGCGCTAGATTTTTCAAAGCTTCCACTATGGGTCTCCATACCGGCGTGGTGTCTATAATGCAGTTCAGCTTTTCCGGCGATACCTCTGCGGTGTCCCCTGCCCAGACCGCACCAAGCTCTTTGGCAAATACTCTCTGCTTTGCACTTCTGGCAAAGACAAAGACATTTGCATTCGGATACCGATGTCTCACCATCTTCAGAACGAGGTGGCCGGAAGCCCCAAATCCGGTCAGACCGATATTCTGACCATCCTTGAGCCCGGTTAATCTCAGAGATCGGTAGCCAACCGCGCCGGCGCACAATAGAGGCGCCGCCTCAGCATCGCTAAAACCATCGGGAATGCGATAGGCAAATCCTTCTGGTGCCGTCATATACTGGGCATAACCGCCATTGGCATCTCTGCCCGTAGCCTTGAAGGCCTGGCACAGATTCTCATTGCCTGCCAGGCAGAACTTGCACGTTCCACAAGCCGAGTAAATCCAGCCGATGCCGACCCGATCTCCGATTCTGAAAGTGTTGGCTCTATTTCCGGTTGCTTCAACGCGGCCAATCACTTGATGACCAAGAACAACGGGCAAATGCGGTGGGGGTGTTCGGCCCTCAATCTCATCCAACTCGGTATGGCAAACCCCACAAGCTGAAACCTTCACCAGAATCTCTTCCCCTGCTGGGACAGGATCTGGCAGCTCTATTAATTCCAGCGGGGTCTGATTCTCTTCGAGAACGCAGAGCTTATTCAATACCATTGCTTTCATTTGAGTTCAGCCTTTCTGCCTTCCCCTTTCTTTGGAGTGTTACGCCGCCTGACGCTGCCAATCAGCCTCGCGGCTTTTTGCGTCAGCTGAATTAGCCTTGTTCGATGTTACTTCTATTTGATGCCATTGTAGTAGCGTGATGGACCGCTCCAGATGTCCCAATTGCTTTCCTGAAAAATAGATCTGCAGCTACTAACGGTTTCACCTCTGCCTTCTTCTGTCTTTTCTTCAATGTCTCGAGGATTGGCGCCGACTTCTGCCCAGAAGAGATTTGCCCCGGCAATCGCACCTAAAGTACAAGGCTCATGCGTACAGTTGCCCATCACAGATCGTGGCATTCCCAATCTGGTAACAGCGACTATTTGGGCCATACGCATCTCGTTGATTACCCCGCGTTTGGCTATCGCGGTTCCAGGTATGGAGATCCGTCTGGCTGCACCGCTGTATGAGGGATTGAAGGAAGCCGTGAATTCTATCATCTCAGCCAACTCCTCGTTTGTGTGTTCCGGCCCCACGGGTTCGACGCATGTGCCCACCTCAAGACCGGCTTCCTTGAAGTTGCTGATACTCTGTTTTCTCTTTTCCACTGAAAGGCTGGTGTCCTTTCCCTCCCGCAGACGAACGGCGTGATACACTCCGGAAAAGCCCGCCTCCTTGAGCCTGATTGCATTCTTGAGCGACTGGTCTCCGATGTTGGCGATCAATGTTGTTTCGGGCTTCAGGTTCTTTCTAACCTCCCTCGACATTTCAATGAAGCGTTCAAACGGGTACTTGGCCGTTGACATCATGAACACAGCATTCGCGCTGTCACTCTCAAACTGGCGGGCGTAGGCCACGGCCTGCTCCGGGGTCAGCTCTGTCGCTACGCTGAAGACGCCGTTGATCTTTGCGAAAGAGCAGAAGAGACAGTTGCAAGTACACGGTGCGAGATTGATCGCGAATTGAGCATGGACTTCGGCCTTGCCGCCTGACAGCTCTTTCGAAAGACGGGTTGCCTCAGCCATAACCATGTAAGTTTCAGCAGAATCCGGCGCCAGGCTAAGCAGGTAGACAAGTTCTTCTCGTGACAGCACATCGCCCGCTACCGATTTCTTTATTAGTTCGTCGATATGCACTATCTATTACCTTTCTTTTTGTTTTTGTTGGGCATCGAACGTTAGATACAATCATTAACGTCATGGGGACAGGCATCAAGCCAGCCGCTTATTTTTTTGACCGCATCGGTTATTCCCATAAAAGGGCTTGCTTTCATGGGATATCAAATTGAGTGTTTTTTTCTCTGACAATCAGGACCGGACAGTTGGCTTTGCGAACTACTTTTTCGGCAACGCTGCCCATGAGCATGTGCGAAATGCCTGTTCTGCCGTGGCTGCCCATCACAATCAAGTCCATATCTTTTTCCTTCGCCTCTTTGATGATTTCAACAAAGGCCTTGCCCTGCCGTATGACGGTTTCCACTTTAATGGTCTTTTTGATTTGTTCGGTTAACTTGTTTAGCTCTTTATGTGCCTGCTTCTCCATTTTTTCCGAAAGTTCCTGCGGCGTGAAAACAAGGATCTGGTAATGCTCAAATTCATTAAGATGCTCCACTACGTGCAGCAGCAGAAGGTCAGCATGATGATGAGACGCTAAAAAGACCGCATATTCCAGTGCGTTAGCGGAGATTTCCGAGAAATCTACCGGGCATAATATTGTTTTAATTTCCATTTTAAACGCTCCTCTTGATAAGCTATGAATAAAATTTTAGTGTGTTTAATAAGTAGTTCCCTAAACAACAAGGTACAATAACCTCGGCTTTTTTGCTTCAAATGGGTGGAATGTCTCAAAATGCAAATCCGGAATTTGGGACATAGAAATATCAGTCGTTGCGATTTTTTTCGGCTGTGCGGTTTATCGAAAGGCTAATTTTGTCCGCAATCTTTTTAACACAGAATTAGTGAAGGTCAAAGGCTTTTCCTTAAGAGCTTCAATGCCGCCTTCTTCATATGCATTTTTGACCCGATAAAACGTATCTCGGCTGTAACCCATAACACGACACGCTTCGGATACATTCTGCAAATATGAAGCTAATTGTAGCAATCCGAGTTTATTTTTGATAAGTTTCTCTGCTATGACATCTAACCAACAAACCCCGCAGTAAGCGTGGTTTGGGTAGCCTGTATTAATTTAGGTTGTCGAGACCTTCATTTTCAACCTCCCATATTTGGATTCGATATGGTTCTTTGTTGTAAGGCCTTGCGGGCTTCAAGGCGTGCCTTTAGTTTGGGGAATTGCTCCATGTCTGTATGGGGTAAAAAAAGAGCGGCCACATAATTATTCATGAAAGAGAGGGTTTCCGACAATTCGAAGTTTGTCATCCTCTTCGTAACCTCCACCACATCTTTGCGGATGCGATTTGTCAAAGAACTCATTTTCGCGCCCATTAGAGACCCGTTACCGATAAACCTCACTTTATCAGGATCTATTTCAGGCAAAAGACCAATGGTCATCGCTTTTTCCAGATCCACATAACTGCCAAACCCCCCTGCCAAAAAAATGCGATCAATGTCATCCATACCCAGTCCCACCTCTTCAAGGAGGGTTATACAACCACTGTATATGGCACCTTTTGCGCGTATGAGATTGTCAAGATCCGGTTCTGTGAGGGTAATATCTCTGTCGATCCGAGTTTCATCCTTCCATGCAAGCACATATTCAAAAATGCCATCTGTCTCACGTATGCGCGGGGTATCCAGATCTCGGTTGAATTTTCCCCGGTTATCAATGACACCCATTTCAAACATTGTGGCTGCAATTATAATCAGTCCTGAGCCGCAGATCCCTTTGGGTCTGACATTACCGATGGTGAGATTCATAGGTTCCAAGGTTATAGGATCCATAGAAAAATCCTCAATGGCCCCTTTTGCAGCCCTCATTCCAAACTTGAGGCCGCCGCCTTCAAATGCCGGTCCTGCAGAACAGGCTGCGCAGGCAAGCCAATCTTTGTTGCCGATCACAATTTCGGCATTGGTGCCGATGTCCATAAAAAGAGTAATTTCTTCGGCGAGGTGCATTCCCGACCCCATGACGCCGGCCACAATATCGCCTCCCACATAACTTGAAATCGCCGGGTATACCAGTGCGGTCACATGGTCTCCCAGGGAAAGATCTAGGTCAATCGCCTTTATGGGCGCAAATAGTGTTGAAGCCGGAACATAAGGTGAAAGCCGTATGTATTTGGGGTTGACCTTCAGCATGAGCTGGGTCATGGTTGTATTGCCTGCCAAAGTAATGGTGGAAATCTCGTCAGGATCGATCCTGGCCCGTTTAACCATCTTTTTTATTAACTGGTTAATGTTTGTAATAACCACCTCGTGAAGCTTTTGCAGGCCGCCGGGTTTGTCCGCAAAAATAATTCGACTGATTACGTCTTCGCCATAGCTGATCTGCCCGTTATATTCACCGTACGAGGCCAGTACATCGCCGGTTATGAGATCGATTAACTGGCTGTAGACGGTTGTTGTACCGATATCCACGGCAATGGCATAGTTCCGATCCGTTGTATCTCCCGGCTGAATATTTATAATATGTGTCTTTCTTCCGGAATGGACGGGCCGGGCAAGTGTTGCCGTAACCCTGAAGCCGTCTTTTCTTAAAATATCAGAAACTTTCCGGATTACAGGAAGCTGAACCACAAGACGATGTTCATCGTGTTTGGCTTTCAGGAAAGAGACCAGTCTGGTTACATCCGGCAGATTGTCCTGTGACGTCGGCTCGGGGAGCTCCAGGTATTTCTTTTCAACCGGAGGCATGAAAAGACCTCTTTCCTTTAACTCCTCAAGATTCATTTCCCAGATTTGAGCTTTCCGTCTGGGAGTCTTTTGCAGGTTAAGAACACTGATATCAACTTCCGATTCTATGGGAATGCGTACCACGAGGTCACTCTGAACAGATGCCAGACAAGCCTGACGGTAGCCCTTTTCAATATCTTCTTTGCTTAATTTTTCAGTTATTCCTCCCTCAACACTTCCATCTTCGATAATAACACGGCATTTTCCGCATACACCCTCTCCACCGCAGGAAGCATTAATGTAGACTCCTGCTTCCATGGCAGCGCGGATAAGGTTTTCTCCATGCATAACTGTTATTTCTTTGTTGTGGGGGAGAAATTTGATTTTATGTCTGCTCATTATCGATTCCTTTATTTGATTCTGTTAAAGCCTGAAGCTAAATGCCATGTCATTTGGCACAAATTACCCCGTAAATACGGTAGATTCGTGCAGATCGAGTAAAAAATCTCCCTTATTTAGGTTATAATATATGGATAATTAATCCAAACTATTAAAAGGATTTGCATGTTCTCAACAAATGTACCATATTCCATTTTATATTGTTAACAGTTTTTCCTCGCTGGTTAAAATCTCCGTAAGCGGGACTCCCCAATACTTGACTTCAATTTTAAGTTTTTCTAAAGTTTTCGTTACGCCTAATTGATCTGCACAGGCTTTGCATGCAGTTATATGAACACCTTTATCTAATGCTTCCTTAACCTTTTTTTGAATATTAACATCTTCGCTCACCAATTTAGCAGGTGCGCCCCAAATAATAAAGGAAACATCCAAAAAACAGTAACCATCTCGAACAACCTGATCTTTTAGTTGGAGATGAATTGCAGAAGAAAAAATTGGACCATCGGTAACTACCGTGTGGTATTCTCCTTTTTCTCCTGAAGGATCAATCCCGGTCTTTTCCATATCTGTAATCACCTGTTGGTCAAGTGTCCTGCCTAAAAAGCTGCTGCTCAAAGCACCTTGTTTGATAACGATTATTGTAGCCTTGAAACCGAGTTGTAAAAATTCATTCAGGAGATCACGCCGTTCTCTTTTCCAAAGAGGTTCATATGGCCGTATCTTCACCGATGAACAGACTTGCCCGACCCATTCAAGATGAGCTTCTAAATCGATATCGCCAAAAACGCCATAATCAACTCCATCTTTCTTGAAAAAAACTATCTTATAGCGTGCAGGTGAGGAGCGGCAATTTAAAAAACTCTCCTTAGAAAGCCATTTTTGGTGATAAAAAAGATAGGTCTAAGGCCAAAATTTGTGCCTAATAATTTAAAATATGATATATTTTTGATGAGTTGCTGTGGTCAGACCCTTATAGCCCCTATAGGTTAGGAATCGGCTGACTGCCATTCATCCAACACATGAGAGACTTGAGCATGGACTTGTTCACGCGCTTGCCATCTCTCGAAACCCGTCAGGAGCAGTTCGTCGTAGTTTGTTTCCTGGTGGCGAATATGGGCAGCGACTGCGAGGCGAACTGCTTTTTCATCCAACTCTTTGGCCGTTGCGCTCCGCCCGACACGTCCGCTATACTTCCGGCAGGCATGCTCTGCGATCACTTTCTCTTTTCCATTCGGACAATTCGGATACAAATCACGGACACGGATTGCAAAACTTGCTATGTAGTCCTTATCAAGTTCGGCTCTGCGAATAGCTGCGCGAGCGCGCCTCAGTTCTCGAATGCGTTCATCTGCCTTACAATCTTGCTCCGCCAACTCAACTGCTGCATTCTCTACCAGTAAACCCTGCCGTTCATAACGTTTTCGTGCTCTGCTCCATTTAAGGACGACGGCCGAGAGCTTCGAGTATTTTCGAGAACGGCGAGTGAGAGCAGCATCCCCGGAAGGCAGGAAGACTAAATGGTCAAGATCTCCACAGCTCAGACAAGCAGCCCCCTTGTCATTTCCCTGGAGTACTATCCATGCGCCGCGGCCGAGATTCTCACCACATTCATCACATCTTGACTCGCGGCTTGAGATAAACACCTTAAGTTCGTTCTTTTGATTCATGTTGCGCTTACTTCAGGTTGGGCGGCCTTAAAATGCAAATAATCGTTGTAAGACAGAAATAACCTCTATCTGGGTTTCCGGATTAATAGAACCAAGCTTTTTTATAAGTCGTGTTTTATCTATTGTTCGTATCTGATCTAAGACGATTTGCCCTTTTTTCTTTTTAAATTTGAATGATATTCTTGTGGGATAGTCCCTGCCTGCGGTAGTCATTGGGGCAATAATGACGGTGCGAATATGTCTATTCATTTCATCAGGTGAAATAATCAAACAGGGTCTGGTTTTCTGAATTTCAGATCCAAGTGTAGGATCAAGATTTATCGAATATACATCGAATCGATTGACTACCGTTGCCATTCTTTTTCATCCAAAGAATGCGAGATATTTTCGGTTTCGTGTACCAGCAGGTCATCATCTTTCTCGGCCATTGTCTTGAAAGCAAAATCCCAGCCAACTCTTGGGTTTGAAATAGGGCGAATAATGATTCGGTTTTTTTCTACTTCAAGCTCAACGTCCTCCGTAATTCCTGTCTGCTCAAGTATGGGTTTCGGAATACGGATGCCTTGAGAATTGCCAATTTTTATAATACGTGATCTCATAGCTTACCTCCTTGACTCGATCGGTATCTACATTGTGATTACATTGGTATGGAATGTCAAGGATTTAATATGTTCATTTTTCGGTTTCTGCGTGTATTACGATGGTGAAATATTGATATTTGATCATAAGAAACTATGTGTTTGCCACTTTTATCTTTTTTTTGGATCCTTTTATGACACCGATACGTCATTAACCCCGTTAAATGCGGAGCATATTTAACCGGGGTGTGCAATACGTGACCTGGAAGGAAATGCCGTTTTGCTCTTGCCACATTCCTATATTTTTCTCTCTTAAACGTGTGTTTTGCACCCCCAAAATGCCCTTTTAAGGCCTTATTTGACGCGATTTTTTAACGTTTTATCTATTGTTTCACTATATTGCTGTGGCCCGACCCCCATTAGGCCCATCTGCTATTAAACGACAGGTTTTTGAAGCCATAAATTATTTGGGATATCGTTTTTCAAATAAGGGCAAATCTTTTTTTCAAGGTCTGCCTCAAGCCAGAAACCACCTTAGGATTAATTGCCAAATCCTATACTTCTAAAAATTTCCTTGCTAAAAAATAAGGGCAGTCCCCCATATTTTAGGGAATGCCCTTTTTTCTGATTAAAACTGTCAGCTAAACCACAGTGACATTTGTTGCAGCAGGACCTTTTGGACCCTGCTCTATATCAAAGGTTACTCGATCGCCTTCATCAAGAGTCTTGAAACCGGCTGCATTGATTCCTGAATGATGAACAAATACATCCGGACCATCTTCTTGCTCAATGAAGCCATAGCCTTTGCTACTATTAAACCATTTTACGATTCCATTAGCCATAATGACACCCTCCTTTCAAAAAATTCTCATAGTTCCAAACTGCAGGTTGCCACTTTGACAAATGGATATTTCCTTCAGAACGAAACTGGCCCGCCAATTAAGGATGGGCCTTTATTGATTGTTTAGATAATAAAATATTGTTGAAAAAAGTCAAGCTGATTATAAGATTATTTTTTGCTAAGGATTTTGGACAAGCACATGATATCTTATTAATATTTATGGATTATCGCTCCAAAAATAGGTGTTTTTTTAGCTCTTAAATTGCTATTTTCAGGGGTAAAATCACTATTGTAAGGAACCTGCGCTTCACGGAGATGATATAATCCTCCCGACTCCCCAACCTTTCGGCCCTTTGCCCGAATGCCGGGTTTCTCTTTTATTCCTTCTACAAAACTCTTACCTCCAACCCCAGTTAAATAGAGAAATACATTTAACGGGGCAGGCACCGATGCGTGATTTATCCTGTTAAATGCGGAGCATATTTAACCGGGGTGTACAATAAGTGACCTGGAAGAAAATGCCGTTTGGCTCTCGCTATCTGCCCTTGCTTTTCCTTAAAAAGTGTGTTTTTGGACCTAAAAATGGCCATTTAAGGTCTTATTGAACGCAAGATCTGAACGTTTTATATATTTATTGAGAAGTTTCTAAAGTCCTTCTGCTGAACGGCCAGGGTTTTGAACCCGGCGAATGGAAAAAGAGGCTGTATGGAAAAACCAAAGCTCATCAAACATACTCACAGAGGCCGTAACTGGATCATCGTGATTCAGGTATTATTTTTTCTGGTTATTTTTCCTTCAAATGCCCGGACGGGATCTGTTATTGAAGTCGGAAAATTTTCGGGCGTAAAGGAATTGGATGGTATTCCCCAAGGCTGGGAGCCCCTGACGTTTAAAAAGATCAAAAACCATACCCGATACACAATGGTGGTTGACGAGGGGATACGAGTTGTAAAGGCTGTCAGCAACAGTTCGTCCTCGGGCTTAATTCGAAAAATCAGCATCGATCCCACAGAATATCCGATTATCACATGGCAATGGAAAATTACGAAGATATTTGAAAAAGGGGATGTCACGAAAAAGCAGGGAGATGATTATCCTGCCCGGATTTATGTTACGTTTACATATGACCCGGCAAAACTGAGTTTCATGGAGAAAACCAAATACAAAGCCGCACGCATTTTTTATGGGGAATACCCTCCGCAGGGTGCAATCAATTACATATGGGGCAGCAAGGCAAAGGAAGGAACCGTGGTTCCGAATCCATACACGGAGCGGGCAATGATGATTGTGGTCAGAAGCGGTGAGAAAATGTTAAACACCTGGGTGCGAGAGGAGCGAAACCTCTACGAGGACTACAAAAAAGCGTTTGGCACAGAACCTTCAACCATCTCCGGTGTGGCCATCATGACCGATACGGATAACACCCTCGAATCTGCTGTAACGTTTTATGGGGACATCATTTTCAAAAAGCAATGACATGCGATGACTCATTTATTCGCCTTCGCCTGAATACCTTTCAGCTTGTTGGAGTGAAACGGAAATCCCGCCAAACGGGGTCGTAGCGGAGCGGAGATCCCGCCCAGCGGGGCTGCGGGGAGCTTCATCATCTCTACGATCAATACTTCCGGCGATAATGTGATGCAGGGCTCCTGGAGCATCTATTCTTGACTTACGCTGCATATGACTCTCATATCAGGAAACCATTACACACGCCAACTTATAATCTAATGTACGCCCTCTATTTCCTTAAGTCATATGTTGGAGATATCCCAAGAATTGTAACAGGTACGAATCGTGTGCTCACCATTAGTGATCTGCAATTTACACCCTTTGCAGATATCATTATGCGACACAGAATATTTTGATGGAAAAACCATGCGTTTTATTTGCAGATAGTACAGGTCACTGCTTGAAAATTTCAAAGCAAAATCTGAAAGATTTTATGGCTACAATTTTTCAAGGTCATTATAACTTATCGCTTTTATAATTTTAGCCTCTATTTAATTAACGAGCAACCAGCAACGAGAAACCCGCTTCACTCATCAAGCACTTTCCTAATGATTCTGGCGATCTCGTCCTTCACAACGGGTTTCATAACAAATTCGCGAATGCCCAAAGCTTTGGCCTTGTTTTCGTTTATCATCTCGCTGAATCCTGTGCAGAGTATAATCGGAATATCAGCCCTAATCTCTAAAAGCCTGGGGGCTAGTTCAACACCGCTCATGTTCGGCATGCTCATGTCGGTGATGACAAGATCGAATTTATCCGGATTGGCTCTGAAGGCTTCTAATGCGTCTACACTGCCTGTTCGGGTTGCGACCTGATACCCTAAACGCTCTAAAGTCTGTTTTACCATGCGAACAATCGGCTCTTCATCGTCCACAAGCAAAATGCATTCACTACCTTTTTGGATAGGTTCTGTGGATACGATTCTAGGTTCAACAGGTTTTGCTTCAATTAAGGGAAAGTAGACATTAAATACAGTCCCTTTTCCAGGCTCGCTGTATACTTTAATATCTCCGCCATGGCTTTTGACAATCCCATGTATTATTGAAAGACCCATGCCAGTACCTTCGCCCGGCGGTTTTGTGGTAAAAAAGGGATCAAATATTTTCGGTATAATCGATTTATCCATGCCATGGCCGGTATCGCTCACAGTAAGTTTAAGATATGTTCCGGGATACAAATCAGGATAGGAGGCTGAATCATCCATGCTGATCTTTTCTTTTGTAACATTAATTGTAAGAACCCCTCCCTTTTCCCGCATGGCATGATAAGCGTTGGTGGCCAGGTTCATAACCACTTGGTGAATCTGGGTGGGATCAGCCATCATCGGCTTGCAATCCTCATCAATATTTTGGCGGATCTCAATACTTGTCGGTATTGAGTTCATGAGCAGTTGGATTGCCTCTTTTACAACCGACTGAACCTTGACAAGTTTTTTTTCAGGTTCTTTCTGGCGGCTGAAGGTGAGAATCTGCTGAACCATGTTTTTGGATCGATAGGCAGCATTTAATACTTCTTTCAGATTGCTTTGTGCCAGGCTTCCTTCAGGCACGTCATCCATTGTTAAATCAGCGTATCCGATAATTGAATAAAGGGCATTGTTAAAATCGTGGGCGACACCGCCCGCCAAAAGTCCCATGGATTCCATTTTTTGGGATCGTTGTAGTTTTTGCGCCATGTTTTTCATTTCAGTAATATCTCGGTATATAGATAATATTGAAATGGTTCCATCCACGTGATGAATGGGTGAATATGAAACACTGTAAGTGAGCCCGTCCTTTGGACTGATTATTTCCGTCAAATAATGTTCACCCTGTTGAGTTCTATCTTGTTGAATACACCATGGGCATTTCTCTTCCAATCCATTAATAACTTTATAACATGACTCCCCCGTTGCATCACTTCCTGTCCTTTTGATCATGGCTGGATTCATGTATTCAATACGAAATTCCGGGGAACGAATATATGCCAAATCTTGCATCGCCTCCATCATTGAACGATATTTTTCCTCACTTTCTCGTAGCGCCTCTTCAGCTTGCTTACGTTCTTCGATTTTCTGTTGAAGATTCTCGTTTGTGATTGCAAGTTCGGAAGTGCGCTCTTTTACCTTTACTTCAAGTTTGGTTTGAAATCTTTGAAGTTGTTCCAACATTCTGTCGAACTCTATCGCGAGAATACCGATTTCATCTCGTCGCTGACTAGAAAGACTTGCTGAAATATCACCGGTTTTTCTAATTAACATTACATGATTTTTTAAATCTGTAATAGGACCGAGAACTGAATAATGTAAAAGCAATGACATCACAATGAGCACACCAATTCCTATGGCTAAGATCAAATACATCGCATAACTCACGGTAACATATCCTTGTTCAGATATTTTTTTGGGGGTCTGCGACTTTATCAGAATAGCTGCATTTCCTATAATATCAGGTAGCGTTGTGTATGCATAGATACTGTCATTAGTGCTAGAATCGACAAGATACCGAGATTCATCTGTTATCCGATTTGGAATATCTTTAAGAGGCGTAGGTAAGGAGCCAGCATGAACTGGAAATGCCTGAAAGTTGATTTTAGTTTGATCTACAAGTGTCTTGACAAACTCATCATTGAGAAATCGGCCAAAAATTAAAGATCCTCGAAAAGGTCCTTCGTCATTGCTTTTTGTTATTGGTCGCGAGGAAATGAACATAGGGCCATTCTGTGTCATATAAATACCAGCAACACCCATCTTTGTTACGGGAATGTTCTTCGACAGGTAAGAAATAAGTGGATGGTTCGGCGGGAATGTATCTTTTGGGAAGTCAGTTAACTGAATAATTTTATTGTATTTAGGGTCATAGGTTTTACACCAGATTATCTTTTCTTTTGTATTAATAAAGTAGATTGTATTAATATTATTTACAGCAAATGTCCCAGGAATAAGGTTGGTCTCAATATACTCCGCCGATCGAGACTCCATGAATTGGTAGCTATCATTCCATGCCGACCAATCCCAACAAATGGAGTCAAGGCGATGAATCTCATTTTTAAACGCTTTCTCAATACGTTTCGCATTTTTTATGGCTTCATCTCGTTCAAGCGACAAAAAGCCCGGGAATATAACGTAACGTTGAACCCAAAAATTCATGACTCCATAGAGTCCGAAAACACAGAGCAAAATTAACATAACTTTTAATTTTAATGACATAAAGATAACTCCCTGTATTAGTAAGCTTTGCGTATCTGGCCTACGGGTTTTTGACAGTTGCGTTTTTAAAACTCAATAAAATAAAAGCAGTAAGGGCTTTTGCTCCAATTATTCGAATATTAGCTTTTCAGCCACGATCATTACCAACGTCTTCTTGATCTTTACGGGTTGTGGTTACTTGCATTAATATTAAACCACATCGAGTTCAAGAATACCGACCGCTATTGTGTAATGGAAAAAACGCCAAAACAAGAGCTATTTGTTCCATGGTTTGCTATCAGGTCAGGTAAATGGAGGCCAGATTCATACTATGAATATTCAATAACAGAAAGGGGGTAAAACCACAAGAAATTGATTTTTGAGAATGGGTAAAAAGGGTTGACACGCTAACAGACACCTTGCCAATTCACACAACCTGAATCAACCCTTATTTTTTTCATATATCAAATAAAGTGAAAAAGGCACAAAATGTAACAGCTGATACTTTATCCGGCTACATCATCAACTTGCATCATGACTCTACCTGCGGAAACCATCATTACATACAACTGTACCGCTCCAATTTCATCGTCGGAAATTCCTTTCTCTTTGGCCACGCCAAGGAGTTGTTCAATTCAAGGATAGCGGCCAAAAGCTATAGCCGCTGCCATCTTAATCATATGTGACGTTTTTTCATTAAGAATCCCTTCGGCCTCAACTGATTTGTGGAAATCGGCAAATATCTTTCGCTGATTTTCGGATAACATGGATTTCTCCTTTCATAAAAATAAGTTGCTTTTGGGAGAATTTGATCATCTTGTATGGTTTATTGAGTGCTTTCTAACCTAATATATCTTGCCTAATCGGAAATCCATTAGAGATATTGTCAAATGTTGTGTACAGCATTAGGCAGCGATCCTGTTTATTTCAATACCGTCAACAAACGTTATTCCTTTAATTACCATCGCTAATTTTTCATAACGGTGAAGACGTATCCACCTTTTCTGAGCACATTTACAAAGTTTATAGGCCATTGTCTGGACGGTTTTAGCAGAGAAATAGCCTCTTACTTTTGCTGTTCGAAGTTTGACGGTCGCAAAGGTTGATTCTATGGGGTTCGTGGTTCGGATATGCCTCCAGTGCTCTGTAGGATAATCGTAAAATGTTAACAAAACATCTCGATCTTTTTTCAGACACTCGGCGGCTTTCGGATATTTTGATTCGTAAATATCGATAAAGACATCAAAGGATTTCTTTGCTTCTTGTTTATTCGGTGCCATCCATATTTGATGTATCTTTTCTTTGGCTTTAGCCTGAATGCTCTTTGGCAATTTGTTTAGAATATTGGCTGTCTTGTGAACCCAGCATCGCTGCCAACGGGTTTTGTCATAAGCTTTTGACAGAGCTTTCCAGAATCCGAGAGAACCATCGCCGATGGCCAGCTCCGGCGCTTCAAGTAATCCTCTGCGTTTAAGATCAATTAGAATCGAAGACCATGAATGTTCGCTTTCTCTATAGCCACCCTCAAGGGCGATTAATTCTTTTCGACCGTCTTTGGTTGCACCGATGATGACTAATAGGCACTGTTTGTCGTCCATGCGAACATTGCAGTAAACGCCATCGGCCCAGATATACACATAACGTTTATGGGAAAGATCCCGGTTAAGCCATTGTTCGTATTCTTGCTGCCAAACCGATTTAAGTCGGCTGATCGTCGAAGGTGAAAGCCCAAGAGCATCTTTACCCACTAAGGCGGCCAGCGCATCGGTGAAATCACCTGTTGAAATTCCTTTGAGGTATAGCCAGGGGATTAGGGTTTCCATACTTTTGGTTTTTCGAAGGTATGGTGGTATGATAGAGGAGCTGAATCGAATTCGACCTAACGCATTTCCAGGCTGACGATTTCTGATACGAGGGACCTTAACAGGAACTTGGCCGATTCCGGTCTGAATTTCTCGTTCAGGAAGATACCCATTGCGTGTAATTCTTTTCCGACCCTGATCGTCCCTAAGATCGGCATATTGGGATAAAAAGCTCCCGATTTCTACCTCTAAAGCCTGTGCTAACAACTCTCTGGCTCCGTTACGCAAAATGTCTGTGATGGGGTCATTAATAAATGGTTCTGGATTTTTTAAATCGATTACGTTATCTTTAGCCATGGTGTGTGTATCCTTTCATTTTGATGATTCAAAGTGCCGGGCAATTGCCGGGAAAACAATCACCCGGAGGATACACCACCTAATCCTCTAAACACAACTTTTAGCTATAACTCAATCCATTAAATTGACATGTATCAAATTCAAACTGTAAATATCAAGCAAGGATCATTTTTCAGATATCGTTTTCATATTTCGTGCATCGTTTAATATGAATACCTTGGAGATATCTCACAATTTTGAAACCTCTAAAAGCCTGCGATAAATAGCAGATTTATCAAAGCTGGAAGTAAAGTCCTTTTTTAGTTTATACTACCCCCCTGATTTGTACCTCCTTGTATAGTGAGTCCTGAAGGTGGTGTTAGTTCAATTTTATCAACTTTTTTAGGTAATTTTTTATTTCTATCTCTAACCAAAATACTATTTTCTTTGTTGCTGTTTTTTTCACTTTTATCCGAGAGACTTTTCAATTCAATCTTTTTTTTATCCATTTCCATTAATTTGTTAATTATTATAATAGAAGGCACGTAAACTTTTTTACTTAGGGTTCGCTCATGTTTCTGTAAACTTTCAACCTCAATATTTGGGGGACTCATAAAATTTTTTGGGGTATAAAAATAGTCGTTGATATTTAGATTCCCAATTTTGGAGACAATTGGGGGGCCAAAACAAGTGGATGTGACAAATAACAAAATTATTGATTTGAATATTTCTAAAAGTCTTTTTTCCGACATATTTTAATTTCCTAAAACTATGAATACTTTAGTATTTTTTTTTGATAATCTTCGGATTGTTTCCCCTAATAATTCACTTTTTTCATTTTCATATATAATATAAATTTCATTGTCTTTAATTCCCTTAGAAAATTCAATAACATCATCGTATTTTTTGATATTGATAATTTGATTGCCATCAATTCTTGATACTTTTAATACATTTTTTTCAAGAAGGATAGCATAGAAAGGTAAATTTTGAGTAATTTTGTCAATATCATCTATCGCTACAGCAGATTGAATTGGGAAAAAAGATTCTTCGCCGATTCCTTTTTCAGAAACAAATCTGACAGCAAAAATTCCAATTAAAAAAACCACAACTAAGATTAACATTAAATCTAAAGCTGGAATTAGTATGTCCTTAGAAGAAATTTTCATTGATTGGAACCACTAAATTCGGAGTAAAAAAATTCTCTTATACCGTAAGTAATTCGAACACCTAAACCTAATACCGTTGTAAAAACACCAATTTTAACCATCCCTAAAATTTGGAAAAAATTGCTGTAATCAAATTCTGAAATTTCTAAAGCCGTCCAAACAGAAGTTACAGTGCCAAAGAATCCTAGAATTACTGCAAAATCTCTTGCCATTATATCGATATATTTGATAGGGAATATAGCATCATTGCCTATATTGACTGAACTTTGCTTAATGATAGAATAAATTATAGTAACAAATAGAAGAAATAATTGAATTGTGAATATTGAAATTAAAACTAATAAATCAGTCATGAAAATCCATATTCCATAGTTTTCAGCAAAAAAGCCCGATATGTTTCTGGGATCTAGAGATTTATAGTATGAAAGATTCGTTTTGTCAGTTTCGATATAGTTATTGTAAAATTTCGACAAACTTACTTCTCTTGTATCCAACTCAATGTTTTTTATGTATCTTTTTTTGGGAAATCCGCCCCTAATAACATCCGCAAAATTTATGTCGATAAACAATGTCGAATCAAAGTTATAAAATAATTTTATTTTTATAACCTTATTACCTGTGGAACTTGATATCTTATACTTAGAATCATCTAAAACCTTTTTTCCTTTACCATTCTTTTGTATGTAAATTTTATGATTCATACCGAGTAAAACTGGTTCTGTAAAAAATAAGTCAAGTGATGAGAAGTTTTTAATAATTGGCAATTCAATATGGTTGTCTTCAACCATCAAATATTTTGGACCACCAACAAGAGCATTGTCTATATCTATAAATTGAATAATTATAAAATATAGAAAAACGAAAATTATTGCTAATAAAAGTGATAGTTTTTTCCCCCATGCATTTTTCTTTTTATCTTCCATCATTGCCTCAGAATTTAACTAAGAGTAAATAAAAATTAAAAATAATTATTAAATATATATAACATCTTACAATGGTTTTGACCTACGGAGGAAATCGATCCAAGATTATTTTTAACGAACCCTCAATCCATGTGTTATCAAGACCTTTATATTGAAAGAGAAAATTGTATATTGAGAGCACGTCGTTCTAAAGAAAAATTGTGATATCATATGATCCAAAATCAAATTTTGTGCTTCTCCAGACTTGTGTTTTCTGGGAGATGAACGAAACCGCTACGCGGTAGCTTTTTCTCAGAATTTTCCACAATCTTGAGGTTTAAGATTTATTTTCTTTATAGTGTTAATTTTTTTTATTTTTTGTAGCCGTTATTTCAAATTTTAGCTTTTCTTTTTTTTTTAAGAATATGCGATGTTACTTACTGTAATTATAATGAAAAAGAGAGGGTGGATACTTTACCCATATAGCATATTTCATGCCAAGATTGTCGACGGCTTCGTTCATCACCGTTTTATCAATAATCCCGCTGCTGAATACCTCAATATGATTTTCTGAAAAGGCCAGCGCTTAATCGTAAAGTTCTGGCTTTTTTTTCGGCGGGACTATAGATAAAACGCTTACTAGATATCTCACAATTTTGAAACCTCAAAAAGCCTGCGATCAATCGCAGATATTCAAAGTATAGATACCGAAAGCATTAGGTGTTGTGAAAAGCGGCGCCCAATGCGAGCCACCCCTTCTCACAATCACCCTGGATGCACATGTTAGTGCAAGTAAGTTCCAAGTCTACCATTCAGGTTTTAATCCTTTGGTCTGAATATATTTTTTTCCAGGCCGGGCATCTATTTCAATATCACCTATCTCGACGTATTTCTCTTGATCTATTATTTCTCTGACGATACAACAAAAAGTGTCAAGCTTCTCCTTATCACTCTTCTTCAAATCATTCCCTTGATGACGGATAATGGCGTCAAAGACTTCCTTCGCTGGCCAGGGAATAATCGGGCGTCCGTTTTCAACAAAATAGACGGATTCATGTCTGAGAGATTCTGTGTATGGGCTCTGGTACAAAAAATGAAACAACTCGATAATCTCACTATCTTGAATGTCCTTTTCAAAAAGCTTTTTGATCAGATCTGTGCTTCTCATAACCGCGTTTGAGGATATTTCTTTTCCGTTGATTGAACAACGAGTATCTGTAGCATCCACTGCAGCTACGGTTGTTTCAGGGACCATGAATCCGGATTTCTGAGCGTATGTAAGCAAATCTGGAAAAGCTTGGTGGGGACGGCTTGAGAATAGGGCCGTGCCAACTAATAAGTATAACATCATTAGATTATCGGCAGGATCGGCAGTATGCTTGGCCCCCCATGTCACGGTGTCATCGGGCACTAGAGTTACAACGTTGAGATTGCTTTTCTTTAATAAAAGAATCGATCCCCGATCCAGCAATACTATGGCAGACGGGAAATGGCTAAAAGGGATTCTCGAACGCTCTGATCTCAGTACTTCAAGCGCTTTCTGTATGGTGATGGACGACGTAAAAGCAAAGATAAAGGAATGTGGGCGAAGATCATGACCCGTATTGCCGAAATAGTGCTTAGTCAATGAACGGATACTGTGTATATTCTCAATCGAGTTCGACAGTTCCTTCGATGTGAGATTGGATTTGATCTCAATCGTAACCAAAGCCGATTCTACCGGGACAGTTGCAACAGATTGCAGGTCGAGGAATTTTACGAGACTCGAGTTATCAGCAATAATGATATCTTGTTCATTGCTTTGTATGCCCGATGCGCTTATGATCGTTCCATTCACAAAATCGTATGAAGATGGCAAATAATTCGAGAGAAACTGCGCAACGATTCCTTCCCGTCCTTTCCCCTTTAATCCCTTGTGTTCAAGCTGTGATGTGATCTCTTCAAAATCAATCATCATCTTTTTCGCGGTGCTCTTTATAATTTTGAATAGTTTCATTATTCTAAAGTCCAGAAGAATCACTAACGACCTGTAGCAGCAAGAACTAACCCAAGCTTGCCGCGTATGCGCTACCGCACTTCTTGCCGTCTGGTGAATGCAATGATTATACGTATATTAGTTTTATGGAATCTGAATCAATATTAAAACAGCTGCACAGTTTTTTTAAGGTATTTGTCGTTGTTTTGGTTGAACAAGACCTTATTTGCTTTAAACATGACATACCAAAGATATAGATGGATTCTGTCTTTTTCGTTTTTAATTTTTACCTTTGAAAATTTTTGATAAATTTCAGCATAACTGTCTTTGTGATATCTAATCGGTATTTTATATCTGGCATTTTCTGCGATCTATTGAGATTGTCTCATAAAAATCGTGCTTTTCAAAAGCTAATATTTTTTACCAAAATAATATGAAAATTTTTTTTGATTATTTGGATACTAAACAGAATTTAATAACCCATATATATTTTACCAGACAATTTATTAAGTTGCAATCGGTCAAAGGTATGATTTTTTCGTATTTTTGGTCGAGATTTCTAATACTTTAGTACTAGAATAGGTGGGGGGTACTAGAAAATTTCTAATACTCTCGATTTTCTGTGGTCAAGGTTTTATTCCAATTGGAGTTCCGACGTCCACTGCAAAAGTCGCGTTACATAAAATCACGCCCGTGATTTTATCTCTATAGATGATTGCCCTCCTCAATGGTTGTTTAGTGCAAATTGCAAATCCCGCCCATCGGGGCGCGTTATGCACTGACACTCGCGGTTGAAACCATAAGCCGGAAATAACGGGTCACTTGTCAAGACTTCATGGGTTAAGCCGGAGATTGGTTTTTTAAAACATCTTCCGATCGATAGGAGAAGTTTTTTCTTGACAAGCTAAGGCCGAATAAATGCTCGGCATTTTATGCTGTTTGAGGCGACATCTCTTGATATGAAAATTCCCACAGTCCTGCATTAGCTTTTGCATGTTCAATTGTCATGTTCACGATATTTCCTTTTTCATCAATGTCTATATAGATATTTTCACTTATCTCTTTTGTTTCATAGACATCTTTATTCGTAAATTCCACATGAGCTGTGTCCGTATCAGAAAAATATTTTACTTTCATACCTTAATCCTCCTTAAAAGACCGATCAAAAAAGGCGTTATGAATTGTCTCACCATCCTCCTAAGATCACTCGAAGATATTTATCAACCTCTTGTATCTTTGCCCATTTTTTAACCCGGCCATCGGTCTGAATTTCAGTCTTTTCCGGATATTGTATCACAAAATTGATCCATTCGTCTTTAATTTGAGCACGATCAGGTCTTTGCTTTGTATATTCAAAATATTATGTTGTTTTCATGATATACTAATAAGAGCATTAATATTTAGACAGGATTACAGGATAAAGAAAATATTTTTGCCTTTCCGGAAGAAAGGCAAAAAGCATCATCCCTTTTCAAGGGAAGGGGTTCAATCATTGTACCAACAAAACAGTAAAGCAAGGGGAAAAGCACCCGTTATTGGCTCCTCGGCCCTTTTTTCCGCTGAAGCGGAATTGTGTTTTCTCGGCTTCATCCCCGTCCGCCATCGGCTGCGCCTTAGGCGAATGCCGGGCGGGTGGAAGCCGTGAAAAAAAATCAAGTCAATCCAGTTAATCCTGTCAGAAAACATTTTGGCTTTATGTATAAATAATTATGAACTCATTAGTAACAGATCCAAATCAAAATATACTTTTTTTCACATGCCTTGATCTTGAACAAAAAACCTCATTTATGGATGGACACTAGTTAGTATCGAAATCAGACCGGATGGTTCACCGCTGAAAAAATCGGGTTAGACCTTTGGACAGCGCCCCCTGGTTTCGCAATATAGCTGGAGCAGGGCAAAGGCAACCGCATGTTTTTTTTGCCTTGGAGACCCCCACAGGGGCCACCGCTTCATGGCCTTTAAGATTCTTTCCAGGCTCTCATTAAACAGATGGGCGCGTTCAAACTCGCTGTAAGACCTGCCGCTTTCAGGGTCGAAGGTCGGAAACCAGACGGACACCCAACCTTCCACAGTTTCATCGTACATGTTCCACGCATCCGCAGGGTTCACATCCGGCGGCACGGTTCCCCAATTGATTTCCGGCATGTCAATGTTTTTGTCCAGAAACTCATTTAGCAGAGGATTCGGTTTCCTGGCCATTGGATCACCTCTTATTCTGCAAAACCCACAAGTTAGTTCGCTTCGCCCACCATTCCAATTGGGGCGAAGCCCCTAACTTGAGTGTGTTATGAGTCGGTTTCTTCGGTATCTTCTTCAGGTTTTTGTTTTGGACCCTTGGCGATCTCTTCGACAGTTTTGTAAATGGTTTTGAACGTTTCATGGAAACCGGTGGGGCCCAACCGCCCGGTCTCAATAAATTTAACGACAATTTCTTTGGTTGCTCTAAGAATCAATTCGTCGATCGAGCCCATTTGACAACTCCTTTTTATTATTAACTAAACCGGACAAACTGGAACTAAAAAATATTTGCCACAAAGACACAAAGACACAAAGGGTAAATTTATTAATTATTTTGATCTGTTAGCAGATAAAATTGCAGGTGTCAAGATTCTCGGCTGCCGCTTTATGGTCAGGGGATTAAAAAATTCTGAGAGTCTATTTGACACAGGGCGTATTATCAATTATTACAAGATGTAAATACCGAAATTGCCTCTCAAGTTTTACACTCTGTGAAACGGAGAAAACAAACAATGTCACCGGTGAATGAAAAGAATATAAAACACAAAATTGAAAGTCCGGATACAATTAAAGCCGACGTATTGGAGTGCATAGAATATGAATTTAAGTCCCGAAGGGACATTGATATTGTCATTAAACAGCCGGAGTATACCTCGCTATGTCCCATTTCCGGACTTCCTGATGTGGGCTGTATCACAATCAAATACCGGCCGGATACTAAAATCGTTGAATTAAAATCTTTAAAATATTACCTATTGCAATACAGAAACGTGGGGATTTTCTATGAGAGTCTGGTCAACCGGATTCTGGATGACCTGATTACCTTACTGGAACCCAAGTTTATGAACGTTACCGGAGATTTTACCGCAAGAGGCGGAATCACCACCACAGTTACCGTCGTATTTCAAGGAAAAAATAATGAATAAAAAAATAAAAACTCTTTATATAAAGATTCATATACTCGTATGGATTTTGTTTTTGCCGTTTTGTATCCTACTTATTACCGGATGTTCTTCTTACTCCAACATGAAAAAAAAGACAAAGAGGATTATTCGGGATTATAAGGTTCCGGATGAAGATTTGAAAAGAAGGGTTGCCATTGCGTTTTTTGAAAACAAAACCCCTTTCGTGGGTAAAGGATTAGAAGAAAACTTCCTTAAAGATCTGGTGGAAACCATTAAGACGTCATCCCAGGACATCCTTGTGTTAGCGCCGGATGATCCCGACTATCCTGATGATCTTGCAAACCTGCCCAGGCAGGCATCCGGTTTGATCGAAAACTTTGATCTGGCCAAAACCGGCAGATATCTCGGTTTGAATGCTGTGGTAACCGGAGCGTTAATAGATATCGCAAATCATAAAGAGGTTCAAGGAATGCTGTGGTTCAAAGACATTCACAACTATGTCAAGGTCCAGGTAATGACTGAGGTATATGATACCCAGACCGGCGCAAAACTGCTTGATAAGAGTTATACTCACCAAATCGAGGACGAGGATATATTATATGATGATGTATCATATTATGACTCAACCGACCAGACCAGTGAAATCAAAACCCATATAATAAATGATGCGTTGAAATTTATTGCTGCCGATATGGGAGAACAGATCTGTGATGCGGTCGTTTTACAGCCCTGGAAAGGATACATTACGTCGATCTTCGCAGAAAAAGTGGTTATTTCTTCCGGGGAAAAAGTGGGGATAGCGCCGGGTGATATATTTGAAGTTTATAACTGTAACGGCGTAGTTAAGGGAGTAGAAAAGCACCGGTTCTTTGTACCCGGTCTTAAGACCGGAGAGATTAAAATAACAAAGGTTTATCCTGATCGTGCCGAAGGGGTTCGTTTTTCAGGCCAAAATATACAGGCAGGCTGTACCATTCGTCCGAAGGATTGAACCTATGTTTTCACCCGATAAACAGCAATCGGTTCATTAACCCCCTTGACCGTTGCTGAAGGCAGGGTCTCAACTTCTATGTCATCGGGAAGTTGCTGATACGTGGATTTACTGATAAGGATTTCACCGCCTCTTGCCATGCCTTGTAGCCGTGCGGCAATATTGACCGGCATTCCAATGGAAGTAAACTCCTTGATTCTCAATGATCCCAAAATGCCGGAAAAGACTTTTCCGGTTGAAATCCCTATGCCGATTTTCAGTCGCAACCCATTTTTTTCATAAAGTTTATTGTCGATCTCCTTTGCTCTTTTTTGCATTTTAATGCCGGTTTTTACCGCTCTGATCGCATTATCCATGCATTCAACCGGCGAGCCGAAAACCACCATAATGCTGTCACCGATATGCTTGTCCACGGTTCCGTTATATTGGTATGCAATTTCACCCAGGGGGGTAAAATAGTCGTTGTTCAAAAAGGCCGCAACCTTATCCGGCGGAACCTGCTGGGACATCCGGGTGAAATTTCGAATATCGGAAAAAAGGATCGATACTTCATGGGATGTGGGTTTCAGAACTCCGGGTGATTTTTCAATCTTTTTATAAACCGGTTCTGAAACAAATTGTTTCAGTCGCTTTCGCACATTAATGGTGTGGAGCTTGGCCCTGAGTTCAATATTATCAAAGGGTTTGGTCAGGAAACCGTCGATTCCCTGGTTTGTGGCCTGAATGGCTGCTTCCATGGTTGCGTATCCGGTAAGAATGATACGCGTAATTTCGGGATTCATGGACCCGATAACGCCAAGTGTTTCAAGACCGTTCAATCCCGGCATTTTGTAGTCCGAGATGACCGTTTCGGTATCGAGAATGTTGTCTTTGACGAAGGATATACCTGCCTCACCGTTTTCTGCAGTATAGGTTCTATAGGACTCACTCTTGAGTGCACGAACCACGGCACGACGAATTCCTTCTTCATCATCGATAAAAAGTAGTTTGCTCATTGGATATTTTCCTCAGAAGTAATTTTTGTGCATTTTGTGGCAAAAGTTTTTTCATTGCCACTAAGACACCAAGGCATGAAGATTATAATGTTATTTAGTCCTGAAAAATCTAGTCCCCTGGGCCATGTCAGAGTTCTCTGGCTCTGCCTGAAGAATTGCTGCAAGAGTTTGAAGTGAACTAAAGCCTGCCCTGGTGCGATTCGGCTATGTGTATTCAGTATATGCTATGTGTCATGCCGGACCTAATTTATGATTATAAAGTACTGGTGATCGGTCTGGGCCAGGGTTTAAAGTGAGCTAAAGCCCGCCCTGGTGCGACTCGTACATGTATATTGATATCGGCTATACATCATTGCAAACCTGCATTTTTGAATATAGCGTATTGGTGATCGGTCTGGGCCAGGATTTTTACTTCTTATGTCAATTTTCGTGCCAAATCCGTATTTGCGTTAAACCCATTGGAATATTAAGGGGTGTTTTAAGCGCAATATGTTCAAAAACCCTTATCCCATAAGCGTTTGAGGACATCATTATTTTGTATTTATAAGAATTTTTATTTTAGAATTACATCAAAGAACAGAGGCATGAAAGGAGAATGCACAGAAAACTGTGCGTGCATGCACATTTTTCTGTGCAAATACTGCGCCAGTCGATAATAAAAGGGCCATTTCTGCATTGGAAACATAATTTGTGCCCAATATAGATTTATGGATGGGCACTAATTAGTTTGACATAATTTTGGAGTATAATTATAAAATTGACTGAGCTAGTGTCCATCCATAAATGAGGATTTTTGTTCAAGATCAAGGCATGTGAAAAAAATAACCATCCCAGTACGATCTGCCGGACCTACGGGACAGGCAGGAATATGTTTAATATTCCGAGGATTATTTTTTGAACATAACGCAGAGATTGGGCATAAAGACCATTTATGGATCGACACGAACTAACTTTATAATATGGAGGAGAAAATGGCATTCGACCCTGAAAAAGATAAGATTTTAAACAAATGGAAATGTGAAGAAACCGGCCTTGTTGTTTCGATCAATCAGTATGGTAACGGCGAGCCCAAACTCCAGATCGGGCCCCGGGTATTTACGAGAAAA